>Ga0207684_10001991_pt1 | contig 21052 bp, 25 predicted proteins | sample KBSK5501metaG_FD_184342 | JGI IMG/M metagenome (GOLD analysis project Ga0207684, IMG submission 184342) | Corn, switchgrass and miscanthus rhizosphere microbial communities from Kellogg Biological Station, Michigan, USA - KBS K5-50-1 metaG... | ecosystem: Host-associated > Plants > Roots >...
GTGGCCCGGCTGGCTGGTCTTCAAGACCGCGGTGCTCGCGGCCGTGCCGGTCGCCTCGCGCAGCGCCTGCGCGAAGTTCATCTCGCGGGCCACGTAGCCCGGCGTGTCGGCGTTGGCGATGTTGCTCGCGATCAGGCGCTGGCGCTCCGAGCGCAGGGTCAGCGCCTGGGCCTGGAAATCGAGCGTGTCGGTCAGTCGATTGAGCATGGGCTGCCCTTGTCTTCAATACCGGCCCGGAGTCGGGCGATGTGTCGGCATTGTGGTGAGCCGTGTTACCAAACATAAGCAGGAATAGAACGTGGATCGCCGCCCAATTCGCAGCCTCGCGCTCCTGCGGGTCCCCCTACAGTGCCCGCCATGCAATCACGGCTACGCCTCGCCCTGCTCGCTGTCGCGTGGATGGCGCTGTTGTCGTTCGCCCTCACGCTGCCCGCGCAGGCGCAGGACTCCAACAGCATCAACGGCGCCCCGCCCAGCGGCCTGGACACCGCGCTCGAGCAGCAGGTGCGCCAGCTCGCGCTGGACGGGAGCCGCGCTGCGGCGCCCGGCCCGGCCGGCACCGCGCCCGGTGCACCGCGCATCGAGGTGCAGGTCGGCCAGCTCGACCCGCGCCTGCGCCTCGCGCCATGCCAGCGCGTAGAACCGTATCTGCCCGAAGGCACGCGCCCCTGGGGCAAAAGCCGCATCGGGCTGCGCTGCACGCAGGGCAGCGTCAAGTGGAACGTCTACCTGCCGATCACCGTGAAGGTGTGGGGCCGCGCGCTGGTCGCCGCGAATGCGGTCTCGGCCGGCAGCGTGCTGGGAGCGGCCGATGTGGCGCTGGCCGAGGTCGATCTGGCCGAAGATTCGGCGCCGCCGGTGGTCGATGCGGATGCCGCGATCGGCCGGGCCGTGACCCGCACCCTCAAGCCTGGCCAGAGCCTGCGCGCCTCGCACCTGAGGCCGCGCCAGTATTTCGCGGCGGGCGAGACGGTCACCGTGCTGGCGCAGGGGCCGGGGTTCAGCGTCGCGGGCGAGGGCCAGGCGCTGACCAACGGCATCGAGGGCCAGCCGGCGCGGGTGCGCACCGAGAGTGGGCGGGTACTGACCGGCCAGCCGATCGGCGACAAGCGGGTCGAGCTGGGCATGTGAGCTCGTTGCCCTGAGCTCCAGAATGCGCAGTCCTGCGGGTCCAGGCGCCGCCATGTCGCCGCGGCCTGTCAGAAAAATTCCTAAAGTCGCCGCGCCGCCCGCCGATACAGTCTGCACATCGTCAGGTCGGAGCCATGCTTCCGGCCCCTGGAGAGCAGCATCATGAAAGTCGGCCACCCCGCAGACAAACCCGTACCGGTCGCCACCGGCGCCGGCAGCACCAGCTCGGCCCAGGAGGCCGCAAAGGCGCCGTCGTCCGCCAGCGCGATTCCCCCGAAGGCCGATCCGAGCGCGACGATCGCGCTGTCGAGCGCAGCGTCGACGCTGCTGGACAACGCGGCCAGCGCCGATTTCGACGCCGACAAGGTCGCCCGCATCTCGCAGGCGATCGACGACGGCACGTTCAAGATCAACCCCGAGGTGATCGCCGACAAGCTGATCGGCAACGCCAAGGAGTTGCTGACCCGGTCCGTCTCGTAGGTTTGCGTTCGCCTGGGGCGCGAGCATCCGCCGCGCCCCGAAGCCGCTTGTCGTTGTCGTCGCTTCCCGCCACCGCCGAATCTGCTGGACCTCCGCCGATGTTCCTCCCAGCCCCCGCCGCCTCCCGCACCACCGCACACAGCCCAGAGCTCGAAGAGAAGCTCGCGGCCGTCGAGCTGCGGCTCACGGCGCTCGGCGAATCGCTGCGCGAGCGCGACAGCGCCGGCATCGACATCCACGCCACCGAACTGCACCGCGCGTTGGCGGTCGCGGTCGATCATTTCTCGCGCGCGGCGCGCACCGGCTCGGTGCCGGTCGCGCTGCGCATGCGTCTGGCGAGCGCCAGCGGCCAGGTCGCCGCGCAGCGCGAATCGCTGGCACGCGCGACGGCCGCGCTCGACCGGGCGATCGACGTGCTGCTGCCGCGCGAAAGCGCCGGCCTGTACGCGGCGCATGGCGCCGCCGACCGCTGCTCGGGCAGCGGCGTGATCCAGGCCTGAAAACCTCACCTGGCGGCGATGCAGTCGCCGCCGGACTTCGCGGTGGTGAACGCGCACGCCGCCGCGTTCACGTGAAGTCTTCCGTCGCCCCGCGCGCCAGCCACAGATCCTTGGCCATCCGCACGCCAGGCTCGACGCCCTGGTAGTAACCGGGCACCCGCTGCACCTCGAGATAACCGAGCCGCCGGTAGAACGCCCGCGCCTGCAGGTTGCCCGCGCGCGCCTCGAGGTAGACCTGGCCGACGCCGGACACCAGCGCCGCCTTCTCGAGCCAGGTGACGAGCGCGGCGCCGACCCCACGCCGCCGGTCGGCGGGGTTCACCGCAAGCAGCAGCAGGTGCGCCTCGTCGTCGTGATAACGCATGATCCCGAAGCCGGCCAGGTGCTGGGCGTCGAGCGCGACGACGACGTTGGTGTGCGCGTCGGCGATGCTGCGCTGCACGCGGCGCGGCGTCCAGCTCCAGCCGAGGCCGCGTTCGATCAGGTCGCGCGACATCGCGGCGATCGCCGCCGAATCGTCACGGGTCGCGAGGCGCAGTGTCAGATGGTCGATCATCGAATGCGCCTGCCGGTTGGTTGTGGTCTGCGCCGACTACCTGACGCTGACCGTGTAGCTCACGGACTGGGTCGCCGGCCGCAGATCGTGCGGCCGCCGGAAATCGAATTTCAGCGTCGTCGTCCCGGCCGCGAGCGGCTTGAAGCGGAACACTTCGGCACCGGCCGCCTGACCGATGTTCGACACCAGGCCCTCGCGCTCGAACCCGCGCGCGCCTTCCTGCACGAGCACGCCGGGCGCCATCTCGACGAGCGACCATTCGCGCCCGTCGGTGCCGTCGGTCGCGAGGCGCACGCGCAGCTCCTGATCGCGGCGCAGCTCGATGCTGCTCGCGCTGCCGGCCGTCAGCGTGACGACCCGGCCGCCGGTGTCGACCTTGCGTTCGCGTTCCTGGGGCGTCGCGCAACCCGCGAGAACCATGGAAACCACGGCCACCGGCATGAAGGTGCGAAGGCCGTTCAGCATGAATCGCAAGGCAGGCATGACCAGGGTTTCGGAACGTGAGCAGGCGTCGGGGTCATCGACGGGTCGACAGGGTATCAAAGTTCCGGGCTGTATCCTTGCGACCCCGTTCGAAGCCCATGGCCGCCCTGCACATCACCGACATCGAATCCGCCATCAACTGGTGGCGCGAGCGTTCGCCGTCGCCCGACGGCATCACCGCATGTGCCGAGGTGCGTGCGCTCGGCACGGTGTACGCGCTGATGGTGTACTACCACGAGACCGAGTGCGACGAGGACACGATGCCGGCCAGCGCACGCGAGGCCTGGCTCGCCTGGTATGCGAGCACGCCCGATGCGCCGTGCATCGCGATCTGCTCGACCAGCCAGGGCGACGACATCTGCAAGGGCTGCGGCCGCAGCTTCGACGAAGTGCAGCGCTGGCCGACGATGACACCGGCCGAGAAGCGCGCGACCTGGCGCCGCATCACGATGGAAGCGACCGCGTGGCGCTTCAACAAGTATGCGGAACGGGCGCACGAAAACGCATCCCGCGATCTGCGCGTCGAGCCGACCCGCGAAGCGCCCTCCGCCACGACGACACCCGAGCCGGCACCCCGCGAGGCCGCGCGTTAGATGCGCGCCGACGACACTTCGCTGCGGCATGGCCGCCGCTGGCGCGACAGCGTGCGCCGTATCGCGCCGCTCGCCTGGCCGGTGCTGGTCGGCCAGGTCGCAGTGCTGCTGTTCGCGACGATCGACACCATCCTCGTCGCGCGCTATTCGGCGGTTGACCTGGCCGCGCTCGCGATCGGTGGCGCCGCCTACATCACGATCTTCGTCGGCCTGATGGGCGTGGTGCTCGCGGTCGCGCCGATCGCCGGCCAGCTCTTCGGCGCCGGCAAGCGGCACGCCTGCGGCCGCGAGCTGCACCAGGCGATGTGGCTGGCGCTTGCGCTGTCGGTGCCGGGCTGTGCGCTGCTGCTGTTCCCGGAGCCGTTCCTGATCCTGTCGCGCGCGCAGCCCGATGTCGGCGCGAAGGTGCGGCTGCACCTGCTCGGGCTCGCGTTCGCGCTGCCGCCGGCGCTGCTGTTCACCGCGTTTCGCGGCTTCAACACCGCGGTCTCGCGGCCCAAGGTCGTGATGGCGCTGCAGGTCGCGGCGCTGCTCGTGAAGGCGCCGCTGACCGCGCTGCTCGTGTTCGGCTGGAACCCGAACGATCCGGATGCAGCCTGGCACATCGCCGCGCTCGGCGCGCCCGGCTGCGGCTTCGCGACGGCGATCGTGATGGCGCTGCAGATGCTCGCCGCGTGGGTCGTGCTCAAGCGCGACCCGTTCTACACGCAGTTCGGCCTGCACCGCGGCGCGGATGGCATCGGCAGTGGGATCGCCGCCGGGATTGGCCGGCCCGATCGTGCGAGCCTCGCCGAACTGCTGAAGCTCGGCGTGCCGATGGGCCTGTCGATCGCGATCGAGGTGACCGGCTTCACGTTCATGGCGTTCTTCATCTCGCGCATCGGCGCGACACCGGTCGCCGGGCACCAGATCGCGGTCAACACGGTCTCGCTGATGTTCATGGTGCCGCTCGCGATCGCGAACGCGTCGAGCACGCTGGTCGCCCAACGCGTCGGCGCGAACGACTGGGCCGATGCGCGGCGGGTGGGCTGGCACGGGCTCGAGGCCGGCGTGCTGATCGCCGCGGCGATGGGCGGGGCGGTCTACTTCCTTCGCGAGCAGATCGTGCGGCTGTACACGCACGACCCGGTCATCGTCGGCGCCGCGGTGCCGCTGCTCGCCTGGGTCGCGGTGTTCCACATCGCCGACGCGGCGCAGACGGTCGCCGCGTTCGTGCTGCGCGCGTACCGGCACGCGACCGCGCCGCTCGTGATCTATGCGCTGGCGATCTGGGGCGTCGGGCTCGGCGGCGGTTATCTGCTCGCGTTCGGCCTCGGCGACGCGAGCCCCGAGCCGCTGCGCGGCGCGCTCGGCTTCTGGTCGGCGGCGACGCTGGGCCTCGCGTTCGCCGGCACGGGAATGAGCCTGTTTCTACTGGCGATGCTGCGACGGCAGCAACGCGAAGCTGGCGCCGCCGCCTGAGCGGCGGTCAAGCCAGCGCCGGCAACGCAAGCACGAAGCAGCTCCCGCCGCCTTCGCGCGGCTCGCAGCGCGCCTGGCCGCCGTGTCGCTCGGCGATCTGCTTGACCAGGCTCAGCCCGAGGCCGACGCCGCCGGCCTGCTCGGCATGCCCCGGCAGGCGGAAGAACGGTTCGAAGATGCGCTCGCGCATCGCCTCGGGCACGCCCGGGCCGCGGTCGCAGACGCGCACCAACGCGCGGTCGGCGCTGCGCTCCAGCAGCACGCTGACCTGATCGCCGCCGTAGCGGCGCGCGTTCTCGAGCAGGTTGCGCAAGGCCCGGCGCAGCAGCCGCTCGTCGCCGTTGACCGCGAGCGCGGCGCTCGCCTTGCCCTCCACGCCGGCGTCGACGCGGGCCGCCTCTTCGGCGGCCAGCACCAGCAGGTCCACGGGCTCGTGCTGGTCGAGCGTCTTCGTCGCGTCGAGCCGGCTCGCGAGCAGCACCTCTTCGACCAGCGCATCGAGCTCGGCAACGTTGGTGTCGATCTCGTGCTTGAGTCGCTCGCGCTGCGCCGGCGCGGCGTCGTTCAGCATCAACACGGCCATCTTCATGCGCGCCAGCGGCGAGCGCAGCTCGTGGCTGGCGTTCGCGAGCAGCGAGCGGTGCGATTGCACCAGCGCCTCGACCCGCGCGGCCGCGATGTTGAAGCTGTGGGCCACCGCGGCGACCTCGTCGCGCCCGGTCACCGCGACGCGGTAGTTGAGCTGCCCGGCGCCGAAGCGCTCGACACCCTGCTTCAGCGACTCGAGCCGACGCGTCAGCCGACGCACCACCGGATACGCGCCGACCGCGACCGCGACGAACAGCACGACCAGCACGATCGCGAGGCCGAGCCCGCCCTGCCACGGCAGCGGCAGGAACGGCAGGAACGGGTCGAAGCGCACGAAGGCCGGCCCGCCCTCGGGCCCGCCGGGTCCGCCAGGCCCGAAACGGAAGTCGTCGGGGCCGCCGCCGAAGCCCAGTCGTACGCCGGGCGGCGGGCCGTAGTCCGGCCCATTGACATGCACCTGCGTTTGCCCCGCCTCGCCGAGCCCAAGCCCGAGCCCGTGAACCTGGAACTGCGGTCGCAGCGGCGGAGCGGGCGGCGGATCACCGGCCGCGGGCGACGACGCCTGTGCCTGTACATGTGTCGACGCTGGCACATCGGGATCGGACTGGATGCGCAGCTGCGGCGCAGCGCCGGCGATCCGGGCCGTCTCGCCGAAGCCTTTGCGCACGACCTCGCTGGTCACGCGCAGGCGGCCCGGCCGCATGATCCACAACGTGCGGCCGTCTTCGAGCTTGACCGCGAGCGCCGAGCCGCCGAAGCCGTCGGCCTGGCGCCGTGCGAACGATTCGGACTGCTCGATGCGCTCGCCGTCGGCGCCGTCGAGCGCGAGCGGCAGGCGCAGCCGCTTCGACCAGTCGCGCACCGCCGCGGCCTGGTCGGTGACCGGCGCATCCTGGCGCGGCAGCGAGCGCTGGATCAGCAGGGCCCACGCGCCCATGCGCTCGGTGATCACGGCCTCGGCGCGGACCCGCTCCTGCTCGATGTGCTTCTGGAACACCCACGCCGAGCCGGCCGCGAACAGCGCCAGCACGACCACGACGGTGACGTAGATGCGCAGGTACAGGCTCTTCATGTCGGCATCATGCCTCGGGCGCCATGACCCGCGTCTTGCCTGGCGTCATGCCGACGCCGAAGTCCCTCACCCGGTGGACTCGTCGGCGTCCTGCTTGCGCGCGAACACGTAGCCGGCGCCGCGAACGGTCAGCACGCGGCGCGGCAGCTTCGGGTCGTCCTCGATCACCGCGCGGATGCGCGAGATGTGCACGTCGATCGAACGGTCGAAGGCCTCGAGCGGGTGGCCCTTCAGCGAGTCCATGATGTGGTCGCGCGAGAGAACGCGGCCGGGGCTTTGCGCGAGCACGACCAGCAGGTCGAACTGGTGTCCGGTCAGGTCGCAGATCTGTCCGTCGAGCCGCGCGACACGCGCGCCCAGATCGACCTCGAGGCGGCCGAAGCGCAGCACGTCGTCGCTCGCCGCTTGCGGCTGGGAACGGCGCAGCAGCGCCTTCACGCGCGCGAGCAGCTCGCGCGGCTCGAACGGCTTGGGCAGGTAGTCGTCGGCACCGAGCTCGAGGCCGACGATGCGGTCCATGGGTTCGCCGCGTGCCGTCAGCATCAGCAGCGGCAGATGCCGCGTGCGCGCGTCGGAACGGATCTCGCGGCACAGGTCGAGGCCGTCCCCGTCGGGCAGCATCAGGTCGAGCACCAGCGCGTCGTAGCTTTCGCAACCGAGGCGCTCGCGCGCGGCGGCGAGCGAGCCGGCGGTCTCGACATCGAAGCCTGAATGACGCAGGTAGTCGCCGACCATGGAGGACAGGCGCGCATCGTCGTCGACCAGCAGGAGGCGTGGGTTCATCGACTGAGCATTGTGCGCCGCACCGGACGGCATCGAATTGCCCTGCAGCGCCATCGCCGCAAGCCCGCTGGCCGGCGCCAGCCATGCCTTGTGGCCGATCATGGCTTGGACGGCGGCGCCGATGCCGCGTGGGCGCCGCGCTCGCGCTGCATGCGCTGTATCCGGTCCTGCATCGCGGCCTCGCGCTGGCGCGCGCGCTCGGCGAGCTTGGCGCGCTGCTCCGGCGTCAGCACGCGGCTCACGTCGAGCATCGCCTGCAGCACGCGGCGGCTCGCCTGGTCGTGCTGCTGCTGCATCTGCTGGCGCAGTGCCTCGGCGGCGTTCGCGTCGACCGTCGGCGCCGCGAAGATCTGCAGACCGCGGTCGTGCAGGGCCTTGCCGGCCTCGCGCTGCGCCTTCAGATCGACCGCGGCAGCCTGCGCGATCTGCTTGATCTGGCTGCGCTGCGCGTCGGTCGCGTTCAGGCCGTCGAGCATGTGGTCGACGTGGCGCGCGATCTGTTCGGGCGAGCCGCCGAACATCATCATCGCGCCGGGGCCTTGCATCTGGCCGTGCAGATGCTCGTGAACATGCAGATGCCCTGCCATCGGGCCGGGGCCGGCGGCGGAGCCCGGACCTTCCTGCGCGTACACCGAGATCGTCAACGCCGCGGATGCCACCGCAAGCGCACCGGCCATCATCATCCAGCGAAGCGCCGGGCGACGCAGGTTTACCTCTCTCATGATTCTCTCCAGGGTGGCACGTCGACCACACAACGGCTGTCATCGTCGGCGACCGCCGTGAACCCGGATTGGCTGAGCGGTAAAGATCTGTGAAGCGGCTTGCGCGCTCGTCACCGATGCAACATCGGCACAAACGTGACAATCGCCCAGCCGCCCGCCGCGATGATCAGCAACACGAACGCCAGCATGCCGGCGAGGCCGAAATGCCTGCCGCTGCGGCTCGCGCGGCGGGTCTCGCGCCCGATCGCCGAGTGATAACCGGACGAGAGGGTCGCGTAACCGGTCGACGGCATGAACTCCGACGGCCGCTCGTCGACCGGTTCGGACTCCCAATCGTAGAGTTGCGACTCTTTGAACTGCAGTTGCTTGGTCATGTGCGGGATTGTTCGTGTGCAGACGGCGCGGTTACATCCCGTGGGCGCGGGATCGGGGCCACGGAACACGCCGCGCTCGTGATGAAGTTCGCGCACCGGCTGGCGCGCCGCGCCCATGCAGCCAGAGGCAAAATGTCTCAACTGCCTCACATCGCGGGGTTGGCAAGGCGCCGCTGCCGTGCGACAAACGCGCGGTCTCAGCAAACTGCCGCCGATCGAATGAACAAGATCAATGCCGCCACGCTGTTGTTGACCGCCTGCCTGATGGCCGCCTGCGCAAGCCGGCAGCAAGTACCCGTGGAGCGGGTCGTGCGCACGCTGCCGCCGCAGAACCACGTGTCGGCGATCACGAACTACTTCGATGCGCGCGCCAAGGCCAGCGACCCCGCCCGCGAGCTCGTGATCGGCACGCCGCAGCGCGGCGCCTGCCCGATGGGTGCAACGAGCGGCGGCTATGTCGGCTGGGTCGTTCCGGTCGAGCACAAGACCCGCAGCAAGGACGGCGGTGTCGTCACGGTGACCACCTACTTCTTCTGGTTCAGCGACGAGATCGTCCGCGGCGTCACCCGGCGCATGGAAGTTTGCCCCTGACGTTCGTGCGGTCGCGACGCCGTGCTGCCCCCGCGAGGCGACGCAGCGGCGACACTCGCGCAACTCGTCCCACCCTGCTGGCGGAGGTTTCGTTTCATGACCACCCCCGACACCGAAACGGCGTCACCGATCACCCCGAGCCACCCGAAGGACGAATGGGTCCAGCGCTTCGCCTATCGCGCGATGCTCCTGCAGCCGGCCATCGACTCGATCTCGGCCGCGCTGATCGCCGACAGCCAGTTCGACCAGGCCTTTGACCTGGAGCCGGAGGAAGCGGCCGAAATCTACGCCGCACGCGACTGAGCGGCGTCACAGCTGATTCGTGGCTCGATCTTGCGGCTCGGGCGTTCGCGCACGCGCGGGAGCATGCGCAGGGCTGGTCCATTCGTCGAACCAGATCAGCCTGCCGCGGCCTGCGGCCTTCGCTTCGTACAGCGCCACGTCGGCTCGGCGAAGCAGCGATTGGATGTCCTGGTCTTCGTCGCGCAACAGCGCCAGGCCGCTGCTGAAATCGAGCGCAAAGCCGGCGTCGGTCGCCGCCTGCGCTCGAAGCACCTCCCGCAGGCGTCCATCGACCGCGCGGGCCGTCGTCTCGTCGACACCCGCGAGCAGCAGGCAGAACTCCTCGCCGCCGTAGCGGCACAGCAGGTCGCGGCGGCGCGCGCCCTCGCGCAAGGCCTTGGCCACGACCTGCAGCGCACGGTCGCCGGCCTCGTGGCCCCAGCGGTCGTTGATGCGTTTGAAGTGATCGATGTCCAGCATCAGCACGGCGACCCTCTCGCCGCTGCGCCGCGCCGATTCCAGCGCGTCGTTGGCGCGCACGCGCCAGGCGCGACGATTGAGCAGGCCGGTCAGGCCGTCCGTGTCGGCCTGGCTGCGCAGCTCGTGCTCGGCTTCCTCGTGCCAGCCGACCAGCAGGCCGATCGTGGTCAGCGTCAACGAAATGTGGTTGAGCAGTGCCCCGATCACATTGATCGGATGCGGGGTGCGCAAGCTCGGGTACAGCTCCGTGAAGAAGGCGCCCAGCACGCCGCGCGCCAGCGTGATCACGGCGAGCGACCCGAGACAGACGACGATCAGCCCGCGCCAACGCCGGCTGGCGTGCGGCGCCGGCCAAACGCAGGCCAGACAGACCAGGGCCATCAGCAGTGCGAGCCCGAGGTTCGACCACCCCACGCGAAACGCGTAGGACTCGAAGCTCAGTCCGTACCCGAGCGGCGTCAGCACGGCCAGGACGAGCAGGACTGCCCGGCCGGGCCGCGGGCCCAGCCATCTGTTCAACGCGTGCCACATCAGCACGAAGCTCGTCCCGAGCAACGCGATCCAGATCGTGGAGAACAGTCGGTCGTTGACCGGCTTGGCGAGCAGGAAGCTTGCCCACGCCAGCGCCTGCGCCACCGCCGATCCCAGGACATTGCGTGCCGCAGGGCTGACGCGCCAGCCCATCACCGCCGGGACCGCGAGGGCCATGGCGAAGACGTTGACCAGCATCAATGCCAACAGTGTGTTGACGTCCAGATTCACGGTGAGCCTGTGCGCCCACGATGGGGCAATCCGGGTGGGCCGCGCGAGCGCGATCAAGGCCCACCACCTACGTTGTTGTCGGCGCGGCGGGTGCGGTACTGGAGGCGGGGTGCGACAGAGGTGCGCAGAACCTCACGCGGACGGGCTCGTCGATTCGACGCGTGGTCCAGGGAGCCGGCAGGGCTGGCGCGACGTGGACGTCACGCGGTGCTCATGCGGCATCGTCCTGGCGGAGAGGGAGGGATTCGAACCCTCGGTACGGGGATACCGTACGCCTGATTTCGAGTCAGGTACATTCGACCACTCTGCCACCTCTCCGATGAGGTTCTGTCCGGCGGGGTTGCACCGCCGGTCGGTGTCGAGCCGCGCATTCTAGCCCACGCGCAGCCTCTTCTTCACGCCTCGCTGTTCGTTCGAAGCTCAACCCCGCTGGGCGATCGTTCCCGCGGCGATCAGCGGTGGCGCTCACGGCCGCAGTGTCGTCACCCCGCCCATGTACGGATGCAGCGCTTCGGGCACGTCGACGGAGCCATCGGCGTTCTGACAGTTTTCGAGCACCGCGACGAGCGTGCGCCCGACCGCGAGGCCCGAGCCGTTGAGCGTGTGCACGAACTCGTTCTTGCCCTGCGCGTTCTTGTAGCGCGCGTGCATGCGGCGCGCCTGGAACGCGTCCATGTTCGAGCACGAGCTGATTTCGCGATACGCGTTCTGCGCCGGCACCCAGACCTCGAGGTCATAGGTCTTGCTCGCGCCGAAGCCCATGTCGCCGGTGGACAGCAACACGATCCGGTACGCAAGCCCGAGCCTTTGCAGGATCGCCTCGGCGTGGCCGACCATCTCGTCCAGCGCCGCGGCGCTGTGCTCGGGTTGCACGATCTGCACCATCTCGACCTTGTCGAACTGGTGCTGGCGGATCATGCCGCGGGTGTCGCGCCCGGCGCTGCCGGCTTCGCTGCGAAAGCACGGGCTGTGCGCGGTCAGCTTGATCGGCAGATCGCTCGCGGCAAGCACTCGCTCGCGCACGGTGTTGGTCAGCGAGATCTCGGAGGTCGAGATCAGGTACTGCTCGTGGCCGGCCGCGGCAACAGCTTCGCCGCCCTCGCCTTGCTCGCCGCGATAGACCCAGAACGCCTGATCCTTGAACTTGGGCAGCTGGCCCGTGCCTTCGAGGATCTCGCGGTTGACGATGTACGGCGTGTAGCACTCGGTGTAGCCATGCTCGCCGGTCTGCACGTCGAGCATGAACTGAGCGAGCGCGCGATGCAGCCGCGCAACCGGCCCGCGCAGGAACGTGAAGCGCGAGCCCGAGAGGCGCGCGCCGGTGTCCTGGTCCAGGCCCAACGGCGCGCCGACGTCGACATGGTCGCGCACCGCGAAGTCGAACGTGCGCGGCGTGCCCCAGCGCCGCACCTCGACGTTCGCATGTTCGTCGGCGCCGACCGGCACGTCGTCCTGCGGCAGATTCGGCACCGCCATCAGCAGGCCGGCGAGCTCCGTCTGGATCGCGTCGAGCCGCTCGGCGGAGGTCTTCAGCTCGTCGCCGAGCCCGCCGACCTCGCGCATCACCGCCGATGTGTCTTCACCCTTGGCCTTCAGCTGGCCGATCTGCTTGGACAGCGAATTGCGCCGCGCCTGCAGCTCTTCGGTGCGCGTCTGGATCGTCTTGCGCTCCGACTCGAGTGCGCCGAAGCGATCGACGTCGAGGAACGGTTGCGGAGACTCGCGGCGCTCCAGCCGTTGGATGACGTGCGCGAGATCCTTGCGCAGCAGATTGATGTCGAGCATGCGCGGATTGTAGGCAGCCGCGCCGCGCGCGGCCCCGTGCTGCGAACCGTCAGGCGAGCTGCGGCTGCAGCGGCCGGCTGAACGCGATCGTGTGCGCCTGCGCCGCGTGCTGCGCTTCGCGCGCATCGCACAGCACGCGCGAGGCGCAGTCGGCGCAGCGCCCGCACTGGGTCGCGACGCCAAGGTCGAACTGCAGGCACTCGAGGCTGTGCGCGCCATCGGCCGCGGCCTGGCGGATTTGCTGGTCGGAAATTCGGCGGCACACACACACGATCATGACGTTCCTCTTACCGGCCTTTCACGGCCTCGACTCGCTCAACTCTCATCAACTCGCTTCGCCCATCTGCGACTGCAGATAGTTCTCGAGCCCCACCTTGCCGACCAGATCGATCTGCGTCTCGAGGAAATCGATGTGCTCCTCGGTGTCGTCCAGGATGCCCTGCAGCAGATCGCGCGAGACATAGTCGCGCACCGACTCGCAGTACGCGATGCCGTCCTTGATCGTCGCCTGCGCGCCGGTCTCGGACTGCAGGTCGCACTGCAGGATCTCGGGCACGTTCTCACCGACCAAAAGCTTGCCGAGATCCTGCAGGTTCGGCAGCCCCTCGAGCACGAAGATGCGTTCCATCAGTTTGTCGGCGTGCTTCATCTCACCGATCGATTCCTCGTATTCCTTCTTCGCCAGCTTGTCGAAACCCCAGTGCTTGAGCATGCGGTAGTGCAGGAAGTACTGGTTGATCGCGGTCAGTTCGTTCTTCAGCTGCGCGCTCAGATGCTGGATGACTTGGGGGTCGCTCTTCACGGTGTCGGCTCCTTGGGCTTGTGGGTTATTCGGTCAGGCTGGCACACAAGCATTGTGAATCGACATCGAGCGGCGCCTGCGCAACATCTGCGCAACATCCTCCGGCTCGAACACGATGCGATGCTATCATTATTGCAAATCGTTCGCATTACCAATTCAAATCCAGGGGGCATCCGAGGTGTCGATCCGCGTGTCGGGGCAGGGAGTCGCGGGCGCGCTGGCGCTCGTTCTGTCGAGCATGCTGGCGGCCTGCGGCGGCGGGGGTGGCGACAGTGCGTCGTCGTCCAACCTGCCGACCGAGACGACGCTGTCGGCGCAGGCGCAGCTCGGCGAGCGCATCTTCTCGGACGTGACGCTGTCAGCCTCCGGCCGACAGTCCTGCGCGAGCTGCCACGTCGAGGTCAACGGCCATGCGCCGGACAACGCCATGTCGGCCCAGCTCGGCGGCGCGCTGCTCGACCAGCAGGGCAGCCGCAACACGCCGTCGATCAACTACTTGTCGTTCAACACGTCGTTCCATTTCGAGTCGGACGGCACACCCACCGGCGGCTTCTTCTGGGATGGCCGCGCCGCTTCGCTGCAGGCCCAGGCGCGCGAGCCGTTCCTGCAGGCCAAGGAAATGGCCAACGCGAGCGTTGCCGACCTCATCGGCAGGGTGTCCCGCGCCGCCTACGCCGATGAATTCAAGCAGCTTTTCGGCGACGACATCTTCAGCCGCCCCGACGACGCGTTCGATCGCCTGACGCTCGCGCTGCAGGCCTACCAGCGCGAGGACACCGGCTTTCGCAACTTCACGAGCAAGTACGACGAATTCCTGCGCGGCAACGTTGCGCTGAGCGACCAGGAGATGCGCGGGCTCGCGCTCTTCAACAACCCGACCAAGGGCAACTGCCAGGCGTGCCACCCGTCGGCCAAGAGCGCCGACGGCAGCTTCCCTCTGTTCACTGACTTCACCTACGACAACCTGGGTGTGCCGCGCAACGCCGAGCTCACGCAGAACGACGACGCGAGCTACTACGACCTCGGCCTGTGCGCGCGCACCGACCTGCCGAACCGGCCCGACCTGTGCGGCGCGTTCAAGGTGCCGTCGCTGCGCAACGTCGCGATCCGCCACGCGTTCTTCCACAACGGCCGGTTCAAGTCGCTGAAGGACGTGGTCACGTTCTATGTGCAGCGCGACACCAACCCCGAGAAGTGGTATCCGCTGAACGCCGACGGCAGCGTCCACAAGTTCGACGACCTGCCGGTCGAGTACCACGCGAACGTCAACACGACCGAGGTCCCGTACAACCGCCAGCCCGGCGATGCGCCGGCGCTCGGCGATGCCGAGGTCGACGACGTGATCGCGTTCCTGCAGACCCTGACCGACGGCTATCGCCGCTGACGCGGCCATCCGCGCGGTCGACCACAACAAGAAACCCGGAGCCCCCGATGCAACCTTCACGACCCCTTCCCCGTCGACTGGCTCGCCAGAGCCTCGTCGTCCTCGGCATCGCGCTCGCCGCCGGCGCCGCCTCGGCGCAGACCGCGACCGAAGCCGAGCTCGCGCGCAAGCTCGACCAGCTCGCCGCCGAGCTCGCCGCGGTGAAGGCGCAGCTGGCGCAGATCCAGAAGGAGCGCGCTGCCGCGCCTGTCGCCGCCGCTGCGGCCAGCAGCCCGGCTGCGCCCACGGCCGCCGCGCCGCCGAGCACCGCCGTTGCTGTCGCCGCGCCGGCGCCGGCCGCTTCGAGCGAACCCGCAACCGTGCTGAGCGCCTACGGCGAGATCAACTACAACCGCCCGACCCGCGCGAGCGAGAACACGCAGGCGGACATCCGCCGCTTCGTGCTTGGCTACCAGCACCGATTCAACGAGAAGACCAAGGTCGTCACCGAGCTCGAGGTCGAGCACGCGGTTTCGTCGTCCGAGGACCCGGGCGAGGTCGAGGTCGAGCAGGCGTACGTCGAGCGCCAGTTCACGCCGACCTGGGCCGCGCGCGCCGGCCTGTTCCTGATCCCGGCCGGCCTGCTGAACGAGAACCACGAACCGACTGCTTACTACGGCGTCGAGCGCAACTTCGTCGAGACCGCGATCATCCCCAGCACCTGGCGCGAAGGCGGGCTGCAGATCGTCGGCAGCTTCGACAACGGCCTGACCGCGCAGTTCGGCGTCACGACCAGCTTCGACCTGACCAAGTGGGACGCCACGTCGACCGAGGGCCGCGAGTCGCCGCTGGGCTCGATCCACCAGGAGATGGCGCTCGCGAAAGCGCGCCACCTTGCGGTGTTCGGCGCGCTGAACTGGCGCGGCGTGCCGGGGCTGCTGCTGGGCGGTTCGCTGTTCACCGGCAACGCGACGCACGCGCAGGCGGTTGTGCAGTCGCGCGTCACGCTGTGGGACCTGCATGCGCGCTGGACGCCGGGGCGCTGGGATCTGTCCGGCCTCTATAGCCGCGGCACGATCTCGAACACCGACGCGCTGAACGCGCCGCTGGTCGGCAACACGACGCTGATCCCGAAATCGTTCGACGGCTGGTACCTGCAAGGCGCCTACAAGGTCTGGTCCAGCGAGGACTATGCGCTGTCGCCGTTCCTGCGCTGGGAGCAGTTCAACACCGCGCGTTCGTACGCCGACCTCGGCCCGGGGCTGACGCCAGACGCAGCGGCGACCGAACGCGTCATCACGTTCGGTGCGAACTTGCAGATCACGCCGCAGATCGTCGTGAAGGCCGACTACCAGCGCTTTCGCGAGAACAAGGACCTGAACCGCGTGGACCTCGGCCTGGGCTGGAGCTTCTGACGATGCGCATCACGCTCGCTTCGGCGCTCGCCGCGGTGTCGGCCGCGGCGCCGGCGAGCGCGTTCGCGGTCGACTACCTGAGCGCCGAACAGGCGGCGAAGCTGATGTTCCCCGACGCGGACGCATTCGAGGCGCGCGACGTGACGCTGGACGCGGCAACGCTCCAGCAGCTCGATGCGCAAGGCATCAAGGCACGCTCGGCGCACTGGTCGGCGCGTGTCGCGAAGCATGCCGGCGCGACGCTCGGCTTCGTCGTGACCGATGCGGTGATCGGCAAGGTCGAGCTGATCGACTACGCGGTCGGCATCGCGCTGGATGGCAGCGTCAAGCAGATCGAGATCCTCTCGTACCGTGAGAGCCACGGCTTCGAGGTGCGGCTGCCGGCGTGGCGCAAGCAGTTCGTCGGCAAGGGCGCGGCCTCGGCGATCAAGGTCGGCGAGGACATCGCGAACATCAGCGGCGCGACGTTGAGCTGCACGCACGTGACCGACGGCGTGCGCCGCATCGTCGCGGTCGTCGCCGCGGCGCGGCGCAGCGGAGCGCTGGCGTGACAGCAGCGGCCATGGTGCGCCGCGCGCGGCCGCTGCTGGGCACGCTGGTGGAAGTGGGGCTCTGCGAGATGCCGGAGCCCTGTGCCCATTCGCAGGCGATCGCCGCAGCCTTCGCCGAGATCGCGCGGCTGCAAGCGCTGATGTCGCGCTTCGACGCGGGCAGCGACATCGCACGCTTCAACGCGCTGCCGCGCGGCGGCAGCATCGTGATCGATGCCGCGACACACGAGGTGCTCACATTCGCGCAAGCGTTGTCCGATGCCAGCGGCGGCGCGTTCGACATCAGCGTCGGCAGCGCGCCGCAAGGCTGGCGCCTGGACGCCGGCCGCCGTCTGCACAAGCTAGCCGATCGCGCCCGGCTCGATCTCGGCGGCATCGCGAAGGGCTACATCGTCGACCGCGCCGTGCGAACCTTGCGCGGGCACGGCTGCACGGCCGGCTGGGTGAACGCCGGCGGCGACCTGCGGGCCTTCGGCGCGATCGAGGTGCCGATCGTGCTGCGCGACGAGCCACACGGCGGCACGCGCCCTTTCGCGCAGCTCGCCGACGGTGCATTCGCGACCAGCCATTTCGGCGCCGAGACACGCTCGCGGTGCTCGCCCAGCGGTTCGGCCCACGTCAGCGTCGCCGCGCCGCTGTGCGTGCAGGCCGACGCGCTGACCAAGGTCGTCGCGCTGAGCGGCGATACTTCGCACCCGCTGCTCGCGCGGTACGGCGCGCAAGCCTGGCTGCACTGAATCGGCGGATGCGCGAACGGCGTCGCGCGATTCCCGAACACGATCCCTTCCCCGCACTGCCCCGCACTTCCCCGCATGTCCCGCTACGCCCACCGCCTCGCCCGCTGGCAGCGCATCGCGCTGTACGGCATCGGTGCGCTGCTGCTGGCGAGCGGCCTGCCGTGGCTCGCGGTCCATTACACCGTCGGCGCCGGTGCCGGCGAGCTGCCGCACCCGCTCGAGGGCTGGCTGATGCGGCTGCACGGGCTGGCCGGGTTCGGCGCGCTGTTCATGCTGGGCGTGCTGGCCGCGCAGCACGTCCCGCATGGCTGGCGCCTGAGCGCGCGGCACCGCTACGCTCGCCAACGCGGCACGGGGCTGTTGCTGTGCACGCTCGCAGCACTGCTTGCGCTGACCGGCTACGCGCTGTACTACTTCGCACCCGAGGCGGTGCGGCCGGCGCTCGGCTGGTTGCACACGGCGTTCGGCGTCGCGATCGGCGCGCTGGTGCTGCAGCACCGGCGCGGCCTGCGGGTGGATTGACAAATCTCAAATGCAGGGCGGGAACTTCTCGCCCAAATGAGAGACAATCTCATTCTCACTCGTGTTGCCTGAGCCGATGCTGCTGAACGAACTGCCCAATGGCGCCCGCGCGGTCGTCGAACGCGTGGTCGCGGCGTCGGGCGATGTCGATGCAGTCGCGCTGCGTCGTTTGAGCGAGATCGGCTTCATCCCCGGCGAGCCGTTGCAGTTGCTGCGCCGCGGCCCGGGCGGACGCGAGCCGATCGCGGTGCTGATCGGCGAAACCCTGTTCGGCCTGCGCCTGCTCGAAGCGCAGTGCATCGAAGTGAGGCCGGATTGAACGCCGCCGCCAGCCATGCGCTCGAGTCGCCAGGTCACCAGGCGGTACCGTGGAGCATCGCGCTCGTCGGCAACCCGAATTGCGGCAAGACGGCGCTGTTCAATCTGTTGACCGGCGCGCGCCAGAAGGTCGCGAACTACGCCGGGGTCACGGTCGAGCGCAAGGTCGGGCTGGCGCGGCTGCGCAACGGCCAGAACGTCTCGGTCGTCGATCTGCCGGGCGCGTACAGCCTGTCGCCGGCCACGCCGGACGAGCAGGTCACACTCGACGTGATCCTCGGCAAGCGTGCCGGTGAAGCGGCGCCGGATGCGATCGTCGCGGTCGTCGACGCGACCAACCTGCTGCTGAACCTGCGGCTCGTGCTCGAGTTGAAACAGCTCGGGCGGCCGATGATGGTGGCGCTGAACATGGCCGACGTCGCGCGCTCGCAGGGGCTTGCGATCGACGTTGCGAAACTCTCGGCCGAGCTCGGCTGTCCGGTCGTCGAGACGGTCGCGGTCAAGCACGACGGCCACGCCGCGCTGCTCGCACTGATGGAGCGCCAGTTCCAGGGCGTGCTGCCGCCGGCGTCGCGGTTGGCGGCCTCGCCGGAGCCGAGCTCGCCGGCCGAGCTGCAGCGCGAAGTGCGGCGCATTCTCGCGATCGCGGCGCCGAACGCACCGCAGTTCCAGCGCTTCCATCACCGGCTCGATGCCGCGGTGATGCACCCGGTGTGGGGCCTTGCGCTGCTCGCGGTCGTGCTGTTCCTGATCTTCCAGGCTGTGTTCTCGTGGGCCAACGTGCCGATGGACGCGATCAAGGAAGGCATGGCCGCAGTCGGCGACTGGACCAACGCGCACATGGCCGAAGGCCCGCTGCGCAGCCTGCTGGTCGACGGTGTGATCGCCGGCACCGGCAGCGTGCTGGTGTTCCTGCCGCAGATCCTGATCCTGTTTTTCTTCATCCTCATCCTTGAGGACTCCGGCTACCTGCCGCGCGCCGCGTTCCTGCTCGACAACGTGATGGGCCGGGTCGGGCTCTCGGGGCGCGCGTTCATCCCGCTGCTGTCGAGCTTCGCCTGTGCGATCCCGGGGATCATGGCCACGCGCACGATCGCGAACTGGCGCGACCGGCTCGCGACCATCATGATCGCGCCGCTGATGACCTGCTCGGCACGGCTGCCGGTCTACGCGCTGCTGATCGGCGCGTTCGTGCCGGACCGCAAGGTCGGCGCGTTCAACCTGCGCGGGCTGACGCTGTTTGCGCTGTATGTCGCCGGTGTGGTGTCGGCGATGGCGGTCGCGTGGCTCTTCAAGCGCGTCTGGCTGAAGAGCCGCTACCAGCCGCTGATGCTCGAGCTGCCGCCGTACCGCGTGCCCGGCATGCGCAACCTCGTGATCGGGCTGTGGGAGCGGGCGCGGATCTTCCTGAAGCGCGTCGGCGGGATCATCTTCGCGCTGATGGTCGTGCTGTGGTTCCTGTCGAGCTACCCGGCGCCTCCTCCCGGCGCGACCGGCCCGGCCATCCAGTACAGCTTCGCCGGCTGGCTGGGCCAGGCGCTGCAGCACGTGTTCGCGCCGATCGGCTTCAACTGGCAGATCTCGATTGCGCTGGTGCCGGGGCTCGCGGCGCGCGAGGTCGCGGTCGGCGCGCTCGGCACGGTGTATTCGATGTCGGCAGCCGGCGAAGGGGTGGCCGATGCGCTCTCACCGGTGATCGCGAAGGGCTGGTCGCTCGCGACCGCCTATTCGCTGCTCGCCTGGTACGTGTTCGCGCCGCAATGCATCTCGACGCTCGCGGTCGTCAAGCGCGAGACGAACTCGTGGCGCTATCCGATCCTGATGGCGGCGTATCTGTTCGCGCTCGCCTACCTTGCGGCGTTCGCGACCTACCGGGTCGCGCTGTTCCTGGGAGCCTGAGGCCATGCATCTGCAATCGTTGATCGTCGCGCTGCTCGTGGTCGGCTGCAGTGCGTATGCCGCCTGGACGCTGATGCCCGCCGTCGCGCGGCGCGGGCTCGCGAAGCAGTTGTTGCGGGTGCGCTGGCCGGCGCCGCTGGCCGCGCGGCTGCAGCGCGCCGCGAGCGCGTCGTCGTCGGGCTGCGGGTGCGACGGCTGCGATGCGTCGTCGGCCGCGCCGGGCCGCAGCAGCGGCAACGCCGGCGCCGGCGCCGGCGCCCAGAAGATCGTGTTTCACCGCCGCAACCACTGAGCGCACCGCACACGCGGCTTTAGCCGCTGCGCGGCGCAGCCGCTTTTCCTCAGGCGGCCGGCAGCCCCATCGCCTTGTCGCCCAGTCCCTTCGGCAGCGGGAAGTGGACCTTCTCGTCGACGCCGTCGAGCTTGCGCACCGAGACCGCGCCGAGCGCACGCAGCCGCTCGATCACCTGCTGCACCAGGATCTCGGGCGCCGACGCGCCGGCGGTCAGCCCGACGCGGCGCTTGCCGTCGAACCACTCGGGTTTCAGATCGTCGGGCGAGTCGACCATGTGGCCCTCGGTGCCCAGGCGCTGCGCGAGCTCGCGCAGCCGGTTGCTGTTCGAGCTGGTCGGGCTGCCGACGACGACCACCACGTCGACCGCCGGCGCCAGGACCTTGACCGCGTCCTGCCGGTTCTGCGTCGCGTAGCAGATGTCCTGCTGCTTGGGCTCGCGCACGCTCGGGAAGCGCCGCTTCACCGCCGCGAGGATTTCGGCCGCATCGTCGACCGACAGCGTCGTCT
>Ga0207684_10001992_pt1 | contig 21049 bp, 15 predicted proteins | sample KBSK5501metaG_FD_184342 | JGI IMG/M metagenome (GOLD analysis project Ga0207684, IMG submission 184342) | Corn, switchgrass and miscanthus rhizosphere microbial communities from Kellogg Biological Station, Michigan, USA - KBS K5-50-1 metaG... | ecosystem: Host-associated > Plants > Roots >...
ACTTTCCGATGGCCATCCTATACTTCGGTTTCAGGCCCAGGACTATGGGGGCAGCAAGCTGACGCACAAGGCGGTCAAGAAAAGTTTTGTTCTCACCTTCCTGGGTCTCCTTTACGGGTGCTTGTGGTTCTTGAAGAACTTCACGATCTCCGCCGGCGCCCATGGCGGATACACGTGAGCGCCGGGATGAATGAACGTCTTGACCGGCGTTTGCGTCGCCGATGGATAGAAGGTGCACTGCGTGCCCGGCGCTGAGCCACCAGGCGCAACACACTGCTGACCTGGGTCAGGAGCGTTGTTTGTTTCCTGAGCTCTTTCAATCGAGTCTGTTTGCAGGTTGAACGGATCGGTCGTATCGGCTGAGCCGGCAACGGCCAGGAATGCTCTTGGCTGCGTCAGATGTTCCGAATCCCAAAGCCGACCGGCACACTCTCCGACGGCCGCGAGAGCCTTGCCTCGCTCCGCCCACAGCAAGTAGCTGAAAATGCCGCCATTCGAGAAGCCGGTCGCGTAAACACGCTCATCGTCCACATTGAATTTCTGGTGCATCCTTGCCAGCATGGCATCGAAAAAATCCAGGTCCTTATTTCCAACGTTGCCATTCGTTTGGTTCGCTTCTACTTGCCATCCTGGACGGTTTCCGTTGAGATCGACAGGACTTGGTCTTTTGACACCCTGTGGATATACAACGATCGCGGCCGGCCAAAGTGTCTGAATATGCATCAACTGCGATGCGCCCTGCATCGTGCCGCCATGCCCATGAAATGCAAATATAAGCGGATGCTTTATGTTGCTGGTTGTGGGCGCGGGCGCATAGACCAGGGCCTCGCGCTTCACGCCATCGATGGTCCACGTCATGATTTGCGGTTGCGTCGCTACAACGACCGACGCAGAGATAAATATCACCAGCACCGCCGCGATTAAGAAACAACGTTTCATCATCAGTTCCTCCTCTTATGCGAGGTGTTTGGCTGTATCTTCAGCGGTACATCTGCCGCACCGAACACGATTAATGAGCACATCAGGAATAAAGCCATAGAAGTGTCACCACTCCGACCGTAACCAATGCCACAAACGATTGCCATCGCGGCAAAGTTATCAGGCCAGACAAGAGCGTGATGCCTAGTAATGGCAGCCAAACGATCATAAATAAATATGACCTGTTAGGCTCTTTGAAAGGGACCGGCCCATGCGCGGTATCGCTAATTATGATTTCGTAGCAATACTTGCGGCAATACATGTCCATGGCAAAAAGGCCCAGAGCGCCAATCAATGCTACCCATCGAACTTTGTCTCTGACTGACCTGAATGTCATCGGAACTTACTCCACTTTCTAGTGACCCCTTCTCAACACAAAGAAGCCGTTGTCGTGCGTAAAACGCCTGGCGCCGTGCCTGAAGAGCACTTCGTTAACACCTTCACCGAGGGCCTTCACTATGATCGAGTCCATGTCCCAGTTGTCGCCACCGGATCCGCCGCCGAAGGTTGTCTGTAAATCAACCTCGACTATGTCGGATAGGTCCATCGCCTGATTGAGAGTGATGGACTTAATGTGCATCGAGTTGTTTCCCCACGCTATGCCCCCATTGACGTTCTGCGCATGCTGTGTTCCCCCGCCGCGAAAATGGACGATGATGTTAAGATTGTCGTTGTCACCGCGCAGGTCATCGCCGCCGGTTTGAATCGTCAGCTCAAGCTTACTTGCCTTTCCGGCCACCGCTTGAGTAATCGGAATCGAGAGAGCACCTTCCGATTGTGTGAAGCGAAAGAACCCATGGCGGGCGATCAATTTCTCCAAGTCTTGGCCGATTGCCCTGACTGAAATCGAATCCATGTCCCAATTGTCGGGGAACTCTCCCAGCATTCCGCCAAACTTTCTTAGATCGAGCCTAACGATATCCGCTGGGGCCACTGCGTGATCTAATGTAATAGTCTTGACGTGCGTCGAATCGTTTGCCCATCCCTGACCTGCGTTAACATTTCTCACAAGCTGCGTGTCGCCACCCCGGAAATGAATGGTGAGATCGAGATTAAACCCGCCGCCGTGCAGGTCATCGCCGCCGGTCTTGATAGTCAGCTCGAGCTTGTTTGCTTTTCCGGCCACGGCCGGAGTCACGAGAATCCGAAGATCCTCATGCGTCCTATTAAATATCATGAGTCCGTGAGTCCCAATGACCTTATCTATGCCGTCGCCGGTTGCTCTAATGGAAACGGATTGCATGTGCCATTCGTCGGTGCCATAACCTCCGCCGGTCGGTTTTTTGAAATCAATTGAATCAATTTCCGACAACGGGACGGGTTGTTGCAGGCTAATGTCGAAGGTCTGCGTAGAGTTTTCTCCCCAGCTCCGACCCCTGTTCACGTTCGGCTTGAATTGCAAATTTCTGTCGCGGAAGTTTATGCCAACGTTCAGGTTGTCATTCCCTCCACGGAGATCATCGTCACTAGTCCTGACGGTGAACGAAAGCATCCTCACCAGGACCCCACCCGGATGCCGCTGCTTCTCTTGCCGGCCGCGTTCTTGTGCTAGAGCGGAGGAAAACAAAGAGAATATGAGTAGCAACAGCAGCGCGAGCCGGGAACAACTTACTAAATCTGATGTGAATCTGACTTTAAGCTTGTGATTGCGATTCATTATGGCCTCATTTCTTTCAGCTAAAATCTGACGCCGTTAGAGGGTCGGGACTGCCCGGCACAGGGCAACGCGGACCCCATTACGAAGCGTGCGATCTAGGGGTTCCAGGCTTGCTTCCAATGAATAGGTATCGTTATCCGTGAGGCGCTCCCGGTGAAGATAATGTCGCGCCACGCGATGTCATAACCCCCCCGGTAACCTCTCCGATTAGGGTGAGAAAAGAAAGCGACCACCTCTATAGACATCTTCCAAATGCTGTCCGAATGCAACTCAGCCCAAAGGGTAAGACTCTTGACCTCAGTGAGACTTATCGGTTGTTCAAAAGGGATTGTTAGAACATGCTCGGAATGGGCTTCCCACTGGAATCCGCGATTTAAGTGCCATACCGTGCGAGAGCTGCCATTTCGAAAATTTATATCGACGTTGAAGTCGGCATCCGCAGCGTCAAGAATAACGCCGGTCCAGATCACCAGGTTGAGCTTAGTAAGGCCGGAGTCTTCTTTAGGGAACTGTAGGCCGGGTCCATCCTTCACGTATGAAATTTCGATCGCGTTTGAGGTGCCGAGAGTCTTGCGTTGTCCGTCGAGTATCCAAACCTGCACGTAGTATTTGCGCGCATTTTCCGGAGGGCGCGAAAGAAAAGGTTTGAAGTCGATCCAGAACGACCTGCTCTCACCTTGAGCAGGAACCTCGGAAAGATTTCCGCTGGCTACAACGTGAGGATCTTTTCCTCCGGCAACGAAAGGACCTGCTCCAACTTTCCAGGTCGCTGAGTGAACTCCACTCTCATTCGTCTTCCATTGGAATCTCAAGGTTTGCGGTATGTCTATCGTGCGTTTCTCACCCCACGTGATTCGGTCCGGATCGCCGACTACCTGCACTTCCAGGGTCGATCTTGCCGGCATTGTCATGACAGGCTCGGCATGGCTAGCGACAGCCAAGTTGTTAATCAATAACAGAGAAGCAAACATCACCGACACCGAATAAGCACCGAGCCGCGTTAGGTGCGTTATGAGATTTTTCCCTTTCATTGATTTCGTTTCCTTTCTTCGCGGAGATTTTCCGCTCGGCCTGGCCGTCATTTACTTTACCGACTTGTTGAGGAAGCCGAATACGTCTTGATCTCAGATTTAATCAGTAAACGGCTTTCAACGCTGACCGCCGTCCGTAGTCTCCGATCAAGGAGAATCACCCCCGTGGCGTCCGCAGTTTCCCCATCTCAAAATCTCCCTGGATATAAGCTTTGTGGCCTTCCTTATCCGTCACTTCAATGATGTAGTAGTAATGTGCCTCACCTTTGAGATCGAAGAGACCCACATAATGTTTGGTGTGAAAGCTTGAGACAAATACTGAGTTCTCCACCTCACCCGAGCCGAAGCTGGGATTGTGACTAGAATCGAACGCGGGTGCGCTCAGGCTCAACTTTACGAACAGAGAGGACGGCTTTGAAATCGTGAGATATACGCCCAGTATTCCCGGACCCAAGAGCGATATCTGGTTGGGAGAAACTCTGACGTCTGTGACTTTCAAAACAGATGTCAGCTCACTGCCGCCCTTTTGAAAACGAGAGCTGTAGCTGATCCTGACCGTGGGCGAAACAGCCCAGGAGTGCGTCGCGTTCGAAGTCCAGGGCACAAGCCTGACGTAGTAATTCTTCGCCGTGGCGGGCGCACTGGCCGGAATTTTGTCCGGGTGCTGCTGCTGGAGCTGCGCGAAGTCTATTCTGAACTGGTCAAACTGTCCCGGTTGCGGCGCAAGGTCGACGTGCTTGGTGGCAAACGGTTGCTCGTTCACGCCGTTCGGGGCCGGCTCGTAGTCCAATATTTCCCAAACACCATAGGCCGTATTCGGAGCGTTGGTTTTCCAACGGAAGGTTACGAGGTTCAATTCGTGAAGGTTGAGGGCACTCCCCCATTGACTCTGACCCCCAGGCATCTTGATCTCCAACCACGTCTGAGTGGGTGGAGGGGGCTCGAGCGCGAATGCTGAGCTGCCGAGCGGGAAGGATAACAACACCAAGAGCACGAGGCTCGTTATGGTTGTCGCAGGCCTTCGATCTTGTTTCATGACACTCTCTTTATCTTTCTTTCCGGTATTCAATCAGGGGCGTTTGTGGTTCTTGAAGAACTTCACAACCTCAGGCGGCGCCCAGGCCGGATACACGTGACCGCCGGGATGAAGGAACGTCTTGACTGGCGTCTGAGTTGTCGAAGGATAAAACGTGCAGTGTTGGCCGCAGGCTTGTCCTGGCCCAGTAGCGTTGTCCGCCTGTCGCGCTTTTTCAATCGACTGTTGTTGCAACGCAAAGGGATCGGTTGTATCTGCCTGGCCGGCAATTGCCAGGAATGCTCTTGGCCGAGTCAGTTGTTCCGCAGGCCAGAGCCGACCCGCGCATTCGCCGATGGCCGCGATAACCTTGCCGCGCTCAGCCCAGAGCAAGTAGCTGAAGGCGCCGCCATTGGAGAAGCCGGTCGTGTAAATGCGATCATCATCGACGGTGTATGTCTGCTTCATTGTTGCCAGCATCGCGTCGAAGAATTTCAGGTCTCGATCCCCATTCTGCCCGGCTTCCTGTTGCCAGCCAGGCCGTTGTCCCTGGGGATCGTGTGAGCTCACACCGGGCAGACCCTGCGGATAGACAACGATCGCCTCAGGCCAGAGCGTTTGGATATGCATCAACTGCGAGAGGCCCTGCATTTTTCCGCCATGACCATGAAATGCGAATACCAGCGGGTGCTTGATGGCGGCAGTTGTCGGAGCCGGAGCAAAGACCAAGGCCTGACGCTCTACCCCATCAACGGTCCAGTTCATAACTTTTCCCTGGCCGGCCCAAGCCGAGGTTGCGGCAAGACCCAACATTGCAAATGCGACTAACATTCGAATCTTCATGACTGGTTCCTTTCCTATCGTCGCCGTTCGTAAAGGCGAAGCTTTCACCTTCACGGCACCTCGGTAATGTTGCATGACTTAAAGATGAATTCGCGGGTGGCTTGGAGTTTGAGCGCATACCAGTCGGTATCACCCGGACTGACGGTAAAGAGCAGATGCTTCCATTCGCTGTCTGACATCGGCCACTGTTCACTCTGAGCGTCTGGCCCGGTGATGCGAAAGATGCATTCAAGACAAGGCCCGGGGCCCTTAACGGTGCAATCCGTAAGATAAGACTTTCCGGGTGCGCTCGGCTTAATACCAATTTCGACGATGTCGGAAGTCGAATCCAGACGAGCATTTCCGGTACGCCCATTGATCTCGCCGCCCTTGTAATCACTTGGGAAAACAAAGCTCAGATAGCCCTTTCGCTCAACATATATTTGTCTCGGCGATAGGGCAGCGTAGTAGGTCTTTATCTGTAAGAGCTGTTGGGCCTGACTCCACGTCATTTCCGTGGCCGGCTGAACCTCTTGGCCATTCCTCCGATGACGGCCGCGGAAAGCTCGGACCCGATCGTCACCCGCGACCTGTGAACCAGATTGCTTCTGCTGTTTGTTCGATCCGGCCTGTGTTTGTAAGAGAGCTGAGCTCAAAGAGCCGACTCCCAACAAGGCGATCAAAGCAAGTACTGAGATATTTCCCACTTTCATCGCGAAACCTCCAAACGTCTGCATTAATAAGCGGCAACTTCCGGGTGCGACGGATGAATGTCTGAGAGAACTTAAGGCCAACAACATCTAAAGTTCGTCGAATCCTTTGGTCTCTCGACCCACTAACGCGAGAATTTTCGGCAAGCGGGCTCATCAAAATGAAAAATGTAAGAATTGGGGACTCGGTCCTAACGCAGTGACCTTCGAGAATTGGAGATAGTGGCTAAATATTAGTGCTAAAATCCGCCCGAGATCCCTTCTTAAAGACATGAATGGTCACCAAAACACACCCGAGGAAGTGACCGGGCTCTTGCTCGACTGGAGCAAGGGCGACCTACAGGCTTACGAAAAACTTGTTCCGCTAGTCGATAAGGAGTTGCACCGGATCGCGCACCGCTATATGAGTCGCGAGCGCCCCGGCCACACGTTGCAAACCACCGCACTCGTCAATGAGGCTTATCTGCGTCTGGTGGATCAGAAAGTGAGCTGGCAAAACCGTTCACACTTTTTCGGCATCGCCGCCGAACTGATGCGCCGCATTCTGGTGGACCACGCGCGTAGCCACCAGTTTGCTAAGCGCGGCGGGGGCGCACAAAAGATCAGACTAAACGAGGCGATGCTGATGGCTCGCGAACGTTCGTCAGATCTGGTCGCCCTCGACGAAGCCTTGATAAAACTCGCGGCCTTCGATCAACGCAAAGCGCGGGTTGTGGAATTACGTTTCTTTGGCGGGCTGAATGTCGAGGAGACAGCCGAGTTATTGGACGTTTCTACGAACACGGTCAAGCGCGACTGGACCACAGCGCGAGCGTGGCTGTATAACGCGGTGACCAGCGAATCATGAGTGATGAGTGATGAGTAATGAGTAAGACGAGAAGAACTTTGGCTGATCCGCCACCCATCACTCATTACTCATCACTCATCACTCATAACCCATCACTTTTGTCATGACCCCTGAGCGCTGGCAGAAAATCGACACCTTATTTCTATCCGCGCGAACGCGCGGACCGGCGGAGCGCGCGGCGTTTCTCGATGACATTTGTGAGGGCGACGCGGAGTTGCGTGCAGAGGTCGAAGCATTGTTGCGGGCGGAGGACAGGGCTGGGAGTTTCATCAATACCTCAGCAGTGAAGGTTGCCGCCGGATTGATTGCCGCGGATCGGGCCGGCGAAATGCAAGGGCAAACTATCGCTCACTACGAGATTCTGTCGCCGCTCGGCGCCGGCGGCATGGGTGAAGTTTATCTGGCCGAGGACACGGGACTGGGACGCAAGGTGGCGTTGAAGCTCCTACCCGCGTACGCCACTGCGGAGGAGGAGCGCGTGCGGCGCTTCCGTCAGGAGGCACGCGCTGCCTCGGCTCTAAGTCATCCGAACATCGCACACATCTACGAGATCGGCGAGAGCGAGGGCACCGTCTTCATCGCGCTCGAATACGTCGAAGGCCAGACACTCGCCGCGCGCATCGCGGGCCAGCCCGTCGGCATCAAAGAGATCATAGACATCGCCACACAAGTGGCCGACGCGCTCGATGAAGCGCACGCACACGGCATCACCCACCGCGACATCAAGGCCAGCAATATCATGCTCACACCGCGCGGGCGTGTGAAGGTGCTTGATTTCGGTTTGGCGAAGATCACGGACGCTGTCACTAACGGCGTCGCACCTGCTGGTCAAGCCGCGCAAGTGGAGACGCGCACCGGCGTCGTGATGGGCACAGTTAGTTACATGTCTCCCGAACAGGCCATGGGGCACGAGGTGGACACACGCACGGACATCTGGTCGTTCGGCGTCGTGCTCTACGAAATGGTAACCGGCCGGCTCCCTTTCCAGGGGGACAGCACGTCCGAAACAATTGATCGGATCGCGCACTCGCAGCCTGAAGCAATCGCGCGCTTCAATTATGACGTGCCGCTCGCGCTTGAGTTGCTCATTAAGAAGACGCTGCGCAAGGATCGCTCCGAGCGCTACCAGACGGCGCGCGATCTACTTTCTGATCTGAAAAACCTCAAGCAAGAGTTGGAGCTCTCGGGATATGCGATACAGCCTACTTCGAGCGGCGCGAGCGCGCGTGGGGGAGCTAAATTGTCCGCCCGCATCACGGAGGAAGTAGCTGCAGCGCAGCCGACTACCAGTGCCGAATATCTCATTAACGAAATCAAAAGACATCGGCGCGGCGCGGCCCTGGCGTTGGCAGTTATGTTGATTGTGGTGGGCGTCGGTGCTTTCGGTCTCTATAAATTCTCCCGGCGCAGCGCGCTAGCGTCCAGGGTGGCCTCACCCTTCCAAACAATGAGGATCGTTCGGCTCACCGCGAGCGGTAACGCCGGCAGCGTCAACATCTCGCCCGACGGCAAGTACGTTGCTTACAGACTCAGGGCCGATGACGGGCTTCAGAGCCTGTGGGTTAAGCAAGTGGCGACGGGCACCACCTTGCAGATCGTGCCGCCCGCTGCGGTTGCTTACGCAGGTACGACCTTCTCGCTCGACAGCAATCTTGTGTACTACGTGGCCTCCGGCACGCTTTATCAAGTCCCGGTCATTGGCGGGTCGCCGAAGAAATTGCTGACGGACATTAGCGGCCCTGTTACTCAGTCGCCGGACGGATCCAGGTTGGCCTTCGTCCGTCGCGATGATGAGAACGCTGATTTGATAGTGGCTAACGTGGACGGAACCGCCAGTTACGTGCTGGCGACGCGCACGAAACCGGAATGGTTCGACGAGCAGGGGCCATCGTGGTCACCCGACGGGAAGACGATAGCCTGTGGCGGCGGCGGCAGCGCACCGGTTTTCATGAACACAGTCTTCGCGGTTGACGTGAACAGCCATGCGGTTAGCCGCTTGACTAATAAAAACTGGGCTGAGGTCAAACGTGTCCGTTGGCTGGGCGATGGCGGCCGGTTGGTGGTCCTTGCCATTGAGTCGGCGCTGGAATTTACCCAGATCTGGGAGGTCTCCTACCCGAGCGGCGAGGTCAACCGCGTCACCAACGATCTGAAGGGTCACGGCACATTTGATCTGGGCCTGACTGCCGACGACCAGTCCATCGCCGCCGTCGCGAGCAGCGATGTCTCGCGTATCTGGACTGTGCGAGCGAACGACGAGGCAGTCCAACCGCAGCAGGTGACGACGGGCCCGGAGCGGGACGATGGGCGCTTTGGTATGGCCTGGACGCCCGACGGCCGCATTGTCTACGCCTCAATGGCCGGCGGTTCCTGGGACATCTGGATCACGAATGCAGACGGCAGCAATCAGCGAAAGTTAGCGGACGTCCAGGCGGACAGCTTCCCCATCATTTCACCCGACGGCCGGTACGTCGTCTTCAAGGCTCAGGGCCGCGACGACACCTCGCACCTCTACCGGATGGAGATGGACGGCGGCACTCCGAGACAGTTGACCCATAGCAATGATCACGCGGCTTCTTTCTCGCCCGACGGCCGGTGGGTCTTTTACTCGGGCAACGACGGCAAACACCCGGAGGCGTTGTGGAAGGTTTCGATTGATGGCGGAGAGCCTGTCAGCCTGACGGATTACAAGTCGGAGTACCCGGAGGTTTCCCCAGACAACAGGCTCATCGTCTGCGATTTTTTGGACGAAGGTGTAGGAAAGCGTCAGTGGCGCATCGGCGTTATATCGGCTGACGGTGGTCCACCTATCAAGGTTTTCGATCTGCCGCCCCAGGCTTCGCACAGAGTTAAATGGACCCGTGATGGCCGCTCGCTGCTTTATGTGGACACTCTCAAGGGTGCCTCCAACATCTGGCGGCTGCCGCTCGATGGCGGCCAGGCCGTGCAGGTCACCAACTTTAAGTCCGATTTGATCTTCAAATTCGATGTCTCGTTCGACGGTAAACAATTTGCGCTCGCGCGCGGCACCAGCACAGGCGACGTTATCCTAATCTCTGATTTCCGCTGATCGCCAATCACCCTCAACCGTTCTCTGACCGATATAGGACAATTCGAGACTTCGACGAAACCCAAATCCAGAATCCTCGCTGAGGAACAAGAGCTTCTTCTCCTTGAGGTGATGACGGTGAACACTCAACAATGGTTGTTGAGTGTTCAAATTATCGATCCGGCTACGGAATTCGAACCCATTCCTCTCCGTTGAGGCATGTAACGTAGCCATGAGCATGACCGCAGTTTGCCCTGAGCGCGTTACCGTCCAGCGGGGCGCTTTCACCGATATAAATTAGGGAGAGAACTGCCGCGCCATTCGCCTGGTTCATAAAGGCCACGAATTGATATCTCATCGCGGGGTTCTGCCTGGACTTCATGGTGATAAAGCCGCCATCCAAAATAATACTGCCGCTGTCCGATTCACGTATCGTCGTGTTGCTCGCCCGGCCCTGAAACTTGGAATCGTACGTGCCGTCCGCGCGAATAAAGTATTTCTTGCCGTAGAATGACGCGTCCGTGTGCGTATTAGTGCCGGAGCTGACATAGGTCGTAACACTGGCGCCGCCGATTTCCCATGTACCGGCGAGGTCGGCCGCGGTTATTGTTTTTCTCAAGCGGCCGACTAGCGGTTCCTGCGGCTGAATATACGGTTTGTCAGGAAACGGGTCGAAGTCGAGAAATTCTGAACTTGATAATGTCTTTGGAGTGCTCCCGTTGATAGCCGGCTCAGTATTAGATTTCGCGACCGTTTCGGCAGGTTCCCGCTCGATGCGCAAACCTTGATTGGTAAAGTTGATCTTGTCCGGCGAAATGCCGGTTACGGCCAAAAGATTCTGGCCGGCGAGTTGTTGGCTGACCTTTAAGCTTTCGGCATTACCACCCTTTCCTTCCTCATAAACCGCGAGCGCAAATCCCGTAAAAAGAACCAGGGTCTCATACATCTCCTGCTTCTTACGGTCGTTCATGCTGTCCAATGCGTTACCTTCACTGAGCGCCTGGGCAATCGTATCGCGCAATTCAACCATCGGCGGGTCGGCCGGCTGGCCGCCGTCGTGATAGATGCTGGCGTTGGTGGCAAAGAAAAAACTCAGCGCGAGGGCCAGGTCGTTAGGATGGCCGGCGGCTCTGGCTCCCTTATCGAATTCCTCGAGCAGCGCGGTCAGGAGTCTAACTACCTGCGGGTTTCCAGCGTCAATCAGATCTGCTATTTCGCGCGTTTTGAGTTGTGTGCCAGTTGAGCGAAAGATTAGGGACGCTTCGTTTGGTTTCGCGGAGACAGCCAAACCACGCTTCGCCTGTGGCTTCTGGTCGCGATCGCGTTGCGAAAGTCGGTCCACGATAGTTTTGGTAATCGTCCCGCCGGCGGCAGTACTGAAGGTGCCACCGAGACCTTCGCCGGTGTGCTGCCCCAACCCCTGAACACCCAAAGCAAGAACCAGTGAAATCAAGAAGCAAAAACGACTCGAACCGGAAACGTTTATGTTTATTCTCCGCATCATCACAACCTTTCGTTGAACTTGGCTGTAGAAGCCAGCTGTTTCTACATCATTGAAGAGATAATAGCTAACCGGGTCGCACTAAAATCAGCTTCCCGCCTTCATACCTGCGCAGTATCATTCCCGTTGAATGAAAACCGTTGACCAAGGGCAGTCAGTTCCGGTCGCCGCGTTTGCGAAGCTCGTATCAGCGTTATGCCTGGCGCTTGCGCTTTTTCCGTGCGCCTCACGCATCTCTGCCCAACAGCTTCCGGTGCGCACGTACACGACAGCTGACGGGCTGCCACGCGATCTTGTCCTGAAGATCGTTCGCGACTCGCATGGTTTTCTGTGGTTCTGCACCGGTGACGGTCTGAGCCGATTCAACGGCTACGAGTTTACGACCTATGGCGTCGAACACGGCCTGCCGCATCCGGTCATCAACGACCTGCTCGAGACTCGGCGCGGAGTCTACTGGGTAGCGACCAATGGTGGCGGGATAGCCCGCTTCAACCCCTCGACACTGCCAAATGAACAACCTCAAACCCGCAATTTATTCACTGCGTTTCCGGTGGGCGACAAGCCGACGAGCAATCGCGTGAACTTCCTTTACGAAGATCGCGCCGGTCAGGTCTGGGCCGGAACTGATGGTGGATTGTTCCGTCTTGAAGTGACGAGCGGTCAAGTGATCTTTCGCCGCGTCTCACTAAATCTGGGTGAACTCGAATCCGTGTTGATTGTGAGAGCGCTGGTCGACGACGACAAGGAAGGCAGTCTCTGGGCGAGCACTCAAGGGTTGGGACTGGTCAGACGCTTACCAGACGGCCGGACGGTTCGCTACAAGATTCAACCGTCATCGTTCGGCGATCTAGTCGAGTCGCTATTGTTTGATCCTGAGGGCAGACTTTGGATTGGGCATCGCGGGGGAGCGGGACTTGTCGTGTTCAAGCCGGAACCGGCCCCCACAATCGCCGCGGGCGATCAACTCCTAACGCGAACACTGGTCGCATCTGGATCTGGCCTTCGCTCATCCAATCAACGTGTTCGTCTACCGGAGATTCCTGGCGAAGCCTACCGGTACACCACTGCCGATGGCCTAGCCAGCGATACCGTTTTTGGAGGAATATATCAATCCGCTGACGGCCGAATCTGGATAGGCACCGATGCTGGACTGACTGTGTTTAGCGATGGACACTTCCGCAGCTACACCATGGCCCAGGGTCTTAGCAGTAGGTCAGTCTGGCGGGAAGTCGAGGACCGCGACGGCAACCTCTGGCTGGCAAGCGGAACCGGCGCCATGAAGATCAGCTGGAGCGGCTTTACCACTTTCGGGAGAGTGGATGGTCTAAGCAATACCATGGTGACGTCTGTCTTTGAAAACCAGCGCGGAGAACTTTGCGTGACCAGCGATGAAGGGGAACCCTTCATCAATCACTTTGACGGTCAACGATTCAACGGCGTCAAGCTTCAGGTACCTCGCAAGATCAAAGGTTTTGGCTGGGGTTCGAATCAGATCACCTTTCAGGACCACACCGGGGAGTGGTGGGTGCCCACTTACTATGGACTCTTTCGTTTCCCGCGAGTTGCGAGTGTGGGCCAACTGGCACATACGCGCCCAAAGGCCGTCTACAACCAGCAGCATGGCGAACTGCCCGGCAGCGACGTTTTTCGTTTGTTTGAAGACTCCCGCGGTGATATCTGGATCAGCATTGCGGGGGCAGAGCCTAACCTAGTTCGTTGGGTGCGAGCCACCGAGTCTTTTCACGTCTATTCTGAGGCAGAAGGACTCCCGCGCTACAGCCCGCCAACCGCCTTTCGTGAAGATGCCGCCGGGAACCTTTGGCTGGGGTTCTACGAGGGGGGCCTGGCACGTTATCGCGATGGACGTTTTCGCTTGTTCACCCAGAGCGATGGGATGCCGGCGGGGCCTGTTAGGGCCTTATATCTCGACCACGCCGGCCGGCTTTGGGTTGCAACTGGTCAGGACGGCGTCGTCCGTCTAGATGATCCGCAAGCGGATCATCCGCGCGTTGTTGTCTACACGACGGCTGATGGCCTATCCAGTAATGGCGTCTCGTGCATCACCGAAGACAAGTCGGGACGGATGTACTTCGGTACGGCACGCGGTCTGGATCAGCTCGACCTGGAGACCAAACGAGTCAGGCACTACACCAAGGCCGAGGGATTACCAAGCAGCGCGGTGACGGTCGCTTTTCGCGATCGGCAGGACGCGCTTTGGATCGGGACGGACCTCGGGCTTTCGCGGCTCATTCCGGGGCCTGATCCACCGAAGCAACAGCCACCCATCTTGATCAGTGGACTGCGCGTCGCTGGAGACTCTCAACCGATCTCCGCGCTGGGCGAAACCGAAGTGTCCGGACTGGTCCTCAATCCGAATCAGAATCAACTTAGCATCGACTTCGTAGGACTCGGCTTCGCGCCCGGCGAGGGACTGAAGTACCAATACAAATTGGTGGGCGCCAATGAGGAGTGGAGCACCCCAACCGATCAGCGCACCATAACCTATGCCGGCCTTTCACCAGGCCGGTATCGTTTCATGGTGCAGGCTGTGACGGCGGACGGCATTATCAGTCCAATCCCGGCAACGATTACATTCACCATTCTGCGTCCGATCTGGCAACGGTGGTGGTTCATAACTCTCAACGTGCTGCTGGTAGGACTGATCGCTGTTGCCATTATTCGCAACCGCTTCACACGACTTCTTGAACTGGAACGTGTGCGAACACGCATCGCGACCGACCTGCACGATGATATCGGCGCGAGTCTGTCGTTAATAGCGATGCTGAGTGAAGTGGCCCAGCGCCAGGTGCCGCGCGGTAATTCCAGCGTGGCGGAACCCCTGGCTTCGATTGCCTCATCGTCGCGTGAACTGGTTGATTCCATGAGCGACATTGTTTGGGCCGTCAATCCGCGCAAGGATCGCTTCAGCGAACTCGTGAAAAGAATGCGGCGGTTTGCCAGTGATGCGTTTACTTCGCGGGATATCGCTCTGCAGTTTGAAGCACCCGACGATCGCGATTTCAAATTGGGCGCTGATGCACGGCGCGAGATATTTTTCATCGTCAAAGAAGGCGTCAATAACATTGCGCGCCACTCGGGTTGCACAGAAGCCGTAATCAATCTGCGGGTGCAAAGTGGATCACTACTGCTCGAGTTGCGCGACAACGGCAAAGGCTTCGTGCCATCGCAAACAACGGATGGCAACGGACTGGGCAGCATGCGCGAGCGGGCACGCCGGCTGGGCGGTGAATTCGAGGTTGTAACCGCAAATGGTCAGGGATCGACGCTCAGGCTCGTCGTGCCATTGGATCGGCAGCGTTGGAAGTTGGGGTAACTAGGAAAGCTCCTAGTGACTTCGAACCATCTGTGGTTTACCTTGCGGGCCGTGTGCGCGGGTTAGCGTTTTATTCCTTGAGCCGAAATGGATACCGACGGTCAAACAGCATTACAAACAAACGAAGCGCTCCCTGCGATTGTTAACGTGGCAATCGTGGAGGACGAGCGCAAGTTTCGCGACGCCGTCACCATGTTGATTGAGGGTACCGAAGGCTTTCGCTGTTCCGGCAGCTATCGTTCGATGGAAGAAGCGCTGGAAAAGATCGAACGCGATCTGCCCGACGTTGTTCTGATGGACATAGGCTTGCCCGGCATGAGCGGCATTGAAGGCACGCGGCGATTGAAGGAACGTTTTCCGAAGATGATCTTGCTGGCGCACACAGTCTATGACGACGACGAGCGCATCTTTGACGCGCTCTGCGCCGGCGCTAGCGGGTATTTGTTGAAAAAAACGCCGCCCGCGCGGTTGCTGGAAGGTTTGCAGGAAGCAGCCAAAGGCGGCGCGCCTATGACTCCGGAAGTGGCCAGCCGAGTCGTTAAGTTGTTCCGCGAGCATCGTCCCCCAGATCGAAGTTATGAGCTGACTCCTCACGAACTGCGCTTATTGAAGCTGTTGATGGAAGGTCATAACTACAAGACAGCCGCCAAGGCTTTGGACGTAACTACGCACACGATCTCTTTTCACCTGCAACGGATTTACGAGAAACTTCACGTCCACTCCAAGACTGAAGCCGTCGCCAAGGCTTTGCAGGATCGACTCCTCAAATAAAACCCGCGCTCCGGTTTTAGGCCGCCATCTATCGTCTCTTTTCAAGTTCCTACAAAACTACCTAGTGACGCGGTGATCCATTGAGAGTATTCATGTGCCGCTGAGTTGCTGAAGTGTCAAACCCAGCGTGGCCGGAATTTGACCGCCCAGACAAGGAGTCTGCCATGAACACGCAAATTCGTTACAGCGCACTTTCATTACTTGGTATCTCAATCGTGCTGGTGGTATTGATTGCTTATCCGGAACTTGATCGGTCCAAAGCAAAAGCACTTGAGTCGCCAGCACCGGTCGAGCGGATATGGGATGACACGGAAACCTTCACGCCGCCGGCCGATGGCCTCCAGACCTGGTATGTCTTTCATGAATGGCATAACGATAGATGGAATTGTAGTAAGTTTCATCCAGCTTCAGGGTCTGGACCAGCGGCGGATGTACCAGCAGCTCAGGTCCTGGTGGGTTACATCAATCACTACGAGGGAGGCAGCGGGCCTCTCCCTTGCGAGGAGAACTCAAAAGACTCTTACCGCGGCACCATCTGGTTCGATCTGAGTAAATTATCGGGAAAGCTCCCAGTTGCCGCCACGGCCACGCTCAACCTTAAGCAAGTACCTGGAAGTGTGGCTGCTTACGATGGCAGTAGGAACCCGATCCCAGGCGTGTGCGAAGACCACCTATTTCTTGCGAACGTTGATTGGCGGAAGGGCTGGGAGGGCAAGGGCGCCGTTCCTGAAGGCGAGTTGGTCTCACCCGTCAGCGGATGTGCGGGAGGCTGCAGTATTGATGTTACAAAACAGGTAAACAACTGGACCACTGGAGCAACTCCCAACTTTGGCTTCGTGATCGTCGGCGAAGATGAGAATTGGTTAGATAAACTCATTCCGCATGATAATTCCGTCTGCGAGACACGTTATACCGATTTCACACTGACGGTAACGATGAAGAAGAAAAGCCCCATTACCCTGCCAACGCCCACCCCCACGCCAGTCGGCAGGCCCGGACCAGGTATTCCTGGGGGAGACACAACTGCATTTGCCTGTAAGAACTATGCCCTCGGCGCCAAGGTTACCGCGAACAACTACACGAAAGACGAGGTTATTCCGGGACTCCATTTCGACCCGTCTTACGCGATAGATGGCGTACGCCATACGACAGCGGATGGTGGAAACTACTGGCGCGACGAGCATGGGTTACCTTCCTATTTACAAATTGAGTTCAAAAACCGGCTGACGACCATCAATGAGATTACTGTCGTGACTATTCAGGATCCCGGTTATGAAAAAGCAACCGATCCCACGGATACACAGACGTTCGTCAATCAAGGCGCGACCGCTTTCGACGTGCAGTTTTTCAACGGCACCGGCTGGTCGACCGTGCCGGGAGGATCGATTACGGGCAACAACCTTGTGGTGCGGAAAATTAGCTTCCCTCCCATCACTACTGCAATGATCAGAGTGGTGGTTAATGACACATCAGAACCCAAGGTAGCGCGCCTTGTGGAAGTCGAAGCCTGCAACACCGCCGGTGTATTGCCTCAAAAGAGCCCAGATCAGTCTTTCAGTTCGCGATCGGATGCGGCGTTTGGCCTAATCACAACCACGTTCGATACGCTCAGCGGAACAGTTAGCGTCAATCTGCCGGATGATGTTGCGGCCGGTGACACAATTTCCGGCACGGTGATCACAGAGCCAAAGGGCAACACTAAGGATGAACAGGCGAAGAACCAGGATTCATTGAATGGCTATGTTGTGGAAGTGGCGAACCAGGAAACTCCACCGCAGCAGAAGGAAGGGAGCAAATGGGTTATTCCTCCCGTAGCCCAATTCATTCCAGTGGTGCTGAAGAATAGAGAAGGCAAAGTAGTTGCTCGAACCGAAGTCCCGGTTGGGACGCTCGTCAACCCAAAACCCAATGGAAATCAGGGTAACTACTCAACTCCGCCGTTTGGGCAAGCCGGGAGACCCATATCGGTGGCTGGCCCGTTTGACGGTGACTTCAACAACACGGCAGTCAATCTGGGTAACAACACAGCCCAGTTTCTGGCTGAATCACCGCGGAAAGTCGTAGTAAGAAGTCCCGCCAATGTAATTGGTCCTGCCACTATCGAGGTCAACGAACAGAATAAAGTCGTTGCCCGGTGCCACTACCAGAGCATCGGCGTCAAGTTGGCAGCCGGCAAGTTGAATCTAGTTCGCGGAGAGCAGACAACCGTGACTGTAACTCTATCCGGCCTGGACGGAGCGACTGGCCCAGTGCCAATGCGGTTAACGAATGCGAGTCCAACGACTGTGCGCATGGAAGGTGGTGACACGCAAACCATTATTGGGCAGCCGCAGGAATTCACCGGCGGCGTCTGGACTACGAGGAGAACCTTGACCGGAGTTAGACCGGGCGGCTTCAGCATCAATGCCGTGGTTGATCCTACGAACTCTGCTGCAAGCGGAGGCATTTGGAAAACCTGTAACGCGGGGCCCGGGGGTGGGCCACACATTGGGGGACTAGATAACACTCCGGCAAACCTGCGGCAGCCGATCGCTGTCGGTGTTGCAGACATTCAGCCTCTCGACCGAAAACTAAACGAATTCACCAGGCTACTTCCGAATGACGAACAAGCTGCCATGGCTTTACTGCTACGGCGCGCCGCCCGCGCACCAATGGATTGTCGATTTCAACTGCCGATTGACGTTATCGCCAGACGCCAATCGCAAATCAGCAATAGGCAATCGCAATCAAGAGACCCACCCGCTACCGCGATGTGGTAGTGACCTCATTTCACTGTCGAGGCAGGAATCCGCCGATCGATCAATCGAATGAGGAAACAAATAGCCCATTTGGTGCGTAATGACTGACTAACATGACCCCCACACAAACTGACGCATCGACTCCTCGAAAGCCGCTCCGGCTTTGGCCCGGCTTGGTCCTGGTAATAGTGCAGTGGCTGGCCTGGTTTGTTGTCCCTATCTTCCTACCCAACACGCGTATCTACGGTTTTCTGGTCGGAGTCTCTTGTGGATTGGCGATTGTTGTGTGGTGGATGTTCTTCAGCCGCGCGCCCTGGGTTGAGCGCGTGGGCGCGCTCATCCTGATGGTTATCGCGCCGATCGGAACAAAGTTCATCGTCCACAAGTCGATCGCCGGCGGCGGGATGGGGATGTTGATCTACATCTTAGTCATCCCAATGCTTAGCCTCGCGTTGGTCGCGTGGGCTGTGGCCAGTCGTCGCCTCTCCGCCGGACCGCGACGCGCGGCGCTGGTTGCGGCCATCCTGCTTGCCTGCGGAGTGTTTACGCTTATACGGACCGGCGGCCTCACTGCAGACTTCAGAAACGATCTTCACTGGCGGTGGACGAAGACTCCAGAAGAACGGCTCCTGGCCCAGGCCGGCGACGAGCCGCTGGCACCGACGCGGCTCTCATCAGCTCCGGCGACCGTTGCGGCAGGAGCGGATTGGCCCGGCTTTCGCGGACCAAAGCGCGACGGCATCGTTCGCGGTGTTCAGATCAAAACCGACTGGTCAGCATCGCCGCCGGTTGAAATTTGGCGCCGGCCGATCGGGCCAGGCTGGTCGTCCTTCGCGGTTCGCAGCGGGCGACTCTTTACACAGGAGCAGCGTGGTGACGACGAGATCGTCGCTTGCTACGACGTGAGTACAGGCAAACCGGTGTGGAGACACAGTGATGCGGCCCGGTTCTGGGAGTCGAATGCCGGTCCCGGTCCGCGCGCGACGCCGACGCTGAGCAACGGTCGCGTGTACACACTCGGGGCGACGGGGATTATGAACGTGCTTGATGAAAGCACTGGAGCCGTCGTGTGGTCGCGCAACGCGGTGTCCGACACTGGCGCAAAGATTCCTGGTTGGGGTATCGCCGGTTCGCCGCTTGTGGTCAACGACGTCGTCATCGTCGCCGCGTCCGGCAGCCTTGTCGCCTACGACCTCGCCACCGGCAATCCGCGTTGGTTCGGTCCGAAAGGCGGCGCCAGCTATAGCTCGCCACAGTTGTTAACTATTGACGGAGTACCGCAGATTCTTTTGCTGAGCGCGAATGGCGCAAACAGCGTCGCGTTGGCAGACGGCAAGTTGCTCTGGGAGCACGCCTGGCCGGGTGCTCCCATCGTGCAGCCAAACCTCACCGAGAATGGCGACATCCTGATCAGCGTCAGCGACAGCAGCGGGACGCGCCGCCTCGGGGTCGCGCACGGATCCGGCGGCTGGACCGTCGAAGAGCGCTGGACATCGGAAGATTTGAATCCCTTCTTCAACGATCTGGTCGTTCACAATGGCCTTGCCTTTGGCTTCGACGGCAGCACCCTCGCATGCATCGACCTCGCGGACGGCAAGCGCAAGTGGAAGGGTGGACGATACGGCCACGGCCAGCTTGTCCTGTTGCGCGACCAGAATGTGCTGGTGGTGCTATCGGAAGCGGGCGATCTGGCGCTTGTAAAAGCGACTCCCGATCAGTTCACGGAGCTGGCGCACTTTCCGGCGATCAAGGGCAAGACCTGGAACCACCCGGTGCTGGCCGGCGACGTTCTGCTGGTTCGCAACGGTGAGGAGATGGCGGCGTTTCGATTGTCCCTCGCGGGCACGTAACGTTCTTAAGAAACGGGAAAAGGGGAAGCAAGACACAAGCTTGCCGACTCCTCGTTATCCTTTCGCCTTGACCCTTTACCCGGTACTCGGGACCGCCGCTTCACTGCTTCACACCCTCGCTGCTTTGTTGTCGAAACTTCTTGATGAGTTTCTTAATAAGGTCCGTGTCTTTTGCGTCCGGCTCGACTTTCAAAAACAGCTCCAGTTCATCCGCTGCTTCCTTGTATCTCTTGAGTTGGTTGTAGAGCAGTGCCAACTGCCAGTGGACGTCCGGGGATTTTGAGGCGGCCAAATGATCCGCCTGTTTTAGATAAGTCTCTGCGTCGCTGAACTTGTCTGACTGACGTAGCAACATTCCCAACCACAGATTCGCGGCCATCGATTGTTGGTTAAGAGCCATCGCGCGTCTCATCGACTCGATCGCCTCAGGCACTTGCTTCAGGTTGTACTGAGCAACGGAGAGTGTGTACAGGGTGGGATAGGCCTGCCTGTTAACCTCGATTGCTTTAGTTAGCACAGGAATCGCGCGGTCGTAGTCCTGCTGTTTCACGTATTCGCCGCCCAGCACATGAAGCGCATCGAAATAGAGCGGAAAGATCTCGATTGCGTTCTCCAGTGCGGCCACGCCTTCCTTTCGCTGCTCGTTTTTCTGTAGCAGCGCAATGCCCCGCTCATATTGTTTCCGCGCTTTGTCGGGCACTTCCTGAGCAAAAACCACTCCCGGGATACCGGCTGTAGAAGAGCTC
>Ga0207684_10001993_pt1 | contig 21048 bp, 17 predicted proteins | sample KBSK5501metaG_FD_184342 | JGI IMG/M metagenome (GOLD analysis project Ga0207684, IMG submission 184342) | Corn, switchgrass and miscanthus rhizosphere microbial communities from Kellogg Biological Station, Michigan, USA - KBS K5-50-1 metaG... | ecosystem: Host-associated > Plants > Roots >...
TATTCCGGGCAGGCGCAGGTCGGTGATAACGACGTCATAATTACCTTCGGCGACCGATTGCAAGCCGACGTCGCCCCGTGCCGCGACTGTGACAGCATAGCCCTCCTCGCAAAGGACTTGACGCAGTGAGGAAGCGGCGACCTCGTCATCTTCTATGAGCAGGAGGCGGGAACCTTCTTTCATTAGTGCGAAGATCTTGCCACAGACTGAACCAATCCATAGTTCTCGCCGGTTTTTGCGGGAGGGGCGTTCGGCAAAACCACACTGAATGTTGTACCGAAGCCGGGCCGGGTGCGGTATTGCAGCCCGCCGCCGTGTTTTTGGGCGATGCGCTCGGCTATAGCTAAGCCGAGACCGGTGCCCGATGCCTTTGTAGTGAAAAACGGGTCGAACAGGCGTGCCTGGACCTCCGGCGGAATGCCCCTGCCCGTGTCCTCGACTTCGAGTGCGACCGCTTCGGTGCGGCGGCTGGCGAGGGGCAAAACAGCGGGACGGGCCTTCAAGGCGATACGGCCGGCTTGGCCAATGCTGTCAGCGGCGTTTCGAATGAGATTGATGATCACCTGTTTCATCTGCTCGGCATCAATTTGAATGTAAAGTTCTTCGCCAGGTTCGACTGTTAACTTTATTTCGAGCTTTTCCAGCGTCGGAGCCATCAGATCGCCCATCTCGCGCAGGAAAGCCAACGCGGGTCGCAGTGCAAGCATCGGCTCCCCGGGTCGAGCAAACTGGAGCACGTCTCTAACTATACGCTCCAGTCGCTGGATCTCCTCCTTAATAACCAGCGAGTCGCCGTGCTCGGGCGAACCGAGCACCAGACGTTTTTGTTGAGAAAAAAGGCGGGCTTTGATGGCGGTGAGCGGATTACGAATCTCATGCGCGACGCCGGCGGCGAGCACGCCAAGTGAGGCCAGCTTTTCTTGCCGGGCAATGATTGCGTGGCTGGCGATAAGCTGGCTGCGCAATGGCGCAATCAAACCACGGTTGACCAGCACAATGATGATAACAGCTAGGACCAGTAGAAGGCAAAAGGAGCCAAGCAAGAACCCATGCAACAAGCCGAGTGAGCGTTGTGCATTGGCGATTTCCGATTCGAGCGAAGCTTGATGCAGATCCTTCCATTGATCGGCGAGCGTGAGCAGCGGTTCCAAATCGGCTTGGACCGGCCGGAGTTTCGCAGATGGTCCCTCGGGTGTGGAAACCGCGGAGGAAAAGCGGCGAGCCGAATCCAGGTACCGATTGAATTGCGCGGAAATTCGCGTCACCAGGCCGCCCTCGGCGGCGACATCCACCCCCAGATTGGTTAATGCTTGTTGCTGGGAAACCAACCACTCTTTCAACTGTTCACCTGCGACTGCGAATGCCCTCTCCCCACCGTCGCCACGGCCCCCAAAACCACTGTTCACCAGAGTGCTGTGAAGCGTCAGCACTCGCACTTGAAACTCCGCTGCAGCGCTGTCCAGCTCAATTTCTCTGAACCGCTGCCGCAACCGGGCGATCTCGCGCCAGTTCGCGTATTCAGTCCATCCCATGAGGAAAACCACCAAAAGAACCAATAAACACAAGAGCGACAGATGTTTGCGTGATATCATGGTATTAGGGCAGCCGCAGAACATAGCCGTTTTGTTGGCTGGATGCCAATTTCCTTGACCGGTCAGGGACAGACCCATGCCGATCAGGGATTGACCAGCAGAGACACCCGAATGCGTTGGTTGTATTTATCACAAGTATCTATTCTAGAGTAACTTGTGACTTAGTCCGAAGCTTTGGTATCCTTCCTGCTTTCGGTGTCCACGCCTCCGTTAACTCTTTTTCGTTCCTTATTTCGTCCATGAATGCGATTCAGTCTGTAAATCCACGCGCCCGGTCCTTGGCAGTGTTGGGCAATTTTATTTTCTTGAGCCGCTGGCTCCAAGCTCCGCTCTAAATCGGTTTGATCGTCGCCCAAGGGGTTTACGTTTACCATTTCCTCAAAGAGCTCTGGCAACTGGTGCAAAAGACGCCCGAACTCGACGAGACGGCCATGTTGACGGTGCTGGGCCTCATCGACGTGGTGATGATCGCCAACTTGCTCATCATGGTCATTGTCGGAGGCTACGAAACCTTCGTTTCCCGGCTCAACCTCGAAGGCCACCCCGACCAGCCGGAATGGTTGTCCCACGTCAACGCCGGCGTGCTCAAAGTCAAACTGGCGACCGCGCTCATCGGCATTTCGTCTATCCATCTGCTCAAGACCTTCATTGAAGTGGGCAGTAAACCGGTGCCCGACAACGCGGTCATGTGGCAGCTGCTGCTGCACCTCACCTTTGTGCTTTCGGCCTTGTTACTGGCGCTCACCGACCGCGTTTCCACCCAAAGCGCCGCCGACGCGCGAGCAGTCCGACACCAGAATTCCCGCGGCTCTAGCGCCGATGGAGACTTCCTGACGCCAAACTCCGGCCGCCATTAGGCGCTTTACCCCCTCAGGGGCCACGCGAAGTCGGGCTTCTCAGTTGAGTTCATCGTCTTTGCCTCGGGATGAGTTTTGGCCCGTTGAGGCGCGCCTCTACGCTTCCAGAGAAACGCGCCGGACGTTTCATCTGCCAAAGGTGTGTGCCACCTTTGTCGTCCCCGCTGCACATGGCGCACGCGCGCCTTTTTACTGATTAAGCAGCGGCCTTCGTGTTTCGGAAGCTTTTGGCACATCTTCAGGGGGCGGACGCGAGGCGCCACCCTCGTTGAGCGATCAGAGACCGATCACGCGCCGATCAGCGGTTGACCAGCAGGTAGAGGGGAAACCTTTAGCCGTATTGTCGCAAGTGGCTATCCAAGAGCAACTTGTCATCTTCTTGGAAGAGTTGGCATCCTTTCAGCTTAGGGAGGATCGAAGATTAACCTATTCCATCTGATGAACTCTTACAAAACCTCTTCTCGAGCCTTCCTGCGTCGGATTTCTCGGCCACGAAAGTCGGCGGGCGACACCGTTGAGTCGATCCCTGAATATCTGGAACATTGTGCTGCATTGCTCACACCGGAACTCCTCGATGGGCTTCTGGGAGCGCTTCCCCTCATGCGGATCCAGTTCGCCGGCATCGTCGCTCCGCGGTTTCCACACCTAGTGGCGCAGTTAAAGCTGCTTTCGGACTTCTTTGAGGATTCCGCAGACGACATTTTCCCAGGTGTTTCCTTAGCGGCACGAAAAGAAACCGCCCTCGCCTTGCGATATACCGCGAAAAATACTGATATCATTTCTGATCACGTGCCCGAGATCGGCTATGCCGACGATTCGCTCATCGTGCGCACGGTTCTGGAGCGGCATCGGGATGTTTTCCGCGACTATTGTCGCTTTCGAAAGATCCGCTGGTCAAAGATCACTTTGGCTCCTTAGCCGACGGATCGCGCGCCCAGATCTTTCCATGGATAACTGTTATGTTTCTGTTCATTCTGCTCTTTGCTGGTACCATGGCCATCTCGCTGCTCGCCACCCTGCGAGTGAAATCAGCCTACGCAAAATATAGCCAGCACCCCACTGCCTCTGGATACACCGGCGCCGAGGCGGCCGAGCAAATTCTTCAAGCCGTGGGCGTCTACGACGTCCAGGTCGTTGAACTTGATGAGCTGCTAGGCGACCATTACGACCCACTAAATAAGCGTCTCGTGCTCTCCGGCGGCAACTTTCACAGTAGGTCCACGGCCGCACTGGGTATCGCCGCGCATGAGTGCGGTCACGCCATCCAACACAAGGTCGGTTACGCCCCGTTGCAATGGCGCATGGCGGCAGTTGGGCTCACCAGTTTTGCTAGCCAGGCCGTACTTTGGCTCCCGCTCGTGGGTATGTTCACTGGCATCCTATCGGGCCGCACCGGGCTGATGATAATGGCGATCGCGTGGGGTGTCATCATGCTCTTCAACCTGATTACACTACCGGTCGAATACGATGCCAGCCATCGCGCCAAGGAAGTTCTGGGCGCAATGGGGTTCATCCGCGAGGGCGAGGAATCTATCGCTGTGAACAAGGTGCTCGATGCGGCGGCATGGACCTATGTGGCTGCCTTCGTGACGTCGCTCGCCTACTTCCTATGGCACTTGCTGCCGCTCCTGCTCAATAGTAGACGCTCGGAATAGCCCGAGTCGATATCGCGCTGCGCTAACAAGGTCGGACTAACAGAAATAACTAAACAGCACGTCGGGATCATCCCGCCATATTCCCGAGACCAACCGCTCCAGGAAACTATGACCACGAAATCAACCAACTTTAAGGAAAAAATGACCGCGGAATTAACCAACTTTATTCAAAGCCAAGCCCGCGGGCTATCACCCGCCGACCTCAACCGGCTCATCGTCGATTTGCCAGCGTTGCGTGAACGCTCCACCAAGATTCCATCGGAGACATACCCATACCTTTCAGACCAGCTTGAATTCCTCTCCCTCGTAGTCAAAGACCAAGTCGCTGGGCTGAACCGTGATCTGACCGCGCAGACGGTGGCCGAATCGGCGTTCGCGCTGCTCTATTTCCAGAACACGACTGATCTGATTCCCGATTCCATCCCTGGCCTGGGCTTTTTGGACGACGCGATGATTGTCAGCATGGTGCTGCGCCGCCATGATCATGCATTTAAATGTAGTTCGTACTCTCGCAAGCTGCACTGGCCAATTTCCAGCTTTGAGGTCGATGAACTGCTATCAGTGGTCTCGCCACTCTGGGTGAGCTCGTTTCTACTGGCGGCCAAAGATCTGAGGTTGCCCGGTATTGATGCCTGAAACTACCTTGGATTCGACCAATGAGTGAGCCAGAGAACCGAGCAAACCAAAAGCAGCCTATGCAGTCGAAGCAGGCTATCGCTCGCGCCTCCGTTGTCGCAAGCGGCAGCCTAACAATGGTGAAGTTTCTGGTCGGCTTCCTTACTGGAAGTCTTGGTCTTTTGGCCGAGGGCGCCCACTCCCTGCTCGATCTGGTATCCACCGTTATCACTCTCGTGGTGGTCCGGGTCACAGCAGTGCCGCCTGATCGGAATCATCCCTACCGACATGAACGGGCAGAACACTTGGGCGCGCTGGCCGGAATGTTCCTCTTGGCAGGTATTGCAGTCTTCATTCTCTATCATGCGGTAGAAAAGATTTTTGTGCATCCTGGTGCTCCGGAGGTGAACATCTGGTCGTTTGTTGTCTTAATCCTGTCAGTGGTCGTTGATTTTTCCCGTACGCGTACGCTCCGGAAGGCTGCAGCGAGTCACTCTAGCAGTGCATTGGCGTCCGATGCAGAACACTTTGCCAACGACATGCTGGGATCGATCGCTGTTCTTATCGGTCTCGGCATTGTGGCAGTCAGCAACTTTTTCCCTTTACCCGCCTGGCTCGTCGGGCGCATTGACGCCTTGGCTGCTCTGGCCGTTGCGGTGATTGCTTTCCGTTCCGTGTGGAAGCTAGCTTCTCTAGCGGTTCGAGCATTGATGGATGATGTGCCTCCCGACTTGTCTGATCGATTACGGAGGCGCGTGGAATCGGTGGACGGTGTTGTCCCCGATACGGTAATTCTCCGAACCCGCTATGTGGGCAATCGTCCCTACGTTGAAGTCCGGCTGGGAACGCCTCGTGGAGCTTCGTTGGAGCTGGCACATCAGATAACCGAGGTGGTCGAAAGAGCAATTAATGTTGAGTTGGGCAACGCGGAGGCCATTGTGCACGTCGAGCCATCTGCTACTCCGGACGAACCCCTTGCGGTGGCCGTCCGCGCCATCGCAGATCGGCTTGGACTAAAAGTACATAACCTGAATATCTTTCATGTAGGACAACAGGTCCGCATCGAGCTGGATCTGGAGTTGGCTGACACTCTGAGTTTGGCCGAGGCACATCGTCGTTCCGAGTCACTCGAGAATTCCATCATTCGTGAAATACCAAATTCGGACCGTGTCACGATTCACTTGGAACCGCGAAATGACGAGCCGCGACCGGCTATCGGGCATGTACCATCGACCCAGCGTGTTCAAGAAGCTCTGGCAAAATTGGGCGAAGCTGCAAAGGTACGAGTCCAGGATGTCCTGGTGACGGACAACGGCTTAGTCGTAACACTGGAGAAAGATTTCTCCGGGGATATTCCTTTGGCCGAGACCCACAACTTCATGGCGCGATTGGAGCGCGCCTTTCGGGCCTCGGTACCGGATGTCATCCGAGTGCACATCAACCCAGAGGTTGCGAAACCAGCAAAGTGAGGTCCGTGATGGTAGAATCCAGCTTCACCAGCATGCCCGTCAACTAACGGACTGTTCGTTCCTCGCGCTTGCTCCAAGAATCAAACCTCTTTGGTCTGCAAGATGAACTTTTCCGCTTCTGTTTTCGTTGCGAAAAACCGTCGGCAGCGTTTGACCACCTTTGCGAACACCTGTTTAACCCTCTTTTCAGACAGCCTTGGTCGCTCGCCAAGCGGCTTGATTAGCTGTTTCCCTGGGAAGTCAGGGTTGGAAAATCGAAAGTGGGTTGACTGGGACTCGAGCCCAGAACCAACGCCTTAAAAGGGCGGTAATTCAGATTTATAATATCCTGGTTATTAACGTTTTACGATCATGTTATTTTTGGTTGCTCCATTTGTTGCTCTGCCGGTTTATCCTTTTTGTTCTTTTCCAGGCGGTTTTAGGAAAAACAATTTCTCTCCGTCGGGCCAACAAGCTGTCTCTACTTCCCCATTCTTCTAGGCAAAGCCAGGTTCGCTTAAAAAACCACTTCTGCTTATTCAATGTCTGGCTTCACCAGAGTCTCTCGAACCCGCTGATGGCCTACGGCGCAAGAGTATCGTCTGCGGCTTTAACGGCCTGCGCGCCACTTCGTGGGTCCCCCTGTGTCTAAATCCTCGACCCCATTCTGCGCTCTTGCTCCTCGGCGAGCCTTTCCGTCTCCGAGAAACTCGCTCGCTATGGTTAGCGTAAGTCGTCGGAACACGTGATCCCCACTAGTGCTCTCCTTTTCGGGAGCGGTATTCTGCGTAGGTTGCCTCCGCACGTGCCGCCAGTGAAGTCGACCTCTGTTGCCTTGCGGTTCTGATAGCTGCGTAGAACGAAGCTTCGATTTGGGCCTCGTCGGCGCCGATAGCGGCGAGAAATACACCGCGTAGGCGGTGCAGTTCGACACACCACCAGCGTGCTTCAGACGTTTCGACCAGTGTCTCCGCCTCTCGTATTGCCTCAAGAGCTTCGGAGGTACGACCCGCAAGATGCAAAGCTCCGGCCTTTAGTGCGAGCCAATACGGCACAAGCAGCAGAGATTCGGTTGCCTGGCAGTCCGCTATTCCGTCCTCGATCCAGGCGATACCCTCATCTGTATCACCGGAAGCGCTACGCGCCCAACCGCGGAGAATGGCTCCGATAGGCAGCCAGATCGCAAAGTTTTGGCGGGTTGACAGTTCAACTAAATTCAATGCCAATCGTTCCACTTCAACGCAATTACCCTCAATGTGGGCGAGATGCGCGGTAAAAAATAATGCCACGGCTAAGGCGGGCATATCATTAAGGTCTTTGGCCAGCGGGATGGCTCCCGCCATGGTCGCTTTGCAAGAGTCGGTCTCTCCGATATGCCACTCGGTGAGGGCCTTAAAGCAGAGACAATTGACGGCGGGCGCGCTGACCTCTTCGACTTGACGCTGTACGCCACCTGAACGCCAAATCTCCAGACCACGCAGTGCGTATTGCCGCGAGGTCTCGAAATCGCCCAAGAAGTAGAGTGTAGATGCCAAAACTCGATAGGCTCCCATCATTAGCCGAGCGTCATTCCGCTCCCGAGCGAGCGAGTAAACTCGTTCGGCAATCTGCATCGTTGCCGTCACTTTGTCAGTCCACAGGGAATAGCGCCACCGACTTGTCAGGGCAGAATAAAGGAGGAAAGGACGATTAAGCGAATGACACAAGGACTCCACGCGCTCGTAACACGTTCGCGCCTCCGGTGCTGCGAACCCTCGCGTAACCGTCAGGTATAGCGCTGCCTGCATGAGAATGTAGAGGTGATCTTCCGGGGTCAGACTTTGCCCCTCAACGCCCATTTCCGCAGGTGAACCCCAGCGTCCATTTTCGAAAAAGTGAGCTAAGGCCGAGAGAACTGCTCCTCTAGCTCCGAGGACGTTAGCGGCGAAGGAAGCATTCCCTCGCTGAATCCGCGGAATGTAAATTTCATGCAGAGCTTCGCGAAATAAACCGGCGCGGCAGCCGCAGATGACGGCCAAGAAAAGCGGCTCGATCTCTCGAAAAGTGTCTGGCAACTGCGGCGTAAGCTCTCGATAATACTTGAATAGCCTACTATTGCATTCCCTCCACGCCTCGGTTCGCTGATTCCGTAGCTGTTCGCCAAAGTATTCACGAACAAGAGGATGCGCGTCTAGATGCCCAGGATTATGCGGATCTTCGGGGGCGAGGAGTCGCGCTCTTCTTAACCTGGCAAGAATCGTTCGCCACTCGATCGGACTCAAATCAATTAGTGACTCGGTAAGGCCGCGGATGTTAGGTGGTTTCAATAGGGCTCCCAGAGCCTTTTCGTCCGCGGGCCGATCAAATAGACCTAACATGCGCAGAACCGACAGCTCAGGACCCTCACCAAACCAGGTTTGGTACGATTCCATGACTTTTCGGGCATGAGCTCCCTGTCGTACGTCGTAGGCAAGACGTTCGGAAACTTCTTTGCGGTGACGAATATCCCCGCGATAAGCGTCAGTCAGATAGCTGCCCAGCAGTGTTAGAGCGAGACAGTGGCCAGTGAACTCGTCGCTGGCGGTTCGCAACTCCGCCTCGCGCCCTTTAACGCCCAGCGCTCGAAGCAGCTTCGCGCCGGCGTCGCTGGGTAGTCGTTCCAGCTCGCGACGCAGGGCTGAGGCACCCTCGTGTTCTGCAATATCAGCGACCGGAAGCCGCGTAGTGACTATGCAAAGTCCAGTATTGAAAGCAGCGAGCTCGCGAAGAAGCGCCTGGAGCGCAGGCTCACGCAGCCGGCCCTCTTGCGGACCAGGTGGATTCTGAAGCGGTTCCAGGCCATCCAGAACCAGCAGCGTTCGATGATAGGCGATGAGTTTCGCTAGTCGTTCGCCCTTCTCCCATGCGGTTCCCACCCTTGGATCTGGGTCCCCAAACCAAGCGAGGGCAGTGTCGACAAATTCATCCGCGGACGAAGACTGCCCGCTTGTGCCTTGTCTATAGAAGGACCAGCCGAAAACGAGCTCCGCCGAACGATAGTCTTCAGCAGCTATCCGCCGCAGCCAACAGTTGACGAGTGTGGATTTCCCGACGCCAGCCCATGCGACGATGCTAACGATGTTCACACGCGGGTTCGCGGCCGCGGCATCCAGGAAAGCGATATCCTCCTCTCGCCCAAAAACATCGCTTCCAGTGACGGGCAATCTCGCTACCGAGATTTTCTTCGGTCCCAGTTTTGCTGGCGAGCCGCGAGTTGCGGTGTGCGATTCGACAACATGCGTTTTCCGCAAGCTCTGAAGAGCGATAGTATGCCCGCACGCGATAGCGTCCGCTATCATTGGCATAACCTTCAGCAATTCGGCCGGAGTCTGGAAGCGCTGCGTTGGGTCTTTGTCCAGCAGCACCTCAAGCAGAGCAATGACCGGCTCTGGGATACCTTGGAGTTGGTCGATTGGTAAAGGTGTGTGTAGATGCTGATGCATCACCTCGGCCGGGGTACCTGTGAATGGTGCCAGGCCGTTCAGCATCTCCCAGAGTGTGACACCCAGTGAATACAGATCTGAACGGATGTCCACGCTCACTCCAGCAAACTGCTCCGGGCTGGCAAACTCGGGTGTACCGGCAAAAGCTCCAGGGGTCGAGATCGCGGCTTCAGCAGGCGCATCTGTTGCGGGCTTCGCTAGACCAAGGTCTATAATTTTCGCTGTTACAACACCCCCCTCTTCCACGAGTACTATGATGTTGCTCGGCTTGATATCCCGGTGGACAAGCTTTCGTTTATGGATCGCGGCCAAACCTCCAGCGACCTGTCTCGTAATTTCAAGAGCCAGCTTCACCTCAAGGCGCCCGGCGCGCTTGAGAAAGCGCTCCAGGGTCTCTCCCTCGACGAATTCCATCGCGTAGAAATAGTTCTCGCCTGTTCTCCCGAGGTGGAAAACCGAGGCAACCTTCGCATCCCGCACGCTGGCCGCGGCCCTTGCTTCGCGCAAAAACCGAAGCCGGGCTGCTTGGTCGCCAACATATCTTTCACTAATAACCTTCAGAGTCACTGGACACCGTAGATCGACGTCGAATGCTTTGTACGTAACGCCCATGACGCCACGACCCAATTCGATTGGACTGCCGTCTGGGTGCAGCATCAGTTCATAATTCTCAAATCGGCGCTCAGCCGGTTCGGAGCTCCAGAGGCGCTTCGGAAGCAGAATTCTCTGTCGAAGCTTCCTCCGTAATAGCCGCGCGCAACGCACAAACTGGACAGACCTCCCTACTCACGGAGACCAGCGTGCCGCACACCTTGCAGGTCCGCCTATCGCCTACTTTCATATTAGCCGGACTTCCGATGCGATAAGCGCATCGCAAAGAGCATGGAGCTCCTCATCTATCTCTTCCGGATCTGAAACCGTGCGGGCCACCTCCGCACGCAGAAGCGTCGTGTACCTTTTTCGCAGGCGATGAATAAGCATCTTAACTGCGCCGACTCCGATCCCGAGCTGACCGGCCACTTGTTCGTAGGACGGCAGTGCTTCACTATCAATAGGGCGTAAAAAGGGTTTCAGCGCTTCGAATGTCGCTGTCTTCCCCTGAGCGGCATATTCCGCGGAAAGCAGGCTCATCGCATCATCCAGCATGATCAACGCCCAGCGGGCGTCGAATATTTTTTCTGCTGTTAAATAATCGGCTGGCTCGAGCCGATAACGGTCTTCGGCGCTTTTGGCGTCAAGAGGAACAAATTCCGTCTTGCCGCCTCTCTTGAGGCAGCGCGCGCGATCTACCTCTTTCGAAAGGTAATTCTGGATTGATGCGAGCAGAAACGATCGAAATTTGCCTTTGAGCGGATCGACCTGAGCCAGAGCCTTGTGATCAAGCAGGTGCTGAAAAAAGCCCTGGGTCAGATCTTGCGCGTCCTCAGGATTGTATCCTCGCCGCCGGACAAAGGCATACAGCGGATACCAGTAGAGCCTGCACAGAGCAGCAAGCGCGGCTTGCGATCCGGGGGCTTTACTTTGGGCCGACAGCAAAACCACACTCCACCGAGTGGGACGAAACTCAGCGGCATCCGCACGCGAACTATCAACCGGCTTCAACTATGACCTCCCGCCGTCATCCAAGACTGTCAGATGCGACCCACGTAATAAATTTAACATTCAAAGGTACTAAGATCCATCGGCTGCGGGATCTGCAGACGTTTATTCGACGCCCGCAGAAACTCCGAAACGTGCGAATCGCAATCCGTTTGTAACTCAATGAAGGCCAACAAGGTCCCCCACCATGATTCCGTGTCAGTTACTTCACTTCGGCGATATCGTCGCCATGAATGCCTATTTGTCTCCAGAAAAGATAGGCGTGCGCGATCTCACACGATCCTTGACCTTTCGAGGGTGGAACGATCGGTCCTGCAAGCTCGCCAATGCGCTTGCCGGACTGGGGCTCGAGAAGGGAGATCGGATCGCCGTCCTCGCCTACAACTGCCTTGAATGGATGGAAATCTATGCGGCGGTCGCCAAGGCGGGGCTCGTCGTTGTGCCGATCAATTTCAGGCTGCTTCGATCAGAGGTCCGGTACATCGTCGACAACTCAGAAGCTAAAGCCGTCATCGTCCAGGATGATCTTCTCGATCGCGTTGAAACAACCCGAGGCGAGCACCTGATCGCCGAGGATAAATACATCCATTTCGGCGGCAGAACGCCCCCGGGGTATCGATCCTATGAGGACTTGATCACGCTGGGCGCGCGGTCTGAACCATCGATCGAAACTTGGCCCGACGATCCCTATGCCCTTCTCTACACGTCCGGTACGACCGGCAAGCCCAAGGGCGCCATTCGCACTAACGGCAGCCTCGTCCTTCTAGCGTACCTCGTGCAAGTCGACTGGGGATTTAGTCGAAATGATTTGGGCCTCCTGGTCATGCCAATGTGCCACGCGAACTCTCTCTATTTCGCATACGTATTTGCCGCGAGCGGAGCGGCCTCCTGCGTCTACAACCGCAAAAGCTTCGAACCGGAGCATCTGCTGAGAACGCTCGCCAGCGACAAATTCACCTTCACCTCACTGGTACCAACGCACTATATTATGATCCTCGGATTGCCCGAATCGGTGAAGCGCAGTCTCAATGTGGACAGCGTCAGCAAGCTCCTCATCTCCTCCGCGCCGGCCCGCCAGGACACCAAGCTGGCGCTGATGGAATACTTCAGGAGGTCTCAGCTTTATGAGGCCTACGGCTCTACTGAAGCGGGATGGGTAACTTTGCTCCGTCCCGAAGAGCAGTTGACCAAACTCGGTTCCATAGGCCGCGAATGCCTCGGTACCGGGAGGATCAAGCTCCTTGATTCCGAAGGTAACGAGGTCGTCGACGGCGAAGTCGGTGAACTCTATTCGCGCACGCCTTACGCGTTTCAAGGCTACTGGAAGTTGCCGGAGAAGACCGCTGAGGCATTCCGAGGCGCGTATTGCACGGTCGGCGACATGGCCCGTCGCGGCCAGGACGGCTATTATTACCTCGCCGACCGCAAGAGCAATATGATCATCAGCGGCGGGGAGAATGTTGCCCCCTCCGAAGTGGAGCAGGTTGTTGGCGCGCATCCCAAGGTCAAAGATGTGGCTGTCATTGGAGTCCCTCACGAGAAGTGGGGAGAGGCGGTTCATGCAGTGGTCGTCTTACATCAAGGTGAGGGCGCAACAGAGTCTGATATCCTCGATTGGTGCGAAGACAGGATCGCCGGATACAAACGACCAAAATCGATCTCGTTCATTGCTGACGACGAAATGCCGAGGACTGCCACGGGAAAGGTTCTGCACCGAGTTCTCCGAAATAGATATGCGAATCAAGGAATACGTAGGGCTGAAGGGGTTGCGCCATGACTGAGCCTCGGAATTCAAGCGACGCGCTCTCAGGCGTAGTCATGGGAAAAACCGCAGACGCAGCCTTGGCCGGCGAGGCAGCGACAAAATCCGAGCCGTCTACAGCGGTAGAGATTGACGGCGGCGCCCTGGTCGCCCGGGTGGTTCAGTCCCAAGGCGCGAAATACCTATTTGCGGTTAACGGCGGCCACACTTGGCCGCTCCTTGCCGCGCTGAGGAACTATGGGATCAAACTCATCCACATGCGCCACGAGCAATCATGTGCGTACGCGGCGGATGGATGGGCGCGAACCACGGGAACCCCCGGCATTTGCAGTGTCACAGCCGGCTGCGGACTGACTAACGCAGTGACCGGCCTCTGCGCCGCTAGTCTAGCCGGCAGCGCAGTCGTGTGCATTGCCGGCCAGCACCCGACCACTGAGGATGGACTAGGCTCGTTTCAGGAGGCGTACGGCAGCGAGGTCTGCCGCTCCTTCTCGAAGTTCACCAAGCGAGTACTGGACTGGTCGACGATCGAAATCGATTTGCGGCAGGCGTTCCGCGAAGCGGCGAGCCCGCCGCAGGGCGTCGCCCTGATCGAAATCCCAACGAACATTCTGTACCTAAGCGGACCTGAGACCAGTCAACGCCGCGGCGCGAAGGTCTATGCACCGGGCGAGCTTCGCTCGGAAGCGGACCCGGACAGCATCAAGCAGGCGATCGAGATCCTTTTTACGGCCAAGCGTCCGTTAATCGCAGCAGGGGACGGAATCTTCTGGTCGGGCGCGGCAGCCGAGCTACGCGAATTCGTTGAGCTCACCAAGATGCCGGTATACACCCGTCGGACCGGGCAAGGTGCTGTCGCGGAGAACGACCCGCTATCGATCCGTGGTCCATGGAAGAAGCCGTTCACCGGGCGCGCCGACGTGATATTGGCGATCGGATTTCGGTTCTGGAGCGGCGAGAAGTTCGGCGAGGCACCCACTTGGAATGAATCCGCGTGCTACATTCAGGCTGACGCTACCTCGGCGCGGATCGGCCTCCATGTACCGGCAGAGGTTGCCTTGGTCGGTGACCCCAAACTCGTTCTCCGACAGCTTACCGATGCAGCACGCGCCCGGGATTGGAGGCGACAAAGCGAGTCGGACTGGCTCCGGGAGGTCGCCGAAGTGCGAACCAACTTTAATCAGGCAATCCTAGAGCTGGAGCATAAGCATCACGACGACACACCGATACACCCCGCAAGGGTTGCGCGGGAGCTTTGTGAAGTGATCGATCCGGACGCAACGATCGTGATCGATAGCTTCACGATGAGCGGCTGGATGTCGCAATGGTTCCACGCTCGCTTTCCTGGCCAAATTCTCGACGCAGGCCCACTCGCACCCGTTGGCCATGGCGTCGGCATGGCCATCGGCGCTCAACTTGCGCGGCCCGGAAAACAGGTCGTGCTTGTAATCGGGGACGGTGGTCTTGGCATTAGCGGCTTCGATCTCGAAACTGCCCGCCGCTATGGCCTGCCGACCGTCGCGGTCTTGTGGAACAACAGTTCCTGGGGGCCGAGCTTCGACGAAATGCCATACCTGAAAGGTCGGACCGATCCGTTCGAGATGCTACCGAACCAACGCTACGACCGGATGTTCGAGCTCGTGGATTGTTACGGTGAGTACGTCGAGCGGCCTGAGGAGTTTCGCCCTGCCCTCGAACGTGCACTGAGGGCCGGCAAGACCGCGCTCGTCAATGTCGTCGGCGACCGCACGATAGGCCATCCGAGCCTTGGCGGAAATCTGCTCGGTTCGACCCGCGTATAGTACATTCGGCCACATGTCGCATACGAAGCCACACACTGTCGCTCCACCGCTGGTTGCACGTATCGTAACGCTCTTAGCGGCTGGGTTTTTGTCTTCGCTAAACTCGCCCCATCCGATAAAAATAAGGGAGTAGTTCGTGGACTCTTCATCCCCAAGGGTTCGCAGCTTGCGAGCCACCCCAGTGAATGTGCCGTTGGCGCGTGCGCATCCGACGGCGGGCGGCGTGGTTGAATCTGCTCCGCTCGTTCTCTTGGACCTGGAAACCGAACAGGAGGTGACCGGGCACGCTTATGTGTTCTGTTATACCCCAATTGCCCTCAAGCCGGTCGCAGACCTCATGTTATCCTTGCAGCCGCTGATCCAAGGAGATGCGGTCGCACCGCTAGCCTTGACGTCGAAGCTCCAGGGCCGTTTCCGGTTACTTGGGCCGCAAGGATTTACCGGGATAGCGATGGCAGCGATCGATATGGCGGCTTGGGACGTTCTGGCAAAGTCAGCTGGGTTGTCGCTGAGCAGACTTCTCGGCGGAGAAGAAAAACCGATCCCGGCTTACCACAGCCTCGGCATGGCTGGGCCGCAGGGCGCGGCAGGAGAAGCCGCCGAATCGATCGGGCTGGGTTTCCGTTGCGTAAAGTTTAAAGTTGGTTACCCGCACGTCGAACAAGACCGAGAGGTCATTCGAGCGGCACGGCGGGCGGCTGGCGAAGACTTACAGGTCATGGTGGATTACAATCAAAGCCTGTCGGTGCCAGAGGCGATTAGACGTGTGCAATTGCTTGAAGAGGAAGCGCTGGTTTGGGTCGAAGAACCGACTCGCGCCGATGATTTCGCTGGTCACGCCCGAATTGCTGCCGAGTGCCGCACTCCCATTCAGATCGGCGAAAATCTGTGGGGACCGCACGACCTGGCCAAGAGCCTCTCAGCCGGGGCCTCAGACCTCGTGATGCTGGACGTCATGAAGATTGGTGGGATTACTGGGTGGCTCCGCTCGATCGGCCAAGCTGAGGCTGCCGGTTTACCTGTGTCGAGCCATCTCTTCCCTGAACTCAGCGCGCAGCTTCTGGCGATTTCACCGCAAGCGCACTGGTTGGAATACCAGGATTGGGCGGTACCCATCTTGCAACGACCTTTGGAACTAAAGGACGGTTTTGCACTTCCGCAGACGGAAGCCGGCTGTGGACTCGCGTGGGACAAGGACGCCGTTGAGCATTACCGGCTTCGCTAGACAAATACTCCAACCAAAAAAAGATCGTTATAAGCCTACCCACCACTGTCGGACCGGTTACGCTTGCAGCGCGCGAGGCCGCGATCGCATCGCTACGGCAGCTGCTGGCTGATCGTTTGTCGACCACCGCCTCCATACGCGAGCAGCACGGCAAGGATGCCTCGTATCACCACTGTGTACCTCCGGACGCTGTAGCCTTCGCGCAATCGACCGACGAGGTAAGCAAGATCGTCAAGATTTGTGCGCAACACAAAGTACCGCTGATTCCCTTTGGAAGCGGCACGGGCTTAGAGGGCAATGTCGTGGCACTACGGGGCGGAGTGAGCCTCGATCTCTCGAAGATGAACCGGATCTTGCAGGTCAGCACGGGCGATCTCGATGCCACGGTGCAGGCGGGCGTTACCCACGAACAGCTCAATGAGCATCTGCGCGGTAGCGGCCTATTCTTTTCGGTTGACCCGGGGGCCAACTCGACCATCGGCGGCATGGCAGCCACACGCGCTTCAGGCAGTAATTCGGTGCGCTACGGTACGATGCGCGAAAACGTGCTCTCGCTCACAGTTGTGCTGCCGGATGGGTGCGTCATTCGCACGGCGCGCCGGGCACGGAAATCCGCTGCAGGCTACGACCTAACGCGGCTCTTTGTCGGCTCAGAAGGCACTCTGGGAGTGATCACCGAGGTAACGGTCCGGCTCTACGGCCTCCCGGCGGCAATTTCCTCGGCGGTCTGCTCCTTCCCCAGCGTCGAGGCCGCCGTTAACGTCGTAATCAAGACCATTCAAGCGGGTGTGCCCGTGGCGCGGATCGAGCTGGCCGACGCTGTGCAGATGGACGCTATTAAGAGGTATTCAAAGCTCGATCTGTCGGTCGCGCCGACGTTGTGGCTTGAATTTCACGGCACTGAGGCCAGCGCTGAAGAGCAGGCGAAGATGGTCCAGATGATCGCCTACGAGCACGGCGGTAGCGATTTTTCCTGGACTACCGACCCGGAGGATCGCCAGAAGCTGTGGCGCGCGCGCCATGACGTGGTCTACGCCAATAAGGCGCTGCGCGACGGCGCGCAGCTGTGGGCAACCGATGTGTGCGTGCCGATTTCGCGGCTGGCCGAATGCATCACCGAAACCCGGAAAGACCTCGCCACTTCCTTTCTGCCGGCGCCGATCGTTGGCCATGCCGGCGACGGCAATTTCCACGTCTCCTTCGTTCTTAATCCGAACGATCCGAGGGAGATGGAGGAGGCCGAACGGCTCAATGAACGAGTGGTCCATCGAGCGCTGTCGCTCGATGGCACGTGCACCGGCGAGCATGGCATCGGCTGCGGCAAAATCGATTTCCTGCTCGCCGAGCACGGTGAGGCGGCCAGTGTTATGCGCGCAATCAAGAAGGCGATCGACCCCGACAACATCATGAATCCAGGCAAGATCTTCAGCGTTTAGCCTCGAAACCAGACCCCCAATCCACAAGTACGAAGGAACTGTATGGACCGTAATCCGAATGCGCTGATCGAGGTTCAGGGGGTTGCTGCCGAGGTGTTCGGTACCCTCGATACGGGCCGTCAGATCGAGCCATTTTCCTCGCGGATTTCCTCTTTCAATCTCGACGATGCGTACCGCGTAACCGCCGCAGTGAGGAAATTGCGCGAGGCTCGCGGGGAGCTGCCCGTGGGCCGAAAGATTGGATTCACCAATCGGACGATTTGGGCTGAATACAACGTGTACGAACCGATCTGGGGATATGTTTACAATCGCACGGTACACAACCTCTCCGAGATTGGCGATACGTTCTCGCTCGAGGGGCTCGCTGAGCCACGAATAGAGCCGGAGATCATCTTCAAGCTTGCGGTCGCGCCAGCTCCAAGCATGGACGAAGGAGCGTTGCTGGAGAGCATCGACTGGGTTGCGCACGGTTTCGAAATCGTGCAGTCGATCTTTCCTGGATGGCAGTTTTCTGCGCCCGACACGGTCGCAGCCTTTGGGCTGCATGGTGCCCTGCTAATCGGGCCTCGTCACTCGATCGCAACGCATGCCGAAGATTGGAGCCGAACGCTTTCAACCTTCGAAATCGATCTGAAGCGCGAAGGCACGGTCGTCGACCACGGTCGCGCTACGAATGTGATGGGTGGACCTTTATCGGCCCTGCGTCATCTCATCGATCTTCTCGCGCGCGATCAGGTCAATCCGCCGCTCGCAGCTGGCGAGACCGTCACGACGGGAACTCTGACGCGTGCGCTTCCGATATCTACCGGTGAGACATGGACGACCGAACTCACGGGTGTCGCCCTTGACGGGATCTGTGTCAGCTTCGCTTGATGTAGAGTGGGTTCGAGAAAATAGGGTTACGCCGATACATTACATTAAATTAAATGTTAGTGGGAGAGACCTATAGCCAGCATGGTCTGCCTCGACGAATGTCTTAGCTTAGGAGTAGGATGATCCCCCGATGAGAGGCTAGCTGGGAAGTGTCGGGTCAGAGGCCTACGGAAGGGCATCTGGTCGTGTGCGGAGGTATCGAGTATGACCAAAGTTCGCAATTACGAGCCAACCGGAGAAGGGCTCGACGAGCCGGCGGTGGCGCTGTTCCAGCAGCAATGGCAGCTCTATCGCAAGTTCGTCGACAACAACTATTTCTACCATCGCGAAGTTTATGGCCGGCTGCACCGGATCTTGGTCGATGAGGCCGCCCAGCCCTTCCGGTTCCTAGACATCGCCTGTGGTGACGCCAGGGCGACCGTCGACGCGCTCAAGGGGACGCGGGTGGCGCACTATCACGGGATCGACCTCTCGCGGGCGGCGCTGGATCTGGCGAGCAAGGCTCTTCAGGCGCTCTCCTGTCGTGGGACGCTCGACCACCGCGACTTTGTCGCGGCGCTGCGCGATCGGCCCGAGCCTGTGGATGTCGCGTGGATCAGTTTGTCGCTACATCACCTCCTCGCTCCGGCGAAGCTAACCTTGATGCGCGAAATCCGCGGCGCCGTCGGCGATCGTGGGCTTTTCCTGATCTACGAGAACGCGAGCCCGGACGGCGAGGACCGCGACGCTTGGCTTCTTCGCTGGGAGCGTCAGAACCAGCCATTATGGACGGCGTTGACGCCCGAGGAATATGAGGCGATGCGGGCCCATGTCCGTGCCAACGATTTTCCGGAGACGACCTCGCGGTGGCATTCGTTGGGCCGTGAAGCCGGTTTCGCCCAAGTGCGGGAATTGTTCGTCGCGCCGACGGACCTCTTCCGGATGTACTGTTTTCAGGCGTAAGGGCTCCGATAAAGGGTCAGATTCTAAATTCTCAGCTGATCGCGGCTCACGCGTAGCGGGGTCAAACCTACTACGAAGAAAGGTACAAAGACCGCCTAATACGCAATTTCAACAAACGAGCCAAAGAATCCGACTTTTGGCTCAGCCTTTAGACCCCGGCACCGTTTCAGTCTCTTTGTAGCCTCCCGATCACGCGTGGCATGATGTTGCGAGGCGTTACTCCGCTGCTGCGAGCGTCGCCACTTGCTTCAGCAGTACGAAGTCGTACCTCAACCTCTTAAAACTTCTGGAGACCGTCTCACCGGTCGGCGACACGCCATGGCAACAAAGAAGGCTTACGATCCGAAGCTGAGAAGATTGAACGTCAAAACTCCTCGAAAGTAACCGTCTAGTGAAGCAGCGGTTGACGATTGCAGGTAAATTGTAGACTGGCACATTTTGAGGGCAGATTTTTGCGATCAAATCGTAGAGGTGGCAAAAGGTTCGGGGCCTGAGATTGGGGAGACTGCGGCGGATATCCCCAACGTTCTTTCCATTGAGAATGAGATCTGCACCGTCACGCACTCCAACTCGACTTCCTTCGCCCTGTTAGACATCGGACGGCTTGATCAGGCACTCGATAAAAGCGGGCAGACACGGCACCAGCTTGTCTTCTGACAGCGGCCGCCTTAAATCTTAACTGGTCCGCTCGCGTAGCAAAAAGCTCGCCGCTGAACACGAAATCGGTTAAACTCCAAGGGTATGTCTTATATGGATCGCATCACGATCGAGCCCGGGAAATGCGGGGGAAGGCCCTGTATCCGTGGTTATCGGCTGCGAGTGAAGGATGTTTTGGAACTGCTGGCCAATGGCGCTTCGTGGGAAGAAATCCTCGAAGATTACGCGTTTCTTGAACGGGAAGATATTCAGGCTTGCTTAGACTTTGCCGCGGCACAGAGCGATCACGCGCTCATTAAGATGCCGTGAAGTTTCTTATCGATAATCAGCTTCCACGCGCGCTGGCGCGGCTGCTGACAGATCTGGGGCATCAGGGAGTGCACGTTCTGGAAATTGGGCTCGCCCAAGAAAATGATCGGGCGATCTGGGCTTATGCCGCTCAGAATGGCTTTGTCATTGTCTCTAAAGACGCCGATTTCGCCGACCTTGCCGTACTTGATCCTAATCGAGTGCGAATCGTTTGGGTACGCATCCGCAACTGTCGAACAGCAGCGTTACTTGAGTCATTCGAGAATGCTTTAGATACGATCGTGCGCGAACTTAATGCTGGAGAGAGCCTGATAGAGCTATATTGAGCTGCCTGACAGGCAGCCCTTTCACCGCGTCAATAGCCGGCCGGCCATGCCAGCGGTTCCCATAGAATCTTTAAACCTCCGAAAGTCGGCGGCCACGTCTCCTTGACGGGAAGGGATTGAGACGACGCGAAACCATACGAGGAAAACAATGTCAAAGAAGCGGTCCGCAGATCCCGCTTTGGCAACGCATCGAGAGTCTCATCGGTGTACCCAGGTCAAAAAGGTCAAAACCGGCCAAAACGACCCGGAAAAAGAGCAACAAAGTGCAACCGAAAGCGGCATTGTAGTGTCGTTCTTGAGCAGGCTCAAGCACCCGCCGAGGGGCTCTAACAGTTGTTTCCCCGGGAGCAAGAGCTGACAAACGAAGAGTGGGTTGGGTGGGGCTCGAACCCACAACCAACGCCTTAAAAGGGCGCTGATACAGATTTATAAATTACTTGTAAATAGGGACTTACGCTTGATCACTTTTTAGTTGCTCTCCTTGTTGCT
>Ga0207684_10001994_pt1 | contig 21039 bp, 16 predicted proteins | sample KBSK5501metaG_FD_184342 | JGI IMG/M metagenome (GOLD analysis project Ga0207684, IMG submission 184342) | Corn, switchgrass and miscanthus rhizosphere microbial communities from Kellogg Biological Station, Michigan, USA - KBS K5-50-1 metaG... | ecosystem: Host-associated > Plants > Roots >...
GCGCCGGCTACTCGCCGGTGGCGCCGGGCACGGTGGGCAGCCTCGTCACCGCGGTGGCCATCTGGCTCCTGCCCTTCACCACGGTTCGCCTCGCGGTCACCCTGCTCGTGGTCACCCTCATCGGGATCTGGGCGGGCTCGCGCGTCGAGCGTGCGCTGGGGCGCAAGGACCCGAGCGTGATCGTCATCGACGAGGTGGCGGGCATGCTGCTCTCGGTCATCGGGCTCCCGCGCTCGATCCCGGTGCTGGTCACCGCCTTCCTGCTCTTCCGGCTCTTCGACATCTGGAAGCCGTTTCCCGCGCGCGAGAGCCAGGCGCTCACCGGCGGCATGGGGGTGATGGTGGACGACCTGATCGCAGGCCTCTACACTCTGATTCTCGTCATGGGCGCCCACAAGCTCCTCGGCTTCCCCGCCTGAGCCGGCCGTGAGCCAGGCCTGGATCGTCACCGTCGGCGCCGCGCAGCTCGCCTCGGCCGACGACGCGGCGGGGCTCCTGGTCGCCCGCGCCCTCCTGGCCGAGGGCGTGCCGGTCGCCTCGCGCCAGGTGGTCGACGAGGACGAGACCGCGGTGGAAGAGGCGCTGCGCGGGGCGCTCGAGGCCGCCTCCCTGGTGGTGGTGCTCGCGCAGCCGGGCGGCTCGGGCGGCGAGGTGGTACGGCGCGCGCTCTCGCGGCAGAGCGGCGCCCGCCTCGTGCTGAACGACAAGCTCCTGGCCTCGCTCGAGGAGGAGTTCGCCCGTCGCGGCCAGGCGATGCCGCGGCGGCTCGATCGCCTCGCGCTCTTACCGCAGGGCGCGGTGCTCTGGCCGGCCGCGGGCGAGCCCGCGTGGGTGCTGGAGACGAAGCGCGCGGCGGTGGCCGTGCTGCCGGCCGGCTCTGCGGCCCTCGCCTCTCTGGTGGACGCCCAGCTCCGGCCGCTCGCCCGCCAGCGGCTCGGGACCGGCGAGGCCACCGTGCTCCGCACGCTCCACGCCACGGGCCTCTCGCCCGCGGACGCGGAGGATCGGCTCGGGCGCTGGCTGGGCGCCGACGGGGCGGTCGGCGTCTCCTGCGTGCCGGTGGACGGCGACGTGTGGGTGCAGCTGCGCGCGCGGGCGGCCTCCCGCGCCGCGGCGGAGGCGCTGCTCGCCCCGGTGGAGCGGGAGGTCCGCGAGGCGCTCGGGCCCGACTACTGGGGAGCAGACGAGGACACGCTGGAAGTCGTGGTGGGCCGGCTGCTGCTGGATCGCCGGCTCACCGTCTCGATGGCGGAGTCCTGCACCGGTGGCCTCGTCGGCCATCGCCTCACCAACATCGCGGGGTCCTCGCGGTACGTCGAGCGGGGCGTGGTCGTCTACTCGAACCAGGCGAAGCAGGAGCTGCTCGGGGTGTCCGAGGAGATGCTCCGCGCCCACGGCGCGGTGAGCGCGGAGGTAGCGGAGGCGATGGCGGCGGGGATCTGCCGCATCTCCGGCTCGGCGTGCGGCATCGCGGTGACCGGCATCGCGGGCCCCGACGGCGGCACGCCCGCCAAGCCCGTCGGCACCGTGTTCATCGCGGCGGCGGCCCCGGGGCCGGAGCGCCCCCGCATCCAGGTGCGGCGCTTCCGCTTCGCGGGCGGGCGAGAGGCGGTGAAGTGGCAGTCCTCGCAGGCTGCGCTCGACATGCTGCGCCGCGCCCTGTCGTCGCGGGCGTGATCCGCTCGTTCGTCGCGATCCTCCTCCCGGACGCCGTGCGCGAGGCGGTCACGGCCGCGACCGAGCGACTGCGGCCGCTCTGCGGGGCGGTGGCCTGGGTGCCCCCGCCGAATCTCCACGTCACGCTGCAGTTCCTGGGCGGGCAGAGCGAGGAGGGCCTGGTCGCGGCGGAGGCCGCGCTAGACGACGCGGCGGCGCGGAGCGCGCCGATCGAGGTCGCCTTGCACGGCATCGGCGCGTTCCCCGGGCTCGAGCGGCCGCGCATCCTCTGGATCGGCATGGCGCAGGGCGCGCTCGAGGCGCGCGCGCTGCAGGCGCGCGTGGCCGACGCGCTCGCCGCGCGGGGATTCCCCCGCGAAGACCGCGTGTGGCATCCGCACCTCACCATCGGGCGCGTCTTCGACGAGCGGCGCTGGCGCCGCGAGGCGGGCCCACCGTTGCGGACCGCCCTGGCGCAGCTCGCCCCCACCGCCTTCGGTACGCTGCGGATCGCGGAGGTGGCGTTGATGCGCAGCGATCTCTCTCCGGCGGGGGCTCGCTACACCACGTTGCGCCTCGCCGCCCTGTCGGGCGCGTGATACGTCCAGGTGTATCGGATTTTCTCGGCTCGCGGTCTTGACACGTTGTGCGCGCCGTACCACAGTGCTGATGACGCATGGGGAAACCGTTCCGACCTTCCTGCCGTTCCACGGGCCCGTGAGGGCCCCATTCGCGCGCTGGTGAGGAGACAAGCATGGCTGACGTGAAGAGCGACCGCCACCAGGCCCTGGACCTGGCAATCGCCTCGATCGACCGGCAGTTCGGCAAGGGCGCCATCATGCGCCTGGGCCAGGGCGGTATCTTCGACGAGATATCCGTCATCCCTACGGGAGCTCTCCAGCTCGACGTCGCGCTGGGCATTGGCGGCATTCCCCGCGGCCGCGTCACGGAGATCTACGGCCCGGAGTCGTCCGGCAAGACCACGCTGGCCCTCCACATCATCGCGGAGGCCCAGCGCATCGGCGGCACCGCCGCCTTCATCGACGCCGAGCACGCGCTCGATCCCAAGTACGCCAAGAACCTCGGGGTCAACACCGACGAGCTGCTGATCTCTCAGCCCGACACGGGCGAGCAGGCGCTCGAGATCGCGGAGACGCTGGTGCGCTCCAACGCGGTCGACGTCATCGTGATCGACTCGGTGGCCGCGCTGGTGCCGCGCGCCGAGCTCGACGGCGACATGGGCGACTCGCTCCCGGGTCTGCAGGCGCGCCTCATGTCGCAGGCCCTGCGCAAGCTCACCGCCGCCATCTCGCGGTCGGGCGGAGCGGTGATCTTCATCAACCAAATACGTGAAAAGATAGGCGTAATGTTCGGCTGCCTGCACTTTAATACTCAGGTCGTTCTCGCGGACGGCACCAGGGAAAAGATCGGTCGGCTGGTGCGGGAGAAGCGCCGGGCCGAGGTTCTCTCGTACGATCCCGCCACCGGCCGGATCGAGCCGCGTCGGATCGTCAATTGGTTCGACAATGGAGTAACAGACGACTTCATTCAGTTCGAGGTCCGTGGAGGTCCCGCTCGGAAGCGTTGCTTCGCCGCCACAGCGAATCACCTTGTTTTCACCCCCCGCGGGGAGGCGCCCGCGGGCGACCTGAACGTCGGTGACGAGGTCCTTTTCTCCATGCCGGACTATCTCTTAGTCGACGACCAGGAACAGCTGCTCCTGGGAGGGGCGCTTGGGGACGGCTCTCTGCGGATGGTAGGGAACTACTCGGCGCATTTCCGAGTCGCTCATTCCCCAGCTCAGAAGGGCTACGTGGAGTGGAAGCACGCCATGCTCCAACCCTTCTCGCGGCCCATTTCCCGGGTTGGGAACGGGATTGGCTTCAGCACTCTGACGATGCCGGCACTCGGCCGTCTTCATGCTGAAGTGTACGACTCTAATGGAGGCCGGATCGTCACCAAGCGGGTCCTCGACCGCCTCGATGCGCGGGGCCTTGCGGTCTGGTACGGCGACGATGGGTCATTCATGGGTTCGCACGCCAGGTGGGGCAAGGGCAAGGCCGTCCTCTACAACAAGTCGCTCCAGGGAGAGGCGCGGGAAGCGGTAAAGCAGAGCATGGAGCGGCTAGGTATCGGGCTGCCCCGAGACGACGGCCGCGGGTTCTGGTTTTCGGCCGAGCAGACCGCGCGACTCCACGCGTTGATTGCTCCGTACCTTCATCCCGCCGTCGACTACAAGCTGCACCAGTCTCAGCGGGGCCTTTTCCGCTGGCACCCCGAGGTGACCGATGGCGGCGGGCAAGCGGCACTGAAGAGTCGCCGCACATTCAGGATAGTGCCGGTGCCAATTTCCAAGCGGGTTCCGAAGCCCGTGTATGGCTCGAGGCACCGGTTCGATCTTGAGATCGAGGGCAGCCATACTTACCTGGCGGACGGGGTGGTGGTCCACAATTCGCCCGAGACGACCACCGGCGGCCGGGCGCTCAAGTTCTACTCCTCTATACGCCTGGACATCCGCCGACAGGACACCATCAAGAACGGCACCGAGGCCATCGGGGTCAGGACCAAGGTCAAAGTCGTGAAGAACAAGCTCTCTCCGCCCTTCCGGGAGGCCGAGTTCGACGTCATATACGGGGAGGGAGTGTCCAAGGAGGGGTCGGTGCTGGACCTGGCCGCCGAGCACAATGTTGTCGAAAAATCCGGCACTTGGTACACCTATAAGAGTGAGCGGATCGGGCAGGGACGGGAGAACGCCAAGCGGTATCTGAAGGAAAATCCCAAGGTCTTGGCTGACCTCGAGGTGAAAGTTCGCGCTGCGCTGGGCCTCAAGCCGGTAGGGGGGGCGCCGCAGCCGGCGCCGGAGAAGTCGGCCAAGTAGGAGAGCGACCGACGATGGAACTCCAGCAGCTGCTGGCGGAGACGGCGCAGCGAAAAGCCTCGGATCTGCACCTGAAGTCGGGTTCGAAGCCGATCCTGAGGATCCACGGCCATCTCGAGGTGCAGGACGACCTGCCTCTGGTCACCCGCGAGTTCATCGACAAGATGGCCGAGAGCCTGCTCGGCGAGCGCCGCCTGAACATGCTGATGGAGGGCCGCGAGATGGACCTGGGCTACATGCTGCCCGGGATCGGCCGCTTCCGCTGCAACCTCTTCCTCGCCATGGGCGAGGTGCGCGGGGTCTTCCGGCACGTGCCCGAGCGCATTCCCGCGTTCCAGGAGCTGCACCTGCCCAAGGTCCTCGAGCGGCTCTCCATGGAGCGCCGCGGGATGGTCCTCGTCACCGGCATCACCGGCTCGGGCAAGTCCACCAGCCTGGCCTCCATGATCGACTTCATGAACCGGAGCCGGAACGACCACATCGTCACGATCGAGGACCCGATCGAGTTCGTGCACCAGGACAAGAAGTGCGTGATGAGCCAGCGCGAGATCGGCCACGACTCCATGAACTTCGCCCAAGCGCTCCGCGCCGCCCTGCGAGAAGATCCCGACATCATGCTGGTCGGTGAGCTGCGCGACGTGGAGACCATGGAAGTGGGCCTCCACGCGGCGGAGACCGGTCACCTGGTGCTCTCCACCCTGCACACCCTGAACGCGGCGGAGACCATCAACCGGATGATCTCCATGTTTCCGCCCCATCAGGAGGACCAGATCCGGGGGCAACTGGCTGCGGTCATCCAGGGCATCGTCTCCCAGCGCCTCGTGGTCCGCGCGGACGGGCGCGGGCGCGTGCCCGCGGTGGAGATCATGGTCGCCACCGGCCTCATCCGCGACTGCATCCGCGAGGCCGACAAGACGCCGCAGATCCCGAGCGTGATCGCGGCGGGGACGGCCCAGTACGGCATGCAGACCTTCGACCAGTCGCTGCTCCAGCTCTATCGCGAAGAGCTGGTCACGTACGAGACCGCGCGCGACGCGGCCACCAACCCCGACGACTTCGACCTCAAGGTCAAGGGCATCTTCTCTACCGGCGAGATGACGTGGGAGCACCCGGGCGGGAGCACCACCGCCTCCACCCAGGTGCCACCGCCCCCGCCGGCCGGCATCGGCGCCGCTCCCGCGGCGGCGGCACGCAGCCCCTTCGTCAAGCGGGGGTAGCCGGATGCCGGGGCGCCGGGCCCGCCGCGCCGGGGCGCCGCGCCCGAAGCCGACGCTGGACGAGAAGGCCGCCAGATCGGCGGCCTTCGATCTTCTCGCCCGTAAATCCTGGAGTGGCCGCGAGCTGACCCGCCGCTTGCGGCACCGCGGCGCCCCCGCCGAGATCGCCCAGGCCGTGGTGGCCGACCTCACCAGGCGCGGCTACGTCGACGACCGGGCCTTCGCGCGCTGGTGGGCGGAGGCCCGGGCCCGTGGGCGCCGGGTCGGCAGCCGCCGGCTCCGGCAGGAGCTCTACGCGAAGGGCATCCCCCGCGAGATGGCCGAAGCCGCGATCACCGCCGCGTTCGAGGAGGTGGGCGAGGCCGAGCGGGCGCTCGAGGCCGCGCGGCGCCGGCTGCCGGCCCTGACGCGTGGCCAGCGGGCCCGCGCCCCCGCCCGGCTGGCCGACTACCTGCTCCGGCGCGGCTATCCGGCCGCGGCGGTGCGCCAGGCGGTGCGCACCCTGCTGGCCGATCGCGGGGACGACCTCCCCGCTTCGGACGAGGAGGGCGGCGTATAATATCGCTCCGATGACCGGGAGCGAGATCCGCGCACGATTCCTCGAGTATTTCCGCCGCCGGGGCCACACCGTGGTGCGCTCGTCGCCCCTGGTGCCGGCCCAGGATCCCACCCTCCTGTTCACGAACTCGGGCATGGTGCAGTTCAAGTCGGTCTTTCTCGGGGAGGAGCGGCGCGACTACGTGCGGGCGGCCACCGCCCAGAAGTGCGTCCGCGCGGGCGGCAAGCACAACGACCTGGAGAACGTCGGCCGCACCGCCCGGCACAACACCTTCTTCGAGATGCTGGGCAACTTCTCCTTCGGGGACTACTTCAAGGAGGACGCGATCCGGTTCTGCTGGGAGCTGCTCACCGAGGACTTCGGGCTCCCCAAGGACCGGCTCAAGGCCACCGTCTTCACCGAGGACGACGACGCCTTCGCGCTGTGGAAGCGAGTCGCCGGCCTCGGGGAGGACCGCATCCTCCGCCTGGGCGAGAAGGACAACTTCTGGGCGATGGGGGACACCGGCCCGTGCGGGCCGAGCTCGGAGGTGCACTTCCACCAGGGCGACCATCTGCCCTGCGCGGAGGAGCAGGCGGGGCGGACCTGCCTGGGGCCGGCCTGCGACTGCGATCGCTGGGTCGAGCTCTGGAACCTGGTCTTCATGCAATTCAACCGGGACGCGAGCGGCACGCTGACGCCGCTACCCAAGCCCTCGATCGACACCGGCATGGGGCTCGAGCGGTTCGCGGCGGTGCTCCAGGGCAAGCAGTCCAGCTTCGACACCGACCTGCTCCGTCCGCTCATCGCGGACATCGAGAAGCGGTGCGGCCAGGCGTACGGCCGCGACGAGGAGGCGGACGTGTCGATGCGGGTGATCGCCGATCACGCGCGCGCGGCCACCTTCCTGATCGCGGACGGCGTCACCCCGTCGAACGAGTGGCGCGGCTACGTGCTGCGGCGGATCATGCGCCGGGCGATGCGCCACGGCCGCATGCTGGGGCTGGAGGCGCCCTTCCTCTGGGACGTCACGGGGGCCGTGGTGGCGGTGATGGGCGACGCGTACCCGGAGATCCGCGAGGCGCAGGCCCGGGTGGCCGAGACGGTACGCCAGGAAGAGGAGCGTTTCGCGGAGACGCTCGACCTGGGCATGGCAAAGATCCGACAGTACCTCGACGAGCACGCCGGGGACGCGCGCAAGATCGTGGACGGCCGCTTTCTGTTCACCCTCTACGACACCCACGGCTTTCCCTTCGACCTGGCCCAGGAGGTCCTCGAGGACGCCGGCTTCCGGGTGACACCGGAGACGCAGCAAGCCTTCGACGCCGAGATGGAGACGCAGCGCGAGCGCGCCCGGGCCAAGGCGTCGTTCGGCGCCGCCGAGAGCGGCGATCCGAGCGTGGCCATCTACCAGCAGCTCTCCACCCAGCTCGCCAAGCCCGAGTTCCTGGGCTACCGCGCGCTGGCCGCGCCCGCGCGCATCCTCGCCCTGGTCGCGGACGGCAAGCGGCGGCGGGAGGCGCGGCAGGGGGAGACGGTCGAGATCATCCTGGACCGGACGCCCGCCTACGCGGAGTCGGGCGGCCAGCAGGGCGACACCGGCTCCCTGATGGGGCGGGAAGGCCAGGGCGAGATCGAGGACACCTACTACCGGGGCAGCCAGCTCATCGTGCATCGCGTGAAGGTGAGCCAGGGGCACCTGCGCGAGGGCGAGGAGGTGGCGGTGAGCGTGGAGTCGCGGCGTCGCCAGGGGCTGAGGCTGCACCACACCGGCACCCACCTGCTACACGCTGCCCTCCGAGCCGTCCTGGGCACGCACGTGGCGCAGGCGGGCTCGCTGGTGGCGCCCGACCATCTGCGCTTCGATTTCTCACACGGCGCGGCCCTCAAGGACGGCGAGGTCGAGGACGTCGAGGATCTGGTCAACGAGCAGGTGCAGGCCAATATCGTGGTGAGCCCGGCCGAGATGGATCTGCAGGAAGCGCTGCGCAGCGGGGCGATGGCGCTGTTCGGGGAGAAGTACGGGGACCGCGTGCGCGTCATCCGGATCGGCGATTTCTCCACCGAGCTGTGCGGCGGCACCCACCTGGACGCCACCGGGCAGATCGGCCTCTTCAAGGTGACGGACGAGGGCGCGGTGGCCTCCGGCGTGCGCCGCATCGAGGCGGTCACCGGGGAGGCCGCGCTCGCCCACGTGGGCCGCGAGGAATCGGCGCTGCGCGAGTCGGCCGGGCTGCTCAAGATCCCGCCGCTCGAGCTGCCCCGACGCCTCGCCGCGCTGCTCGAAGAGCAGAAGCGGCTCGAGAAGCAGGTGGCCCAGCTCGAGACGAAGCTCGCGCGGAATCAGGCCCAGGACCTCGCGTCGGCGGCCAAGCAGGTGACCGGCGTGTCGGTCCTGTCCGCGCGCCTCGATGGGCTCGACCCGGACGGACTGCGCTCGGTGGTGGATACGCTACGGGATCGGCTGCCGTCGGGGATCATCGTCCTGGGCAGCGCGGTGGACGACAAGGTGAGCCTGGTCGCTGCGGTGTCGAAGGATCTGACGAAGCGCTTCCCGGCCGGTCGTCTCGTGCAGGAGATCGCGAAGATGGTGGGCGGCGGCGGCGGGGGCCGTCCCGACCTCGCCCAGGCCGGCGGCAAGGACGCGTCCAAGCTCGACGAGGCCCTCGGCGCGGTGGCGGGCTGGGTAGAGCGGATGGCCCAGGCGTAAGCCCGAGGCGCCCCGCAATGGCGATGCACATGGCACCCGGCCGCCGCACCGTGCGCACCATGTGCCCGATGAACTGCCATCCCACGCTCTGCGGCATGCTCGTCACCGTGGAAGACGGGCGGGTCGTCGAGATCGCGGGCGACCCCGACAACCCGGACAGTCGCGGCTTCCTCTGCGTGCGCGGACACGCCTCGCGCGAGATCATCGGCAACCCGCAGCGGATTCTCTCGCCCCTCGCGCGCGACCGCCGCGACGGGACGTTTCGGGAAGTGACGTGGGACGAAGCGCTCGACCGCATCGCGCAGCGTATGCAGTCGGTCGGGCGCGAGGCGGTCGGGCTCTGGTCGGGCCACGGCTTCTTCGCGACGAACTACGGCACGCGCGTCAACTCGGAGCTACTCCGCCGCTTCGCCAATCTCTGGGGCTGCCAGTGGTGGGCGCCCACCATGATCTGCTGGGGGCTCGGCGGCTTCGGCATCGGGCTCACCGGCCCGCTCGAGACCAATACCAAGGAGGACATGGGGGCCCATTCGGAGCTCATCCTCCTGTGGGGCGCGAACCTGGCGAGCCAGCCGAACACGGCCCCACATCTGGTGAATGCGCGCCGCCGCGGCGCGCATGTTGTCACCATCGACGTGCGGCGGACGGAGGCGGCGGCCCAGTCGGACGAGGTGCTGATCCTGCGCCCCGGCACCGACGCCGCGCTCGCCCTCGGGATGATGCACGTGCTGATCGCCGAGGACCTCTGCGATCGGGAGTTCGTCGCCCGGCACACCGTCGGCTTCGACGCCCTCGCGGCCCACGTCGCGCAGTATCCGCCCGCGTGGGCCGCGGCCGTCACCGGCCTCGACGAGCGGGTCATCGTGGGCCTGGCTCGGCGCTACGCGACGACACGGCCGGCGATGATCGTGCTGGGCGGCAGCAGCATGCACAAAGGGGCCAACGGCTGGCAGGGCGCGCGGGCGGTGGCCTGCCTGCCCGCGCTCACCGGCAATCTCGGCGTCGCCGGCGGTGGCCTCGGACCCCGCCACGGCAGCAAGGGGCACGGCTTCGGCCTGACCGACATCTCCCTGGCCGAGCGCCGGCCGCCGGGCGACTACGTCCCGAATCAGATGGCGCGGGTCACCGAGGCCCTGGAGGCCGGCCGGGTTCGCACGCTGCTCCTCTTCGGCACCGACATGCTCTCGTCCTTCGCGGACACCGCGCGCCTCGAGGCCGCGCTGGCGCGACAGGACCTGATCGTCAGCTACGAGCTCTTCTGGAACGACACCGCGCGCCGCTTCGCGGACATCGTCCTGCCCGGCACCGCGTGGCTCGAGGAGCTGGGGTGCAAGGCGACGAACACGCATCTCTACCTGATGGAGCCCGCCCTGCCGCCCGCCGGGCAGGCGCGCACCGGCGCGTGGGTGCTTCGCGAGCTCGCCCGACGGCTGGGCGCCCACGGCTTCTATCCGTGGGCGGGCCCCGAGGGCCCCATCGATGCCATCCTCGACCATCCCTCCACCGGACACGCCACGGTGGCGGCCATGCGCGCGGAGGGAGGCATGCGGGCTCTCCGCGTCTCGCACGTGGGCCATCCCGGCCTCGCGTTCCCGACGCCCTCCGGCAAGGTGGAGCTCTACTCGGCGCGCGCGGCGGACCTCGGGCTGCCCCCGCTGCCCGTCCACGAGGACCTGCCCGCCTCGCCCTACCCGCTCGTGCTGCGCCAGGGGCGGACCCTCGCCCATTTCCACGGCTTCTACGACCACGGCCGGGCCCTGCCGTCGCTGGCCGCGATCGAGTCCGAGCCCGCGCTGTGGATCTCGCCCGGCGACGCGGCCGCGCGCGGGGTGGCCGACGGGGCCGCGGTGCGCGTCTTCAACGAGCGCGGGGAGCTCCGCGCGCGGGCGCGCGTCACCGATCGCGTGCCCGCGCGGACGGTGTGGATGCGCGACGGCTGGGACGGACTCAACCGGCTGACCTCGGGCGCCGCGTGCATTCCCGACCGCGCGGTGGACGTGTTCGGCTTCTCGGCCGGTCAGGCCGCCTTCGACGCGGCGGTGGAGGTCGCGTCTGCCTGAGCGTCCACGCGCGCTACTGCTGGACTTCGGCGGCACGCTCGACGCCGACGGGCTGACGTGGAAGGAGCGGTTCTACCGCCTCTGGCGCGACGAGGGCGCGGTGGGCCCCCGCGACGCGTTCGATCCGATCTTCTACGCGGCCGACGACGCGCTCGTGGGAGCGGTTCCGCCCACTCTTACCTTCGAGCAGACGGTGCGGCGGCTGACCGAGAGCCTGGCCGCCGCGCTCTCGGTGCGCGACGAGCGCGCGCGCGCGCGCGTCGCCGATCGCTTTCTCGCCGACGCGCATCGCCATCTGCGCCGGAATCAGGCGCTGCTCGCGCGACTCCGCTCGCGCTATCGGCTCGGGATCGTGTCCAACTTCTATGGCAACCTCGAGACCGTGTGTCATAATGTGTCGATCCAGCCCTTCTTCGGTGTCATCGTCGACTCCGTGGAAGCGGGACTCTCGAAGCCCGATCCGCGCATCTTCATGAAGGCGCTGGACGGGCTCGGGGTGACGCCGGCCGACGCCACGTTCGTGGGCGACTCGGCGGCGCGGGACATGGCGGGCGCGCGGGCGCTCGGCATGCGGCACATCTGGCTGACCGGAGAGCCGACGCCGCCCGGCGGGCCCTGCTGCCCGGGCGATGCGATGATCCATTCACTGGAAGACGTGGAGGCGCTGCTGCTTTGAGGGCGGGATCGGTCCGGGGAGGAATCATCGCGGCGGGTGAGGGCAGTCGCCTGCGCCGCGACGGCTTCACGGCCCCCAAGCCGCTGGTGGAGGTGGCGGGAGTGCCCCTCATCGGCGCCGTCCTCCGCAACTTCGAGGCGGCGGGGGTCACCTCGCTCACGATCATCGTGAACGAGCACGAGGGCGAGTGTGTCGAGTGGGTGCGCACCCGGTTCCCGGCCCTTCAGGTAGACTTCATCGTGAAGACCACCGCGTCCTCGCTGGAGAGCTTCCGGGAGGTGACCGCGCGCGGGCCGGCGGGGCCGATGCTCGTCTCCACGGTGGACGCGTGGTGCGCGGCGGAGGACTTCGCGCGGTTCGCCGTCCAGGCCGCGGGCCGTCCGGACGACGCCACCGTGCTCGCGGTCACCCCGCTCGTCTCAGACGAGAAGCCGTTGTGGGTGACGCTCGGCGCGGGCGGGCGGGTGGAGACCCTCGGCCCCGCGGGCGGCGGGCTCGTCACCGCCGGCGTTTATCGCGTCTCGGATCGGGCGCGACGCGTGGAGGCGGCCCCCGCGCTCGGCCGGCTGCGCGAGTACCTCGGCTGGCTGCTGCGGAGCGGCGAGCCCCTCTACGGCGAGATCATCGAGACGGTGGTGGACGTGGACCGGGGCGAAGACGTCGCAAGCGCGGAGGCGCTCGCGGGGAGACGGGCGGCAAATCCATGAGCACGAGGAGGACGCGGTGAGTGAGCCGAGATACTGGGGTCTCTTTCGCGAGCGCGAGCATTCGCCCGGCCGCGAGAGTGACGACGCCGAGATCCTTCGCCTGACCGCCAAGTACCTGGAGAGCCAGGGCGCGCAGGTGGAGCTGCGGGCTCCCGAGGAGCTCGGCGCGGCCGAGACGCCACCCGACGGCGTGTTCCTCATGTGCGAGCGCATGGAGGCGCTCCGTACCCTCCTCGCCTGGCAGGAGCGGGGCGTGCGCCAGGTGAACGCCCCGCTCGCGGTGCTCAACACCTATCGCGAGCGCATGATCGCGCAGCTCCGCGAGGCCCGCGTGCCGTTCATCGAGAGCCGGCTCGTGGCGACTCGGGAGGCGGAGGCGGGCGGAGACGCTCCGCGCTGGGTGAAGCGCGCCGACGTCCACAACACCCAGGACGGCGACGTGGTCTTCGCGGAGACCCCGGAGGCGCTCACCGCCGCCCTGGACCGCCTCGCCGCCCGCGGGATCGAGCGCGCGGTGCTCCAGCCCCACGTCGAGGGCGATCTGATCAAGTTCTACGGCGTGGGTGGAGGTGGCGGCCCGGACGGCGCGCCCGCGTGGTTCCGCTGGTTCTACCACAAGGACCAGCGCCTGGCCGGCCATCCCTTCGACGCGGCGCGCCTCGCGCGCCTCGTGCGCGCGGCCGCGGCCGCGCTGGGGCTCGAAGTGTACGGGGGCGACGCCATCGCGTCCGCGCGAGGCCGGCTCGTGCTGCTCGACCTCAACGCGTGGCCGAGCTTCGCGCTCTACCGCGATGAGGCCGCGCCGGTCATCGCGTCGTACCTGGCCCTGCGCTTCCGGGCGCCCCGGCGTCAGGGAGAGGGGCGGTGAGCGAGCCGCGGGAAGCCGGGCCCCGCTCCCGCGAGATCGTGGCCCGCGAGGCGCGCCACATCGCGCCCGGCTACCAGTCCTTCGCGCTCTACTCGGGGCTGGCGATGGCCCGCGGCAGCGGCTCGAAGCTCTACGACGAGGACGGCAACGAGTACATCGACTTTATCGCGGGCATCGCGGTGGGCAGCGTGGGCCACTGCCACCCCCACTACGTCGAGGCCCTCAAGCGCCAGGTCGAGCGGCTGACCTTCGGCAGCTTCACTACCGAGACGCGCGCCCGCTTCCTCGAGCTGCTGGCCTCCGTGACCCCGGAGGGGCTCACGCGCATCCAGCTCTTCTCGGGCGGGGCGGAGGCGGTGGAGGCCGGGCTGCGCCTGGCCAAGGCCGCGACCGGGCGGCAGGAGGTCATCGGGTTCTGGGGCGGCTTCCACGGCAAGACCGGCGGCGTGCTGGGCCTGCTCGGCAGCGACTTCAAGCATCACCAGGGCCCGTTCCTGCCCGGCCAGTACTCGACCCCCTACGCCGACTGCTACCGCTGCCCGCTCAAGCTCCGCTATCCGGACTGCGGCATCGCCTGCGCGGAGTACGTCCGCGACGTCATCCGGTACCAGACCGCGGGCGAGATCGCCGCGATCATCGTGGAGCCGATCCAGGGCACCGCGGGCAATGTCATCCCGCCCGACGGCTTCCTGCGGGCCATCCAGTCGGTGGCCCGCGATCACGGGGCGCTGCTGTTCGCGGACGAGATGATCACCGGCTTCGGCCGTACCGGCGCCATGTGGGGGTGTGACCACGACGGAGTCGTCCCCGACATCATGACGGTGGGCAAGGGCGTGGGCGGTGGTTTTCCGCTGGCCGGCGTGGTCTCCACCGACGCGCTGACGAGCTCCAAGCCCTGGTCCAATCCGAGCTTCAGCTCGTCCAGCTACGGCGGCAATCCGCTCGCCTCGGCGGCGGGGCTGGCCGCGCTCGAGATCATCCTGAAAGAGGATCTGGTCAAGAACGCCGATCGCGTGGGCGCGGTCATGCTCACCGAGCTGATGCACCTCAAGGAGAAGTACCGGACGGTGGGCGAGGTGCGGGGCCGGGGGCTGCTGCTCGGCATCGAGCTGGTCGAGGACCGGCAGAGCCGCAAGCCGCTCGACCGAGCGATCACCCGGGATCTCTACACGGAGTGCCTGCGGCGCGGCCTCGTGTCGATGACCTACTCGCCGACGATCCGGATCAATCCGCCCCTCGTCATCAGCGAGGAGACGGCGCGGGCCGGTCTCGCCATCCTGGACGAAGCGCTCGGAGCGGTGCTACGGCGCCATGGGCGAGACTAGGAGGCTGCGCGGCGCGGTCATCGGCCTGGGGAACGTGGCGGTGCACGGCCACCTGCCCGGCTGGCGGGCCCGGCGTGACAGCGTGATCGTGGCCGCCACCGACGCGAGCCCGGTGCGGCAAGGCGAATGCCGGACGCGGCTGCCGGAGGCGCGCTGGCACGACTCGGTCGACTCGCTGCTGGCCGCCCGTGATCTCGACTTCGTCGACATCTGCACGCCCCCGTCGAGCCACGCGGCGCTGATCCGGGCCGCGCTCGGCCGCGGCCTGCACGTGCTCTGCGAGAAGCCCCTGGTGGCCTCGCTCGCGGAGCTCGAGCAGCTCGCCGCCCTCGCGCGGTCCGCGAATGCGGTCCTCCACACCGTACACAACTGGCACCACGCGCCGCTCGTCCGCGCCACCGACGCGGTGATCCGCGAGGGCCGCATCGGCTCCGTGCGCGAGGTGGTCTGGCGGACGCTGCGCACCCAACCCGCCGCGGCCGCCAACGGCGACGGCTGGCGAGTCGATCCCGCAATCGGCGGCGGTGGGGTGCTGACCGACCACGGCTGGCACGTCTCCTATGTGATCCCCCGCTGGGTAGGCGCCGCGCCTCTGGCGGTGAGCGCGCGGCTCGAGACGCGGCTCCACCATCGCTTCGCGGTGGAGGACACCGCGACGGTGCGGCTCCACTTCCCCGACGCCGTCGCCGACATCGTCCTCACCTGGGCCGCCGAGACCCGGGAGAACGAGGCGCGGGTGATCGGCAGCGCGGGACGGATCGAGATCGAGGACGACACGCTCGTGATCGTGGCGGGGGGTCACGAGGAGCGCCGCCAGTGCCCGCCGGCTCTGTCCGACGGTTCGCAGCACCCGGACTGGTTCACGCCCGTCGCCGACGAGTTCACCGCGCGTATCCTGGACCGGGATCCGGACGACGCGGCGGGACCTGAGCGTCATCGCAACCTGGACGAGGCCGCGGTCTGCATCGCGGTGGAATGCGGCGCGCGCGAGTCGAGCCGCCGCGGAGGCGAGCGGTTGCCGCTGCCGGGCGCCACGAGGCCTGCCCGGATCGGATCTTCGGGGTGACGGCGGTCTCCGCGCCGCCCGTCGCGGTGCCGAGCGTGCTGGTGGTGCTTCCCACGCCGCCCGGGGCCGGCACGCCGGCCCCCGACACGATGATCGCCGGCCTGCCGCTCCTCCGCCGTATCGTCCTGGCCGCGGCCCGCGCGGGCTTCGAGCGCATCCTCGTCCATCCTCGCGCGTGCCCCGAGCCCGGACTCCTCGAGGGCACGCCGGCGGCCGTCCTCACCGGCGAGCCGGTCACCGGCCCGATGGCGCGGCTCGTTCTGCTGCCCGCCAACGTCCTGCCGCAGGCGCGGTGGCTGCGCTCGCTCCGTGAGATGCCGCTCGATCCCGAGACGCTCGCCGTCGACTCCTCGGTCGCCGCGGCCATGGAGAGCGCGGTGGCCGGCGAGCTGCTGCGCTCCGCCGGCGCGGGCGGGCAGGACCTGATCACCGCGCTCGCCCGGCGGCTGCCGCGCATCACCCAGCCCGGCGATCCCACCGGGCGCTTCGCCCTCGAGGGCGCGGACGGCACGAAGGCGGCCGAAGAGTGGCTCTTGCGTAGCTTGATCAAGGACACCGAGGGCTTCATGTCCCGGCACGTCGAGCGTCGCGTGTCCCTGGCGCTCACCCGGCGGTTGGTCACGACCCGTATCACCCCGAACGCCATGACCCTCGTGAGCCTCGCGATGGGCCTGTGCGGGGCGCCGTTCTTCCTGTCCATGGATCCGCTGCTCCAGGTGGCGGGCGGCCTGCTCTTCCTCACCCACTCGATCCTCGATGGGTGTGACGGCGAGCTCGCGCGGCTCAAGTTCCTCGAGTCCCGGACGGGAGCGCGACTCGATTTCTGGGGCGACAACCTGGTGCACGTGGCGGTCTTCACCTGCATGGCGATCGGCTGGAGCCGGGCCGCGGACGCCGCCTGGCCCCTCTTCCTGGGCGCCCTCGCGGTGACCGGCACCGCCGCCTCCGCCTTCCTCGTCTCCCGTCAGAGCTCCCGCCCCCCGACCGCGTCAGCCGCCCGGCTGGCCGAGGCGGTGGCCAACCGCGACTTCATCTATCTGGTGGTCTTCCTGGCCTGCTTCGGCAAGGCGCACTGGTTCCTGATCCTGGTCGCTCTCGGCACACCGATCTTCATGGTGCTGGTCCGGTGGGGCGCGGGGCGGCGGCGGGCCGCCTGACGTGGTCGGCTTCCTCGATATCCTGCTGCGCGGCTTGATCCTGTCCGCCCAGGCCGTGGCGGTGGGTGGCGTCTGCTTCGTGCTGCTCGTGCTCCGGGCTACCGGCACGCGCCCGGGGCTGGATCCGGTGGCGCTGCCTCGCTCGCTGGCGCTCGTCGCCGTCGGCGCGGGGACGCTCGCCCTCGGCCAGGTCCTGGCGATGGCGATCGAGTTCTACGTGCTGCTCCACGACGCGGCCTGGCCGGTGCTCGCCTCGCTCGGCACGCTCTACGTCCAGGTCAGCATCATCCGGATCGCGCTGGGCGCCGCGCTGGCCGGGTGCGCCTGGCGGCTCCGCCGCGGCGGCGGACCACGCGGGCTCTGGCCGGCACTGGCGCCCCTGGCGGCCGGGCTGGCCATCGCCGCGCCGTGGACGAGCCACGCCGCCGCCCGGCTCGAGTCTCGCGTCGTCCTGCTGCTGCTCGACGGCGCCCATCAGCTCGCCGCGGCGGTCTGGATCGGCGGGCTCGCGCACCTGCTCGCGGCGGCACTCGGTCGCCGCGATCGCCCCTGGCCCGTTGATCTGCTCCGCCGCTTCTCCTCCCTGGCGCTGGGATCCGTCACGGTCCTGATCGGAGCGGGCCTGGGTCTCACGCTGCACTACGCCGACGGGCCCGACGCGCTCTTCGGCACCGCCTATGGGCTGATGATCATGACCAAGGCGGTGATCCTGGTCGGCCTGCTGGTCCTGGGCGGACTCAACTCTCGGGCGATCCGCCGGATGAAGGGCGCCCCCGAGGCCGATCAGGCCACGCTGCGCCGCTTCGTCGAGGTCGAAGTCGGGCTCGGGCTCACGGTGCTGTTCGCGGCCGCCTCGCTCACCTCGCTGCCGCCGGCGGTGGACGTGACGCGCGACCGCGCCACCCTGGCGGAAGTGGCCACGCGCTTCACGCCGCGGTTACCCACGCTGCACAGTCCCTCGCTCGCCGAGATGCCGCTCGACGACCCGAACGCCCCCCGCAACGACGCCGATCGAGCCTGGTCGGAGTTCAACCACCACGTCTCCGGGATGCTCGTGCTCGCGATGGGCCTGCTGGCGATCCTGCACACCCTGGGACGGGCGCCGTGGGCGCGGCACTGGCCGCTCGTCTTCCTCGGGCTGGCCGCGTTCATGGCGGTGCGGAACGATCCGGGCTCCTGGCCGCTGGGGCCCGAGGGGTTCTGGGCCGGGTGGCTGGTCGCGACCGTGGTCCAGCATCGGATCTTCGTGCTGCTCGTGGTCGCCTTCGCCGTCTTCGAGTGGCAGGTGCGCAGCGGGCGCATGCGCTCGCGGCGCGCGGCGCTGGTCTTCCCACTGCTCTGCGCGGTGGGAGGCGGCCTGCTGCTGACCCACTCGCACGCGTCGCTGAACCTCAAGGACGAGTTCCTCCTCGAGGTCACGCATGCGCCGCTCGGCGTGCTGGCCCTGCTGGTGGGCTGGTCCCGCTGGCTCGAGCTTCGCCTGCCCGAGGCGCGGGGACGGCTGCCCGGGTCGCTCTGGGCCGTTGGGCTCGCGCTCATCGGTGTCTTGCTGATCTTCTACCGCGAGAGCTAGCCTCCGCGCGGAGCCGCCGGGGCGCGGGCGCGCAGGCGGGAGCGGGGGTTGGCCTCTGACCACGATGCGCTCCCCCTCCGGCGGCCCGCTCAGGAGTTCCCAATCCGGGTTGTGGCTGGCCTCTTCTCGCGCGGCAGGAACGGGTCACCCGGCCAACCCCCGCTCCCGTCGGCCGCCTGCGCGCCCGCGCCCCGGCGGTCACCATCCGAGTCAGACCCTGCGCCAGCGCCACCTTTGTTGGAATGTAGGATCTGACCCTGCTAGATGACCTCTAGCAACAGGCCGGTGAGGTAGCGGGTTTCGGGGACGTTCAACAATGCGGGGTGGTCGCGGCTTTGGGTCAGGGTGGCGAGCAGGCGGGCGGGGACTGCGGCGTCGCCGGCGGCCTGGCGGCAGATGTCTTCGAAGAGGGCGGGGGCGACGTGATGGGAGCACGAGAAGGTGGCGAGCAATCCGCCGGGCTGCAGGAGGCGGAGGGCGCGGAGGTTGATCTCCTTGTAGCCGCGCGCGGCGGCTTCCACCGCGCTCTTGTGCCGCGTGAAGGGGGGCGGATCCAGGATCACCAGGCTGAAGCGCTCGCCCCGCGTCTCGAGCTCGCGGAGGCCGTCGAAGGCATTGCCCTCGCGGAGGGTGGCGCGCTCCTCGACGCCGTTCAGGCTCAGGTTGCGGCGGGCCTGGACCAGCGCGTCGGCTGAGGAGTCGAGCAGGAGCGCGGAGGCGGCGCCGGCCAGGAGCGCGTGGCACGCGAAGCCCCCCGCGTAGCAGAAGGCGTCGAGCATCCGCCGCCCGCGGGCGAGACCGGCCACGAGCGCGCGGTTCTCGCGCTGGTCGAGGTAGAGCCCGGTCTTGTGGCCGGCGCCGAGCGACACCGTGAAGCGACCCGCGCCCTCCTCCACGATCAGCTCGGCCGGGCGGGTCTCCCGCACCGGCTCGAAGCCTTCGATGCGCGCCGCCGTCGGGTCGTCGAGGCGCAGGATCTCGCCGTCGGGGAAGAGCTGCCCGAGCGCCTCCCGGACCCAGTCCGTGTTTCGCGCCATCCCGAGGGTGAGGCACTGGACGACGCTCACCGGACCGTACCGATCCACGACCAGCCCGGGCAGCCCGTCGGCCTCGCTCCAGCACAGGCGGTAGGCCGAGCCCACGAGCCCGGCGGAGCGCCGATACGCCAGGGCGGCTTCGAGGCGCCGCGTCAGGAGCGCGCCATCGACCGGCTCGTTGACCCGGGTGAGGAGGCGGCAGACCAGGGTGGACCGCGGGCAGTAGAACCCACGCCCGAGGAAGCGGCCGGCGAAGTCGGTGACGTCCACCGCGGCGCTGGCCGACCAGGAGCCCTTGAGATCGGCGACTTCGCCCCGGTAGATCCACGGATGCCCGGCCCGGATCCGGCGCTCGGCGCCTCGCTTCAGGATCAGCGTGGCCATCGTGGCTGGCTCCCTCTCCCCTCTCGGGAGAGGGCAGGGTGAGGGAGACTCTAGCGCTTCCTCAGCACCACGACCATGAGGAGCGGGTGGTGAGCCTCGTCGAGCCGCAGGTGAGGCTTGAAGCCGTAGAACCAGTCGACGAGATCGAACCCGCCGGCGAGCTGCACCAGGCTCCGCAGCTCTTGGGGGAAGACCATCCGCGAGGCGTGCCGCTGGCGATAGACCTGGTGCGTCCCGTTCTCGTGGACCTCCAGCTCCATATCCTCGAAGAAGGTCTGGGTGACCGGGTTCAGGTCCTTGAGAGCCTCGAAGGTGGCGCGCACGGTGGCCTTCCCGCGCCGGCGCGTCCACGACCAGCGCCGCGCGGGATCGGTCCACGACGAGCACATGTAGCGGTCGAAGACGTAGAGGCCGCCCTTCCTGAGCGATCGGGCGACGCAGCGCAGGTGGCCCAGCAGCGCCTCGTTGGTGAGCAGGTGTCCCTGGGAGTCCTGCATGCAGATCGCCGCGTCCACCGGGCGCGGCAGCCGGAAGCGGGTCATGTCGGCGACGAACAGGCTCGCGTCGAAACCTTTGGCCGCGGCCCGCTCCTTCAAGAAAGCGATGTTCTGCGGCGAGAGATCGAGCCCCGACATGACGTAGCCGCGCTCGGCCAGGCGGATCAGGTGCGGGCCGGTGCCGCAGGCGATGTCGAGCACCGTGCGCACGCGGCGCTTCGCGTAGCGCCGGAAGCAGTGCGCGAGGAAGTTCACCTCCTGCCGCCGGTTCATGTCGAACGCGATCTCGTAGTAGCGCGGGGCGGAGTATTGCGCGGTCATGTCACGAACCAGGTCAGGATGGCCTCGCGCAAGATCCACGAGGCGGTGATGCCGGTGCGGCCGGACGGGTCCCAGGCCGGGGCGACCTCCATCAGGTCGGTGCCCACGACCCGGCATGGTGCCAAGAGGCGGACGATCTCCACCAGCTCGGCGGCGGTGATCCCGCAGGGCTCGGGCGCGCCGGTGCCCGGCGCCTCCGAAGGGTCGAGCACGTCCACGTCGATGGTGACATAGAGGGGGTGAGCCTGCAGCTCCGGTAGAACGCGCTTCACCGCCTCCACTGGGTGCAGTCGGTGGGCCGGGAAGAGGTGCGGGGCCTTCCGCTGGAATTCCTCCCGAGCCCCCGTCCGCATGCCGACCTGGTAGACG
>Ga0207684_10001996_pt1 | contig 21029 bp, 16 predicted proteins | sample KBSK5501metaG_FD_184342 | JGI IMG/M metagenome (GOLD analysis project Ga0207684, IMG submission 184342) | Corn, switchgrass and miscanthus rhizosphere microbial communities from Kellogg Biological Station, Michigan, USA - KBS K5-50-1 metaG... | ecosystem: Host-associated > Plants > Roots >...
TTCGTGACCGGAGGCAACTGGTCGTACTCGACGTCCACAAGCTCGCAGCCGTCCTCGGCGAGGTAGCGGCTCTCGGCGATGACGATCGCTACGGGATCGCCTGCGAAGCGCACCTTGTCCGTCGCAAGCAGCGTGAACTCCGGGGTGGGCCCCGCCCCGCCCAGCAGAGCCATCAGCGCATCCGGCCCTGGCACCGTCATCGCCTCCAGGTCCGTTCCCGTAAACGCCGCGACGATCCCGGGCAGCTCCCGTGCGGCCGAGGCATCAACCGAGAGCACACGAGCGTGAGCCAGCGGCGAGCGCACGAACGCGGCGTGCAGCATTCCCGGCAGCTTGATGTCGTCGACGTACCGGCCGGCGCCGGTGAGGATGCGCGGGTCCTCCGAACGCTTGATGCTGGCGCCGGTGTAGCGCTCAGCCGGAATTGCTGCCATGGTCGCTCCTTCGCTCAACGCCCGCGGCTGCGCTTGGCGGCCAGCAGGACGCCGTCGATGATGCTTTGGTAGCCAGTGCACCGGCAGATGTTGCCGGACAGCGCCTCGCGGATCTGCTGCTCACCGGCGTCCGGGTGGTCGCCGAGGAACGCGACTGCCTGCATGACCATCCCGGGCGTGCAGAAACCGCACTGGAAGCTATGCGAATCCCACATCGCTTGCTGCACTACGCCCAGGCCGCCGTCCGGCGCAAGACCCTCGATGGTCGTTACCTCGCTGCCGGCGGCCTGGACCGCCAGCATCAGGCACGAGCGCACCGCCCGGCCGTCGACGATGACTGTGCACGCACCGCAGACCCCGTGCTCGCAGCCGAGATGGGTGCCGGTGAGATTGAGATCATCCCGCAGGAAGTCGGCCAGCGTCTTGCGCGCCTCCGCTGGACCCGTGCACGCCGTACCGTTCACCCTCAGGGTGATCTCCACCATTGGTCACTGCCTCTCGCCGGCGTTGTCAGCGGCTGTTCGCAGGCCGCGGCGCACCAAAGCGGCCGCGACCTTCCTCCGGTACTCCGCCGATCCATGCAGGTCGGCTGGCGGGTCGACGCTGTCGGTCGCACGGCGGGCCGCCTCATCGAACAATTCGGTTGACGGCCTCTCGCCGACCAGGAGATCCTCGGCCTCGGCTGCCCGGACTGGCACATCAGACATGCCGGCGAAAGCCAGCCGGGCATCGCTGATCGAGCCCTCGGAAACCATCAGCGATACGGCCAGGCCAACAATGGCGAAGTCACCGTGGCGGCGCGCGACCTCCTGGAAACTGATCCCGGTGCCCGGTCCAGCGGCCGGGAAACGCACCTTTACGAGGAGCTCGCCGGGATCGCGTGATGTCGTCAGGTACCCCTCGAACCACTCCGCTGCCGGGACAACCCGTTCGCCCGACTGGGCACGCACCACGAACTCGGCGTCGAGCGCCCGGGCGACGGCCGGCAGCTCAGCTGCCGGATCGGCATGCGCCAGGCTGCCACCTATGGTGCCGCGGCTGCGGATTGCTTCATGACCGATCAACGGCAGAGCAGCCGCCAGCAACGGCAATGCATCGGCGACCGTCTCGGATTCCTCCGCAACGTACGCCCGCGTCATAGCGCCTATCGCCACCCAGCCGTCTGCCGCGGACACCCCGGACAGTTCCTCTATGCCGTTGATGTCGATGAGCACCGCCGGGTGGGCCAGCCGCAGCGCCAGCAGCGGGATCAGACTCTGGCCGCCGGCGAGCACGCTCGCCTCATCCTGATGCTCGGCCAGCAACTCCACAGCCTCGGAAACCGTCCTAGGTGCCTCGTAGTCAAAGGGAGGCAGTTTCATCGGCACGGCCCTTCGATCCGGCAGGGTGCTTCCATGGCGCCAAGCTGGAATTGTGCCACGGTGAGCGAACCGGATGTCCGCCTGGTCCGTTCTGCTGACCCGCAGCTGACGTCTGAGGTGGTGTCAGGGCGCGAACCAGGCGCCGTCGAGTGAGGTGAAACACGCGGCGCGATTGCAAACCGGGGGGTGCTCCTCCGACGCGCGCCGCGCCGTTAGCCGTAACGTTCGCGGAACGATCCGGGCGTAGCGTGGCGCCCTGTGGGAGAAAAGCGCAGCCCACGGGGCTGGCACCGGTGACCGCGGGCACGGCGCGGCGCCGGTCGCGGCCGGCGGCTCCCGTGGTGGCCGCGTGGTCGCTGGGTGTGCTGATCATCCTCCTGTTTGCCGCCGACGGGGCGCTGACGGCAAGTGCGCGCAAGGGTTTCAATAGTGGGATAGCCGCGTTGGCCTGATGCGCCGGCCCGTAACGGAGGTGTGCCGTGTCTGCTGCTGGGACTTCACCCCTCTCCGGGGCCTTGCCTGTCGCCGGGCGGCCACGCTGGGAGAGCCCGCCCAGCGCCGAGCTGCATGTGCACGTGGAGGGCACGCTGGAGCCTGCCGCTGTGGTCGCGATGGCGGCGCGCAACGGGGTGCCCATCCCGGTGACCGACCCGGAGGAGTTGCTCGCCCGGTACTCCTTCTCCGATCTTCAGTCCTTCCTCGACCTGCACTATGCCAACCTGTCGGTACTCCGGACCGGGCAGGACTTCTTCGAGCTGGCCACCGGCTATCTCGACCGGGCCCGCCGGGGAAACGTCCGGCGGGCCGAGATCTTCTTCGACCCGCAGACCCACGTTTCGAACGGGGTGCCGCTGGCGGCGGTGATGGAAGGACTGACCGCAGCAATCAGGGACAGCGAGCGCACCCATGGCATCTCCAGCGATCTCATCATGTGCTTCCTCCGGGACCGGGGCACGGAGGCCGCCGACGAGATGCTGAGCGCGATCTTGCCGTTCCGCGGCGACATCATCGGCGTGGGCCTGGACTCAACGGAGATCGGCTACCCGCCAGAACTGTTCGAAGACGTCTACGCCCGGGCGGCAGCGGAAGATCTGCGCCTGGTGGCGCATGCGGGGGAGGAGGGCGGGCCCGAGACCGTCGCTGCCGCGCTCGACGTTCTGCATGTAGAACGCGTGGACCACGGCATCCGGGCCATGGAGGACCCCGCGCTGGTGAGACGGCTTCGTGACGAGCGCGTGCCGCTGACCGTGTGCCCGCTGTCCAACGTGTGCCTCCGGGTGGTCGACACCCTCGCCGATCACCCCCTGCCGGTCATGCTTGACGAAGGGCTCGTGGTCACCATCAACAGCGACGACCCGCCCTACTTCGGCGGTTACGTGGACGCCAACTACGCGGCGATCCAGGAGCAGTGCGCGGTCACGCCCGGCCAACTCGAAACCCTCGCCCTCAACTCCTTCGACGCCGCCTTCATCGACGAGGCCTCCCGGCGGGCCTGGAAAAAAGAGGTGCGGCTGTTCTTCGCCTAATCCCGGACAACGACGATGACAGAAAAACGCGTCTGGTCCGGCTGGCACCGCAGAGCCTCACCGCAGACAGAACGGCTGGCCGTGATCACAGCCTTGCCGTCGGTGAGGGCGGTGAAATCGGCCCGCACAGGAGTGCAGCCGAGGCCGGGTATGTCAGGACAGCCACTCGGCCTGGGTAGCAGCACGGGTTGCCCATCCTGCCGTAGCACGCCTGGCGCCGAACTGCCGGTCACGCGCCAGTAGCTGCTTGAGAGAATCAGCTCGATCCGGTCTCCAGCTCTAGCGGACACCGCCTTGCCATTGGCGTCATAGCGCACCACTATCACCGTCGCGCCGCCGGTGCGGGACGCAGCCGTCCCGCACCCGGCGGCCGCCATCATGGCGACGGCGGATACCGCCACTGCAACCGCCGTCAGCCGATGACATCGGGCAAAGCCGTGGAACAACACTGGTTCTCCCGCCGCGCACTCGCTTTGCCTTAGACGGCTCCGGCAGACAGCCGGTTCCGGCAACCGTAACGCGGTTGCCGGAACGTCGCCTGAAACCCGGGGCGGTGCGACTGGCGGATCTCGCAGAGATGGCCTGGGTGGGTCCGCTTGGCTACCCACTCACCGTCACTGACTGCGTGGACACGGGGCCGGCGCCTGCACCGGGGAACGCCGATCCGACGCCGCTGAACATCACCAGTGTGACGGTGAACTGTCCCGACCGGCGGTACACGTGCGTCGGAGACTGGCCCGAACCGGTGGTGCCGTCGCCGAATTCCCACAGATATGTCATAACCGGCTGCGCGCTGACAGTGCCCAGTGCGGAGAAGTGCACTGGCTGTCCCGCCGACGGGTGCTTCGGCCCGAAGGTCAAGCCCGGGGTGATCCCGCTCCGACCTGTGGTGACGATGCCGCCGTTGCCCGTGGACGTGCCGTCCTTGGCCATGATGGTCAGGCCGACGGAGTAGGCGCCCGCGGACGGGAAGGTGTGCGAGATTGTCGGCGTCGTCCGCTCGACCGTCTGCGCACCGAAGGCGTCGTTGAACTGCCAGACGTATTCGGCGACACCGCCCGGTGCGCTCGAACCGCTGGCGTCGAAGTTCAGGGTCAGCCCGGAGCCCGCGGTGACCGTGAACACTGCGTCCGGCCGCGCCAGAGCCGGCGTGAGCCGCTGCAGGCACGAATGGGTCTGATTGCTCCACTCCTCCTGGAACCAGTAGAAGTGGCCGTCGATCACCTGGTTGAACTTGGCGCCGTTTGGTGCCGTCCCCAGCGGAGTGCCGAACTGGCCGACGCACTGATCGCCGACCTCTTGCCCTTGGTTGAGCCCGGCGCCGTTGGTCCAGGCGTCGTTGGGCAGCGGATCGGTGACCGATTCGTTCTGCTCGTGGCTGAGCCCGCCGTTGATCTCACCACCGGCGATGTTGCCCGTGGGATTGTTCCCGTCCTGACACAAGCGGTTAGTGGCGTCGAACGGGTCATCGGCATAGATCAGCATCGGCGACAGGCTGGTGTTCTCGTGGTACGCGCAGAAGAACGCAAGCTTGCGGGGCTCACCCGCTGAGCAGCCACCGAAGGGTGGACTCGCGTTCGGATCATTGCTGAAGCAGGTCTCGACGTGCGGGGGCGGGAGCAGGAAGTACTCGTGGCTGAGGTCGGTCTTCAGGTGGCGGGCGGCGACGAGGTGCTCGAGCTCTGTCTGGATCTGGGCGTCGGTCAGGCATGCCGTCACCCGCCCGGCCGTCGGGCACTGGGTTGGCGGATACGGATTCGTGTCGAGCAGCGCACCGCCGAAGGTCGTCTTGTACTGCGCGAATGCGCCTGTCAAGTCGTTGTACTGGGCCGACACCGAGTCGACGTTCTGATGGCCGCCACTGTCGTGGGCCAAGCCCTTGAAGAAGGTCTCGAGACCCGAGACATAGCCCGCCGGGTACGCCGACAGGCCTGCTGGGCTCCAGAGCACCATGTAGTCGGTGTTCGACGGCATCACCGGGCCGCCGTTGTAGTCCATGTTGGTGAACACCTGGTCGAAGCCGGTTCCCTTCGCCCCTCGGAGCGGAACGTAGGCTACGGGGTGCGCCGGCGCACGTGCGGGGTGGGCCACCGCAGGTGACGCCGGCGACGCAGCCGCCGCAGTGCTCAGGGGCACGGCGAGCGCAACTGCGGCGCACGCGGCCAGGACAATCCCCGGCGGACGGATACGCATGTGTCGTCCTTCCCCGTCCCGGCTATCAGGGGCGGATTACCTCAGTTCCATATGAGCCGACCGCGCGGAGGACACTACCACAGCGGACAAACAACGCTCCGCGTAGCATGAGGCGTGCGGTTGTCGAGCCAGCCGGGCGGGATCTTCCCGGTGGCCGGCTCCTGTCTGTTGTGCCCCCGTGCTCATGGGCCAGCCACCGTCCCCCGGGGTGAGGACCATGGAGCATGGGCACATTTCACCGCTGCAGATGGACGTGTCCTGGGACGGCGTGGTGGCGGTGGCGAGCCGCCTTCCTGACCGCGGCGCGGTCTTCCGGCCAGCACGGCAGGGTAAGGCGCAGCCCCGGCGGCGGCCGCGAGCGGGAACCGACGTGGTGAAAAGCAGTCCTGAGCTAATCCCGGATCAGGACATCAAGCTGGTCTTGCATCTGGGCGCTGGGAGCGGCCAGCGGCAGCCGGACCGTGACCCTCGTCCCGGTCCCTTCGGTGGACTGCAGGCCGACCTCGCCGCGGTGGTTCACCACGATCATCTGGACGATCACAAGGCCCAGCCCGGTGCCGGGGATCTGGCGGGCGGTGGCGTTGGAGGCCCGGGCGAACCTGGTGAACAGGTTTTTCTGGTCGCGTTCGGGGATGCCGATGCCGGTGTCGGCGATCTGCACCACCGCCCATTCGCCGTCGGCGGCGCTGGTCACCTTGACCCGCCCGCCCGCCGGGGTGTACTTGACCGCGTTGGTGAGCAGGTTCGCCATGACCTGGTCAAGCTGGCCCGCGTCGCCGTTCACCACCAGCTTATGGATGGGCCCGGGGGAGCAGAGGGTGAGCTTTGCGGCCGCGGCCGAGGGCCGGATCGAGGCCAGCGAGTCGGCGATCACCTGGGCAAGGTCCACGGGATGGAACTCCGGGTCGAACGCGCCCGACTCCAGCTTGGAGAGGGTGAACAGGTTCCCGATCAGGCTGCGCAGCCGGACCGAGCTGCGCTGGATCGTTGCCAGCATCGTCCGCTGCTGGCCGGTGGTCGGCCCGGCATCCCCGTCGGCGAGCATCTCGACGTACCCCTCGATCGTGCTGAGCGGGGCCCGCAGCTCGTGTGAGACCGTGGCGAAGAAGTCGCTCTTGGCGCGATCCAGCGCCTGCAGGTCCTCCACGAGCAGGTTTTCGGCCTCATACAGCCGGGCCTGGCTGAGCCCACGCCCCAGGTCGGCGGCGACCGACTCGACTGCGTCGATCTCGGCGCCGGTCCAGGGGCGGTCGTGGCGGGTCCGGTGGGCGACGATGACGCCGAGCAGGTCGGTGCCGACCCCGAACGGTGTGAGCACATGCGCCACCACGCCCGCCGCGCAAAGCGCCCGGCGGATGTGCGGGGGGACCTTCTGCGCATCTGGGCCCGCCAGGTCCTGCACCACCTGGCTGGACTGGGCCTGGAACAGGGTGTGCAGTTCGGCCAGCGAGGCCGGGGGCAGCTGGACGGCGGCGGCGAACTCGGCGGGGTACCGTGATCCGAGCTCCAAGGCCAGCGGGGGGCCGAACCGGCCGCCGTCCAGCAGCCGCAGGTACACCAGGTCCTGGTCGAGGATGCGCGCCAGTGCCAGCCGGGCTGCGGTGAGCACCTCATCACCGGCCAGGTGCTCGCGGATCCGCAGTCCCGCCTCTCTGGCCATCGCGCGCAGCCGGCTGCTTTCGGCTTGCGCGTTGACCGACCGGGCAACCTTCCGCACCTCCGCGGACCCGGCCAGCGGCGCCCGGGCCGTGTAGTCGCCGGCGGTCAGCCGCCCGACCGTGGCGGCGACCTTCCGCAGCGGGCGGGTGACGGTGAACACCGTGCTCAGCGAGGCCGCCACCACCAGCAGCAGCGCGCCGGCCAGCGCACCCCCGCCCCAGGCCAGGCCGGTCACGAACGCCCGGTGGCCACGCGCGGTCAGGCTCTGGGCATCGGCTTGCAGCCGCCGGTCCAGCCGTCCGGTGGCGGCGGCGAAGCCGCCCGCGAGCCGGGTCGACCGGCTGATCGCGTTCTGGTACGCGGCGCTGCCGGGGGGGAGCGCCGCGATCTCGGGCATCAGGTCGAACCACAACGTCCCGGTCCGGGCCTGTGCCGCGATCAAGCCACCCAGGTCCGGAGTCGCCTGCCGCTGCAGCAGGGCCAGGTTCTGGCCGAAGTCGGCCTCGACCGCAGACAGCGAGATCAGGTACCTGCCATCGCCGGTCACGGCGAAGTTCTGAACGGCGAAGACCGCGGCCAGGAAATCCCCGTTCAGCCGCTCGTCGGTGGCCGCCATGATCTGGTAGCGACCGCTGAGCTGCTTCACCACGGCTTCCTGCCCAGCTGCGGCCAGGTACCCGAAGGCGGCGGCACCGCCGATCAGCACGGCAGCCGCGCTGCACGCGACCAAAACCTGGCCGATAACCGAGCGGGGCTGCCGGGCACCGGGCAGTCTCCCATCGCGGCCGGGCAACCATGCCTTGCCTCGCGTCATGCCCGGCGGCCTCCCCCCAGACCTGGCACCGGTGCCACCTTCGGTCAGCCCGTGCTCTGCCCTGGCCTGGCGCCTGACGGCCCGCCACCTGCGGGCGGTGACCCCGGTGGCAATTGCCCGTCGGTTTGGGCCGGTTCCGCGGCTGCGGGGGCTGCCAGCAGCGGGATGCAGACCGTCACCGTGGTCCCGCGGCCCTCGTGCGAATGCACTGCTAGCTCCCCGCCATGATTGGCAACGATCACGCGGGCGATCACCAGCCCCAGCCCGGTGCCCGGGCGGGCGGCGGCGGAGACCTCGATGGCCCGGGGACCTGGCACCGGCTGCTGGCCGTCCGGGATGCCGGTCCCGGCGTCGCGGACGGTCAGCGTGGCCAGCCCGCCGCTGGCGTAGGTGCCCACCGTGATCAGCCCGCCGGCGGGGGTGAACCTCACGGCGTGGGAGAGCAGGGTCATCACCAGCCGGCCGAGTTGCCCCGGGTCACCGGCCACGGTGGCCGGCCTGCCCGGGCCGTCCAGCCGCAGCGCGGTGCCCCGCGCGGCAGCGTCGGGGCGCAGCGCCTCGATCGCCGTGGCGGCCACCTCCACCAGGTTGACCGGCCGGCGGGTGGTCCGGAAGGTGCCAGACTCGATCTGCAAGGCCGTGAGCAGGTCCTCGACTACCTGCCGCAACCGCGCGGCGTTACGGCCGGCCGCCTCCAGCATCGCCGCCTGGGTCGACGTGAGCGGCCCCGCCTGCTCCTCACCCAGCATCTCCACGTACCCGGCGATGCTGGTCAGCGGGGTGCGCAGCTCGTGAGAGACGGTCGTGAAGAAGTCCGGTGCCCGCTGGCCGATCGCCTGCAGCCTCGCGACCAGGCGGTTCTCGGCCTCACCGAGCCTGGCACGGTGCGGCCGGGCCGCGGCTGGCTCGGCTGGTGCCCGTGCGGGACGGCCGTCGCCCACAGCCCCTCCCCGAGTGCAGTAACTTTAAGTAATCTAGTATATACGTTATGCGACGAACCGTACGCCCACCTGAGCTCCTCCGGCCACTGGAAGCTGAGAAGAGGAACCGGAGGCGACCTCACGGCAGCCGGTTCCGGGCACCCGCCGCTGCCGCCGCTGTGGCAGCGCTGGCGCTCGCTGGCTGCGGCCCCACCAGCGGTGGCGGCAGATCAGGCGGTGCCGATGGCGGCACCAAGGCGCCCATCGTCATCGGCGCCTCGCTGTCGCTGACTGGTAGCTTCTCCGCCGACGGCCAGGCGTTCGAGCGCGGTTACCAGCTGTGGGCAAGCATCGTCGACCGCCATGGCGGGCTGCTCGGCCGCCGGGTCACGCTTGACATACTCAACGACGCCAGCAGCCCCACCACGGCGGCCGCAAACTACACCAGGCTGATCGAGTTTGACCACGCCAGCCTGGTGTTCGGCCCGTTCTCCACGCTGCTGACCGTGCCCGCTGCCCAGGTGGCGGCCCGGCACGGGTATGCGTTCATCGAGGGGGCCGGCGGCGGGCCGGCCGTTTTCCAACTCAAGCTGCACAACCTGTTCTCGGTCAGCCCGCCCATCGCCGACCAGCTTGTGCCCTTCGCCAGGTGGGTGGCCTTGCTGCCGCCCGGCCAGCGCCCGGGAACCGCCGCCTACCCGATGGTGAACGACCCGTTCGCCGACCCGATGGTGCAAACCGCCAAAGCAATCCTGCAAGAGGCCGGGGTCAAGACCGTCTACTCCCGCGTCTACCCCTCCGGGGAGACCGGTTACACCGCCAGCGCCGACCAAGTGGCCGCCACCGGGGCCCAGATGGTGATCCTGGGCTCGGTGGACGTGCCGGCCGTGGCGGCGTTCATCAAGGCCTTCCAGCAGCGGCATTACAACCCGGAGATCCTGGCCGCCACGTCCGGCCCGGACCAGGGCGCGGCGTTCCTCGGGGCGATCGGCGGAAGCACCAACGCCACCGGGATCTTCGTGCCCAACGGCTGGTACGGTGGCGAGCAGAACGCGCTCAGCCAGGCCATGGTCAAGGCCTACCTCGCCAAATACGGCGGGACCGCCTCCGATATCAACGCCGACGTCGCCGAGGCCTACTCGGTCGGTGAGACCGCCGCAGCCGCCATCACCGCCACCCACAGCGTGAGCAACACCAAGATCATCAGCTGGCTGCACCGCGCCACCCTGCGCACGGTCCAGGGCCTGGTGAAGTTCAACAGCATCGGCGAGAACACCGGATCCAACGTATTCATCTTCCAGTGGCAACGCCGCGCCAAGTTCAGGCAGGTACTCCCGGCAGGTGCGCCCGGCTCGGTACCCATCCTCACGCCCAAGCCAGCCTGGGGCAAAGGCTAAGCCGGAGATCGTCCGCGCAACGCGAGGTGCGTCCCGCGCCCATGGCACGGCCTCGAAGACCGTGCCGTTCGCGCCGCCGGCCCAGATGTCAGGCCCGCACCGATGGCGGCAGAACCTGGTCCGCCCCGATCCGCGTCACGGCAGACCACGACAATGCCGTCCACATCGTGGAGTCGGCGGGCGCGGGTGCCGGCATCGTCGATATCGCCTGGCTGGCTGACAACTCGCCCCGGGGCTACGCCACGTACCTGCGGCCCTTCTCCATCACGGACGGCTGGCTGGCGCCTGTCACGCAGGTTTCCAGCGAGTACGGCAATCCGGTGATCTGGCCGGGGGACACGTTCGGCATCTCGGTGCTGCCGTGCTGGAACGGCCCCGGCGCGCCGGAACACGTCGCACTGAGCTGGGGCAGCGCCGTCGGTGGCAGCCGGAACTCAGAGATCTACGCCACGGTTGTGGACCGGTGAAGCCAGGCGGGTGACAGGCAGCCCGGAGCGCCGTTCTGCTCGGTGCTTTCTCGCTCGCGCCGGCCCGCGATGGCGCCGGGCGCGCTGAACCGGGCCCGGCGCCGGGACGTGTGAAAGGGAGGTGCGCAGGCCGCTAGGCCGACGGAGCGCTGCCTAGGTTCCCGCAACAGGAGGCAGAAGATGAGCAAGATCAGGTGGTTGCTGGCCGCACTGGGCGCGGCCCTGCTTAGCGTGGTGCCCGTGCTCGGGGCGTCCGCCCCTGCAGGCGCGGATCCCAGCACGATTCTCATGTTCACGACGATGACTCCGGTCACCGGGCCCTACACCGGCGCCGCTAACCCGATCCGCACGGTGCCCGGTGGCGGGCTGCCGTGGATCATCACGGCCGGGAACGGCGCCCTCACCAGCGACGGTCACCTTCTGGTGCATGTGCGTGGCCTGGTCCTGGCCGACCACGCCCCGGTTCCGCCCGCGCTGCAAGGCACCAACCCCATCCCCGACTTCGAGGCCATAGTCAGCTGCCAGACCATCAGCGCCACCGGGGCGGCCACCATCACCAACGTCAGCACCGCCCCGTTCCCCGCCAGCACCGCCGGGAACTCCGATATCAATGGCACGGTGAGCCTGCCCCACCCCTGCATCGCCCCCATCGTGTTCGTGTTTGGCGCGCCGAACGTCGGCTGGTTCGCCGCCACCGGGGCCTGAGCCGACACTTCCCTCCGACCCGGTCGGAAACGTTCGCGATCACGGCATTAGCTGACGAGATTGCCTGCCGGGCGTGCCGTTATTGACTCGCCGTGCCGCCAGGCAATGACGCCGTTCACCAGCACGACGTCGGCTCCGCTGGCCTGCTCCAGCGGGGCGTCGTAGGTGGCGCGGGCGGCTAGCCCGCCGGGGCCGATGACGCAGATGTCCGCTGCCATGCCCGCCCGGATCCGGCCCCGGTCGCGCAGGCCGTAGACGTCGGCGGCGTTCGCCGCCAGGTGCCGGGCGAGGCGCTGGTACCCGGTCTGCGGGTCCCCGGCCACGTAAAACGCCGCCAGCCGCGCGAACGCGGAGTACCCGCGCGGGTGCGGGTGCTGGCCCTGGTAGATGCCGTCCGAGCCGGCGCAGTGCCGGTCGCTGCCGGCGAGCCAGGCCAGGTCGCCATCGCTGAGGCCGGGCCGGTCCAGGTGCCCGCCGACCGCCAGGTTGGCGTCCGCGAGCAGGTCGAGCACCCACTCGCCGGCCGGCCGCGCGCTGCGCGCGGCCGCCTCGGTGACCGGCAGCCCGGCGAACTCGGCGGACTCCGCGGGCAGGTAGCCCAGATAAACGTTGCGCAGGTAGGCGTCGCCGAGCTTCTCACCAGCGAGCAGTTCCGCCCGCCGCCCGGGGTCGGTGAGCGCGGCGAGTGTGCCGTCCGGGCCGCCGGCCTGCACCTCGGGCGGGAGCAGGAGCATGGCCAGGATCGTGCTCATCCTGCGGTAGGTGTACATGTCGAAGGTGACGGCCACCCCTGCGGCCTCGGCCCGCGCGAACGCGGCCTCGATGTCGGCCGGCCTCCCCCACAGGTGGCTGGCGTGCACCCGGACCCCGGCCGCGCGCCCGACCTCCGCCAGTTCGGCCAGCCCGGCCCCGACCTCCGGCCCGTAGCCCCGCAGGTGCGAGACATACGGGCGGCCCGCGGCGGCCAGCGGCCGGGCGATGTCGGCGATCTCCTCGGCGCCGCCGAACCGGCTGGGCAGGTAGTCCAGCCCGCTGGACAGGCCGACCGCGCCGTCGGCAAGCGCGTTCTCGACCTCCCGACGTGCAGCGGCGCGGTCGGCGGAGCCGAGCGGCCCGGGGACCATGCCCGTAACGTTGTGCCGGATGGTGCCCTGGGAGGCGAGGACCGCGACGTTTTGCAAGAGCCGGCCCGTCACGGCGTCGCGGAAGGCGGCCAGGCTGAAGTCACGCGCCGGTTCGAGCACCCCGTTGACCGGGCCGAAGTACCGGTTCAGGTAGCGCGCGGTCGCCGCGGTCGCGCCGATCCACGACTCCCCGTCCTGGCCCACGACCAGCGTCGTCACCCCCTGGGCGAGCGCGCCGTCGACCCGCCCGGAGGCCAGCAGCGGTCCCTCCGCGTGGGCGTGCGCGTCGATGAAGCCGGGGCAGACGACGCTTCCCGGGGCCAAGTCGATGACCTGGCACTCGCCCGGTGATACGTCGATAGCGCCGACGGCAGCGATCGCCGGCCCCTCGATCACCACGTCCGCGGGCCACGCCGTGGCGGCGATGCCGTCGGCGACCAGACCGCCGCGCAGCAGTGTCCGTTCGCTCACTGGGCCGTCCCGCCGGCGGCGGGGGCGGCCGCCGCGACCGGCGGGGCCGGAGGGGCGTCGAGGCCGCAGGACAGCAGCTGTTGGGCCGGTGCGGCGCGCTCGGCCGCCTTGGGGTTGCGGATCGTGACGGCAGCGACGGCGCCGCCGAAGACGCACAGCCCGGCTGAGATGAGCGAGGCGGTGTGGAATCCCGCCGAGAAAACGTTGCGGTGCAGATAGGAGGCGCCGGTGAGGCCGGCCGCCGCGGGGAGCACGGCCACCGCGATGAGGGAGGCGGCGCGCGCGACGTCGTTGTTGACCGCGGAGGCCATCCCCGCGTGCTCGGCGGGGACAGCGGCCAGGACCGTAGCCGTCAGTGGCGCGACGTTGACGGCCAGGCCGAAGCCGAACACCAGGACGGCGGGCAGCACCTCGGTGAGGTAGTTCCCGGAAAGGCCGATGCGGACGAACAGGGCAAGGCCGGCGGCGACGATGAGGGGCCCGACGGTCATCTGCAACCTGGGGCCGATCCTCGCGGCCAGCGCCCCGGACCGGGCCGAGAGCGCGAGCATGATGAAGGTGACCGGCAGCAGCGCGACGCCCGCCTGCAAGGCGGTGTAGTGGGCCACCTGGATGAGCTCGATCGGCAGCAGGAACAGCGCCCCGCCCATCGCGCCGTACACGGCGAACGTCGCCACGTTGGCGCCGCTGAACTGGGCCGAACGGAACAGGCTCAACGGCATCATCGGCTCGGCGCTGCGGCGCTCCCAGGCCACGAACGCGGCCAGCACCAGACAGCCGGCGATCAGCGCGGTGAGCGGCGCGGGGGTGGTCCAGCCCACCGTGGGCCCCTCAATCAGCCCGTAGGTGAGCCCGACCAGGCCCAGGGTGACCAGCACGCCGCCGACGGTGTCGAGCCGCCCAGTCGCTTGCGGGTCGCGAGACTCGGGCACGTGCCGCAGCGACACCGCCACGACGAGGACCGCGAGGGGCAGGTTGATCGCGAAGATGAGCCGCCAAGAGACCGCCTGGATCAGCCAGCCGCCGAGGAACGGGCCGATCGCGCTGCCGACGCCGGACAGGCCCGACCAGGCGCCGATCGCCCTGCCGCGGTCCTCGGGCCGGAACGACGCCTCGATGATCGCGAGGCTCCCCGGGGTGAGCAGCGCGGCGCCGATGCCCTGCACCGCCCTGGCCGCGATCAGGAACGGCGCGTCCGGGGCGATGCCGCACAGGACCGAGGCCACCGCGAACCAGACGATGCCGTAGACGAAGATCTTCTTGCGCCCGTACTTGTCCCCGAGAGCCCCGGCGAACAGCAGCAGGCCGGCCAGCGTGAGCGTGTAGGCCGTGACCACCCACTGCAGTGTGGCCAGGCCGCTGTTGAAGTCGTGGCCGATGGCCGGCAGCGCGATGCCCACGACCGTGGCGTCGATCGAGGCCATCGCGGACCCGAGGACGGTGGCAAGCAGCACCCAACGCCCCGGCCCGCTGGCGTAACGCAGGCCGAGCGGTGAGCTGGCGGCCACATCTGCTGCGCTCATGTATCGACTTCCCACACCAATGCTGGCAGAATCACGGGCTCGCCGCATGAGCCGGCCGACTGCCCGTCGGCGCGTTCTCCTGAGTCACCCCAGTGCCGATACCTCGTCCGGGGTGAGGCCGTCGAGGTCGGTGAGCACCAGTCCGGCCAGGCGGAGAGCGGCGGCGCCTGGCGGGTATCTCGGGTGCGGGACCGCGATCACCCGCAACCCCGCGGCCGCCGCCGAACGGAGCCCGTTCGCCGAGTCCTCGACCGCGGCGCACCGGTACGGGCGAAGGCCCAGTTCCCGGGTCACGGCGAGGTAGATGTCCGGGGCCGGCTTGCCGTGGGCCACCTGCTCGGTGGACATCGTGACCGCGAAACAGTCGCGCAGCCCCGCGCCGCCGAGGACCGCGTCGATCAGGACCGGGGGCGAGGAACTGGCGAGCCCGAGCGGCCACCGCGCGGCCAGCCGCCGCACCGCCTCCGCCGCGCCGGGCAGCAGCGGCACCCGGTTCCGGTAGCGGGCCTCCATCTTGCCGGTGACCTGGGCCGCGATCGTCTCCGGCGGCAGGCCGACGCCGAGTTCTCCGCCGAGGTACCGGGCCCACTCCCCCGTGCTCATGCCCATCAGTCGCTCCTGCGCATCGGGGGCCCAGTGGCCGCCATGCTCGGCTACGAACTGCCGCCGGACCTGCTCCCACACCGGCTCGGAATCGACGAGCACGCCGTCCAGGTCGAACACGACCGCCTCGATCATGCCGCCACCCTCGCAGTTCCTTTAACCCGCCACCCCGCCCCGGTTTTCTCCCACACCGCCACCGCCCAGGCTGGCCGCGGACCCAGCCCCGATCCTGCCAGTGGCGCATGCCCGGCCGGCTGCCGGGGCAGGGCCGCTCTCGGCGGGGGCCCGTACGTGGCCGAACCGCCACGCGGGTGCCGTATCGTGATCGTATGGGCCTACTGATCCTGATCCTGCTGGCCGCTCTGATCATCTTCATGGTCGTCTCAGCGGTGATCGCCGCGCTGCACGTCCTGTTCTGGGTCGCGCTGGTGCTGTTCATCGTCTTCGGTGCGCTCCGGCTGAGCGGCAGCGTGCGGCGGCGCTCGCGCCGGTAACGGCGCGACCGGCACCTAGCGCCATGTTGGCATGCCTCGGCGGCTGCTTCGGCGTGCCGCTATCGCCAGCTGACCGGCGGTCTACGATCAGCGTGTGATCACCGGCGTGCACGCGATCGTGTTCTCTCCCCAAGCGGATAAGGTCCGGGCGTTCTTCGGGGATGTGCTAGGCCTGTCGTCGGTAGACGCCGGCGGGGGCTGGCCCATCTTCGCGCTGCCGCCGGCCGAGCTTGCCGTCCATCCCGCGGAGGGCAACGGCCACCATGAGCTCTACCTGATGTGCGACGACATCCACGCCACGCTCGCCGAGCTCAGGGACAAGGGCGTGCAGGTAGCGCGGGAGGTCTCCGATCAGGGCTGGGGCCTGCTGGCCGCGATTCGCCTCCCGGGCGGCGGCGAACTCCCCATCTACGAGCCCCGGCACCCCTCACCCCTGCAACCCTGACCGGCCACGGCCACCGATGAAGGGGCACCGCCATGACGCACGAACGTCATAGTGCTGGCTTATGCCGCAGCGATGTTGAGCAGGCGCCGGGCCAGGGGCGGCAGCGGCCGGTCCGTGGGCCATACCGCCCGCAGCGACCTGGTCAGGCTGATCCCTTCGGTGGGCACGGCCACGAGGCGCCCGACGTCGAGGTCGTCCGCGACGGCCAGGGCGCTGAGCACCGCGGGCCCCTCGCCGCGGCGGGCGGCCGCCAGGATCGCCGCGGTGGACCCCAGCTCGAGTCGGTAGCGCAGCCCGCCGAACCCGGCCAGAGTGTCTTCGAGCACCTCCCGCGTGCCCGAGCCCGGCTCGCGGACGATAAGCTCGGCCGCCGCCAGGTCGGCCCCGGTCAGCGGGGATAGCAGGCGTGCCCACGAGTGCGCCGGATCCACCACCACGACGAGGTGATCGGTCCGCACCGGCACCGTCCTCATCTGCTTCCGCCGGGCGTGGTGGCCCTCCACGAACCCCACGTCGGCGTGGTGCTCGGCCACCCGGGCAAGAACCTTCGCCGAGTTGGTCACCTCCACGGCCAGGATCACCTCGGGCGACTCGCGGTGCAGCGCCGCGAGCCAGCCGGGCAGCAGATACTCGGCCACCGTCAGCGAGGCCGCAACCCGCAGGTGCGAGGTCTGCTCGGCCACCAGGGCTTCCACCCCTGCCATCATCCCCTCGGCCTCGCCGAGCACCCGTCGGCTCAACGCCACGACCCGCTCGCCGGCCGGCGTGAGCCGCACGCCTGACGGGCTCCGCTGCAGCAAGGTGAGGCCAAGCCTGCGCTCAAGCTGGCTCATCCGCATGCTCACCGCAGGCTGCGACATGCGATGACGGCTGGCCGCCCGGCCCAGGCTGCCAAGTTCCGCGACGGAATCGAGCAGATCCAGCGCGATCAGATCGGGCATGGACGGCGGCAGCATCACCCCAGGCTAACCCGGTTCCGCGCCGACCGCCCGGCTGGAACCGGCAGCCGCGTGGTCATAAGCGCGGCTTAGGGGTGGATCAGTCATTGAGGGCTACCGGAGGGCGGCCGGCCGGCCCAGGCTGGAACCAGGAGCAGCGCCTCCCTCCGCCGCGGAAGGCGGCCGGCGCACTCCGAGGAGATGATCCCCATGACCGGATCGAGCCTGGCAGCCATAGTCATCCCGATCGTCGTGATGCTCAGCCTCGCCGCGTGGATAGCGATGGTCTTCCACGCCGCCAGCCACCCCTTCTGGGGCGAGCCGCACCGCGCCCGCCACGCTATTTGGGCGGCCGTCCGGGCGGGGGTCGGAGCGGGGGAATGGCGGCGGCATCGTGGCGGCGCGGTCCCGACCACAGCGCCCGCACGGCGTCGACCGCCGCGGCCACCGCGTAGGCGGCTTGCTCGTAGTTGACCCGCCAGCCGACGAAGTCGGGCCACGCCTCGGCAGGATCGCGCTCGATCGGGAAGTCGACCTTGCGCATCCGGGCGACCGCGTCGAGGAACTCCTCGTAGGTCAGGCTGATGTGGCCTTCGTCGCCGCGCTCTTCGGGGACCACAATGCCCATGGCCTGCGCGACCTGGTTGAAGCACAGAAACCCGCCGCGCAGGCAGAGGCGAGCCGGCACCGCCGGCGCCGACTTGGGAGACAGCGCCAGGTACAGCGCGGCGGAATCCAGCACCGCGAGCAGCGCGGTCACCCACGACGACAGCGGCCTGGGCGAGCGGAAGCGAACCAGCGGCAGGTACGTCGTGTGGCTTTCGGCGACGTCGGCGGCCCAGCGCTCCCACTGCGCGTACAGGTCGGGCAGCGTGTCGGTGGTCGAGATCCCCGACCCGAGCCCGTAGTAGGTGCGCGCCAGCAACTCTGGTCCCCAGGACGGGACGCCGGCCCGGGCGTTGAGCAACGCGACCTCGGTTTCCCTGCGGTTGAACGCCGCGTACAGGACGGGCAGGTAGGCGATCTGCAAGGTGACGATCACCAGGCCGGTCGCGGCGGCGGCGAACACCAGCACCGTCGGCACGGCGCCGGCCTGCACGGCGAACCCGAGGGTGAACATCGACGACCCGGCGACGGTGAAGGCCCTGGTGATGTCGGTCACGAACGGCCAGAGCAGCAGCGCGTACCCGATGAAGGAGATACCCAGCCAGGCCACGAGCTGCGTCAGCAAGATCGCCGATGCCTGGGTGGCCAGCAGCCGGTCCCGCCGCCGGTAATCGTCGATCCCTCCGGAAGCGAGCAGGTACGCCTTGTTCACGACCAGGTCCACCCACCGCGTCAGCCAGTAGCTGACGGGGCGGGCGATGATGAGGGTCCCGATGACGCTGTACCAGGCCGTCAGCACCAGCAGGCCGCCGACTACAGCGGCCACCGCGCGGCCCGCCAGCGGCACCACCATCGGCTCTCCTCGGACTTTGGGAAACAGCTATGCCGAACCTACCGAGGCCGGTGCCCGACAGGGCGCAGTACGCCGGCTCAGGACCCCGCGCCGGGCGGCACGACGAGGCACGGACCGCGTCGCCAGCACCAAGCCGCCCAGGATCAGCGCGAACGCGGCCACGATCACCGGGGTCAGCGGCTCGCCGAGGACCGCGACACCGAGCGCCACCGCGACCGCGGGATCGACGTAGGTGATCACGGTCGCCGGAAACCCTACTGGCGGGCGGCGCCGAGCCCAGGCCCCCGGGCCGGCGCACTCTGGGTTATCCGCGAAGCTTGCATCATGGCGCTCATCGACCAGCTGCCCCGGGCCGCCGACCCCGACTCGGTCTTCGACGCGTTCGCCGGGTGGGCGAAGTCGGAGGGCCTCACCCTGTACCCGCACCAGGAGGAGGCGCTGATCGAGATCGTGTCGGGTGCCAACGTGATCGTGAGCACCCCGACCGGGTCCGGCAAGAGCCTCATCGCGGCAGGCGCGCACTTCGCGGCCCTGGCGCAGGGGGTGCGCAGTTTCTACACGGCGCCGATCAAGGCGCTGGTGTCGGAGAAGTTCTTCGCCCTGTGCGACGAGTTCGGGCCGGCCAGCGTCGGCATGATGACCGGCGACGCCAGCGTTAACGCGCAGGCGCCCATCATCTGCTGCACCGCGGAGATCCTGGCCAGCATCGCGCTGCGGGAAGGCCACCTGGCCGACGTCGGCCAGGTGGTGATGGACGAGTTCCACTTCTACGCCGAACCCGACCGCGGCTGGGCGTGGCAGGTGCCGCTGATCGAGCTGCCGCAGGCCCAGTTCGTGCTGATGTCGGCCACGCTGGGCGACGTCAGCCGGTTCGAGCGGGACCTGACCCGGCGGACCGGGCGGACGACCGCGGTCGTCCGCTCGGCGGAGCGCCCGGTGCCGCTGGTCTTCTCGTACGTGCTCACGCCGCTGCACGAAACGCTCCAGGAGCTCCTTGACACCCGGCAGGCCCCGGTCTACGTGGTGCACTTCACCCGGGCGGCCGCGGTGGAGCAGGCCCAGGCGCTGATGAGCATCAACGTCTGCACCCGGGCCGAGAAGGACGCCATCGCCGAGCTGATCGGCAACTTCAGGTTCACCGCCGGATTCGGCAAGACGCTGTCGCGGCTGGTCCGGCACGGCATCGGCGTGCACCACGCCGGGATGCTGCCCAGGTACCGGCGGCTGGTGGAGACGCTGACCCAGGCCGGCCTGCTGAAGGTCATCTGCGGCACCGACACGCTCGGCGTCGGCATCAACGTCCCGATCCGCACCGTGCTGTTCACCGCGCTGTCCAAGTACGACGGCACCAAGGCCCGCCACCTGCAGGCACGCGAGTTCCACCAGATCGCCGGGCGGGCGGGCCGGGCCGGCTTCGACACGGTCGGCACCGTGGTCGTGCAGGCTCCCGAGCACGTCGTGGAGAACGAGCGGGCGCTGGCCAAGGCCGGCGATGACCCGAAGAAGCGGCGCAAGGTGGTGCGCAAGAAGCCCCCCGAGCGCTTCGTCTCCTGGGGACAGCCCACGTTCGAGCGGCTCGTGGCCGCGGACCCGGAGCCGCTGCAGTCCAGCTTCGTGGTCAGCCACGCGATGCTGCTCGGCGTGGTCAGCCGGCCCGGCGACGCGTTCGCCGCGATGCGCCACCTGTTGACCGACAACCACGAGGATCCCGCCGCGCAGCGCCGCCACATCCGGCGGGCCTTCGCCATCTACCGGGCCCTGCTGGCGGGCGGCGTGGTGGAGCGGCTTCCCGAGCCCGACGGGCAGGGCCGCCGCTGGCGGCTGACCGTGGACCTGCAGGAGGACTTCGCGCTCAACCAGCCGCTGTCCCCGCTGGCGCTCGCCGCCATCGAACTCCTGGACCGGGACGACCCCGCCTACCCGCTGGACGTGCTGTCCGTCATCGAGGCCACCCTCGACAACCCGCGCGAGGTGCTGGCGGCCCAGCTGTTCAGGGCGCGCGGCGAGGCGGTCGCGCAGATGAAGGCCGAGGGCATCGAGTACGAGGAGCGCATGAACCTGCTCGAGGGCGTCACGTATCCCATGCCGCTCGCCGACCTGCTCGACGCCGCGTACGACATCTACCGGCGGGGCCACCCCTGGGTCGCCGACCACCAGCTGGCGCCCAAATCGGTGGCGCGGGACATGTACGAGCGGGCGATGACGTTCACCGAGTACGTCGGCTTCTACGGGCTGCCCCGGTCCGAGGGTCTGGTGCTCCGTTACCTGACCGACGCGTACAAGGCCCTGCGGCAGACCGTCCCCGAGGAGGCCAGGACCGAGGAGCTCGCCGACCTGATCGAGTGGCTCGGCGAGATGGTCCGCCAGGTCGACTCCAGCCTGCTCGACGAGTGGGAGCGGCTGCGCAACCCGGCCGGGGAGCCATCAGCCCCGCTCGACGAGCGGCCGCCGCCGGTGACCGGGAACCGGCGGGCGTTCCGGGTGCTGGTGCGCAAC
>Ga0207684_10001997_pt1 | contig 21027 bp, 17 predicted proteins | sample KBSK5501metaG_FD_184342 | JGI IMG/M metagenome (GOLD analysis project Ga0207684, IMG submission 184342) | Corn, switchgrass and miscanthus rhizosphere microbial communities from Kellogg Biological Station, Michigan, USA - KBS K5-50-1 metaG... | ecosystem: Host-associated > Plants > Roots >...
CTTGTTGTCCCGAGTCGCGCCGATATAGAGCCGTCGATCGGCTTCGCTGAGTAGCACATAGGTGTAGTACATCGCTTAAAGCATCCTTGGTGAGAAAAGTTGGAACGGCACTAGAGGTGGTTCTTGAGGTAGGGGAGCAGGCGCTTGAAGGCGGCGCCGTCGCTGCGGGCGAGCAGCTCGTAGACCGCCATCTCCGCGCTCGAGAGGACCGCGCCCGCCCGCTCCATCCGCCGCAACCCGACCTCGCGATCGTCCGGCGTGCGCGCGCCCACCGCGTCCGTGGCCACGTGGACGTGGTACCCCTTGGCGAGCGCGCCGAGAACCGTCTGCGCCACGCAGATATGGCTCTCGATCCCGGCCACGAGGAGCTGGTCATGGCCGGGGAGGGCGGACAGTCGCGCAAGGAAATCCGCGCTCCCGAAGCAGCCGAAGGCGACCTTGTCCACCGGCGTCACCCCCGGCGCCTCCGCGCGCACCTCGCGCACGGTGGGTCCGAGACCCTTCTCGTACTGCGTCGTGAGGACGACGGGCAGCTCGAGCTCGCGGGCCGCCCGCAGCAGCAGGAGGCTGCTCCCCAGCACGCGCTCCTTCTCGGCGATGGCGGGCAGCAGCTTCTCCTGCAGGTCGACCACGACCAGCACCGCGCGGTCGCGGTGGAGAACGTCGAGCGCACCGTCCTCCGGCGCGCTCATGCCGCCCCCCAGGGCCGCCGTGCCGTCCACGCCCCCACCGCCTCCTGCGCCTCGTCCAGGTGGCCGCCGAAGAAATGATCCGCGCCGGGAACGATCACGAGCGTGCGTGGCTCGGGCAGGCGCGCGACCAGCTCCCGCATCCGATCTCCGCCGCCGAACTCGTCGCGCTCTCCCTGGACGAAGAGACGAGGTGGCCGGCAGGCCTCCAGGAACGAGAGGTCCGTCATCATCACCGGCAAGCCGAGGGCGAACAGCGCGCGCACGCCTCGTTCGGCGCAGCCCACTCGGAGGGCCATCCAAGCGCCGAAGGAAAAGCCGCCGAGGACGAGAGGGAGCGCCGGGAAGCGGCGCCGCATCTCGGCGAGCGCGGCGCCGACGTCGTCCTGCTCGCCGCGTCCCTCGTCGTGCGTGCCCTCGCTGCGCCCCACGCCCCGGAAGTTGAAGCGGAGGGCGGCCACGCCGTGCTGCTGCAGCGCCTTGGCCGCCCGGAACACGACCTTGAAGTGCATGACTCCGCCGCGGAGAGGGTGGGCGTGGCAGACGACGCCGGCCGCGACGGGCGGGCCCTCGGGCATCATGAGGATCGCCTCCAGGCGGCCCGCCGGCCCCGCGATGTCGAAGCTCTCGTTCATTGAGCAAGGGGGCGCTAGCGGCGCGCCCCCTTGAACCCCCGCTCGCTTCGCGGGAGTGACTCCCGCTTCGCTCGCAGCCGTGACTCCCGACTCTATTCTATGTCTAGGCGCTCTGGGGGAGGTGGGCGCGCTCCTGCGCGGCTCGGAGCTGGGCCGCGCGCGGCGGCGGCGTGCCCTCGTTGGCTCGCACCACGATCCGGCGGGCGCCGAGCCCGCGGGCCTTGCCGACGGTGGCCTGCATCAGGGCGCGATCGACGCCCTTGTGGCCGGGAGCGACCGCCAGCTCGTCGAGGCAGGCGAGCAGGCCGCCGAGGCCGATCTGCCAGCGCATCGACAGCGTCGCCATCCCGACGATCTTGCCCTCCACCTCGGCCACGCGCACGAGGAAGTGAGGATCGGCGAGGGTCTTGCGATACGTCTTCGCGAAGGAGATGGGCTCCGGGTAGTAGCCCACTTCCTCCAGCAACGCCAGGACCGCCACGCCGTCTTGCAGAGATGCGGACCGTACTTGAACGTTCATCTGCTCGTCCTCCTTCAGGTGGCCTGGTTGCCACGCCCGTTGTGTCTCGCGGGCCACGCGCCTCGGTGGCCGTCCGCCTCAAGCGCAAGGTCCCGAAGCACTTGGAACCCGGCGACGGCGTTCTTCCCGTGGCGAGGACGCGAAGCTGCAAACGCGGGGCCATCGCGCACCCTTGGAGCGCATTCGGGCGCGTCCGCCGGCGGTGCTAGCATCGTAGTTCGTGCCTCGAGTCTGGCCCCTGGCGGTCGCAGTCCTGCTGAGCGCGTGCGGCTCCGCCTCCGTCCAGGACGTGACGACCCGCGGTCTGCTCGACCCGTCGCAACCGCGGACGGACCCGACGGTCGTCATCACGGCCGGCGGCGTCGATCCCGTCGACAGCCACCTCAACCACCCGGTGACGGTCACGTTCATCAATCGGGATGCCGTGCCGCACCGATTCGAATCCGCGCCCGAAGTCGGCAACGGCGACTGCCCGGAAATGGCCCAGGTGGGCACGATCGATCCGGCCGGTACCGGTACGGTCACGATCGACAAGGCGAACTACATCTGCTCCTTCCACGACGCCCTCCAGCCGTCGAACCTGAAGTTCAAGGGCATCATCGTCGTCCACTGAAAGGCCGCATGGGCCGTCTCGACCTCAAGCGTCTGGTTCTCGGATTCGCCACCGTCGCGGCGATGGCCCGGGGCACTCCCGCCGCCGCCTGCGACTCGTCGAGCTGCGCGCTCCTCACTCGTGGGCAGAGCGGCACGCTCGCGAAGGGCGCGTTCCGCCTGGACCTCTCGTTTCGCTACACCGACGAAGACGTGAAGCGGCAGGGGAGCCAGGCGGTCGGGGCCGTCTACGTCCCGAAGGTCGCCTTCACCTACGGATCGATCTGGCCCGCGTTCCACCGCGAGATCGAGGCGAGCGAGAGCTTCGTCCAGATGGACCTCGGCTACGGCCTGACCTCCCGCCTCAGCCTCGAGGCCTCGTTGCCCCTCCACACCCGTCGGGAGCACACGATCGCCCATTTCGGTGTCACGCAGCGATACACGACGCAGGGCATCGGCGACACGCTTCTCGGCGCCCGCTTCGCGCTGCGTCCCCGTCTCGTGGCCGGGTTCGCGGTGCAGGTTCCCACCGGCCGCCACCGCCTCGACGGCGACTTCGACGGCAGCATCCTCGATCCTTCGCTCCAGCCGGGGAGCGGCGCCGTGGGGTTCGTGGGGACGCTCCAGCAGACCGGCATGATCGCTTCGCTGGGACTGGGATGGTCGGCGGCGGCGTCCTATCAGGCGAACACGCGGAGCGACCTCGACTACCGGTTCGGGAACGCGGCCATCCTGACGCTCAACCTCAGCCGGCCGGTCGCGGGGCGTCTGAGCGCCTCGTTGCAAGGGAAGCTCTTCCACCAGACGCGGAGCATCTACCTGGCGCAGGACGTCCCCTCGACGGGGATGACGTTCTTCTACCTCACGCCGGCGCTGCACGTGGAGGTCCCCGGCGGCGTCTCGATATACGGGTACCTGCAGCTGCCGGCCTACCGGTACGTCAACGACATGCAGCTCGCTCCGCGGGCCGCCGTCCTGACCGGCCTGTCGAAGACCTTTTGAGCCGCTAGCCGCTATTTCTTCTTCTTCTCGTAGGTCCCGACGAGCTCCGCCTTCTCGATCACGTGGCCTTCCATGGCCTTCTCGAGCTGCGGCTTGGTCGGCGCGCCGAGGTCGGGCAGCTCGGCGTCGAGCGCGTAGAGCTTGAAGAAATACCGGTGCCGGCCGATGGGGGGGCAGGGCCCGCCGTAGCCGGTCCGCTTCCAATCGTTCTTGCCTTCCCGCGTGCCGGGCGGCAGCCCGCCCTTGGCCGCGCCCTCGGCGAGTCGCGTCGTCGCCGGCGGGATGCCGTAGAGCACCCAGTGGACGTAGGTCATCTTCGGCGCCTTGGGATCGGGGGCGTCGGGATCGTCGACGATCAGGGCGAGGCTCTTGGCCCGTGCCGGCACGCCGGACCACTCGAGGGGCGGCGACGTGTCGGCGCCTTCGCAGGTGTGCACCGCGGGGATTTCGGCCTTCGGACCGAAAGCCGGTGAGGTCAAGGTCAGTGGCATGGGCTCTCCTAGTGCCGTTCCAACTTTTCGCACCGAGCTTGGCACGAGTGTCGATGCTGCGTCCTAACTCCAATCTTCGAGATCATCGTAGGTCCATCAAGTTGGAACGGCACTAGCTCTTCGGGGTTTCGAGCACCTCGGCGGCCGGCGGCTCCGCGGCGAGGGAGCGGGACACCTCCTCCACCCTCGCGAAGAAGCGGAGGAAGTTCTCGCCCAGCACCTTGCGCACCTCCTCCTCGGAATGGCCGCGGCGGAGGAGCTCTGCGGTGATGCGCGGCAGCTTCGACACGTCCTCCAGACCCGCGGGAGGATCGGGGATGCCGTCGAAGTCGGTGCCGAGGCCGACCGCGTCCGGCCCCGCCACCTTCATCACGTGCTCGATGTGATCCACGACCTTCGTGAAGGGCACCGAGGGCCGGGGGGGCAGGGCGTCGATGAGCTTGGCGATCTCGGCCTGCGCCCGCCGGGGATCGCTCTCGTATTGCTTGCGGATCCGCTCGGCGGGCTCCTGCAGCGCGTCGAGGGCGGCCCGCGCCGCGTCGACCAGGCCCTGGTCGAGGAACACCGACGACACGTTGATCATCACCACCCCCCCCTTGGCGCCGATGCGGCGGATGTGGTCGTCGGTCAGGTTGCGCGGCAGGCTCGCGAGCGCCCGGCAGGAGGAGTGGGACGCGAACACGGGGGCGCGCGACGTCTCGAGCACGTCGTCGATCGTCTCGTCGGAGACGTGCGAGACGTCCACCATCATCCCGATGCGGTTCATCTCCCGGACGACGGTGCGGCCGAAATCGGTGAGCCCGTGGTGGAGGCGATAGGACTCGGCGTCGAAGCGGGGGGCGAAGAAGTTGCCGGACGAGTCCGCCCAGTGGTTGGAGTTCGTGTGGGTGAGCGTCATGTAGCGCACGCCCAGCCGGTGGAAGTCGCGGAGGGCGCCCAGCGAGTCCTCGATCGCGTGGCCTCCCTCGATGCCCACGAGGATCGCGATCTTGCCCTCCCGCTTCGCCCGGCGGATCTCGGCCACCGACGCGGCGCTCGCGAGATCGGCGGGATGCGCGGCCACGATGCGCCGGACCATGTCGATGCGGTCGAGCGCCACCCGCGCCGCGCCGGCGCCGGCATACGACGCGGAGACGTAGGCGGCGAAGAACGGCGCGGTCAGGCCGCCTTCCTTCGCGCGGGGAATGTCGAAGTGCTTGGTGGCGCCCTTCACCCCCACGTCCGCCCATTTCTCGGCGAGCGCATCGGGCACGTCCTCGTGGGTGTCGACGACGATCGCCTCGCGGTGGATGCGCGCGGCCCGCGCGGCGACGTCGTCCGCGGCGGGGGCGAGGGCGGCGAGAGGAAGAGCGAGGAGGAGGGACCAGGATTTCATTGAACCATTCTCGTGGAGTCGAGCGAGCCGGGGGGCGCTGCGCGCCCCCCGGGCCCCCCCAGCGACAACTCTACATCGGAAGGCGCAGGTGGGCCCGGCACCCCGGCCCGGGCCGCCGGTTGTCGAGCGTGAGGACGCCGCCGTGCGCCTCGGCGATCTGCCGGCTCAGGACGAGGCCGATGCCGGAGCCTTGCGGCTTGGTCGTGAAGAACGGCACGAACAGGTTCGCGGTGTTGGGCAGCCCGGGCCCGTCGTCATCCACCCACACCTCGAGCGCGCGGCCGCCGTTGGGGGCGCTCCACCCCATCGCCACCGACCCGCCCGATTCCACGCTGGCGTCGGCGGCGTTGCGCACGAGGTTGATGAGAAGCTGCTCGAGCTGGTCGCCGTCGGCGCGGACGGTCAGCTCCGGCCCCGGCCGCACCGTCACCTTGACGCGCGTCTCGAGGCCGGCGACTCGGCGGACGAGGGGGCCGACGGCCACCGGGCCGAGCTGCGGCGGAGGCAGTCGCGCCAGGCGCGCGTAGGCCTCCATGAAGCGGCTCAGGGCCTCCGAGCGCGCGGTGATGATGGCGAGCCCCCGTCGCATGTCCTCGTCCCAGTCCGCCGGCCGCGGCTCCCGGCCCACCAGCGCCTCCAGGCTGCCGGCGATGGAGCGGATCGGCGCGAGCGAGTTGTTGAGCTCGTGGCCGAGGACGCGGATGAGGCGCTGCCAGGCCTGGCGCTCCTCCTCGCGCAGGGCGCGGCTCACGTCGGAGAGCACGAGGAGCCGCAGCGGCAGCCCGGCCTGGCGGAACGTGCCGCGCCGCGCCTCCCACCGTCCGGCGCCGCCGGGCAAGGAGAGGTCGAGGACGCGAGCTGCCCCCGCGTCGAGGCCCTCCGCCAGACCCAGCTCCGAGGCGAGACGGCCCAGCAGCTGCTCCTCCGGCCGTCCGAGCAGGCGCTGGCCCGCGCGGTTCGCCAGCCGCAGCCGGTGCTCGCCGTCGAACGCGAAGACCGCGACGTCGATCTCCTCCATCACCTTGCGGAGGAGAGCCGTCGCCTCGAGCGCGCCCAGGCGCTGCTGGCGCAGCGTCTCCGCCAGCGCGTTGACCTCGCTCATCGCCTCGCCGAGCGGGTCCTCGCGCCCGCCGCGGGCGCGGAACGAGAAGTCTTCTTCCCGCAGGGCGGCGAGGAGGTTCGACAGTGTCTGGAGCGGGCGCACGACGGTGTCCTGCAGCGAGAAGGCGAAGCCCCACCACAGGGCGACGACGAGGACGGTGAACGTCCACTGGACCTTCGGCGTGTGGTCCCCGAACCAGAGCAGGCCGAAGGCGAGAAGGGAGCCGGGAAGGCCGGCGAGCAGCGCCATGAGCAGCACCCGCCGGTCGTGGGTGAGCCGTCTCCGGCGGCGGGCGGGGGCGGGCATCTAAACCACGAATGCGGCGCGCTCCGCTCCGCGCGTGTCCTCATCAAGCGCGTCGCGCCGGAGTGGATCCGGCGCGAGACGGCAAAGGAAACGCTCCGCTGCGCGCGCCGAACGTGAGGTGAATGCGGCGCGCTCTGCTGCGCGCGCCGGACGCTCCCGCCGGAGAAGATTGTTCTTCACAGGCCATACCGCTGGAGGCGCCGGTAGAGCGCGCTGCGCGAGAGGCCGAGCGCGTCGGCGGCGCGGCTCACGTTCCCGTCGAAGCGGCCGAGGGCCTTCCGGATGAGGAAGCACTCCACCTCCTCCAGGCTCATGTCGTCGAGACGCGCCGTCGCTTCCGAGCCCACACGCAGGCCGAGGTCCGCGGGACCGATCTCCGGCCCCGGCGCCATCAGCACCGCGCGCTCGACCGCGTGGTCCAGCTCACGCACGTTGCCGGGCCACGGGTGCTCGAGGAGGCTGCGCAGCGCCGCCTCGTTGAAGCCGCGCGTCGCCTTGCGGTAGCGCCCCGTGTGCTGGCGCAGGAAGTGATGCGCGAGGGCGGGGATGTCCTCCCGCCGCTCGCGCAGCGGCGGCACCCGCACCTCGATGGTGTTGATGCGGAACAGCAGGTCCTGCCGGAAGCGGCCCGAGGCGACCTCCTGGTGCAGGTCCGCGTTGGTGGCGGACACCACCCGCACGTCGACCCGCCGCGTCATCGAGGAGCCGACCCGCTCGAACTCACCCGTCTCCAGCACCCGCAGCAGCTTGGGCTGCAGGCTCATGGGCACGTTGGCGATCTCGTCGAGGAAGAGCGTGCCGCCGTCGGCCATCTCGAACCGGCCCACGCGGTCGGCCTTGGCGTCCGTGAACGCCCCCCGCACGTGGCCGAACAGCTCGCTCTCGAAGACGCCCTCCGAGAGCCCGCCCGCGTTGACCGTGATCAGGGGCCTGGCCGCGCGCGCGGAGCGGGCATGGAGCGCGAGCGCGACCGTGCCCTTGCCCGATCCGTTCTCCCCGGTGACGAGGACGTTGGCATCGGAGGGCCCGACCCGCTCGATGAGCTGGAGGACCGGCTGCATGGCGGGCGAGCCGGCGATGACCCGCAACGGACCCTGCTCGCGCAGCGCCGTGTTCTCGGCCTCCAGCCGCTCGCGGGCGCGGAGCGCGCGGCCGAGCTCCACCTGCGTCCGCACGATGCTGAGCAGGCGGGGATTGTCCCAGGGCTTGGCCACGAAGTCGCGCGCCCCCCGGCGCATCGCCTCCACCGCCATCTCCACGCTCGCCCACGCCGTCATGACGACGACCGGCAGCGTCCAGTCGAGGGCCTGCAGCCGCGTGAGCAGGTCCAGCCCCTCCTGGCCCGAGGTGGTGTCACGCGCGTAGTTGAGGTCGATGAGAGCGACGTCGACCTCGCGCTTCTGGAGCGCCGAGAGCAGCTCGGCGGGAGAGGCCGCGGTCTCGATCGCGTAGCCTTCCGCCTTCAGCAGCAGGCGCAGCGCCTCGCGCACGTCGGCCTGGTCGTCGGCGACGAGGACGCGCGCGACCGGGGCTGCGATCTTCATCGCGTCTCCCTGATTGTAAGCCGGCGCTCTCACTCGCGCCGCAGGGCCACGGCGGGATCCAGGCGCGCGGCGCGTCGGGCGGGGAGATAGCAGGCGGCCGCCGCCACCGCCGCCAGTACGGCGGAGGCGCCGGCCATCGTCGTCGCGTCGTGCGGGGCGACCCCGAAGAGCAGGCTGGCGATGGCCCGGCCGAGGGCGAGCGATCCCGCCGCCCCCACGGCCAGGCCGGCCAGCACCGGCCTCAGGCCCTGGCCGAGCACGAGGCTCAGGACGTCCGCTCCCCGGGCCCCCAGGGCCATGCGCACGCCGATCTCCCGGGTGCGGCGGCCCACGAGGAAGGCCATCACGCCGTAGGTCCCGAGCGCGGCCAGGGCGAGCGCGGCCAGGGCGAAGGCCGAGAGCAACTGCATCCCGAAGCGCGGCCCGCCGAGCGCAGCCTCGACGAGCGACTCCATGGACGTGATGTCTTCGGCCAGGAGGTCCCGGTCCACGTCGCGCACGATCGCCCTCACCGCGGGGGCGATGGCCAGTGGGTCGCCGGACGTGCGCACGACGAGGTGCCGGGGACCGTAGGGCGACTGGAGATAGGAGAGGTAGAGATCGAGGCGGGAAGCCTGGATCTCGCGGTAGCGCGCGTCCGCGACGACGCCGACCACGGTGAGCCAGGTCAGGTGGTACGGCGACTCCGGCAGCGGGATCTGGAGCCGCTTGCCGATCGGATCCTGTACCGGCCAGTAGCGCCGCGCGAAGCCGTCGCTCACGATCGCCACGCCCGGGGCGCCCTCGGCGTCTCGGTCGGTGAAGTCGCGTCCGCGCCGCAGAGGGGTACGCATCGTGCCGAAGTAGCCCGGCGTCACCGATTCCAGGTTGACGTGAGGGTTGCGGCGGCTGTCGGCGTCCGACTGGCCTTCCACCGTGAAGAACCAGTCATTGCCCATCTGGCCCCAGAGAGGGCGGAGGAACACGCCGGCGGAAGCCTCGACGCCCGGGAGGCGGTCGACGCGCTCGACGAGCCTCTGGTAGAGCGAGCGCCATGCGGCCGGCTTCTCGTACTTGCCGTGAGGAGCGGCCACCTCCAGCGCCAGCACATGGCGCGGGTCGTAGCCCAGGTCCACCCGGCGCAGGTTCTGGAAGGTCTGGGCCATGAGCCCGGCGCCCGCGAGCAGGACCAGGGCCACCGCCGCCTCCGTGCCCACGAGCAGGCCCTGCAGCCTTCGCTGCGCGCGGCCCGGTCCCGCCGTGCGCGCGCCGCCTTCCAGCGCGTCCGTGAGCGAAGGCCGCGAGGCGAGCAGCGCGGGAGCGAGCCCGGCCAGCAGCGCCGCCCCGGCGGCGAGCGCCACCGTGAAGGCGAGCACGCGGGCGTCGATGGCGGCATCCTGCAGCCGAGGCACGTCCGCGGGAACGAGCGCGACGAGCGCATCGAGGCTCCACCGCGCCATCACGATCCCGCCCACCACGCCGGCGAGCGCGATGAGGGCGCTCTCGCAGAGGAGCTGGCGCACGAGCCGGGCGCGCGACGCGCCGAGAGCGAGGCGCACGGCGATCTCGCGCTGGCGGTCGGCGGCGCGCGCCAGCAGGAGCGCCGAGACGTTGGCGCAGGCCACGAGCAGCACCAGCAGCACGGCCGCGAGGAGGACGAGGAGCGCCGGCCGGGCCGGCCCGAAGAACTCGTCCGTCAACGGCGTCACGACGGCCGCGTCCGCCGGCGCGTAGGGGCTGGTCTTGGCGAGCCCGGCCACGATCCCGTTCAGCTCCCCTCGCGCCTGGGCCAGGCGGACGCCCGGAGCGAGACGGCCCACCACGATCGCCCAGCACACGCCCCGGTTGGCCACGGCCTCGGGGATGGCCGGGACGACCGGCGTCCACATCTCGGCCTTCGGCGGGTATCGGAAGAAACGCGGCATCACGCCAACCACGTCCATCGGCGTCCCGTCCACGACGATCCTGCGACCCACGACCGCGGGGTCTCCGCCGAAACGTCGCTGCCAGAGGCCGTGGCCCAGGACGACCACGCGACTCGCCCCGGCGCGGTCGTCGTCCGGTCTCAGCGTGCGGCCGACGAGCGCCCGCGCGCCGAGGACGTCGAAGAAGTTCCCCGAGACCAGACGGCCCTGCACCTGCAGCGGCTCGTCGCCCGGCAGCACGAACCCCTGATTGACGGTGGGGATGATCGCCATCGACTCGAACGCCCGCGCCTGCTGCCGCCAGTCCAGGTAGTCCGGGTAGGACACCTCGATGAACGGCACGCTGTTGTCGGGGCTGCGCTGCCAGGCCAGGACCAGCCGGCGCGCGTCCGCGAATGGAAGAGGACGCAGGAGCACCGCGTCGACCACGCTGAACACCGCGGTGCTGGCGCCGATGCCGAGGGCCAGGACGGCCACCGCGACCGCGACGAGGAGCGGCCGGCTCCGCAGCGACCGCGCGGCGTATCTGAGGTCCTGGCCGAGGCCGCGCAGCAGCGTCATTCGACGATCCAGCCGTCCCGCAGCTTGATGACCCGGTCGCCGTAGCCGGCGTTCACCTCGGAGTGGGTGACCTGGATGATCGTCGTCCCCTCCGCGTTGAGCTTCTTGAACAGCTCCATGATCTCGCGGCCCTGATCGGAGTGCAGGTTGCCCGTCGGCTCGTCGGCGAGGATGACCTTCGGGTTGGCCACCACCGCGCGCGCCACCGCCACCAGCTGCTGCTGGCCGCCGGAGAGCTGGCTCGGGTAGAGGTCCTTCTTGCCCACGATGTGGAAGCGGTCCAGCACGTCGGCCACGATCGCCTGCCGCTCGCTCCGCTTCACGTCGCGGTACGAGAGCGGCACCTCGAGGTTCTCGTAGACCGTGAGGTCGTCGAGCAGGTGGTAGCTCTGGAAGACGAAGCCGATGTTGCGCTTCTGCAGCTCGAGCCGCTCCTTCCTTCCCAGGCGGTGGACGGGCTGGTCGAGGAAGACGAACTCGCCCGTGAACGCCCCGTCGTGCATGCCGAGGATGTGGAGGAGGGTGGACTTGCCGGCTCCCGAGGGACCCATGATCGACACGAACTCGCCGGCCTTCACCTCGGCGTCGATGCGGCGCAGGACGTAGACCTTTCCGCCCCCCTGGTCGTACGCCTTCTCGAGATTGCGAAGCTGGATCATGCGCTCCTGCAGACCAAACGACGTGCCACGGCGACGCCCGCCGGGCACGCTTTGGCATCAGGCGTTTAACTCCGGTGACCACCCTGCGTCAAGCCGCGGCTGTCCGCTTGTGGGACGTCGCCTTCCCAGGGTCGAACAAGCATCGGCCGGCTCGCAATCCGGTCCGCAGTTGACCGCTCGCGCGCGAGAGCGTAAGGTAGGCCTCGAGCGCGCCCCGGCCGGAGTCCCTCGGGCCGGGCGTTGGCTCTTGAAGAGGGCGGGATGGACAAGAGGGAGACGGATCCCCCTTCGTTCGGCGAGGCGAGCCGCCTCGCCGAGGCCCTGAAGGAGGGCGAAGGCCGTTTCGAGCGGCTGGTCGAAGGTCTTCAGGTCGGCGTCCTCATCCACGGTCGGCGCGCCGAGATCCTCTTCGCCAACCAGGCCGCCGCCGTCATGCTCGGGGTGTCCATAGAGGCGCTCCTCGGCAAGACGTCGATGGACGCGGGCCAGCTCGCGGTGCACGAAGACGGCAGCCCCTTCCCCGGCGAGGATCATCCGGCTCCCGTCGCCCTCGCCACCGGCCGCCCCGTACGCAACGTGGTCATCGGGTTCCGGCGGCCGTCGCCCGGCGACCTCGTGTGGCTCCTCGTGAGCGCCGATCCGCAGTTCAGCCTCGACGCGGCGGTCACGCGCGTCGTCTGCACGTTCATCGACATCACGTCCCACCGGCAGGCGACGGAGAAGCTGCGCGAGAGCGAGGCGCGCTACCGCCAGCTCGTGGAGACCGCCCACGACATCATCTACCGCACCGACGCGGACGGCTACTTCACCTACGTCAATCCCGTCGCCGCCCGGGTGCTGGGCTACGCACCGGGGGAGCTGACGGGCAAGCACTACCTCGACATGATCCACCCCGAGCATCGCGCGCGCGTGCAGGAGCACCTGCGGCGCCAGTACTGGCAGCGCGCGGCGACGAGCTACGACGAGTTCGTGGCCGTGGCCCAGGACGGCCGCGAGCTGTGGATCGGCCAGAACGCCCAGCTCATGCTGGAGGCGGGGCGGATCGAGGGCTTCCAGGCCGTCGCGCGGGACATCACTCAGCGCAAGGCGGCCGAGGAGGCGCTCGAGCAGGAGCGGCGCCAGCTCCGGGACATCGTGACCCACGCCCCGGTGGCCATGGCCATCCTCGACCGCGAGGAGCGCTGGCTCGCCCACAGCCAGGAATGGCTGCGCTTCCCCCGCATGCCGGAGAAGTACCGGGAGGGCGTCGCGCGGGCGCTGCAGGGGGAGGTCGTCACGCGGGACGAGGACACGGTCGCCTTCGACGACGGCGCCCGCATGTTCGTGCGCTGGACCGTCCACCCGTGGCGGCACTCCTCGGGCCAGGTCGCCGGGGTCGTGGTGTCGATCCAGAACATCGACGTCCTGGTGAAGGCGCGCGAGGCGGCCCTGGAAGCGGCCCGCGTGAAGTCGGAGTTCGTGACCAACGTGAGCCACGAGCTGCGCACGCCGCTGAGCGGCGTCATCGGCATGACTTCGCTCCTGCTCTCCACCGCGCTCGACGACACCCAGAAGGAGTACGCGCGCACGATCGAGCGCTCGGCGCGGGACCTGCTCTCGATCATCGACGAGATCCTGGCCTTCGCGCGCGCGGAGTCGGGGCAGCTGGAGCTGGACACGATCGACTTCGACCTCCGGGCGCTGGTGGGCGAGGTGGAAGGCGCCTTCGCCGAGACGGCCTCGGCCAAGGGTCTGGAGCTGGCCTGCCTCGTCGAGGATCCCGTCCCCTACGGGCTGAGCGGCGACCCCGTGCGTCTGAGGGAGGTGCTCAACCACCTCGTCGGCAACGCGGTGAAATTCACCTCCGAGGGCACGGTCGTCCTGCGGGCCAGCCTGGCCGGGGCCGGATCCACCGAAGCCGTGGTGCGGTTCGACGTGACCGACACCGGGATCGGCGTCCTTCCGGAAGCGCAGGAGCGGCTCTTCCGGCCCTTCTCCCAGGCCGACGGCTCCTCGACGCGCAAGTACGGCGGAACGGGCCTGGGGCTCGCTCTCTCCAAGCGCCTGGTCGCGGCGATGGGAGGCGACATCGGCGTCCGGACCCAGCCCGGCCAGGGGAGCACGTTCTGGTTCACCGCGCGCTTCGCCCGGCGCGAAGACTCCGGCGACGCCATTCCCGCGGCGCCGCCCGCGGAGCGGGCCGGCCGCCCACGCATCCTCGTCGTCGAGGACACTCCCGTGAACCAGAAGGTCGCGGTGGCGATGCTGGAGAACCTCGGCTACCAGGCGGAGGTGGCCGGCAACGGCCTGGCCGCGGTGGAGGCGTGCTCGAGCACGGCCTTCGACGCGGTGCTCATGGACTGCCAGATGCCCGAGATGGACGGCTTCAAGGCCGCGGCCTGGATCCGCCAGCGCGAAGGCACGCGGCGCCGCGTCCCGATCATCGCCCTCACCGCCAGCGTGGGCCAGGGCGATCGGGAGCGCTGCCTGGCCGCGGGCATGGACGACTACCTGGGCAAGCCCGCGCGGCTGCAGACGCTCGATTCCACACTACGCAAGTGGATCCCGAGGATGGGAGAGCGGCCGGTCTCGGCCTCCGTCGCGTCCGGCCTGCCCGCCGAGCACCCGCTGCGGTTGCTCGAGCTGCAGGGGCGGAGCGCGGTGGTGGTGGAGATCATCGAGCTTTTCCTGGAGACGACGCCGCAGCGGCTGGAGCAGATGCGCGAGGCGCGGCTCAAGGGCGACACCAAGGAGCTGTTCGCGCTCGCCCACAGCCTCAAGGGGGCGGCGGTGCAGCTCGGGGCGTGGGGGATGGCCGAGCTGTGCCAGCAGATCCAGACCCTCGGCCGCGCCGGCTCGATGGCGGAGACGGGGGACGCGCTGTACCGCCTCGAGGCCGAGTTCCAGGGCGCGGCGCGGACGCTGGGAGAGGAGAGGGATCGGCTGGTCGAGCGGGCCTCCTAGTGCCGTTCCAACTTTTCTCACCAAGGATGCTTTAAGCGATGTACTACACCTATGTGCTACTCAGCTTGAAATCTGGTCGAGGCGGCCGCTACCTCAAGCAGCGTCTGGCCTGCACGCTCTCTTCGACTCGGGACAACAAGTTGGAACGGCACTAGTCCTCGCGACGCACGCGGATACCACCGTTGACGGTGGCCAGCGCGAGCTTGCGGCCCCCGGCGCCGATCGTGCCCGACAGCTCACGGCGTGACGTGCGCGCGCCCGTCAGCTCGAAATCGACCGCGATCCGGCCGTTGACCGTCCGCGCCTCGACCGCGGTGCTCGCCTCGCGCGGCAGGGCCAGCGTGATGCTGCCGTTCACGGTGTGGAAGGAGGCGGCGTCCTTCCAGTCGGTGCGGCCCAGCGCGGCGTCGATCGACCCGTTCACGGTCTCGGCTTCGGCCGCGCCTTCGGTGAACAGCGTCACGGAGCCGTTGACGGTGTGGGCCTCGACGCGGCCCCGCAGACCGGAGGCCCGCACGCTGCCGTTGACGGTGCGGGCGACGAGGCCCGATCCGGCGGGGACCCGGACCGTGAAGTCGACCGACACGTCGTTGTGGCGGACGTTCATCCGCCCGCCCGAGCCCGGCTGGCACTCGTTGGCCGGACCGAACCCGGAGGCGGGATAGACGGCGCAGACGGTGAGTCCCCCGTCGTGGGGCACCACCTTGACCTGAACGTCGCGAGGCGAGTTCCTCCGGCCGCGCTTCAGGGCGACGATCTCCACGTCGTTCCCGGCCGCCGGCTCGGCGCGGATGGCTCCGTTCACGCCCTTGATCTCGACGGTGCCCCCCGGCGCGACCGGTCCATGCCATCGGAACTCTTCCTTCGTTTCCGGGCCCAGGAAAAAGTCCGCGAAGATGGACGCCCAGGCGTCCCAGACGTCGCCGGCGTGGGCCCGGGCGGGCAGTGCGAAGAGCGCGAAAACGAAGGCGAGGAACGGGCGGCGCAGGCTCATGACGTACCTCCGGAGCGGTGCGATTGGCGCTGCGGGAGGTAACGGCCGCGAAGGCGCGGGAGTTCCCTTTTTGGCCCCTATTCCGATTCCAGGGACCGGGGTGAGGCGGCGGTAGGAATCCCGAGGCGCTTCATCTTTTCATGCAGCGTGGTGGGCAGCAGCCCGAGGGACTGGGCGGCCCGGCGCTGGTGGCCGTCCGAGGCGGCCAGCGCGGCCAGGATGAGCCGGCGCTCGTAATCGAGCACCATGTCTTTCAGGGTCATGGGTTCACCTATTCCTCCCGCAGGGCGGCCATGGGGTCGAGGCGGGCCGCGCGGCGGGCGGGGAGAGAGACGGCGACGAGCGCCGCGACCATCAGCGTCGCGGCCATGGCCACGAACGTCAGGGGATCCGCGGGCCCCACGCCATACAGGCTTCCCGTGATGACGCGGGCGAGGCCGAGGGCGGCGGCGGCGCCGAGGGCCACCCCCGCCGCGGCCAGCCGCAGCCCCTCGCCGATCACGAGGGCGAGGACGTGGTCGGGACGCGCTCCGAGGGCCATCCGCACGCCCATCTCCTGCGTGCGCCGGTGGACCGCGTAGCTGGCCACGCCGTAGAGGCCGAGCACGGCCAGGAGCAGCGCCATCGCCGCGAAAGCGGACAGCAACAGCATCGAGAAACGGCGGTCGGAGACCGATGCGGCGAGCACGGCGTCCATGGTGCGGACGCTCGCGAGCGGTTGATCCGGGTCGATCGCGCGCACGGCGCTGCGCAACGCGGGCAGCAGCGCCATCGGCTCGGCCTCGGTCCGGACCACGAGGGCGATGGTGGCCGGTGGCGGCTGCGCGTCGGGCACGTACATCTCGGGCCGCGGCGCCCGAGCGGGCGAGCGGTCGCCCACGGCCCCCGCCACGCCCACGATCGTCCGCCACGGCGCCGGCGCCCCCGGCGCGCCGAGCTTGATCCGACGGCCGAGCGGCTCCTCGCCCGGGAAGAAGGTGCGGGCGAGGACCTCGTTGATCACGACGACCGGAGGAGCCTCCGAGCCATCGGTGTCCGCGACGGCGCGACCGCGCAGGATCGGGATGCCCATGACTTCGAGATAGCCGGCGCTCATGGCGCGGTAGTTGGCGACGGGCGGAGCGCCCGAAGGGTCGAACGGCCGGCCCTCGACGCTGAACGGTCCGCCGAAGCCGGGCCCGTCGAACGGGAGCACGCTCACGAGGCCGGCGGCGCGGACGCCGGGCAGCGCCTCGACCCGCTGCCGCACGTCCCGGAGGAACGCCGCGCGGCGGACCTCGTCCGCAAAGCGCGCGGCGGGCATCGGCAGCTGGGCGGTGAGGAGATGCCCGGCCTCGAAGCCGCGCGGCGCCCTCTGCACGAGCAGGAAGCTCCGGACGAGCAGGCCGGCGCCCACGAGAAGGACGAGGGCCAGGGCGTGCTGGAGCACGACGAGGACCGCGTGGGCCCGGCGGAAACGGCCGCCCATTCCGGCCCGTCCGCCCTCCCGCAGCGAATCACCGAGGCCGAGCCGGGATGCGAGGAAGGCGGGCAGGACGCCGAAGAAGAGGGTGGTGGCGAGTGATGCGAGGAGGGCAAAGGCGAGGACGCGGCCGTCGAGGGCCGCTTCGTCGAGCCGTGGAATCCCGTGGGGTCGCATCGAGACGAGGGCGTCCCGTCCCCACGAGGCGAACAGGATGCCCGCGGCGCCGCCGAGGCCGGCCAGGACCAGGCTCTCCGCCAGGCCCTCGCGCGCGAGACGGATCCGGCTGGCCCCGAGAGCGGCGCGGACGGCGAAGGTCTTCCGCCGCGCCGCGGCCCGCGCCACGAGAAGGCTCGCGACGTCGGCGCATGCGATCAGGAGGAGGAGTCCGACCGCGCTCAGCAGGATGATCAGCCCGCGGCCCGCGTCGCCCACGACTTCTTCCCGCAGACGGACGAAACGGATCCGCCACCCTCCGTCTTCGCCGCGGGGGCCGCGATACGTGCGGGGTTTCCGCTGTTCGAGACGCCGCGCGAGAGCTTCCAGGCTCGCATCGGCGGCCGTCGTCGAGACGCCGGCCCGCAGCCGGGCGAGGACCCGGAGCGAGTAGGACGAATCGTCCTGCCGCTGGTCTTCGGTGAAGGCGAGGGGAAGCCACAGCTCGGCGCGCTCCGAGTGGCGGAAGCCGGGGTGGGGGAACTCGAACCCGGCCGGCATCACCCCCACGACCGTGTGGGGCTTCAGGTCGAGCACGACCGTCCGGCCGACGATGGCGGGGTCACCGCCGAATCGGCGCTGCCAGAGGCCGTAGCCGAGAACGGCGACGTCGTCGTGGCCGGGCCGCTCGTCGTCCTCCCGTAGCGCGCGGCCGAGCCGCGGCTGCGCGCACAGCATCGGGAAAAGCCTGGCCGAGACCCGGGCGCCGACGATGCGCTCCGGATCCGCGCCGCCGCTGAGGTTCAGGCTCAGGTTGCGGAACGCCGCCGTGTCGGCGAGCAGCCCCGGCTCCTCGCGGTACTCGAGGAACTCCGGCACCGAGGCGCCGATGTCCACCATGCCCAGGCGTACGAAGCTGCCCTCGACCAGGCCCAGCTCGTCCGCCGCCGGATAGGGCAGTGGGCGAAGCAGGGCGGCGTTCACCACGCTGAAGACGGCGGTCGCCGAGCCGATGCCGAGGCCCAGGATCGCCACGACGAGGGCGGTGAAGCGGGGCGTTCGCAGCAGCGAGCGCAGCGCGTGGCGGACGTCGCGAGAGAAACCCGGCAAGCGCCCTCGCTACTCGTACCGGAGCGCCACCATCGGATCCACCGCCGCCGCCCGGCGCGCGGGGATGTAGGCGGCGAGGGTCGCGGCGAGCGCGAGCACCGCGCAGGCCCCGACCAGCGTCATGAGGTCCTGCGGCTCGACGCCGAAGAGGAAGGCCCGAAGCGCGTAACCGCCTCCGAGCGCCAGCGGCAGCCCGGCGACGAAAGCACCCGCGACGAGTACCCACGCCTCGGCCAACACCATGCGCAGCACGGTCCGAGGCTGGGCGCCGAGGGCCACGCGCACCCCGATCTCTCGGGTGCGGCGCGTGACCGCATAGGCGAGCGTGCCGTAGAGGCCCACCGCGGCCAGCAGCAGGGCCAGCCCTCCGAAGCCCGACGCGAGTCCGAGGAGCAGTCTCTCCCGGGCCGTGGTCTCGCGGACCTGCGCCGACAGGCTCGTGACCCGGCGCACCATCATCTGTGCGTTCACGGAAGCCAGGGTCTCCGGCGCCTGACGCGCGACGGCGGCCGACGCCCCGGGCGCGACCCGCAGCGCCACCGAGGTGATGCGGAACGGAGCCTGCGGGAGCGGCATCCACATCATGGGCCGCGGCTGGTCCTCTCGCAGGTCGTTGTACTTCGAATCGCGCACGACGCCGACGACCGTGAACGGAGCGTTCTCCTCACCCCGGTAGTCGAGCGCCAGGCGACGGCCGAGCGCCTCGGCTCCCGCGAATCGCTCCCGGGCCAGCGCCTCGTTGATCACGGCCACGCGTGGGGTGCCTTCACGGTCACTCTCGTTGAAGCCGCGTCCACGCAGGAGCTGCATGCCCACGGTGTCGAAGTACCGAGCGGACACGTAGTCGACGCGCGCCAACGGGCGAGGGTCGGGTTGATCGGCGTCGATCAGCGGCAGCCAGAGGTCGCTGCCCCCGAACAGGCCCAGCCAGGACAGGCTCGCGGACTGCACGCCGGGTAGCGCGTTCAACCGCTCCTCGAGCGTCCGGTAGAGGGCGGCGCGCCGCGCCTTCTGCTCGGGCGGGTCGACGGCCCCGAACGACGCGCTGGGCGCCTCGTCCCGGACGTCGAGAAGCAGCACGTGCGCCGGTCGGAAGCCGGGGTTGACGCCAGCGATGCGCACCACGGTGCGCAGAAGGAGGCCGGCGCCGGTCACGAGCAGGAGCGACAACGACAACTGTGCGGCCACGAGCACGCGCGTCAGCCGCTGCCCGTGACCCGTGACGCGCCGTTGGGCCGCCATGCCGGCCTGCAGGGTGGTTTCGCTCAGGCGCAGGGCGGGGAGGATTCCGGCCAGCAGGGCGGCGAGCGTCGTGGCCGCGATGGCGACGGCGAACACCCGGCCGTCGGGCGCGATGTCGAGCGCGAACGTCGTGTCGCCGAGCGACAACAGCGAGGCCAACGCGGGAGTGCCGATAGAGGCCAGCTCGACGCCGAGCAGCCCGCCGAGCGCGGCCAGCAAGCCTCCCTCCGTGGCAAGCTGGCGCACGAGACGACCGCGGCCCGCGCCGAGCGCGACGCGGGTCGCCAGCTCCGGAGCTCGCGCGGCGCCGTGCGCCAGCATCAGGTTGGCGGCGTTGAACGTCGCAATCAGCAACACCAGGCTGACCATGGCCATGACGATGCGTAAGGGCTCACCGAGCTGTTTGCGGACCGCGTCCAGGCCCTGCGCGCCGGACGCGAGATGCATTCGGAGGTCCTCGGGCCGGACGGGGGCCGCGCCCGAGTTCGGCGGCGGGGCCGGCTCGCCGGCCTGGATCTGTCGATAGAGCGAGGTCAGCTCCGCTTCGGCCTGACCCACGGTCGCGCCGTTCCGCAGGCGTCCCATCACGCCCGCGAAGAACGCCATGCCATGGCTGGCGAGCAGCTTCGGGTCGGTGAGGGCGCGCAAAGGCACCCATACGTCGACCGCGTAGCCGGCCTGATGGCCGTCGAAGCCGGCCGGGGTCACCCCGACGATCGTGCATTCCGTGTCGCGTACGCGCAGCCTGCGGCCGACGACGGCGGGGTCCTCCTGGAACTGCCGCATCCAGAAACGATGGCTGATCACGGCGGCACAACCGGAGTTGCCCGGCGTGCCGGCGATCTCGTCGTCACCCTCCGAAAGCAATCGGCCGAGCGAGGGCGAGAGGCCCAGCACCGAGAAATAGCTGCCGGACACGAGGCTGCCGCGAACGTAGGTCGGACCGGCGGCGCCGGCAAGCGTCACCTTGAGAAACGGCGCGCCGCTGACCGCGAACATGCCCGAGAGCGCGTGCTGCCTCCGGCGCAGCTCTTCAAAGACGGGGTTGAAGAGGATGTAGCGCTCGCCCCGCCGTTGAGGCACGAGCATCACCAATCGCCGAGGCTCGGCGACCGGCAAAGGACGGAGGAGGGCGGCATTGAGCACACTGAAGGCCGCGGTGGTGGCGCCGATTCCCAGCGCAAGCGAGAGCACGGCGACGGCGGTGAAACCCGGGCTCTTCAGCAACACTCGAAACGCGTAGCGCAGGTCCTGCGCCCCGCCGTTCATGAGCGCACCGCGGGGGGGCCTTCAGGCCACCCCGGCACCCGCGGCCGCTTCGACGTTCTCGTCCACGACGCGGCCGTCGAAGAGGTGGATCGTGCGGTCCGCATGCCGGGAGAAGCGCGGGTCGTGGGTCACCATGCAGATCGTGGAGCCGTTGCGGTGGAGGTCGCGCAGCAGCTCCATCACCGCGTCCCCGTTGCGCGAGTCGAGGTTGCCGGTCGGCTCGTCGGCGAGGAGGATCGACGGCTCGCCCACGAGCGCGCGCGCGACCGCCACCCTCTGCTGCTGGCCGCCCGAGAGCTGGCTGGGCAGGTGCTTGGCCCGGTGCCCCATCCCCACGCGCTCGAGCGCCTTCTGCGAGCGCTCGCGGCGCTCCGCGGCCCGCATGCCGCGGTAGGTCAGGGGCAGCTCGACGTTCTCGAAGACGGTGAGGTCGCCGATGAGGTTGAAGCTCTGGAAGATGAAGCCGATTTCG
>Ga0207684_10001998_pt1 | contig 21019 bp, 23 predicted proteins | sample KBSK5501metaG_FD_184342 | JGI IMG/M metagenome (GOLD analysis project Ga0207684, IMG submission 184342) | Corn, switchgrass and miscanthus rhizosphere microbial communities from Kellogg Biological Station, Michigan, USA - KBS K5-50-1 metaG... | ecosystem: Host-associated > Plants > Roots >...
TAAGCCGTGAATCGCGTACTAAAGCGAGCATCCTAAACGATTGTCCCTGGTCTCCTTTGGCATCCTGCCAGCTCGCAATCAAACGTGGCAGGTAAGGACGATTTTCCACAAACCATTGCATGCGATCAATGATTTCAGGAAGAGCATCCAGTTTCTCTCGTTCAAAGGTCTCTACCGCCAGAAGTGGTATGAAACCAACCATAGTGCGCAATTTCAGAGGAAATTTGCTGCCACCTGGTATAGAGATTTGGTCGTAAAAAAACTGATCTTCTTCATCCCACAGTCCACATTCCCCGCTTGCTGTACCGTTGATAGCATCGGCGATGTACATGAAATGCTCTAAAAACTTGGTCGCCATATCCACGTATACATGGTTGACAGTTGCCAGTTCCATCGCCATCCTCAGCATGGTCAAACAATACAAACCCATCCAGGCAGTGCCATCCGTTTGTTCCAATACCATACCTTCCGGTAGTGTCATATTGCGATCAAACGCACCAATGTTATCTAGCCCCAGGAATCCACCCTCAAAAATATTATTATCCTCTGCATCCTTGCGATTGACCCACCAGGTGAAATTTATCAAAAGTCTGTGGAACACACTCTCCAGAAAGTCAAGGTCGCCTTTCCCCGTAGTAGTCTTATCTCGCTTGTACAAATGCCATGCCGACCAGGCATGAACGGGTGGGTTGACATCGCTTAAAGCCCATTCGTAGGCAGGCAACTGTCCATTGGGATGCATATACCATTCATGAAGAAGTAAAAGTATTTGCTGCTTGGCAAAATCCATATCAATCAAGCCCATTGTTATGCAATGGAACGCCAGGTCCCACGCTGCGAACCAGGGATATTCCCAGTTATCAGGCATAATGATGATATCAGCACAGTTGAGATGTCGCCAGCCACTATTGCGATTGCGTTGTCGCGGTGGTGTTGGTTCGGCCGGGTCGCCTCGCAGCCATTTCTCGACATCGTATATGTAGAACTGTTTACTCCACAGCAGGCCAGCAAATGCCTGCCGTTGTACTGCACGTGCATCGTCGATTTGAGTATCACTAATTGTAGTGTAAAAGGCATTTGCTTCTTTAATACGTATGTCGAATAGTTCCCCAGCATTTTCAAATGGCGTCTTTTGCCGGTTTGCTGATAAGCGCAATAGGACCGTTTGCGTCACGCCTGCCTCAACATGCCATATGTAATGGGCAGCAACTTTAGTGCCAACACCATGCGGATTGACTTTTTCCTGAGCACCATTGACTACCGTTTCATGAATACCATCCTTAACGAACGGGGTATGGTTCACAACGCCCCACAGTCGCTCTGCATTAGATTCATTCTCGGTAAAGAGCAACTCGGGCGTTCCTTCACACACCAGCCAGTAGTCACCGAGATCATGATGCTGGGCATGTATAACACGAGCTTCTTGCTCTGTACCAATTTGCGCTGGTTCATCCGTAACAGAAGTCAACACAGGCTTGCGATCGTCATATCCCCATACCCATGTGTTGCGGAACCAGAGTGTGGGTAACAAGTGGAGCGGAGCCTCCTCTGGCCCACGATTAGTGACAGTAATACGAATCATGATGTCAAGTGGATCAGCTTTGGCATATTCAAAAATGACGTCAAAGTAACGGTTCTCCGCGAATACGCCTGTGTCTATCAATTCATATTCAGGTTCCTCACGACTGCGATTGTGATTCGTTTCGACAAGATCTGCATAGGGAAAAGCACGCTGTGGGTACTTGTACAACGCTTTCATATACGAATGGGTTGGAGTATTGTCAAGAAAGAAGTAATACTCCTTTACATCTTCGCCATGGTTACCTTCCGAATTCGTCAGGCCAAAGAGTCTTTCCTTCAAAATTGGATCTGCCTCGTTCCAGAGGGCAAGAGCAATACACATTTGTCCTTGATCATCACAAATACCCAACAATCCATCTTCACCCCAACGATAGGTGCGCGACCGCGCGTGGTCATGTGGGAAGTAATCCCATGCATCACCATCGACAGAATAATCCTCACGTACAGTACCCCATTGGCGCTCACTTAGATAAGGCCCCCAACGATACCACGGCTTACTTTTCTCATGCGCTTCCTGAACTCTGCTTTGTTCTGTGTCTGGCATCACCTACGCTCCTTGTTAGCTTATTTTTGTTTCATATAGAATATAAACGAACACTTCATAAACTGCCAAAAACAATAAACCCGCCTAAAATGGCGGGTTCACGAAGCGCACCCGGCAGGACTCGAACCCGCAACCCCTTGATCCGAAGTCAAGTGCTCTATCCATTGAGCTACAGGTGCATTACCCGTAATATACCACAAATGTCAACGTTGCTGGCATAGACTTCCTGGCGGGAACTTACCTCCCGCGAGGAATCACAGGCCCTCAGAATACTACACCAACTCCTCAATCGGCTTTGCATTCCGCAAATGTTTATTGAACGTTGCAGCAATGCTCAATATGAATTGCGGTACGAATAGCACTATCACCGCCGCGATTGGCCCTATCGCCTGGATCAATAAGCCCGTTACTGCAAGGCCGATCGGTTCTCCTCCAAAAGCGATCAGGCGGAAGACACTATTAACCCGTCCCTGCAAATGATCTGGGATCAGTGCTAGACGATAGCCAAACTGTACCGACATGTAGATTGGCACGATAATAAAGCTGAGCACTGTTACTACGCCTAACACCATTGGATTTGGCGCGATAGCAAAGAGCAACCATGTCAAGGCCCAAATCCACGTTGAGCCGATCATAAGCTGGCTGAAACTGAAACGTTTCTCAAGTGGAGCTACTAACAGAGAGCCAAGTATGCTACCTACGCCTCCACATGCAAAGATCAAGCCAATTGTGAAATTGGATGCATGTTGACCCTGCGCAAGCACAATCAGGATCAGCGAATAGCCTATAACCGGCATAGTGATTCCACCAGTCAGCACGGCTATAAAACGCAGAAGTGGTTGATGCCAGAGCCAGCTAAGACCCTCTTTAATATCAGCCCACAAATGCAATGGTGCTGGCTCCCGCTCTTCCTGAAATTTTGCCTTAATGAAAAACAGCGATAGAACCGAAGCTCCGTAAGAAATCGCATCCGTCAAAAATGGAATGGCTCTTCCTATACTGTAGAAAGTTCCGCCAATCGATGGTCCGATCAATCCTGATACAGAGTCGATCACCATTCCCTGCGCCGCCGCAGTCGGCAATTGCTCTTTCGAAACAACTTGCGGCAAGCAAGCCATCTCTGCAAGACTAAAGAAAGTAAACAACGTACCCTCGACCAGTGAGACGATATAAAGCTGTGCAATTGTCAGGTGACCGAGTATGAGCGCAACCGGGATGCTTCCGAGCGCTGTAGCACGTCCAATATCGCAAAGGATCATCACGCGCTTGCGATTCCAGCGATCAACTAGCGCTCCTGCAGGCAGGATCAAGAGAGCATATGGCAGCCCACGCAGTGCGGCGATCAGGCCTGCTTGCGCTGGAGAATGGGTAATTGCAAGGACGAATAGCGGAAAAGCCAGCATCGAGACACGCGTTCCAACAGCAGAAATCATCTGACCGCTCCAGAGTAGTACGTAGTCGCGGTTGCGCCATAATGGAACAGGTCGCCTGGCGGGTGCTGTTGGCTCCTCTGCCTTGACCTCTTCGTTTGATGTTACTTCTACCTGTGACATTGTAGTTGCTCCCTTTTGAATAATTTTATGAATGTTTTTGGATCAGCATAGTAGAACGATGAATGAGTTTAGTAGAAGGCATATTCTCACCAGGAGATGTAATGACTTGGCAGCAAAGACTAGCAACAGCGCAGGTCTACCAGCAATGTGGAGAGTTATGCCCGGCGATACATGCCGAGGGTATTAATGCGAGGAAGGAAAGGGAAGCAGCTACATACATGCGTTGAGAAATTCACCAAGGTCTCCCACTTACACTGGAAGAAACCAGCAATAAGCGGATGATAAGGTAGTACCAATTCCTGCCGCGTAAGCCCGGCGTGTACGCCTACGCGGCCGAGTGGCTCATTTGAATATTCATGATGATGACAGCCCACTCTGATAATCTGTTTTGTTCTGAGTGGTGTGGTGATTGTATTCTCATGCTTAAATGCTAACATTACATCTTGCGGAATGTCAAGTACAGTTTGCCATTTGCGACGGGAATGTGAGATGCTGAACAAAAACGCAGGGAAGGAGTGCAGCGATGTCCCGTTCAGATTCTGAGCCTTGAAGATCATTGACCGAAGAGGAAAGCAAGGAGTTGCCACCGGTGCAAGAACTGCTTAGCGTAAAGCTCGCAAACAGAGTAAAGAGAAAAGGAGATACCAGTCAGACATGCGCTACCATATTGAAGAACGGGCATGGAGCCTTCCAGAGGTATTCATCGTGCGCGATGATGAGGGTTCTGCTGTGTTTGAGATTCGTGGGGCATTCGTGAATATCGACGACGACCTGGTGCTGATTGATAGCTCCACGAGTCAGGAACTGGCCAGAGCACACATCAGGCAGAATATGCCCTCGCTCACGTTGCACTACGAGATTCACCGCAATGGCCAACTGTGGGCCCACCTGCACGATCGATTTCGGCTTTTTCACGAGGATTTCAAGATCGATACAGGTGATGGTTCGGTAATGCGCGTCAAGGGCGATACCGTACGCTGGAACTTCAGCATCATCGATGAGACAGGTCACCAACTCGCTCAAATCGGCCATCAAAACTCCATTCTCCCTGACAGCTATACCATCGAGGTTACGCAGAATGTGGATGAAGTAGCCATGGTGGCCCTGGTTATTGTGATTGATATGGTGAGAGAGCGTAAGGAGCAAGCAACATCGTACTAGCAGCGCTCACTTGACCCGTGCGGACTGCAGAAGAGCAGTTGTTTTTAAGCAACGAGAGAGGATGTTTCACCAACATGCAGAAACATCAGAAACAGGAGAACCCACAGCCTCGCAATGAAGATGACGTCACTAGTCGAGAAACCGTTGGGCAGCGCATCGAAGAAGATGCCGAAAATGTCGTCGAGGAAGCGCAGGAAGAAGTAGCTGCCTCGCGGAGGCCCTGGTATCAGACCCGCAGGTGGGGTGGTACGCTTCTACTCGTCTACGTCGTACTCATTATCCTCTTTGGGATTCTGGCGTGGGGGGTCTATGTCCACCCGGTCTTAGCCCCGGATGTCACGATTACGCATGTGTTTCAAGAAAATCAGTCTCCCTTGTTACGCACTGCTATGCTTGCGGTCAGCGCCATCGGCGATATACAGGTACTTTCCGCAGGACTCGTTGTGCTGGCCGCTGCCATTTTTTGGCTGGTAGACTTGCGTTTGGAGGCGATTATGATCGTGGCCGTATCTGTGATGAGTGGCATTTTAGATGCACTCATTAAGTCTCTTGTGGCGCGTCCTCGTCCCACGGCACATCTTGTGGATATCATCTCGGCTGCCACAGGAAACAGTTTCCCCAGCGGTCATGTCATGTCGTATGTGGCATTCTGGGGGCTGCTATTCTCCTTCGGTCTCATCCTTTTCAAGGGGCACTCCTGGTGGCGTATCACACTCCTGATTGTTTCAGGACTGCTGGTGGTGCTGGTTGGCCCCTCGCGTGTCTACCTGGGCGCTCACTGGACCAGCGATGTCCTGGGCGCCTACATGTTGGGCGGTGTGTGCCTGGGTATCTGGTTGTGGATCTATCTTTATCTCAGAGGGAAAGGGGTACTTGCACCAAGACCCAGCAAGAGCAGACGGATTCAGAAATACTTAAAGTAGTGATTGGGTAAAGTGGGCGGAAGAGGAGGAAATCGGCGCGCATCATGGGAATGGGAGACCCAGACTCTTGCGCATCCGCTTCAGATTTGGTACGCTGCTCCCAATACCTGAACATTTGTGAGCAGACAGGAGAGAAACACATGGCTTCCATCCACAAGGAAATAGTGATTGAGATCCCCCCTGAGCACGTTTGGGCGGCGGTTCGCGATGTTGGCGCGGTGCACCAGCGCCTCACACCGGGTATTCTGGTCGACACGCGCCTCGACGGAGATGAGCGGATCATTACCTTCGCGCGGGGCGCGGTGGTCCGCGAACTGATCGTAGCTCTTGACGATGAGACTCGTCGGCTGGCCTACGCGGTGGTCGAGGGGTCGAAGCGGACCACGTACCACCATGCCTCCATGCAAGTCATAGCCCTCGGGTCGGGCGGCAGTCGGCTCGTCTGGATCACCGACTTTCTGCCGCATGACCAGGCTGTGAGTATTGCTGCGATCATCGAGCGTGGGGCAGAGCTGATGAAGCACACGCTCGAGTCATCCCAGTAGCATTCTGCATAGCAGTCGGCTTCGAGACTTCAGCCCGAAGCCAACTTTTCCATCGCACTGGCTTGTGTTACAGTGGAGCACTTTTCACCACATTGGTACATCTTGTCAACTCGATTGAAAGCCCATTTGTGTGGATCCACACATTTACGTTCAAAATGTCGAGGCCTCAGCCGGCTTGGTCAGCTCGACATTTTTTTAATCCATTGGCAATTCCTCTTCTCAGATTCATTTCAGCTTTTTCTCAGGTCCAGTTCAGAGAGATAGGAAATACTGTAATGAGTGGGTCAGTCGCTTCTCTAACTACATCCCGGATAGATCTGATTCGCTTTAAAATGGCTGGGCTAGTCTCCCACCTTTCTAGCCCAACCGTACTCTTACCCCTCATTTTTCGCCGTTGCTGTTGCCTGGCTATTTCATGGAAGGTGAGCATGAAAAAACCGAGTCAAGGCTTGTACTTTGCCTTGCTCGGCTCCTCCTCAGTGGCCCACTTTGACTTGTGAAGGACTACGCCTGTCTGTGTGGGTCTGCATCAAGTCCTTCGGCTCCTGGCCCTTCCTTTGTCCAGATATCAGTTGCCTACACCCCTTGATGGCCTTCCTGTTTCAGTTGCAACTTCCGCAGGAGACTTGCTAAGTATAGCATGTTTTCTCGTGTCGCAACAATGGTTATTGTATCTACAATAATGCCACAACCAAAAAGGAATTTACACAAGCTTTTGATACTCCTCTGGATCTCGAAGCTTCTCTTGTTTAGCAATATGTCGTTTGTGTGCCCATACCAGAATCAACGTGTTGCACCAACTAACTCAAGATGTCACAGCAGCCGAGGCAAGAAAGGGAAGGCAAAATTTCTCTTGATTGAGGGAGAAACTGCGTTGACGTATGTCAGTTTCTATGGTACTATGTGAGCATGTACTCATATAATAAAGGAGAAGCTGTGATGGCAAAAGAAGATGTGCTCATCGCCATCGATGCGGAAGCGGTGGAGGCGGCTCGTGCCGAGGCTCTTCCCGAAGCGCACCTCTTGCATCTGGTTGAGACGTTTCAGGCACTGGCAGACCCAACGCGGGCCCGCATCCTCTATGCCCTGATCCAGCGCCCTCTGTGTGTTCGCGATCTCGCCATTCTCGTAGGAGTATCCGCGTCAGGAGTTTCACATCAACTCCGCTTTTTACGAGATCGCCGTCTGGTCAAACCCCGACGCGAAGGCAATATCATCTACTACCTGGTGGACGATCACCATGTGGCTGCTCTCTTCAAAGAGGCCGACTACCACGTCGATCATGTCCGGCAAGGGCTGCCCGATCACCCCTATCTGTGAGCCTCGGCAGTCGTTTGGTACTGTGTGCTGCCGTTGCTCGACTTCGCATCACACCTCTTTTTTCAATAGCTATGTGACTATTTGAACATATATGCAGTGAAAGGAGGCCCTATGGCTTCATCATCTTCTGCTCTAATACGTTTTCAGAGCACCTGTGTGACCTGTGTACGTGGAGGACAACGGTTTGTTGGGCGCTACCGTGATTTTCTCCTTGCCCCAAGCACGCTCTTTACCCTGGCAAGTCTACTGTTGCTGATTGCCGCAACCATTCAGACACCCGATGGACTCGTCAACCCATCTTACGCGCACACCTGGCTCTATCTGGCAGCGGCTTTGGTTGGCTCTGTCTATATCTGGTGGTCGGCTATCCAGGGCATCCGTAAGCGCGACTTTACGGCTGATATCCCGGTCTCGTTTGCCACAGCTGCGGCGATCATCATCGGCCAATATTCTGCTGCCGCAGTCGTCGCCGTCCTCTTGCTGCTGGGTGGGATGCTGGAAGAGTTTGTATCCGCACGTGCAGGCAATGCCCTAGACTCGTTGGCAAAGCTGCTCCCAGACCGGGTGACCGTCCGGCGTGACGGGGAGGATCGTGAGGTACCTCTGGAGGAGGTGCAAAGCGCTGATCTGGTGTTGATCCGCACTGGAGATCGCATTCCGGTTGATGGCGTGGTTGCCCAGGGAACCGCTTCGATCAATCAAGCCGCCATTACTGGCGAAAGCCTGACGGTTGAGAAACAGCCAGGCGATACTGTCTTCGCGGGAACGCTCAATGAACTGGGAGCACTCGAAGTGCGTACGACCAAAGTGGGAAAGGAGACCACCCTCGGCCAGATCCGCCGCATGGTCGAGGAAGCCCAGGAGCAGAAAGCGCCCATTGAGCGCATTCTCAATCGCTACGCCAAGTTCTACACGCCCGCCGCGCTCATCCTAGGGGCATTGGTCTGGTGGTGGAGTGGTGACATCCTGCGAGCCATTACTATCCTGATTGTGTTCTGCCCCTGTGTAATGGTGCTGGCCACACCAACGGCGCTGGTCGCCTCGATCGGCAATGCCGTACTTCGTGGCAGCCTGGTCAAGAAAGGCGCCACCATTGAGGCTATGGCGAAAGTCACTGCCGTGGCGTTTGACAAGACAGGAACGCTCACCTTTGGTCAGCCCAAACTCACTACGCTTGATCTCCTTGGCCAGATGACCGAGGCCGAACTGCTCCGCCTGGCCGCCATTGCGGAGAAGCTGAGTGAGCACCCGCTGGGACGAACTGTGGTACAGGCGGCTATCGCACGTGGGTTGACCGTTCCTGATCCAGAGGAATTTACTGTGCTGCCAGGATTAGGTGTACGGACACGCATTGAAGGGGCTGAGGTGATCATTGGCAGACCACGGCTCCTCTCTGAGCAGGGCATCACCGTCGATCCACAAACGCTGGCCCGCGCGAGGAATCTGGAAGCCGTGGGACGCACCGTCATTCTGGTCGCACACAATAGCCAGGTTGTTGGCATGCTAGTGCTGGAGGATGCCTTGCGGCCAGAGGCGAGTCAGGTGATCACGCGACTGAAGAAACTCGGTATCCGCACGGTCCTCGTGACCGGAGATAACACCGTGACGGCCCAGCGTATTGCGGGAGCGTTGGGGATCAGCGAGGTGCATGCGGAAGTGCTCCCCGCGCAGAAGGTGGAGATCGTCAAGCAACTCCAGGACCAGGGGCTCAATGTCGCCTTTGTGGGTGACGGCGTGAATGATGGCCCTGCGCTGGCGCTGGGGGCAACTCCCATCAAGATTTGAGCGACCTCCCCCACTTTATGATTGCTCACTCCATTCACAAACATCTGGGTCAGTGCTTCAGCGACCTCCGGTTCATAACGGTTGTAACGCTCGAAGACCTGGCTGTGGAACGCTCCTTCTCGATCTCTGGGTTCTGTTCCCTTTGGTCCTCCTTCCCCGGGTTATCAGGCCGTGGTTCGTTTCTGGAGTGCATGAACGGCTTTGTTCACCACAATCTTTGTCATTCCTCGCATCCCGATAATATGAAAGAGGTTCTGTGGCCGAAAAAACTCGGTTGGTTGCACGACACCAGTCAGGACTCCGAAAAACTGGCTTGCTGCTACAGAATGGTGTGTGAGTGCTCGCAGGAGCTCGAGCTGCTCGAGAGCAAAAGGATTCATCTGTGCCGTCTCGATGGTCAAATCATAGAAGGGCTTGGAAGCGGCATTTCGTTGCTGCTCGTAATGACTCAAGGCTGCTTCAAGAGGCTGTCGTCCGGTGAATCCGTCGTCGAGGGCTGCCGTGAGCAGTTCGGCATCGCGGAAGGCGTCACTGATCCCGTAAGCGCTAATGGGATCTTTGAGATACCCGGCGTCGCCCACTAAGGCCCACCCCGGCCCAGAGGGTTTGCGATAGTAGTTCGCCATCTCCCCTGAACCGCTGATCCTTTCGGCGCGTTGCCCCTGGCGTACTCGCTCGGCGAGATCTGGCACCAGATCAATGGTCGCCATATAGCTCCCCTCGACATCGGCCCGGAAGGTAGGAAATTCGGCAGCGGGCCAGGCCATATAGATCAGTGTCAGATGATCGTTCGTGGGCCACAGACCCATCAACCGCTTGCCACGCCGATAGATTTCCCCTCCTTGCAGGGGTACTCCTGCCCAGTAGGAGTAGTAGCCGCAGGTCAGCGTCGGCTGTTTGTCGTAGCTGGGTGCCGCGACCGCTTTGGCGACCAGCGAGTGCCTCCTATCAGCTCCAACGACGATGCGAGCGCGCTCGGTCACGCTGCCACCCGGTTTCGCTTGCCCACGAATGCCAACCACGCGTCCATCTTCCCACGGCAATTCTTGGACCAGGAACTCCTGGCGCAACTCAACTCCGGCCTGTGCCGTCGCCTCGACCAGGATGGTGTCGAGCAGATATCGGCGTGGGCTGTACACCGCATTGACCCCATCCACAGCAGGGAATTGCCCCGTCACGGCGATCTCGCCCATATCGAAACAGACCTGATCTGCCTTGCCAGGATCGGTGGCGATCACCTTGTCAAGAAGCCCCCAGCGCTTGAGGGCAGCGCTGCCGGGAAGTTGGATCTGATGGGTCGACAGAGTATCGCTGGGGAAAGTGGTTCGATCCACCAGCAGCACCCGATAGCCTTTGCGCGCCAGGAGCAGCGCAGTCGATGAACCCGCTACCCGCGCCCCAACAATGATTGCATCATACATCAGGCACCTCCAAAGAGAGTAGACTTTACACTGTGTAAAGTTGACATCGTGTAAAGTATATGTCAGAATACCCTGTATGACAAGTGCTCAAATCGATACGCGAGAACGCATTTTACTCGCCACCTGGAAGCTCATGGAGCAACGCCGGGGGCAGGGTGTGCGCCTGGAAGATGTCGCACGCAAAGCTGGGGTTTCCCGGCAGGCAGTCTATCTGCATTTCCATTCCCGCTCCGACCTATTAATCGCGACTGCCCGCTATCTGGATGAACGGCTGGAGCTTCCCAGGCGCATCCAGCAAGCTTGTGAAGCAGGCAATGGAATGCTGGGAATCGAGGCCTATGTGGCATTTTGGGCTGCGTATATTCCTGAGATTTATGGACTTGCCAAAGCGCTTTTGCTGGCTCGAGAAACCGATGACGCCGCGGCGGCAGCATGGGCCGATCGAATGCAGGCGCTGTATCAGGGATGTCTCTCTGTCGTTCAAACCATTGCCACAGAGGGAAAGCTTGACCCTAGCTGGACGATTGAGGCTGCGGCAGACTTTTTCTGGTCAACCCTCTCGATCTCAACCTGGGAGCAACTCACCTTCGAGCGTGGCTGGTCTCAAGACCAGTACCGTGAACGGATGCAGTGGGTTATCAAGAGAGCACTCTTGCGAGAAGGCTAACTTTGGAAGACCTCGCCTCGGCGTGTGATTGACATGAGTATCATCGTGAAACAGAGGGGGTTGCACCACGAAAACACGATGGATGCGCTTGCTATGCAACTCACGGGCTACGCCGATCCGTGTGGAACTGACTCCTTTCAACGACTACGCCCGCAATCGCGATTTGATGCAGCTCTGTGAATCGGCCAACTAGGCTTCTCCTCGCCTCCCTGATGGACGCCGACTGACTTTCACCATCCACTCCACCTGTTGCATTCTGCGCAAGGCGCGCATGCCTCTCGAATACCGTGACTCCCTGATAGTATCATCTCAATGGCACCTCTTTAAAATGCTTCGTCTTTACACAACTATCGGGATGGTGTCTGTGTTACTCCTGGCTAATCTTTATCTCGCTAAACTGCATAACTGGTTCTATATCAGTGTAATTTGGCATATCTCCCTGAAGTACTTGGGCGTGGAGTATAAATGCGGCTAGAAACGCTTCGGCGGAATCGAAAGTGTAGTTGCACATTACAACATAGGCTGGCTTAGTTCCTGGTTGCACGCCACTAACACCGTGTTCCACGGAGACGCCCTTGAGGGGTGAGCCCAGTTTTTCAATGGCCATCGGCATATGTGTATGTAGGTAATAATCCAGGTCAAACCGACCACCTTCTTTATTTGGATAGAAAATGTTAACTCTGATCATACTGTCATATTCCTTTCGTGATAAGGGATGTCTTGCCCAATAGAACGCCATGTGCAAGTTTTTCCTGCCGCCTGCGAGCGAAAGGAAAATTTGGAACAATCCCAAAACCGCTAGGGGCGCTTCCCCTGGACTTCGTTCACCTACACTTACTCACTATGTTATATAGTTTTTCAAGCTTTGATAACTTGTGCGAGTGCATCGAGGACTGATCTGAGCGCCTGCCTCGTCTCAGGGTCAGATACCTCACCATTAGAATTCATTTTTTTGCCGATAGCCGGGATCATGAGCTTTCCTCCCGTTGGGACATGGGCTCCCAAGGCGGTCAACGTCAGTAGAAGTGATGCATGCGCCTTGTCTCTCCCGTGGGTGACGGAGAGGCGCTGATTACGGCCACCGGCTTGCGATAGAACTCGCCCGAGGACACCGTCCAGTCGAGCGCGTTATTAAGCGATCCTGGGACTCCGAAGGCGTATTCAGGGGTGCAGATAAGTACGTCGTCGACCTCTTGGAGCAGCTTTCGCAGGTTGTGAACTGAGGCAGGCGGGTCGTCGCCGTCCAGGTCAGGGCTGAAATGTGGGAGGTCAGCTAAGCCATCATAGATGGTGATCTCTATGGTCTCAGGAGCCAATGCCGCAGTAGCACGAACGAGCCTCGTGTTGGTTGTACTAGCTCGAAGACTCCCGGACAGAGCGAGGATGCGCATGTATGTTCCCTTTCGGATTGTCATTAGTGCCCAGCAAATACTGAGCAACCACTTACTCACTTATCCTATTATTTTAAAACTCGTCAGCCGTCTCCCAAACACTTGTCTGCTCAACTGGAGATTCTTGTGTTGTTTCTGCAACTCTATTTCTTGTCTTCTCCTTTGCATCGCTTCCTCTACATTCCGCTGATGAATTGCTATAAGCTGGGTATATGATCCATAGGGTATCATTGTGTCCGCCTTTCTCAGGGGTATGGTGCCCCAACTCTTCTTACACTGCCTTGCTGCATCGTCCCTTGCCTCTTCCTGGAACTGAAGTGAAGAAGCTTGACTTTTTCGAGTGAGCTCATTACGCTTGAAACTGTCTTTGTGAACGCTCGTTAGTAGGAGCTCTTGCTGCACACACGGCTCTTGAAGTGGTGCATGCGGCAAGAACTCGCTTTCTACATGCGTCGTTTCAGCTGAGCCACCACTCTATGCAGACAAATCAGGTGTGGCTACGAACCACTTGCCGAAAAGTCCCTGACCATTGGTCTGACCGGCAGCCTTATCGCCTGCGAAGGCATAGAGCAGATGGCCATTGTACTCGACCTGGCTCCCGTTTACATCCTGTAGTACACTCAGTTTCCCGCTGAGGTTCGCTGAACTGGTGGGGGCACCTGAACCACTGAAGAACAGCAGGGGCCAGTTCTGCGCACATTGGCCATAGCAGGTTGACTGTGTCGCTGTATCACGAGTGAGGTAGTACAGGGTCAGGCCTTTGGAATTGGTAAGCACCGTCTGTGACTGGCCTTTGATGGTGACAGTCGTCGTTTGAATCACTGAAGTAGAAGTGCCTCCAGTGTTTGGAGTCTTTGCAGGTGGCGTGGAACTGCCACCACCATAACTGCCACCGCCGCTCGTTGTGGCGTTACCACAAGCGACGATAAACAGTGCGATGAAGACGCTAAAAGCGATCATCAAAGAGCGTTTAAGGAACATGTATATCCTTCCTTGTTTTGTCACCGATAAGTATCGGTATGTATCTATGTGAGGGAAATCTCTCACTCCTAATTGGAAATAGAGAGAAGGGATGCTTTGGTAGTTCCCCTCATCTCTGTCTTGCCTTCGTCTAGTGTAGGGCAATCCAGGTGGGAAAACATGCAACCAAAGTCGTATCGAAAGATGTATTATGACCACGTCCAAAGATTACGACTTTAGGAACATGACCTCGGAACTTTCGGTCTCCTAACGGAGAGCAGTTATGCCAAGTACGACCAGGAGAAAGAACAAGACGTAAAGAATCACCAAAACTTTTCTCCTTTACGACTGTGGGATTGAACAGAGGCGCGAGGGATGTATTTAGAGGAGCCCGATTGCTCGTGCGCGGGCCATGGCTTGTGTACGGTTGGACACCATTAATTTCCCAAAGATGTTACTTACATGCCGCTTGACGGTGCCGATCGCGATCACCAGTTGCTCGGCGATCTCCTCATTAGATGCACCGGCGGCTATCAAATGAAGGACCTCCAATTCCCGTTCCGTGAGCTGTTCCACTAGCACTGTGGAACGAGCAGTGGGAACAGCAGCGGAAGCGGATGTCTGCTCTCCCGAGGCCACAAGCAGCCTCGTGATGTAGTGCAGTGCTACACCTTGCGCATGGGCCAGGTGCAGCAGAGCGAGCATCACGGGGCCCTCATCGAGGAAGAGGCGCATGTAGCTCTCCGGTTCAGCCAGGGCCAGTACTCGCTGAAGAACAGCCAGCTCCTGCTCTTGCTGGCCCTGTGCCTGCAGGGCGAGGGCTTGCAGGATGAGTATCTCGATGACGCTGCCTCCGCGTGCGTTGCGCTCAGCATCGTGCAACAGCCGAGCCAGCATTTGCAGTGCCTCTGGGAGAAAAGGGTCTTCTGGATCAGCCCGTCCCTGAGCAATGCGCACCCGCGCCAGGCTGAGATACTCTCGTTCGCGGGGATAACTCAGATCTTCATCGTCGACAGAGAGGCCGCTCTCCTTCAGCCAGCGCTCGACTGCTGCAAGGTTGCCGTGCGCGACTTCCACCTGTGCCTGCACCGCTGCTGCCTGGGCCAGCAGGTGTTGCGCCAGGTGACGTTGATGGGCTAGTTCGGTAAATGCATGCAGAGTGTCCAAAGCTCCTTGGTAGTTCCCGCGTGCCTGCTGCAGGCGGGCAAGCGCCATATACCCGAGGATGACAACATAGGCGTAGACGGTCGAGGTTCCCCTGACCAGCTCCATCCCCTGGGAAAGATACTGCTCAGCCTCGTCCAGCTTATTCCATTCGCGCAGCAGGTCGCCCAGGCCGAAATAGTAATCGGCACTGTTGAGCAGGGCCTGGAGTCCTTCCCGTTCCGGTGTCACCTGCATCGTCTGCTCATAGGTGTGAGCCCCCGTGTGCAGCCTGCCCTGTAGCATCTGAAGGCGCCCCAGGAGGTTGATACTACCGAAATACGCAACGAGGTTGTTCGCTTCACGTGCCATTACCACGGCGGCCGAGACCCGTGGTAATTTGGCTGAAGGGTGGAAAGAATCAGACTGAATGATCGAAACGTGGGCTCAAGGTTCGAATAGGAACAGGTGGCCGGCTTCTCAATGGGCTTGCCCTCTACTCTCCTTTCCCTCAAGAGCTGGAAATTCGCCGGACGTGTTTCTGCGTCACCGAATGGACAACCTGATGAAGCTGATCACCATGGCATTGGAGTGGTCGTATGCGGAAGCGAGAGAAAGATGTGAGTCCGAAGATGCTGCAAGCCGCTGCAGAGTTGCTGACGCTGAACCGTGACGTGATTCGGGTCATTGATGCTCAGCCGCCCAGAGATGAGAAGCTCCCTGAGACCAGCGGGATATCTTGGTCACGCCTCTCGAAATGCGTTCGAACCTTCAGCCCAAAAGTATAGGGCTGAAGGTTCGAACGAGGGACCCTCGACCCAGCATTTTCGTTCGAACCCTCAGCCCATTTACCACGGGGTCACCTCCCCACTTACAAGGAAAGTACTGATTGCTCCTACCATGTCACTTGCTCGCATGACTGCTTCCGACTCCGGCAAGAGGTCCAAGGCTTGGCGACACAAAGCGATACCATGCTCGATATCGCCAAAGCACATGGCAATATTTCCCCGAATGAGGGCCACCGGTCCCAGTATAGAACGAGCATCCTCGGTGGAAGGATCGCTCTGGATGCCCCTTTCGGCATCCAGGAGACGAGCTGAGGACGCCTCGAGCTGGTTGCTGAACAACAACACGGTCGCGTAGACAATGCAGAGACGCGGGCGCGTCAGCAGCAGCGCGTCAGGAAGCCTTTTAGCCAGTCGAGCATCTTCTGGACTTGCCCATGCAGCGCCAACGAGTAGCCCTGCTGCTCGATCAAGTCGGCAACACGCTCAACATGGGTAGCCGCCAGCGCATGATGGACAGCTTCGAGCACCATACCGTGTTGCTCATACCATAGGCTGGCACGACGATGTAATGCGGGGAGGAGCGAAGGTTGGGTCTGCTGCAGGCGACCACGCAGCACCTCGGCAAAGAGGTGGTGGTAGCGATACCAGTGCCGCTGGTCGTCAAGGGAGATAAGAAAGAGATTGGCCCGTTCCAGGTGGTCCAGCATCGCCTGTCCTCCTGCCTCTTCGGTCACCTCATCACACAGGGGACTGCACAGGCGCTCCAGGATGCAGGTCTGCAGGAGGAAGGACTGGACCTGCGGGGATTGCAGCGCAAACACTTCCTCACTGAGGTAGTCAAGCACGAAGCGGTGGCTGCCGCCAAAGGCAGCGAGGAACGCGGAGACATCGCTTCTTCCCCCTAGGAGAGCCCGGCAAACTGCAAGCCAGCAATCCAGCCTTCCGTGTGGCTCTGCAAGAGGGCGAGGTCGTGGGGAGCCAGCTCGATGTGCATCACCCGCAGCTAAAAGAGGTGAGTTTCTTCTCTGGTAAAGCGCAGATCGGCGGCCCGCACTTCGGTCAGCTGGCCCCGCGCGCGCAGCCGTGAAAGGGGCAGAGGTGGATCGGCACGCGTGGCGAGGATGAGGTGCATCTGCGGTGGGAGATGCTCCACCAGAAAAATGAGCAGGCGATGGATAGCTTCAGCGGTAATGACGTGATAGTCATCGAGCACCAGGGTGAACGCGGCTGCCTCCTGCATTAGGAGGTCATTGACAAGCCTGGCCAGCACGGCTTCCGATGGTGCAGGCTGCGGTGTGCGCAGCAGCGAGAGTGCAGCCACACCGAGAGAGGGATCAAGCGTCTGCAAGGCGGTAATCAGATAGGAGAGAAAGCGCACTGGCTCGTTATCCGCACTCTCTAGTGAGAGCCAGGCGTCAGGTTTCTCTCTCTGGGCGAGCCAGTGCGCCAGCACAGTCGTTTTACCAAAGCCGGCGGGAGCCGAGACCAGTGTCAGTGCATGCTCCATTCCCTGCTGGAGTCGCTCGATTAACAGAGCCGCTACTCGGGCAGGGATATGCAGTGGAGAGAAGCGCAAGCTAGTGTAAAAAAGCTGATACAGCGCGAGTAAATTCCTCTTACTTGTAACAATCAGGAAGAGTAAGCCCTGATCGTTCATCATCCCAAGCCATGGAACTTATTTTCCATCCGGTCTCTGTCATGATGAACTGCATGGATATGATGCCTCGGCCTTTAAATGCCGCTCCCTTGTTGATTCCGTATTTTTCATAGGTGCTAAAACGATGCGCGACGTTCCCGAAAATTTCCGTAATCTCCGCAGTTTCGACTTCTTTGAAGTCAGTTAATACGCCTGCATCAACCATGCTTTGGCGAGGTTCGATAAATTGACGAACGTTGGATATTTCGGGCAAGATTGCACTATTTTTAATGAGTTGCCCGCTCTCGATAAAGAGCTTGTACAGGTTTTGATAGGCTGGATTGTTTTCTTCAAAGAAGGAGACAGCTCTGAAAAAATCGCTCGTGAGTGAGTCGATTTTATACTTACTACTTGAAACTTCCCGAGAAGTTGTCATTCCTGTTCCTTTCTCGCCTGCCCGTTGGCTATGTTATTGACTGAGAGCAGCGGTAATCCCAGGTCACGTATTTTCGCTAAGACGCCGTGTAACGCTGCTTGATCCGTGATCACGCCGGTAAGCAGTGCTTCGCCATTCTCGCTATTCGTGAGAGTGAAGCCGTCAAAGTACGTGGCCCATTGAGGACTGAGATGCCCCTTGAGGCGAATCTGATACGACGAAGGCTCGTCTTGCATATGTTCTATTCCTTTCTTTCCGCTCCGGCTAATGTACCTGTGTAGTGTTTTTTATATATAGTAGGTACGCTGTGCAAATACCATGCGATTTCGTCTTTTCTTTCGTTGGTGTCTTCTCTGTTGAGAGTGTACTATCAGGCATATGCTCATGTCATGCGACCAAAGGTGTATTTGAAGGTGTAGCCTGGGAAGGCGCCACCATTACGACTTTGGCAGGAGGAACAGAAGTCAGAGGAATTTAGAGCAGCCCAATCCCTTGTGCGCGGGGCACAGCTAGTGTGCGGTTTGACACGGTTAACTTGCCAAAGATGTTACTCACATGTCGCTTGACCGTGCCGATCGCGATCACCAGTTGCTCAGCAATCTCCTCATTGGAAGCGCCGACGGCTATTAGCAGAGAGACCGCTCTCCTCCACCCAGCGCACGGCTGCCGCGACGTTGCCTTGTGCGACCTCGATCTGCGCCTGTACTGCTGCCCCACGGTCCAGAAGGCGCGGCACGAATTGACGCTGGTGGGCCAGTTCGGTGAACGCTTGAAGGGTAGCCAATGCCCCTTGGTAGTTCCCGCGTGCCTGCAGCAGGCGGGCAAAGGCCGTATACCCGAGGGTCACAATTTCTGCGTAGACGGTCAAGGTTCCTCGGACCAGTTCCATCCCCTGGGAAAGATACTGCTCAGCCTCGTCCAGCTTATTCCATTCGCGCAGCAGGTCGCCCATGCCGAAGGAGTAGTCCGCACTATTAACCAGGGTCTGCAGTCCCTCCCGTCCTGGCGTCACTTGCATCGCCTGCTCATAGGTGCTGGCAGCAGTGCGCAGCTTGCCTTGCAGCACCTGCAGCCGCTCCAGGAGACTGATGCCGCTGAGAAAGGTAACGAGGTTGCCCGATGCGCGTGCCAGTGCCATGGCGGCCTCGACTCGTTCTTCCACTGATGATTCCCGCCGCGCTGGAAAGAGGGTATTTGTGGGAGCATTGATGACCAGCGCTCGTACGCCACATGCAAGGATGCTTTCTATACTGGTCTGATAATAAGCAGCAAACAAGGCTCGTTCTCCGGGCGCAATACTGCCAGCAGTCACCGCGACGAAAGGCTTATCTCAGTGAAGAAATGCCTTGAGTATTTCTGGAAACTTCCAGTTCTCCGGACGGTCCCAGAAGCAAAATCCCGTCATCTTGATATACTCCGGCCAGTCGTCGGGACGGGGCAGAAAGGCGGAAGAGACGACTAAGATGCTGAGTCGAGGAGAAAGATTGCCGGTCCACAGGAGATTGGAATGAGGTGGGACATCAAACGCGCACCGCACGCGATTGATCGGTTTATCGACAATCTGGCGGAGAAAGATGCCTCCGACAAACCAGGAGAAACGGTTACTCCATCGTTGCAGAGATGCTGGCAAGCGCGTGGGCAGGGGCTGGGCTGCTATCGAGACAGAAGGGGTGCGTTGAAGGGGTCAAGATCACGGTGATCGAGGTGATATGCAACAACTCGGCAACGATGGAGGCAGCAAACTGCGATGCGACCGAGATGAGCAGATCTGCTTGCTGGCAAATCTCGCGTAATTCAGCTACTTTTGCAGGCAGAGACGGAAGGATATAATGATCCACTAAGAGTTTTAACGAGGTCAGCGGCTGGTCATTGTTAAAACTCTGGTGGCGAAAAGGCGCTAAAGCCTTCTCCTGGTCTCCTGTTAACAGGCGCACAGGAAATCCCAGGAGACTGAGTTGCTGCTGAAAATTGGCTTCAACCGCGAAGAGCACGTCATGCCCACGCGAACGCAACGCGAATCCGAACGCAATGAATGGATTGAGATCCCCAGTTGAGCCAAAGGTGGTCACAACAATACGAGCCATATCTGTCTTCCTTCTGCAAAAAGCTGCTCAAACGCCAGAGATCCCGAGTTTCCTGGCCATATACATACTACGATCGATTTTTACGGTGAGCGAGCGAAAAGATCATTCCAAATTAGTAGTAGCGTGCTCCAGATCGGCGGCCCGGTGCAGGGCACGAAATTGGAGGGTCTTCACGTTGGCCTCCGAAACGCCCATTCTCTGCGCGGTCTCGTTCACAGATAGGTTGAGCAGAAAACGGCAGGTTAAGACCTCTCTATCACGTTCGGGTAGTTGCTGGAGGATACGCTGTAATTGTTCTGCCGTGCTGTCGTTCGCTCCCAAGAAGACCTCCTCGGTGGGGCCTTCCCATCCGGCTTCCTGGAGCACGTCCAGCGAGCTGGTAGGGGTGCGATAAAATGCTCGCCAGTAATCGACGACCGTTGTGCTGGCGACCTGGAGGAGCCAGCTTCGTATGCTTTGAGAGTTGCGTTCGTAATCGAGATGGCGAACCGCTTTCAAGAAGATCTGCGAGGTCAGATCTTCGGCCACTTCCCGGTTCTTCACTTTGATGTAGACGAAGTGGTAGACACGCGCAAGATTCTCCTGATATAGCGTCAGAAATTTCTGAGTGTTCGGGTTGACCTGTTGCTGTGTTGCGCACATATTCATTGTTTTATCACTTTTTGAGCAGTGCCTTGATCCCCTGCAATATACCAGAAGTATAACTGGTGCAATGGAAAACTCGCATCGGTTATATTTCGCATTTGGCAGGCTTTTTTTTGCGTTTGTAGGAATGCCGTTATGCGAAGAATTACCCATGCGTCCCTACTGGCTCTCTAAGCTAGCCCTTGATGGATAGCAAAGGCCGTAGCGGCAGCCCGGTTCTCGCTGTTCGTTTTGTTGAAGATATGGGTCAGGTGGTGCGCAACTGTTTTCTCGCTCAGGCTTAATTCGCGGGCAATCTCCCTGTTAGTCAGCCCCCCGGCAAGCAGGCACAACACCTGTACTTCCCGCGCGGTCAGCCCGGCGGGGTAGGTGGGCGAGGGGATGGTAGCTGCCGTGATTGATGCCGAGGATCTACTGCGGCTTTGAGCGGCGAGGG
>Ga0207684_10001999_pt1 | contig 21012 bp, 21 predicted proteins | sample KBSK5501metaG_FD_184342 | JGI IMG/M metagenome (GOLD analysis project Ga0207684, IMG submission 184342) | Corn, switchgrass and miscanthus rhizosphere microbial communities from Kellogg Biological Station, Michigan, USA - KBS K5-50-1 metaG... | ecosystem: Host-associated > Plants > Roots >...
GCCTTCGATGCCATCGTCAACGAGGCGGCCAAGTATCGCTACATGTCCGGCGGCAAGTTCGCGGTGCCGCTGACCATCCGCGCCATCGGCGGGGGCACCGGGCGGTTCGGCGCCCAACACTCGCAGACCGCCGAGTCGTGGTTCACGGGCATTCCCGGCCTGCGCGTCGTCGCGGCCGCCACCGCGCCCGATGCGTACGGCCTGCTTCGCTCCGCCATTCGTGACCCCAATCCGGTGCTCTTCTTCGAGCACAAGGGCCTGTACGTGCGCAAGGCGGAGGTGACGACGGGCGAGCGCGGCCTGGTGCCCATCGGTAAGGCCCGGGTGAACCGGCTGGGCAAGGACGTCACCGTGGTGGCAACGTTGCTGATGGTGGAGCGATCGCTGGCCGCCGCCGCAACGCTCGCCGAAGAAGGGATCGAGGCGGAGGTGATCGACCTTCGCACGCTGCATCCGATGGACCTGGACACCTTGCGCCGCTCCGTCGAGAAGACCGGGCGCCTGGTCACCGTCGAGGAGCAGCCGAAGCCGCAAGGTTGGGGGAACGCGGTGATCGCCTCGCTTGCCGAGGCGGGCGTTCCATACAAGGCCCCGCCGGTGCGGATCGCGCTGCCCGACATCCCGCTCGCCTACAGTCCGGGCCTGGAGGACGCCATGCTGCCCGGCCCGGCGTCGATTGCCGAAACCATTCGCCAGCTGGTCCGAGCCGGTCGCTGAACCGCCAGCCGTAGGGAGGGGGAAGTGAACAAGATTGAAAAGATCGAGACCATCCCGATTCGGGTGCCGCTCGATCGTGTGTATCGAGGCAGCTACTACGAGATGCAATCACGCTGCACGATCATCACCCGCGTCCACACCGCGAACGGCGTGGTAGGGGAGATCTACAACGCGGATAGCGACAGTGAGCAGGTCGAAATTCTTCGCATCATCCAGGATGAGTTGGCCCCGGCGTTGATCGGCCGCGATGCCTCCAACATCGAGGGTGCCTGGGAGGCGATGCAATTCAGCACCTGGGACCAGCTTCGCGACAGGCGACTCGCCATGCAAGCGATCGCGTCGATCGACAGCGCGCTCTGGGATGCGTTTGGCAAAGAGGTCAAAGTCCCGCTGTACAAGCTCTGGGGTGGATATCGCGACAAGATGCCGGTGATCGGGATCGGTGGCTACTACGGTCACGACGATGACCAGCTGCGCGAAGAGGCCCGCTTCTTCATGGAGCAAGGTTTTTCTGGCATGAAGTTCAAGATCGGGGCCAAGACACCCGAGGAAGACGAGCGCCGGGTTCGCGTCGTGCGCGATTTCGCCGCAGCAGACTTCATCATTATGTGCGACGCCAACCAGGGGTACACCACGCGCGAGGCGATCGAATTCGGCAAACGGGTCGCCGACATCGGGTTGCGCTGGTTCGAGGAACCCTGTCGCTGGTCGAATGATCGCCGTGGGATGAAGGACGTCCGCGCCATGACCGGCATCCCGGTGGCGGCCGGGCAAAGCGAGTACTCCCGGCTGGGCGCCCGCGACCTTATCGTCGATGGGGCAATCGACGTCTGCAATTTCGATGCCTCGTGGGGCGGCGGGCCCACCGAATGGCGCCGGGTTGCCGGCCTGGCCGCCACCTTCGACGTCCAGATGGGCCACCACGAGGAGGCCCAGCTCTCGTTCCACCTGCTGGCCGCCATTCCACACGGAACCTACGCCGAAGCGTTTTCCATCGAGCGAGATCCGATCTTCTGGCACATGCTGGCCAACCGCCCGTCAAAGGGCGACGGCGGCTTCGCGCTGCCGCGCGGGGGCGGCTTCGGCTGGCAGCTCGATGCGGCCTTCATCAAGAAATACCGAGTCGACGCCGGCTAGCCGGGCCTACCTCGGCGCGATCACCGTGTGCTCGGTCACGAAGTAGACCTGGTTGCGTCCGAGAAACTTCGGGCGATCGTCGGCTAGGAGACTTCGAATGGGCTCGGCTTTGAATGCAGCCTCGGCATCGGCGACGGAGTCGAACCAGAGCTCGCCGATGCCGTCCCACTCGCTCGTCGACGGGTCGATGATGGGGTTGAAACGGAGCCCGCGTAGGTTGTGCAGCTGGCGGACGATGGCGGCGTGCGGGCCCATCCAATGTTGGCGGAAGGCTTCGGGCGACATCCCCTCTTTGCGGGCGACCAGGCTGATCCGCTTGATCATCGGCTCGCCGTTTCGCCCGGCATCCCGACCGCGTTCGTAATGGCGTCGCCGACCTCGCGGGTCGAAGCCTTGCCGCCGAGGTCCGGTGTGTGCGGTCCGCTCCGAGCCACCCGCTCGAGCGCCTGCATGATGACGGCGGACGCTTGTGCCTCCTTGAGGTGATCGAGGAGCATCGCCGCCGCCCACACCGTAGCAAGTGGGTTGGCGATGCCGCGACCCGCGATGTCCGGCGCCGAGCCATGGACGGGTTCGAACATCGACGGGAAATGACGATCGGGGTTGATGTTGCCCGAGGCCGCCAGTCCGAGCGAACCCTGCAGGGCGCCGCCCAGGTCGGTGAGGATGTCTCCGAAAAGGTTGCTGGCGACGACCACATCCAGTGTTTCGGGGGCGGTAATGAAGCGTGCGGCGAGAGCATCGACGTGATAGCGGGTGACCTCGACGTCCGGAAACTCATCCCGCAGCCCTTCGATCACCTCATCCCACAGGACCATCGAGTACTGCAACGCATTCGATTTGGTCGCGGACGCCAGGCGTCGTTTTCGCCGGCGCGCCTGCCCGAAGGCGTAGCGAGCGACGCGTTCGATGCCGCGCCGGGTGAACACACTGGTTTGCACGGCGGTGTCGTCTGGCGTTCCTCGCTTGAATCGCCCGCCGATGCCGACGTACTCACCCTCGGTGTTTTCTCGGATGCAGAGCATGTCGACGCTTCCATTCGCGGCGCGGCGCAACGGCGAAGCGATCCCATCGAGGACGCGGATCGGTCGCAGATTGACGTACTGATCGAATCCACGCCGGATCGGGAGGAGCAGGCCATGAAGGCTCACGTGATCCGGGACGCCGGGAAAGCCGACGGCGCCGAGGTAGACGGCGTCGTGCTTCGCGAGGATCGCGAGCCCGTCAGCGGGCATCATGCTGCCGTTCGCCAGATAGTATTCGCAGGACCAGGGAAGGTCGGTGGTGGTAATTTCGAAGCGGCCCGTGACGCGACCGGCCTGACGGAGAACGTTGAGACCGATTGGGATTACTTCTCGTCCAATGCCGTCGCCGGCGATGACGGCTAAGCGGTAGGTCGACACCCCGCAAGTATGGCGATCTCGGTCCCACGCGTCATTTACCTCGGCCCCTTTGCCGTCATGGCCGACCGTTTCGCGGTGGCGCCGCTGCTGATTCCGATGGCCGTCAGCTTCCACGTCTCCCTGGCGGCGGTCTCTGGTGTCGCGAGCCTCTACTACCTCGCGTACGGTCTGATGCCGCCGGCCTACGGGGTGCTTGCGGATCGCTTCGGCCGTGTACGGGTCATACGGGGCGCACTGATCGGAACCGCGGTCGCCGACGTTCTCTCGGTGGTGTCGCCGAATCTGAGTCTGTTGCTGGTGGCACGATTCATTACCGGCGGCATCGCATGCGGCGTCATGCCGGCGACGCTCGTCTTTCTAGCGGACCGTTTTCCTTTCACCGTCCGCCAGCAGGCGATCACCAACGTGTTGGTCTTCGTTGCCCTCGGCACCTCGGCCGGCACGCTCGGGGCTGGCCTCACTGCCCACGTGCTCACGTGGCGCGTCTTCTTCCTCATCCCGGGAGCCATTGCGCTCGGGGTCGCGATCGCTCTTCGACGAACCCCTGAATCGCTGGTCACGCGATCGAGCCAGAATCCGCTGCGCCAGGTGGCGAGCGTGTTGCGGCACGGCTGGGCGCTCTTCTTGCTGGGCGTTGCCGTCCTCGTCGGCGCTGTGATGTTCGGGTTCATCACCTACCTCGCGCCCGCCCTCGAAGCGAGCGGACAGAGCCCGGCCATCGCGGGCATCGTGGTCGCAAGCTACGGCCTCTCCGTTCTTGTTTGCACGCGCGTCTTTCGTTACGTGGCGCGGCGAACACCCGCGGCGCTGATCCTCGCTGGGGGCGCCACCCTGTTGCTGATTGGATACGTGGTTGCCGCGGTGGCCCAGACCGTTCCCGTCATCCTTCTGGCGAGTGTTCTCGCCGGTGGCGCCTACGCCTTCATGCAGTCGACCTTCCAGACCTGGGCGACCGATGTCGTGCCCGAGGCTCGCGCGACCGCCACGTCGTTGTTTGCGACCGCGATCTTCACCGGCGCCGCCCTGGCGACCTCAGGCGTGGCCGGACTTGCGGGTGCTCATCGATACTCGACCCTGTTTACCATCGCGGCCATCGTGACCGTCCCGGTGTTGATCGTTGGCAGCCTGGCGCGTTGGCGCTATCCGGGATCTGACGCGATCGATGAATCGAAGCCGACCAGTCCGATTGGCTGAGGACGAGCCTCGACCCCAGTAGGCTCTTTGCGAAATGTTGAACTTCTTTGCGCACAACCTGGACAGCCTGCTCGCCACGTACGGCTACGTGGCGGTCTTCTTCTTCGTCGGCATCGAGAGCATCGGTATCCCGGTGCCGGGGGAGACGATGCTGGTCACCGCCGCTATCTATGCGGGGACGACCGGCCGGCTCTCGATTTTCTGGGTGATCGTCGCAGCGTCGGCGGGCGCGATCGTCGGCGACAACATCGGCTATGCGGTTGGCCGCACCGGTGGTTACCGCGTGCTGAAACGGTACGGACCGTACATTCGTCTGGAGGAGAACCGGCTAAGGCTCGGGCAGTACCTCTTCCGCAAGCACGGCCCCAAGGTGGTGTTCTTCGGGCGATTCGTTTCGGTGCTGCGCATCTTCGCCGCCTTCCTGGCCGGCGTCAATCGCATGCACTGGAGGGTTTTCCTCATCTTCAATGCGGCGGGCGGCATCATCTGGTCGACGATCTATGGCATTGCCGCCTTTCTGCTCGGGAAACAACTGCTGCAACTCTCCGGCCGCGTGGATTTCGTACTGGCGGTCGTCGGCGTCGCGGTGATCCTCGTTGTCATCGTCTTTCTGCGGCGCAACGAGGCGCGGCTGCAGCGCGAGGCCGACCGGGCGATGCCCGGACCACTCGAAGCTCGGCGCTAACTCGTCCGCCGGCGCTCGCTATCGAAGATCTTGGCCAGTAGCGCCAGCAGCTGCCTCTGCTCGGCCGGCGTCAAGCGGTCGAGGAAGCTCGGGGGCTGGGCGAGACGCGCCTCCAGCGTCGTCCGCAGCCGCTCACCCTCCGGCGTCAGCGCGAGCAGCCGAAGCCGCCGATCTGAGGCGTCCGAGCGGCGCTCGATCAGGCCGCGCGCCTCGAGCGAGTCGGCCAGCGCGTTGATATTGGAAGGATCGTAATGCAATCGCCGGGCGAGCTCCCGTTGTGACTGCGGCTCCGCCAGCTCTCGCACGAGCTTGCCCTGGGAGAGGGAAAGGCTGCACTCGGCCACCCGGGTCGTGAAGTCATCGCGAACGCTGCCGAAAGCATCGTCCCGTAGGAGCTTCCAGAGGGCCTGGGCGGCCTTCCCTTCGACTTCGGTTGCCACGGATGGAATATACCCGCCAGATCAATGGTTTATTCATGTGAATCGTTCAATGATCTCGACAAGCATTGGAGGCAGAGACATGGCGTTTGTTCCTTACTGGATCGATCCCGCGACAGCCAGGCAAACCATCGATTCCGGCCAGGCGATCGTCCTGGACGTCACCTCACCGTTCATCGAGAACGCGGTCAAGGGGAAGATTCCGGGAGCGCTTCGCGTGTCTCCCCGGGCGATCCTCGACCGCAATCGGCACGGGGCCGACCTTGTCAGCGACCTGCCCGATCTTTCTCACGACAAGACCATCATTGCCTACTGCACCTGCGCCGACGAAGAGGCCAGCACGCGCCTGACCCGCGCGCTGCGCAGTCAGGGCTATGACGCGTGGCTGCTCGAGGGCGGTCTACCCGCCTGGCGCGCCGCCGGCTACCCGATGGAGCTCAACCAGGCGGTCGCCGCATAAGCGGCCAATCTGTAACGCACGCCGCCTACAGCCTACGCAGCCTGTGAGATCCCGATCATCGGCGAGACGGTAACGAAGACCGATTCGCTCCTCGCTGCGTTCAAGGACACCCATTTTCTGGCCATGATACGGCGGCGCGAACGTCATAATCAGAGGATGCCGCGCGCGGTCTGGTCGGGAACGGTCAGCTTCGGGCTGGTCAGCATTCCGGTGCGCCTGTACCCGGCGACGCGCCGCCAGGACATCCGCTTCCATGAGATCGACCGGTCGAGCGGACAGCGCATCCGCCACCAGAAGGTGGTCGAGACAGCCCCGACGGTGCCCTTGCCCAGAGGGGGAGGGAATCTTGAAGGGCCATCGCCGAGGGGCGGAGCAGATTACTTGACCCCGGTGCCCCGAGGCGGAGCAAACTACCTGGCGCATGAGGCGGACGGGTCCGCGGAGCTGGCACGAAGACCAGTGGCGGCCCCCGATGTCGCCAAGGGGTTCGAAGTGGCGAAGGATCGATACGTCACGGTCGACCGCGAGGAATTGGAGCAGCTCGCCCCCGAGCGAAGCCGGATGATCGACGTCGAGCAATTCGTCGACGCGTCGGCGATCGACCCGATCTATTACGAAACTAGCTACTACGCCGTACCCGACCGGGGTTACGAACGTGCCTATGGGCTGCTGGTCGAGGCGATGGGGGAGACCGGCAAGGTGGCGATCGCCTGGTTTGTCTTACGCCGCAAGCGCTATCTGGCCGCGTTGCGCCCGCAGGGTCGTCTCATGGTCCTGACCACGATGTTCCACGCGGATGAAATCCTGCCGACCGCCGAGCTGGAGCCTGCCAAACAGACAGACCTGAAGAAGAAAGAACGCGAGATGGCGGCGCTGTTGATCAACACGCTGTCCGGACCGTTCGAACCGCAGCGTTATCCGGACGACTACCGCCAGCGCCTGAAAGCGTTGATCGAGGGCCGGGCAGCCTCAGCGCGGCCGGCGACGGCGGCGGTCGCAGCCGGCGGCGGGGTCAACGACCTGATGGCGGCCTTGCGGGCGAGTGTCGAGCAGGCGCGTCGCGCCTCGAAATCCCGCGCTAAGCCGCAGGCGACGCGGCGCAAACGAAAGACCGCCTGAGGCAGTGCGCTAACCGCTAGCGGTCACGACGAGAACCGGGCTGCGCGCTGTAGGAGACCCATGGGCCACGCCGGCCGCCGTGGCGATCGTAGAACCGCTGGGCATCCTTGTTGTCCTCGGCCGTCACCCAGTCGAGGCGGGCGTAACCGTGCGCCGTAGCGTAGGCCAGACTGGCGTCGAAGAGCGCGGCGCCAACCCCATGACTTCGGAGCAAAGGGTCGACGAAGAGGTCGTTCATGACCAGGATGCGATCGGCAATCAGCGTGTCGAGACACGCATACAGGCTGGCGAAACCCTGAAGTCGCCCGTCCGCCTCGGCGACCAGCTGCACCCCGAGGCCGGGATCCTGCTCGAGGAGATCGAGCAGGGCCTCGACCTTCGGCCTCGCAAAGGCTGTGCGGTAGAAGGCGAAATAGCCCTCGATCAAGTCGAGAAGTTGGGGGCGATCCTTCCGTTCCGCCGGACGAACCAGCACCGGCCCAGCCTAGCATCAGATTGATGACAGGCCAGGCGCAGACAGCGAGCCCCGGTGGGGAAGCGCGAGCGCATATCCTGGGGATGGCGACGGCGCTCCCGCCGATAACCGCCACTGTGGACGAAGTCTGGGGTGCGCTCGGCCGGGTACGTGGCCGCCGGATGCCAAAGCTACAGGGCGATGAGGGGGCGCGAACCCGCTACTTCGCGCAGCCACTAGCCTCGCTGATGGAACGCCGCACCCAGAGTCAGCAGACGGACGCCTATCTCGAACACGCCCGGCTGCTGGCCCGGCGGGTGTGTTGCAAGGCGCTGGAGCGAAGCGGCGTCGCCCCCGAGGACATCGGCCTGGTGATCGGGGTGTCCTGCACGGGTGTCGTCCTCCCTTCGCTGGACGCGGAGCTGATCCCGTTGATCGGGCTGCGGCCCAACACCGCCCGGCTCCCGATCACCGAGCTCGGGTGCGGCGGCGGGGTAGCAGGCCTGGCGCGGGGGCTTGACTACATACGCGCCTACCCGCAAAGAAATGTGCTGCTCTTCGCCGTCGAGATCCCGTCGCTCACGTTCCAGCCCGACGATCACTCGCTCGACAACCTGGTGGCCGCGATGGTCTTTTCGGATGGCGCCGGTGCGGTCGTCTTACGAGGGGGAGAGGGCGGGCCGGGCTGGACCCTGGAGCACTGCGGCACAGTCCTGGTGCCGCAAGGCGCCCGCCACCTTGGCTACGAGCTTCGAGACGGCGGGCTTCGCGTGATTCTGAGCCGCGAGCTGCCGGATGTGGTCGAGGCCCACCTGCCCGAAGCGGTCGATACCTTCCTCAATCAGGCGGGTCTTCGCCTCGCCGACGTCGACGGGGTCGCCGCGCACCCGGGAGGGCCACGCATCGTCGATGCGATCGAACACGCGCTGAACCTGGATCCGGACGCGTTGGCCACCTCGCGCTCGGTGTTCGCCGGCAACGGCAACGCGTCGAGCGCCGGGATCTTCTTCGTGCTCGAGGAGATGCAGCGCGTCGGAGCGCCAGGTCGGGTGCTCGCGATCGCCTTCGGTCCGGGGCTCTCGATCGAGCTGGCGCTAATGAAGCTGGTGTGAAGGCCCCCACCCCGACCCTCCCCCGCGAGCGAGGGAGGGAGATTTCATACGCACTGGTCTTGCTCGTCTTCGGTGCCCAGCGAGGTTTCGAGCTGATCTATTCCGCCAGGAACGAGCGCATCATCCATCGCCAGCAGCCGGATGCGCCACAGGCTGGCGGATCAATTTTCAAATGGATCGCCCTTGTCAACGTTGGTCTGTTTACCTTACCGGCCCTCGAACGCGCCTTGCGCCGTCGCCCGCCGCCTCGGCCGGTCGCAGCCTTGGGCTGGGCTGCCGCTATCGCCGCGGTCGCGCTCAGGCTTAGCGTCATCGCCTCGCTGAGTGAATCGTGGAACGTGCGCGCGCTGGTGCCCAGCGACCTGCGCGTCGTCGACCGCGGACCGTACCGGTTTATCCGCCATCCTAATTACGTCGCGCTGGGGCTGGAGTTTCTCGGCCTGCCGCTCATCGGTGGCGCCTACGTGAGCGCGCTCGGCCTCGGTCTTGCCAACGCCGCGGTTCTGCGGCAACGCATCGCGGAAGAGGACGCGCTCCTGATGGCGATCCCGGCCTACCGCGAGCGCATGGGCGGCAAACCAAGCTTCCTGCCCCGTCTGCCTAGCGGCCGCTGAACATGCGCAACCACTCGCGCGGCGTGATGCGGTTGAAGCCCCAGTAGCCGAAGCCGATCCCGAGCAGCTTGCTCAGCGTCTGCGGCGAGTGCCTGTGATTACGGATCGCGCGGTCGACCAGCGCGGGGGTGCGGCTGAGGCGGAGGAATAACGCCGCGACCCGATGTGGGTCCTTCGTGATCTGGCCGTGCGCCCGCCGATAGGCACGCTCGGGGTCCGGCGATGCCAGCGCGTCCGCAAATGCGCGCGCCTGACGCAACCCCGTGGCGATCCCCTCGGCCGTGATCGGGTCGGTGAAGCCCGCGGCATCGCCGATCAGAAAGATGCCACGGTCGGCCACCGTCGTCGCGCCGTACCAAAAGGGACCCACCGCCGATACCGAACCAACGAGGTCAGCCTGGCGCAGCCCCGGCCGGATCGCCTGCGCGATCGTACGGTAGCGCGACTCGAGTTGACCGCCGAACTCCGCCATGCGGTCCTGGTAAGCGAGAAGCGCGACCATTCGCTGGTTGCCCGCCACCGGACCTTCGTAGACTTCGAGGCCTCGGTCGAACGTGATCCGCACCCATGGGTCGAGCGGCGCATGCATGACCCAGTGGCCGACAATGCCGTAGCGGTGGGGCGGTCGCGGCCCAACCGTCCAGCCAAGTCGATGGCGAAGCCCTGACCGCAAGCCGTCGGCCAGCGCCACGAAGCGCGCACGAAGCTCGCCGGTCGTCGTGATCAGGGCCGACATCCCATCGCTGTCCTCTCTGATATCGCGCGCTTCGCTTGACGGGATGAACCGGATGTCGGAGTGGTGGCCGAGCGCCTCGGCCAGTTGCGCATCGAAGGTGATCCGCCTGATCCCCAGCCCCGCCTGCTCGCCGGCATGCGCGGGAAAGGGCACGGCCGTGGGTGGCTCCTCGACTCGGCCGAATTGGATTCCCTGGAGCGGCGGCGCACCGCCCGATAGCACGGCAGCCTCGAGGCCGAGTTCGCGTAAGGCAGGTCGGCCGCTTGGCATGAGCCCCTCGCCGCATGGCTTGTCGCGCGGAAACGCGTGCTTGTCGACGATGATCACCCGACGTCCGCCTCGCGCGGCAAAAAGTGCCGCGGCGGCACCCGCGGGCCCAGCACCGATCACCGCAACGTCGGCGTCGACCGGAGACTTACGCGCCATGGAGCAACGATAGATGGGATAGGCTAATCGAACAAACCGTCGACCACAGGCCTGGAGATTGTAAGGGGACATTGCCATGAAGCAAGACGATTCAAAGAATTTGCGCGTGAAGACGGGGGTGAGCCGGCTGTGGCTGGGGGTTGCCGCGGTCGTTGGCGCCGCAACCGCATTCCTCGCCGATCCGCAGCGCGGCGGTGCTCGACGGGAGGCGGCGGTCCGGAAGGTTTCAAACGTCACAAAGTCAGTGACTGGGCGCGTTGGCCGCTGGCGCAATGTCGTCAGCGCGAGATTGTCTCGCCCCGAAGAGGGCCGGCTCCCGGAGCAGGTGACGGTTCCCACGGATCCGGGCGGCGCCGCAAAAGCGAAGCCACCGTCGACGAGCGTGCCAAAGCCCGAAGCGAGGGTCGAGACCAAAAAACCGGAAGCGTAATCGATGAGGTGCGGCGCGAGACCGATTGTGGCGGGCCTTTCCTTTTGTCAAACTTGACACCATGTGCAGAAGCATCAAGACGCTCCGCCGCAAGGAAAGTAAGCCCACTGACCAGGAGATTCACGACGCCGCCCTGCAGTTCGTCCGCAAGATCAGCGGCTACCGGGTGCCCTCGCGTGCGAACACGGTGGCGTTCGAGTCCGCCGTGAAAGAGGTCAGCGCCAGTTCCCGCCGATTGCTCGACGCGGTCGCCTGATCAGATTCGGCGCCGCCCGACGGGTGACCGCAGGATCACCAGCGCGCCTGCGAACATGACGAGCGCGCCGACTACCAGCGCCGGCCGGTAGCCGGCGGTCTGCGCCAGCACCGCGCCGACTACCGTCCCGAACAGGGTTGCTCCCAGTGCCGCGAAGCGGATGCCCGCATTGATCCGCCCCAGCAGCGCCGCCGGGGCGATCGCCTGGCGAAGGCTTGTCTGGTTGATCTCGTAGATCGTGGCTCCGCCATCACCCACCACTTGCTGCGCGAGCAGCAACAGGAGGGCAACGACGCCGGCGCCACGGGCAAGCGGCATGAAGAGAATGCCAATGCTCGCGAGCACCAGCCCGACGATCATGGTGGGCCCGATGCCGAAGCGTCGGGTCACGCGACCGGCGAGCATCGCCGCCGACAGTGAGCTGACCCCGCCGACCGCATAAACGAGACCGAGCAGACCGGGCAAGAAGCCGAGCTCGCGCAGCGCGTACAGCGAATAGATCGTGCCCACGATGCCGAAGGTGCATTCGAAGGCGGCGACGCTGAGCGCGATGGCGCGCAGGGAGGCGTCCGCACGCACCGCCGACAGGCCCTCGAGCAGCTCGTGCACGACGCCGTGGGGTTCGGTGCGGGGAACCGGGGGCGGCTCAGGCGCCCGGATGGCGGACACGAACACCGCCGAGACGACGAACGTCACCGCATCGACCGCGATGGCGAAGGGGGCGGTGAACAACTGCACCAGCCAACCCGCGACCCCGAAGCCGCCGACCTCGGCGATCGACTGCGTGGCCGCCAGCTTGCTGTTGGCATCGAGCAGTCGCTCACGACCGACGACGGCAGGGATGTACGACTGCTCGGCCACGTCGAAGAAGACGGTGAGCAAACTGACCAGCACCGCCACCAGGTAAATCTGCCCGATCTGGACGTGACCAGTGTGGGCCACCAGGGGGATCGATCCCAGCGCCACTGCGCGTCCGATGTCGGCGGCGATCATGATCGGCCGGCGCCGGAGCCGGTCGATGAAGACGCCGGCAACGAGCCCGATCAGGAAGCCCGGCACCAGGTCGGCCGCGCGCAGGATGGCAATCTGCCCCGGGGTAGCGTTCAACACCAGGATCGCCATGAAGGGGAGCGCGGCGCGCGTGATCAGCGAGCCAAAGGTCGATACGGTCTGCGCGCTCCACAGAATGACGAACGGCGCGTTTTTGAGGAGGCTGGCGGGCGGGGTCGCGGCGGGCGGGGCTACGAGCCTGCGGCCGGCAGACGCAGGACGAAGGTCGAGCCCTTGCCGGCCTGGCTCGACTGCAGCTGTAAGGATCCGCCCATCTGCTCGGCGAGACCGCGGCTGAGGTACAGGCCGAGACCCGTCCCCGGTTTCTCCGTGACCAGGCGGTCGGTCCCCCGGGTAAAGCGCTGGAAGATCCGGCCCTGATCCTGGCCGGAGATCCCGATGCCATCGTCGGCGACTGTCAGCGAAACCTGCTGGCCGTCGAGCTGTGCCCCCACCCGGATAGTCGGCGGGCGGTCGGCGTAGGTCAGCGCGTTATTGAGCAGGTTGTCGAGGATCTTGCCCACCATCGCCTCGTCAGCGAGGATCGCAAGGTCGGTACCGCCAGCGATCTGGACGGAGGCGCGGACGAGTTCCGCGCGGGGACGAGCCCGAGCCACAGCCCGCGTCACGGCATCCCTCACCAAAACGCGGCCGACCCTCGGCGTCAAGACCTTGCCCTCGAGCCGCGCCACCGTCAGGAGTTCGTTGGCGATGGTCTTCGCCTCCTCGGTCTTTCTTTGCGCCGTTTCCAGCACATCGCGCAAGGATTTCGGCAATTCGCCGAACGCGCCCTCGAGCGCCATGGACAGGTAGCCGCCGGTGACGGTGAGCGGTGCGCGCAGTTCGTGGACCGCGATGCTCATGAATTCGCTCTTGGCCTGCTCCGCCTCCCGGGTCTGCTCGATCAGTCGCGCATTACGAAGCAAGAGGGCGCCCAGCGTCGAGAATTGTTGGAGCGATTGAACCGCCGCCGGATCGAACGGCTCATCGCCGGCCTTGGCCATGGCCAGCAGGCCGATGGTCTCGCCGCCGACAGCAAGCGGAGCGACGAGGAACCGCCGGTATGGCTGCACCGCCGACTCCATGCCGGGCGGTGCCCCGGTATACTCGGCCGCGCTCAGCTCGACCACGCGGCCACTGCTGACTCCGGCAACCACCATGGGCATCAACGGCCAACGTGTCCCCACCAGCTCGCCAGTTGGGGTCGATTCGATCACCATTTCGGACCCTTCCAGCCGGGCCAGGGATGCGCCATCGGCGCCGACCGACGCCGACGCGCGCTCGAGCAGTCGCCCCAGGACCTGGTCGAGGCGAAGCTGGCTCGCGACATCTTCGGCGGCGTCAACCGCGGCCCGAAGCCGGGCGGCCGTCTCGTCGGCGCGCAGTCGGGCCGCTTCGCCTTCCTCATACAGTCTGGCGTTTCGCAGCGCCAGGCCTGAGATCGCGCTCAGCAGGGTAAGCGGCGCCCGGTCGTCCTCGGTGAACGGTTTCTCCTCGTAGCGGCTGAAGACCAGCATTCCGATTACGTTCCCACCGTGGACGAGGGGCAGGACGGCGACATGTCGCACATTGGCAAGAGCCTGGCGAAACTCGGGGGCCGCTTTCTCCAGTGCCAGGCGACCGCCGAAGGCCGGCTGCAGGCTCTCGATTGCCTTCTTGACCAGTGGCTGTCCTTCGAAGTAATCGAGCGAGTAACGCTGCCCGACCCAGGTCAGCTCGCCGGCCCGGCCATAGGTCGCCTCGACCACGATGTGGTCGTCGACCAGGCTGGACAGCGTGCCCCGATCCGCCTGCACCGCATGCGTTCCCCGCTCAAGGATGCGGGCGATGACCTCGCGCGGGTCGAGAGACCCGGCGACGTCGAGCGCCATCTGGACCAGCTCGCCGACGTCCTCCTGCGGCTGACCCTGTAGGGGCGACCGAGCTATCACCGCGGCTGGCTCGAGAGCCATGACGGCACAGTCACGCGGGAAACATTAGCGCAAGTCACGCGGGTGTGCGTTATGACACTGCCGATGTCATGGAGCGTCGCCGGATCGCCCCGGCGGGGCCGAAAATCGACCCCGCCGAAACAGAAACGCCTTAGCGGGTCGCCAAGGCGAAAAGGGGATTCGGCTTGCCGGTCTCGCTGTACTGCTTCAGCCGCTCGAGGATCAGCCCCCAGGTGTAGTTGATCGAACCGAGATCGTCCTGGGAAACGGAGGCCGGCCAATCGGCGTGACGGAAAACCACGGAGGTCTCGCCGTTGTCGGCGGGGGAGATGTCCCAGCTGACGGTGGTGCCGTCCCAGTTGGGGAAGTCGGCGAGCCCGGTCCACTTCACACGCTTGCCGGGCACCAGTTCGTCCACCCGCATCCGCTGGGTCGGTCCCCCAAAGCCGAAGCTCGCGATCGAGCCGACTTTGGTCTCGGCCTTGCTCTCCGAGGTCCAGAAGCTCTGCAGTCCCTGGGCGGTCGAGACCGCCTTGTAGATCGTGTCGGGTGTCGCTTTCACATTCACCTGGTGTACGAGCGGAGCGGCCATGCTAGCATCCTCCTAAAGGAACAACTTAATTTAGGAACAGCTTAAATAAGATATGCCGAGAATGCAAGCCCCAACTCGCAACGCCCCCATCGAAGCCGCGATGAACGCGATCGCCAATCCACGGCGGCGCCAGATCCTTCACCTGGTTTGGGATGCGGAGCGCTCGGCTGGAGAAATCGCAGCAACGGTCGACGACGTGAGCTGGCCGGCAGTTTCTCAGAACCTTCGGCTGCTCAAGGATTACGGCCTGATCAGGGAGCGACGCCAGGGGACCCATCGGTACTACAAGGCGGACCAGCGGGCGCTCGGGCCGCTCGAGGCCGTACTGCGACAGATGTGGACGCGCGACCTTGGCCGGCTGCGCGAGCTTGCCGAACAGGAAGCGCATTCCAGGAAGAAGCGACGTGATTGAGGACCTGACGGGCGCGATCGAGATCACCCAGCGGATCGAGGCGTCGCCCGAAATCGTGTTCGCATACCTGACGGACAGCCAACGCTTCGTGCGCTGGATGGGCGTTGGCGCGGAGCTCGACGCTCGCCCCGGCGGCCGCTACCGCATCGATGTCGACGGTGTGCACATCGCGAGCGGCGCCTACGAGATCGTCGATCCACCCCGACGGCTAGTGATGAGCTGGGGCTGGGAGGGCCATCCAACCGTTCCCCCCGGGTCGACGACGGTCGAGATCACCCTCACGTCAGATCGTGGTGCGACCGTCCTTAAGCTTCGCCACCTCGGACTACCCGGCGAAGGCGAACGCCGCACGCACGCGGAGGGGTGGGTGCAGTATGTAAACCAACTTGCTGTGGCCGGAGGTCGACACTAGCGACCGCTTTCGCTCAGCGCAGCGGCATGTGCGCGTCGGGGCCTAGCTTGCGCACCGCCTCGCCCGAGCCGCGATAGAACGTCGGATACGCATAGATCAGGTGGCGCAGCTCGTCGCTGGGGATCTGCAGCTTGATCGCGAGCTCGAAGAGACCGAGGAGGTCGCCGCCGCGCGGCCCCACGGTGGTGGCTCCGACGAGGACGCCCTTGTCAGCATCCTCGACCACCTTGATGAAGCCGTCGTTGCCGGGCCCATGGATCCAGCCGCGTGAGGTGACCGATGCCTTCTGGAGCCCGGTCCGCACGTTGATCCCCTTCCTGCGCGCTTGCTCCTCGGTCAGGCCGGCCGCCCCCACTTCGGGATCGGTAAACGTGGCGCGCGGTTTTGCCCGATAATCGGCGCCCGGGCCCGGCTTGCCCAGGATGTCGTTGATCACGATATCGGCGTGATAGATCGCAATGTGGGTGAAACCGCCGCTGACGGTCACGTCGCCGATCGCCCAGAGTCGCTCACCCACGCGAAGATGGTCATCGGGCTCGAGGAGGCGCGACGCTGGATCGAGGCCGACGGTTTCGAGGCCGATGTCCCCGAGGTTGGCACGGCGTCCGGTTGCGACCAGCAGTTGCTGACCGATCACCTGGCGGCCGTCTTCGAGGTTGACGGTTACGTCGTCGCCCCGCGGCTCGACCGACCGCGCCCGCGCACTCAGGTAGAGCTCGATGCCGTCGCGCCGCAGCACCTCATCGAGGACCGCGCTCGCTTCCGGTTCCTCCATGGCCAGCACGCGGTTCATGCCCTCGATGACCGAGACCTTGACGCCGAATCGAGCGAAGGTCTGCGACAGCTCGACGCCGATGGCGCCACCCCCGAGGATGATCAGCGAGTCCGGTAGCTGCTCGACCATGACCGCCTCGCGGTTGGTCCAGTACCGGACCCGGTCGAGGCCGGGGACCGGCGGGATCGCCGGGGAGGTCCCGGTGGCGATCACGACCGCGCGCGTGGCCTCGTACGTGATGCCGTTGACCGACACCTTACCGGGGCCGGCGAGCTTCCCCGCGCCGCGGACGAAATGCCCGCCATTCCCCTCGAACCGCTCCACCGCCACCCGGTCGTCCCAGTTGTCGGTGGCCACATCCCGGATGCGTCGCGCAACAGGCTTCCAGTCCGGTTTCACGACCGAGTCCCCCGCGAAGCCAGGAATGCGCCGGCCTTCAGCGAGCATGTCGTCGGCGCGGACCATCATCTTCGTTGGGATACAGCCGTAGTAAGGGCACTCGCCGCCGACGAGGTTGCTCTCAATGCCAACCACGTTGAGGGCGTTTTCTGCAAGACAATTGGCAACTTCCTCGCCGCCGACGCCCATGCCGAGGACGACGACATCGACCCGCTCAGCCATCGCGCAACGATGAGGGCAGGGCGTTCGAATCCAACGCGTAGGCGATCGCTTGATCGAGGGTCAAGGCCTGCCCCTCAGCCCACGCCTGCGCCGCCTCCGCCTCATTGAGGCCTTCACGCCCGGTGCGTCCCTCCTGGTAGCTGAGCAAGCCACCGAGGCTGGTACCGGTCGCCGCCTGCTGAGCCACAGCGGCGGCAGCCAGACGGGTGGCTCGCACGAGATCGCCTCGCGTGCGAGCAATGACCGACAGGTTGTCGAGCTGCAACGTGATCCCCGATACGTCCTGAGCCTCGATGAACAATCGCAGAGCCTCCAGAAAATATTGCTGGGCAGCGTCGATATCGTCGGTTTTGACCGCCACCAACCCCAACGTATGCGTCGACCAGCCCAGCATGAAGCGGTCGTCCAACTCGCGGAAGATAGACTGGGCCTCCTCGAGCGGAGGTACGGCCGCCGGGTAGTCCTTGCCAAAATAGGCAACGTTGCCCAGGCCCCAGAGGGTCCGGGCGACCCCGCCCTGGTCGCCGAGCTCGCGGAAGAGCGGGATCGCCTCCTCCAGCAGAAGCTTCGCCCGCGGCAGCGCCACTCGATCGACGATCATCGGCCAGGCGGCGTTGTAAATGGCGTTCGCGATCGCTCGGGCGTCACCCACGCGCCGGGTCAATTCGAGGCACTCGTCGTAGAAACCCTGTGCAACCGTCATGTCGGCTTGCCAGTAGGCGAGCCCGCCCGCTGCCTCAAGCGCCATCAGGCGTTCCTCGGCAAATTGACGGCTATCGGGCATCGCGAGCACCGCCTTCATGCGCGACCGGCCTTCATGGATGTGGCCACGCATCTGCCAGAACCGCCAGAACAACCCGCTGAGGCTCATCGCCTGTTGGGCCTTGCCGGCTGCGATGGCCCATTCGAGCGCTGCTCGGAAGTTGTCGTGGTCTTCTTCGAGCCGATCGAGCCATTCTTTGCGACGCGGACCGAAGAGGTGTGGCTGCGCCTGCCGCGCCAGGGCGATAAAAGCCTCCAAATGACGGTCACGAATCCGGTGAGCTTCGCCGCTTTCCTCGAGCCGTTCTGCGGCGAAATCGCGAATCGTCTGCAGCATGAGGAAACGTGGTTCGTCGAAGTCCGGGAGGCGCCGAAGCAGACTCTGGTCCGCGAGTTGATCGAGCGAATCGACGATATCCCCGCCGATGTCGTCCGCGGGACCACAGACCGCTTCCACTTGTTCCAGGTTGCCACCCCGGGCGAAGACCGAGAAGCGGGCGACCAGGCGTCGGCCGCCGGTGTCGAGCATGTCATAGCTCCAGAGAATCGCGCCGCGGAGCGTCTGTTGCCGCGCCGGGGCGTCTCGTCCCCCACGGCCGAGGGCGCTCAGCGATTTTTCCAGCCGGCTCAAGAGCGCCTGCGGCGAGAAAAGTTTGACGCGAGCGGCCGCGAGCTCGATCGCCAGCGGCAATCCGTCGACCCGCTCGCAGATCCCCGCGATCGCCGGGGCATTCTCGTTGGTCGCCTGGAAATCGGGTTTGACGGCGACCGCTCGCTCGATGAAGAGCCGCACCGCCTCGAACTGCGACAGCGCCGCCAGTCCAGGCAGCGCCTTGAGATCGGGAAGCCCCAGCGGCGGAACTGGAAATTCCTGCTCCCCTGATACCCGGAGCACCGCCCGGCTGCTGACCAGCACTCGCAACCCCGCGCTTCCCTCGAGCAACCTGGTCGCGATCGGTGCGGCGTCGAGCAGCTGCTCGAAGTTGTCGAGTACGAGCAGGGTCCGTTTCTCGCGCAGGTGATCTACCAGGGCCTCGATCGGCCGGCGCTGGCCGGTGGTCGAGATGGCCAGCGCCTGTGCTATCGCCGACGGGACGAGCTCCGGATCATGGATCGCGCTGAGCGGCACGAAGTAGACGCCGTCTGGGAACTGGTCGAGAAGGCTTGCCGCAATTTCGAGACTGAGGCGTGTCTTGCCGGTACCGCCTGGCCCGGTGAGGGTGAGCAGCCTGGACCGCCCCAGCAGCTGTGTGGCCTCGCGAACCTGGTCGTCGCGGCCAATGAAGCTGGTCAGCTGAGTCGGGAGATTGTTCGGTGTTGCCTCGAGCGTCTTCAGCGGTGGGAAATTGTCAGGGAGACCCTCGATCGTCAGCTGGAAAAGGCGTTCCGGTTGCGCCAGGTCTTTGAGGCGATGCACGCCGAGGTCCTTCAAGGTCAACCCGGGTGCCAATGCGTGGTCGACCAGCGCCCGAGTGGTTTCGCTCAAGAGCACCTGGCCTCCGTGTCCCACCGCCGCCACCCGCGCCGCGCGATGGACGTCCAGGCCGAGATATTCGTTGCCGACGAGGGTGGCCTCGCCGGTGTGCAGGCCGATCCGCACGCGCACTTCACCGCGCTCTGGCCATTGATGCGACTGCAAGGCCTTCTGGGCCGCCGCCGCACCGGCACAGGCCTGCAGCGCGCTGTCGAACACGATGAAGAAGGAGTCCCCTTCAGTGCGCAGCTCGTGACCGCCGTTCGCGGCCAGCGCTTGCCGCAAGACGGTGTGATGCGCGAGGAGCACCTGCGGATAGCCCTCGCCCAGCCGTTGAATCAGGCGCGTCGACCCCTCGATATCGCTGAAGAAGAAGGTGACGGTGCCGGTCGGCAGCGCGCTCATGCGGGTGAGGCGACCCAGCTCAAGACCGGCTCGAGGCGTGCTCGCAGCTCGGCCTCGTAGTCCCGACCCGTGAAGTCGAGCATCGGATGTGGCGCCAGCGCGTGCTCCGCGACCAAGCCGTCCTTGCGGACGTAGAAGACCGGATACGGATTACCCTGGCCATTCGACTCGAGCGTGGCCGCGACGGCGTCGCCTCCCGTCGAGTCGAGAAAGGATTGCAGCGGGATGATGCCGCCGTTGCTGATCCCGGTCTCACGATCGAGATTGATGACGCGGGCCAGGTAGGCGCGCTGGTGCCAGAGCTCAGGGCCATGGCTGACCTGCTCCAGCAAGTACGGGAGAAGGGCGGCCGCGTCGAGGCGCTCGTGCGTTGCCCGAATGCCGAACTTTGTTTCGGCCAGGTGCCGAGCCAGCACCCGGGCGTTGTAACGATGGCCCTGGACGGCGCCGGAGTTGCTCGGGATCCCATGTTTCTTCAACCCCGCGGCACCCTGGGTGATGGTGCCAGCGAAGAAGACCCCCGGCACCGTCGCGCTTTCCCAGAACGGGGTCTGAGCCGGGAGCCGGCTCTGGCCAAAGGTCGCGACGCCCAGCGCGGGCAGGTCGCGCAGCGGCGTAACGAAACCGGTGGCGGCGATGACGTCGTCGGCCGGCACGCTCAGTTCCTCGCCTGCCGCATTCCGGGTGCGAACCAGGTAGCCTGGGCCGTCTTTCTTCACCTCTTCGATCGTGGTATCCAGAAGGACGACTCCTCCCGCCAGCGCGGCATCTTCGTAGGGTTGAACATACCGGGCGCGAACGCCCACAAGCGTGTGCGTATTGACCGAGAGTTTGGTCGGGCTCGGGGAGGCAAGGACCAGCTGCCGAGCCCAGGGCAGCAAGCCGGTCGCGATTTCGAACCCTGAATTCTGCTTCCCGACGATAAAGACCCGCTTGTCCTTGTAGGTTTCCACCGGACGGAAGTCGCCGTAGTGTGGCACCTGCTCCAGCCCGGGGATGGGCGGTCGGTACGGCAGCGCCACGCCGACGGCAAAGACCACAACCGGCGCCCGGTATTCGCCATCGGAGGTGGTGAGCACGAAATCCTGGCCCCCACCCTGCCCTCCCCCGCGAGCGGGGGAGGGGATAACCTTTGTCGATTCCCAGCGGGTTCCATAACGCACCTGGATCCCGGTCCGCTGCGCAAAGGTCTCGAGCCCTTTCTGCATCTCGGGCCGAGACGGAAAGTAGGACGTCCCGTCCATCAGCGCTGGCATCACCGCCCGGTTCGCCGCCTCATCGGCCAGCAGGCTGTTCCAGTCGAACCGCTCATAGGCGCGCTCGTGCTGGTCGACGCCGGTGAAGGGCTTGGTCCAGCTGAGCATCCGCTGGAAGACGGGCCAGCGGCGGAACATCCCG
>Ga0207684_10002000_pt1 | contig 21012 bp, 16 predicted proteins | sample KBSK5501metaG_FD_184342 | JGI IMG/M metagenome (GOLD analysis project Ga0207684, IMG submission 184342) | Corn, switchgrass and miscanthus rhizosphere microbial communities from Kellogg Biological Station, Michigan, USA - KBS K5-50-1 metaG... | ecosystem: Host-associated > Plants > Roots >...
AAACGCGGCCAAGGCCACCAAGGCCGGGTCGCTGATGTGTTCGACAGGTTCAAGAGTGTCCGGATTCACAATTTCAAAATAGTCCAGGCGTACTGACGGTTCTTCCGCAAACACTTGTGTTCCGGCCGCGGCTAACTTTGCCGTGCATCGCTCGCCTTGCTCGAACAACTTTTTCACCTGAGCCAGCGACCGGGACAATACCAGCGCCGACCTCCGCTGTTGTGGACTGAGATATGCATTACGCGAACTCATGGCCAGACCGTCCGCCTCACGCACAATGGGACAGACAACAATTTCGACGCCAAGATTCAAATCCAGCACCATGCGCCGGATAATCGCCACTTGCGCCGCATCTTTCTGTCCAAAGAAAGCGAGATCGGATTGCGTGATGTGGAAGAGCTTGGAGACTATGGTGGTAACCCCCCGAAAATGTCCAGGACGCGACTTTCCGCACAGTCGTTCGCTTAAGCCCTCGACCGTGACAAATGTCACTACACCCTCCGGATACATTTCTTCTACCGAAGGGGCAAAGAGCAACTCCACACCCTCTTTTTCCAAAAGTTCCCGATCCGTTTCGAACGATCGCGGATATTTGGAGAAGTCTTCGTTAGGACCAAACTGAGTAGGGTTTACGAAGATGGAAGCAGCCACCACGTCGCATCGTGCCTTCGCCGCCCGAACCAGCGACAAATGTCCTTCATGCAGCGCCCCCATGGTAGGAACAAATCCCAGACGCCGCCCCTCCTGTTTCGTCGCCTGACAGGCGGAGCGCATCTGCTTTATTGTTTCGAGGACCCTCATGGGAGGCATTTTCGATTGACGATTTACGATTGACGAAGTAAGGCGCAACCTTCCGCGACAATCTGAGAACGGAGAACTCAGATCTGAGACCTGAGTCCAAAAACTCAAAAATCCAAATCCAATCGAAAATCAACAATCGTAATTCGGCAATCGTAGTTCGTAACTCGTACCTCGTACTTCCCTACCGCCGCATAGTGTTCTTCCGCTCCATAACTGTCTCCAGCGCCGCGCGCGTTTCCTTCGGCAGATGATATGACTCCTCATCGGACGGGTATTGGCGGGAAAGCACGTCGGCGCGAAATGCCTGCGCAGCCTGAGAGATGAGTTCCGCGGCATCCCCATAGCGGCGGACGAACTTGGCGGGCGGAGTAAATGTCAGGTTCAGGAGGTCGTGGTACACCAGGACCTGTCCATCACAATCAGGCCCAGCGCCAATGCCAATTGTGGGGGCTGCTACTTCTGCTGTGATCATGGCTGCGACTTCGCGGGGAATACCTTCGAGGTAAATGCACGCGACACCCGCGCGATCGAGTGCGACAGCGTCGCGCATCAGTTGCTCGACGGCTGCCAGACTCTTGCCCTGAACTTTGTATCCGCCCATCACGTTTACTGACTGCGGTGTGAGCCCAATGTGCCCGGTCACTGGAATTTCGGCGTCGATGATCCGGCGAATCAATTCTGCACGCTTCTCGCCGCCTTCTATCTTTACGGCTTCGGCGCCGGCTTCTTTGATAAATCTCGCCGCGTTGCGGATGGCTTCGTCCGGACTTGCATGATACGAGCCGTAGGGCATATCCGCGACGAGCAATGCATGTTTCACGCCCCGGCGAGCCGCCTTGGTGTGGTGCAGCATTTCGTCGAGAGTGACGGACAGGGTGTTCTCGTATCCAAGAATCGTCATGGCCAGCGAATCGCCGACCAGAACAATGTCGATGGCGGCCTCGTCTATCAGACGCGCACTGGGGTAGTCATACGCGGTCAGGCAAGTAATCGGCTCATGCCGGAGTTTTCTTTCGCGAAGGGAAGCAACTGTGATTTTCTGGCGAGGATCGCCAATCGGGGTGAAACTCATAGATCCTCCAGTGCCCCTCCGCCTTGGCGGATAGAGCCTGTACACAGCTTGGATGCTGCTATGACTATTCTAGATCACAGTGGGTCGTTCGTCGAATGGTCGTCCTCCCGCACACTTTAGTCTAGTAAGACGATTGTATATAGTCTTACTGTGTAGTAAGATTAGAAAATATGACAACCTACCGCACAGTCGTGAGCTCCAAGGGGCAGGTAGTTATTCCGGCTGAGTTGCGTGAGCAACTCGGATTGAAAAAAGGCACCCCTGCAACCTGGAGCGAGGAGCAGGGCCGCCTGGTGCTCACACCTATCACCGAGCGACGGCTGGACGAGATCATGGGTTTTCTCAAGCCGGCGCCCGGCGAGCCGTCAGTCTTCGAGGCGTCGTTTGAGGAAAGGGAGCGCGAGCGCAGGAGAGAGAAGTAGTGCCCCCGTCCTTGCGCGTGGGCATGCGCCGATACGTACTGGATGCCAACGCCCTGATCGGCTTCTTTGAAGGCCGGCTTGGAGTTTCCGAAAAAGTGCGGCGATTGCTGAGTGAAACTCTTCGACAAGACTCGCCGTTATTGATGTCAGCCGTTAACTGGGGTGAAGTTTTCTACTTGGAGTGGCGGTTTCACGGCGAGGCCAAAGCCCGTGAAGCGGAGGCGAGGTTGCACGAGATGCCCATCGCGGTTATCGCTGTGGACCGGGAAAGAGCCTCACGCGCCGGTGCCCTCAAGCAGAAACACAGTCTCGGCTATGCCGACGCCTTTGCCGCGGAATTGGCAATCGACCGTGGCGCTTGGCTGGTCACCGCCGATCCCGAGTTTGAGAAAGTCGGGAAGGCGCTGTCGGTGTATTCCCTGCCGCGATATGAGAAATAAGTTTGCGTCGGTTAGATCCGAGCGGATAACACCGAACCACCCCGGCCACTAACCGCTAGTCACTAGCCACTGCCTTTAAGCACTTGCCGCTTCCTGGCTCCCCAGAGGCAAGAAGTACTGTGTCCCCTTGATTGGAGCCGACACCTTCCGCAGCAGTTCCTGCAGATCTTCGTTGCGTTCCACGAAGTCAATGTCTGAAGTATTCACGATCAGCAGGTCTGAAGATGTGTAATGAAAGAAAAAGTGCTCGTAAGCCTTAATGACTTCTCCGAGATAGTCTTCGTTGAGGGCCTTCTCCCCGGGCGCATTCTTCTTCTTCAGACGTTTTTTCAGAGCATCCGGGCTGGCCTGCAGATAGATGACCAGGTCGGGCGTGGGAAGCTGTTCGCGGAAATAATTGTAGTAGCGATTATAAGTATCGAGTTCCACGTCATTCAGGTTGAGGCAGGCAAAGAGCTTGTCTTTCTCGAAAATAAAGTCGCTGACCACCATTTTCTGCGACTTCGCACCCAGATCGAGCGCCCGAAGCTGCTCGAAGCGGCGGATCAGAAACGCGAACTGTGTCTGGAACCCGGCTCCGGTTTCGCCTTCGTAAAACGCGCGAAGAAATGGGTTGTCTTCGGGTTCCATCACCCGCTGCGCATTCAAACGCTCCGCCAGGATGCGCGCCAGGGTGCTTTTACCGACTCGGATCGGACCTTCCACTGCAATGTAACGGGGTAATTCGAAAAGATTGGCCATGGGTCAGTGGGAATCGCGCTTCGCAGCATATCCCGGCTGAGGCTGTGAGGCAACAGGGAGATTTTGATTAAACAATTGTGGATTTTTGATTGTTGATTTTGATTGAAGTCAAGGCCCGGACTTATGGCGCAAGGCCAATCTGAGATCTGAAATCTGAGATCTGAAATTTGAAAACCCGTAATCTGTAATCGTTCTACAATTCACCCATGTTCGCACTTGCCCTCGCGGCCACAGCCGCCGCCATGAGCGCGGCTGGTTATCAGTCCATGGCGGCGACCGGCCAGTGGTATGGAAAGACCTTCACCGGAATTCGCCGGGGATCGAAACAATTAGCACTCACTTACGATGACGGACCCAACGATCCCCACACTTTGCGTCTGTTGGAGGTCCTGGCGAAGCACAACGTTCATGCTACTTTTTTTCTGATCGGACGCTATGTGCAACAGCGTCCCGATATTGTTCGCGAAGTTGTAAATGCAGGGAACATCGTGGGTAACCACACTTGGTCCCATCCCAATTTGATTTTTGCTTCTGCCAGGCAGACCACAACCGAACTACAGACATGCGAGCAGGCCATCACGCAAGCCATCGGCCAGCACTCGCCGCTACTTCGCCCACCATTTGGCGGCCGCAGGCCAGGAACTTTACGGATTGCCCGGTCGCTGGGGTTGATCCCGGTGATGTGGAACGTGAGTGGCCAAGACTGGAAGAGTTATTCCGCGAATGAGATCAAACAGAGGATTCGCCGGCAAATTCGCGGTGGCGACGTAATCCTTCTGCATGATGGCAGCCACACCGGCATGGGAGTGGATCGCTCGCAGACCATTATCGCGACAGACCTTCTCATCCCAGAGGCGAAGTCCGAGGGATTCGAGTTCGTGACCATTCCCGGGATGATGAATACGTCAGCTGTCAGCCGTGAGCGCTGAGCGGCCCTGTACGCCACTGTGGAAGGGCGGGCCTCTTTCTATTGCTTACGCCACCGTGGAAGAGCCGCCCTTCCAGGGCCGCGTTACGAATAAGGCGGAGATGGGCTTCAGCGCCCCTGTGGTCGCATTGCGTGGCGCGCCGGGCTAAAGCCCATGTCAAAAGCCGCCCAACGCGGCGCTAAACCGCCGCTCTTCCACGGTGGTGTAAACGATAGGATGGTTCGCAGACTGAACCAAAGATCAGATGTCTGACGCCGCCTGCCGCGCCCGGGTCTACGCGTGAGCCACGGCGAAGGCCTGCTTCGCCACTGCAATCGTCTTCTGTATGTCTTGTTCGGTATGAGCAGTGCTGAGAAACGCGGCTTCAAACTGGGAAGGCGGCAGATAGACACCGTTGTCCAGCATCGCCTGAAAAAAGCGTCCGAAAGTTTTGGTGTCAGATTTGGAAGCGGACGCCCAATCCGTGACCGGGCCGCGGGCAAAAAACCAGGTAAACATCGAACCCACGCGGTTGTGGCAGATGGGGACTCCCGCGTCTTTCGCCGCTGCCGCAACTCCCACGACCAGTTCGTCGCTCAGCTTGTCGAGACGCGGGTAGATTTCATTCTTTTGCTCACGCAAACGGCGCAGCGTGACCAACCCCGCAGCCATGGCCAGCGGATTTCCGGAGAGAGTTCCGGCCTGATACATCGGACCAAGCGGCGCCACCAGGTTCATGATCTCGGAACGCCCGCCGTAAGCGCCCACCGGCAGACCTCCGCCGATGATCTTGCCCAACGTAGTTAAATCGCAATGAGTACCAAACAATTCCTGCGCGCCGCCGAACGCCACGCGGAAGCCAGTCATTACTTCGTCAAAAATGAGCACAGATTTTTCGCGCTCGGTAAGCTTGCGCAGACGCTCGAGATATCCTTGCGCCGGTAAAACACACCCCATGTTGCCCACGACCGGCTCAACAATCACGCATGCAATCTGATGCTTGAACTTTTTGAAGGCGAACTCAACCGCTTCGGCATCGTTGAACGGCAGAGCAATCGTGAACTGGACGAACTCGTCGGGCACGCCGGCGGATCCCGGAATTCCGAGCGTGGCAGCTCCCGATCCCGCTTTCACCAGCAACGCGTCGGCGTGGCCGTGATAGCAGCCTTCAAATTTCACGATGTATTTACGTTTCGTGTAAGCGCGGGCTAGCCGTATCGCGGACATGGTCGCTTCCGTGCCCGAGCTCACAAATCGCACTTTCTGCATGTGGGGAAAGGCGGAGAGGACGACTTCGGCCAGGTCCGCTTCCGCGGGAGTTGACGCGCCAAAGGTCACGCCATCGTGTGCGGCTCGGGAGATCACTTCCACCACGGCTGGGTCCGCATGACCCAAGATGAGTGGTCCCCATGAGCCGATATAGTCGAGATATTCGTTGTCGTCTGCATCCCACACACGCGAGCCCTGTCCGCGGACGATGAATGGCGGATCTCCGCCGACGGCTCGAAACGCGCGAACCGGTGAGTTCACCCCGCCGGGAATCATTTGTTCAGCACGTTGCTGAAGTTTGCGCGAGATCTCGACTTTGCGAGCTATGAACTTTCCTCCCACGCCAAGATGCGTTAAATATACCAGCGGAGGCGAGCCATGCTTTCTAGCTACCTTTGAATTCTTCAGTTCGCCGAGAGTCCCATTCTCTTTATATTCTCGGCGCACTCAGCGTGCTCGGCGGTTGATAAGGCTAAGAAGACTGCCGAATTCACCACAAATTTACATTGCCGTAATAATCTCGAAACACTCTTCCGCTATCTTTTAAACAGTGACATGGCCCTTCTAACCGGAAGGGTTTAGGACAGCTTGGATGGGCCCGGCTGTCCTCTTTGTTTTTCGCTGACATTGCGGCCGCCCGCGAATTGCAAGACCAACTGCCCTACCCGGCCTCCATTGCGGAGTTGGCCCACAAAACCTGCCGCTCACAAACCCCTGTTAGAATGAAAGCGCAATGGTCTTGCCTTTCGTTCGCGATCTCTTCGCGGACGTGGAAAAGTTGCCTGCCTTCTCGCGTGTAGCCTCCCATCTGAAAGAGGGCACGGGGCGGATACGTGTTTCCGGGCTAACCCCAACCGCGAAAGCTCTCCTTCTAGTTCTGCTGCAAAAGGTTACCGAGAGGCCGCTTATTGTCGTGGTTCCCGACAATCACGTGCTGGAAGAGTTTGTTCCCGTATTGCAGGCTTTTTCCGAGCTGGTCGGCACCGAACCGGAATCTGTAATCGCCCTTCCCACGCGCGACGTCTTGCCCTTCCAGAATCTTTCCCCGCATCCTGAAATTCAGGAAGAACGAGCCGTAGCTCTTTGGAAAATTGCCACGGGCGCAGTGTCCATCGTAGTTTCGCCGATCGCTGCCACTGCGCTGCGGCTGCGTTCCGCGGAATACTACGCCGATCTGGCGCGGGTTCTGCGGCGCGGGGAGACACTTGATCCCGAACCCCTGCTGCGTCACCTTAATACCGTGGGCTACACCTCGACCGATGTGGTGGAAATGCCCGGAGAATACGCTCTGCGCGGCGGCATCCTCGATGTTTACCCGCCAGAAGCTGATCGCCCGCTTCGCATCGAGTTCTTTGGCGATGAGATCGAGTCCATTCGCAAATTTGATCCAGCGACACAACGATCATCTCATCCCGTAGACGAGGCGGTGCTGTTGCCGCTAACCGAAACTCCCGTCAGCGAGGAATTGCTCGGGGCCATTCATGCCCGACTGTCAGGCAAGCGCATTACCGGAGCCGAGGAAATTGTGGAAGAGGCTGTGCGCTCAGGCGGAGTTTCAGTTTTCCCCGGCTGGGAGTTTTATGCTCCCGTCGCTGGCGCCGATCGCACGCTCTTCGACATGCTGCCACATGCCCTGGTCCTCGCTGATGAGTCGGACAATTTGAAGCAGGAGTTTGACCGTGTCTGGTCACGGATCGAAGAGGCGCACGAACGTAGTGGTATCGGCAACCTGGTTCGACCCGGAGATTTGTATCTTTCACCTGACGATTGGTGGAAGAAAATCGCCACGTTGCCGGGCGCTGACGTCGAATATCTCGACATTGCTCGCTCCCGCGACGTTGAGACCACCGTCTCGTTCCTGTCACAGCCTACGCCCCGCTTCCACGGCTCAGTTCCTGCGATGCTGGAAGAAGTCCAGAAACAAATTGCGGAACGTAACCGGGTGTTGATTGCCGTCCCCAACACGGGTGAGGTCGAACGCCTGGCTGACATTTTCAGTGAGTACAGCGTTTCCTTTCGGCTGGGCAGCCGCACTCGTGGGGGCGAGAGCTATGCCGACGAAACTTCCTACTTCGCGGGCGAAGTGCTGACCACCACACTGGCGAGGCGTACGTCCCCGAAGGTGTGGTGCTCCCGGAAGCTAACCTGGCGATCCTCGGCGCTCGCGATCTGTTTGACGAATCCGAATCGGTTGTTTCGCGTCCGCAAAGGCATAAGTCGAAGGTCTCCGCGTTTCTTTCCGACTTCCGCGACCTGCAAGTTGGCGACTATGTAGTCCACGTCGAACATGGAATCGGACAGTATCAGGGCTTGAAGGAAATCAATCAGGGAGATGGCAACGCCGAGTTCATGCTGCTCGAATACGCCGAGGGTGCGCGACTCTACGTGCCGCTCACCAGGCTTGACCTGGTGCAGAAATATCGTTCTTCGGAAGGCGCCAAGCCTCCGTTAAGTCATCTGGGCACGGCGACCTGGGCGAAAACCAAAGCCCGCGTCCGCAAAGCCATGAAAGACATGGCGGACGAACTGCTCAAGCTTTACGCCGAAAGAAAAACTGCGGAAGGTCACGCCTTCCCTTCCGACAACGAATGGATGCGCGAATTCGAAGACGCTTTCGAGTACAGCGAGACTGACGACCAGGACCTCGCCATCACCGACGTGAAACGCGATATGGAATCGCCTCAGCCCATGGATCGCCTGCTCTGCGGCGATGTCGGCTACGGCAAGACAGAAATTGCCATGCGGGCTGCTTTCAAAGCTGTCACCGACAACAAGCAAGTCGCGGTGCTGGCGCCCACCACGGTCCTCGCCTTCCAGCATTACGAAACCTTCAAGCAGCGCTTCGCGGCGTTTCCAGTCACCATCGAGATGATCAGCCGCTTCCGCACTCCAAAACAGCAGAAAGAAATTCTGCAAAAAGTTGAAGCCGGAAAAGTAGACGTCCTCATCGGCACGCACCGCTTGCTATCGAAAGACGTGAAGTTCGCCGACCTCGGCCTGCTGGTAGTGGATGAAGAACAGCGTTTCGGAGTACGCCACAAAGAACGTTTGAAGCAAATGCGCAAGCAAGTCGATGTGCTGACCATGTCGGCCACACCTATCCCGCGCACGCTGCACATGTCTTTGGTCGGCCTGCGCGATATGAGCGTAATTGAAACTCCGCCCAAGGATCGCATCGCCATTCAAACCGTGGTGGCGAGCTGGGACGAAAAACTCATCCAGTCGGCCATCGAGCAGGAACTCGATCGTGGCGGCCAAGTATACTTTGTCCACAACCGCGTGGACAGTATTTGGGAAATCGCCGCCAAGCTTCAGGAACTTGTGCCGCGAGCGCGTGTCATCGTCGGCCACGGGCAGATGTCGGAAGGCGAACTGGAAAAAGTGATGCTCAATTTCATGCATCACGAGTCCGACATTCTGGTGTCCACTACCATCATCGAGAACGGCCTCGATATCCCGCTATGCAATACCATCCTCATTAATCGTGCTGATCGGCTTGGCCTCTCCGAGCTTTACCAACTTCGCGGACGAGTGGGACGCTCCGACCGCCGCGCTTACGCTTATCTGATGCTGCCCGCGGAGATCGAATTGACACCGGTAGCGCGCCGCCGCCTTGCAGCGCTGAAAGAATTCTCTGACCTAGGTGCCGGCTTCAAGATCGCTGCTCTGGATCTCGAACTGCGCGGCGCAGGGAATTTGCTGGGCGGTGAACAGAGCGGGCATATCGAAGCTATCGGCTTCGAGCTCTACACTCAAATGCTGGATCGCGCCGTCCGCGAGATGAAAGGTGAAGCCACATCCGACGAAGCTGAGACCCAGCTCAATCTCGGCCTGAATATTCGCATCCCCGTAGACTACATTCCCGAGGAGAATCAGCGGCTCCGCATGTACAAACGTATTGCCGGTGTGGAAACCGAATCGCAATTGAGCGACGTGCGGGCTGAGCTTCAGGACCGTTACGGTGAGCCGCCTCCCGCAGTTCGTAACTTGCTGGAATACGCGACGCTAAAATTACTGGCAGTGCGGGTGGGAGCGACCGGGATTGAGCGCAAGCGTGATGTGGTTACCATCAAGTTCCGTCAGAATGCCGTTATTGATCCCGCAAAACTGGCGCAGTTCGTATCTTCACAGCGGGGCACTCAATTCAGCCCCGATGGAATGTTGAAGTTTTCTTTGAATGCCAGCGCGGCACAGGAGGTTCTGCGCCGTCTCCGCACCGTTCTCGAACAGTTGGCGGGGGAAGTTCCACAGGAAGCGCCCGCACAGACGGGATGAGTTTCCGGTTTCTAGTTTCCCGTTTCCAGTGAACTGCATTAGAAACTTGAAACCGGAAACCAGAAACTCAGCGTATATTTTGAGCATGGATCGCGCTTTCGAATTCTTCGTAATTCGCAGCGTTCGGAAATTGGCGTGGATTCTATCCAAAGTAGTGCTGGACGCTTGGAGATGGATGTTTCCGCCAAACACGACGCATTCATAACTATGCCATTCTGTCGCAACCTTTCCTAAGTGGCTAGCTTTTAGGGCCTGAGGTTACAATCATCGGTCGGTTCTTCCGCGGTTTGCAATACCGACGGACAGCTAATTTCCCCATGACCATGCGAGTTCGTAAAGCGGTTTTCCCCGCGGCCGGTTTAGGCACGCGGTTCCTGCCCGTAACCAAAGCTCAACCCAAAGAAATGCTGCCGCTGGTGGACAAACCCATCATTCAATATGGCGTCGAGGAAGCGCTCGCTGCCGGCTGCGATCAGATCATCATGATCACCGGCCGCGGCAAGCAGGCTATCGAAGATCACTTCGACGTCAGTTACGAACTCGAAAAGATGCTCGAAGAGCGCAAAAAGTTCGATCTGCTTCAGATTGTGCGCCAGATCTCTGACATGATCCACATCGCTTACGTACGCCAGAAGGAGGCGCTCGGCCTCGGTCACGCGGTGCTGACCGCGCGCGAACTGGTAGGTAATGAGGCCTTTGCCGTACTGCTGGCCGATGATGTGATCGACGCCAAAGTTCCCTGCTTGAAACAAATGATGCAAGTCTTTGAAGAAACTCAATGCTCGGTGATCGCTACATTGATGATCGATGGCCCGGCTATTTCGTCCTATGGGGTGCTCAAAGTGAAGCCGGCGGATGGGCGATTCAAAGGCAGACTCTACGAAATCGTCGACCTGGTGGAAAAGCCAAGTCCCGAGAAAGCTCCTTCTAATCTGGCGGTGATCGGCCGCTATATTCTGACGCCGACGGTATTTGATTGTTTGTCTGAAACTCAGGTTGGCATCGGAGGCGAACTGCAGCTCACCGATGGACTCCGGTTGCTGTTAAGAAAGGAAAAAATGTACGCCTACGTTTACGAAGGCAAGCGCCACGATACCGGAGACAAACTAGGTTTCCTGAAAGCCACCGTGGAATTTGCCCTAAAACGCGAGGATTTAGGAGAACCGCTCCGGGAGTATCTGAAGGGTTTGAAGTTGTGAAGCCAGATTTCCTGGTTTGTTTAAATCAAAAATCAACAATCTAAATCAACAATCTGATCTTTGCTTACGTGCCCAGCGTGATTTTCAGCTTCCTCGACTTCTCCTCCACGCTATTCGCCAGTTTCTCTTTGTGACCGCTCAGCTTCTTAGCCAGCGAGGCATTCGACAGTGCCAGAATTTGTGCTGCCAAAATCCCAGCGTTGGTAGCGCCCGGCTTACCGATAGCAACAGTGGCGACGGGAATCCCCGCCGGCATTTGCACGGTCGCGAGCAACGAATCGAGTCCGTTCAACGCAGTGGACGGAATAGGTACGCCAATAACCGGAAGACTGGTGTGTGCCGCAATCACTCCCGCAAGGTGCGCCGCACCGCCCGCGCCCGCAATGATCACACGAATTCCGCGCGAGGCCGCCTTCTGCGCATACTCCGCCGTGCGTTCAGGAGAACGATGAGCCGAAGTCATATCGATTTCATAACCGATCCCGAATCCCTCCAATGCGGTCGCCGCCTCCCGCATGACATCCAGATCGGAGTCGCTCCCCATGACGATCGAAACCAGTACCTTGCTCATGAATTCCTCTCTCGCGAACTGAACGGAAACTAGAAACCAGAAACTATTTCTTTAGCGCTCTTGCGGCAATGTCCTTGCGATACTGCGCCCCTTCAAACTTGATCCTGGATACACCGTCATAAGCGCGCTCAACTGCAGTTTTCAGGTCCGCCGCTCGTGCTGTTACGCCTAGCACGCGTCCTCCCGCCGTGAAATAACCGCCGTCGTGCTTGGTGGTTCCGGCGTGGAAGACTTTTACTCCGTCTACCTTGCCCGCTCCTTCGAGTCCCGTAATTTTCTTACCAACGTCGTACGTTCCCGGATATCCGCCCGAGGCCATGACGACGCAAACGGAAGCATCGTTCGACCAACGAAAATCACCATCGCTCACTCGTCCTTCGATCGAGGCTTCCAGCGCCTCTGCCAGATCGCTTTCCATACGCATCACGATAGGCTGAGTTTCGGGATCGCCAAAACGGCAATTAAATTCCAGCACCATCGGTCCCCGAGCGGTCATCATCAGGCCGCAGTAAAGGACGCCTTTGTACTCCGCGCCTTCTGCTTTCATGCCTGCCACCACGGGGCGCGCGATATGCTGCACCAGCCAGTTGCGCATCTGTTCGTCGACGATGTTCTTCGTGGAATATGCTCCCATGCCGCCGGTGTTGGGCCCAGTATCGCCATCCCCGACGCGCTTGTGATCCTGGGCAGCGACCAACGGCGCGACACGCTCCCCATCGCTCACGACCAGGAATGAAAGTTCCTCGCCTTGCAAGCACTCTTCCAGCACCACCCGCGTACCCGCCTCACCCAGCATCTTGCCGCTGAGCATTTCTGACGCAACTGTGGTTGTCTCTTCTTTACTCTTGCAGATGACTACACCTTTGCCGGCAGCCAATCCATCCGCCTTGACGACTAACGGAGTGTGGAAATGTGGCAAGGCTTTGTGGATGTCGTCCACCGAGTTGCAAATTGCGTAATGTGCGGTCGGAATGCGATGGCGCTGCAGAAACTCCTTAGCAAAACTTTTGCTGGACTCCAGCCTCGCGGCTGCTTTGGTTGGACCAAAAACGCGGAATCCTCGCCGCGTAAGCTCATCCACAACCCCCAACTGAAGCGGCAATTCGGGTCCGATCACGGTCAGATCGGGACGCACCTGGTGAGCCAGCGCCAGCAATGAATTCAAATTCTTCACGTCCGCCGGCAGACATTCCGCTTCGTCGGCAATGCCGCCGTTCCCCGGAGCGCAATAAATCTTCGATACGCGCGGCGACTGTCGCAGTCTCCATACCAGCGCGTGCTCCCTTCCGCCGCTGCCAATGACAAGCACTTTCATAGTTTTGGATAAACAAGGTTAGGGATAGCTAACGGCGATGTCAAACGGGGATACAAGGGATCGTCGATTTACGACTTACGATTGACGATTTGAAATCCAAACGACCAACTGCCGACAGGTCCCACACCGTCCAACGTCGCATATCGACAATCGTAAATCGTACTTCGTAAATGCCTTCCCTGGGTTAACTACGCTTAATCCGGTTTATAATCTCCGCAGATGATCACGGTCTCCAAAGAAGACTATCTCAAAGCGATTCTGGAGGCGGAAAGCGAAGGCGAAACTGTCATTTCTGCGACGCTGGCTCATTGGTTATCGGTGTCCGCGCCTGCCGTTTCCATGGCTCTCCGCCGTCTGAAAAAAGACGGACTGGTGCGCGTGCATAAGGACGGCCAAGTCCGATTGACTGCTGCCGGACGCCGTATCGCCCACAAGCTAACTCTGCGGCATCACTTGATCGAACGCATGCTCTTCGAAATCTTTGGCATGGAGTGGTACAAGGTGCACGACGAGGCGGAACGTCTGGAGCATGCCGTCTCTCCTGACTTTGAGTCGAAGCTGCTGTCGAGACTGGGCCGCGGAGGCGCTTGTCCACACGGCAACCTGAGTGAGTTGGAAAGTCCAGTAAGCCGGCGCCGGCGTGGGTTGCTGCTTCTGGCGCATGCCGAGCCGGGAAAGAACTATCTCGTCAGTGGTATTTATGAGCGCGACCGCCGCTTGTTGGAATTCCTCGAGGATCGTGGCATTCGCCCCGGCGCCCGTCTGGAGGTTACGGGACGAAATTACGACCAGACCTTGACCCTGGTTACCGGCGCCGGCAAGGTTGCCTTGGGCGTATCCGCAGCTGAAAGAATATGGATTCGAACTGCCAAGAGCTCCCACGCTGCTTCCGTAACTTAACCATAGTTTACTGAATTGTGTATACTAACGTTTTGCCCAGCGGTGCCGGGCGCGCGGACTTCTTCATCGAATGGCGACCAAGGTAATCGAAACCGCTGAGCAGGGCTGGCGACGTGCGGCAACCCGTCCCAGCCTGCCCGAGGTTTTCAGCAGCCTGCCTGTTCCTTCCTCTGCGACTTTCCTTCGTAAGCTCTTAGCTTTCGCCGGTCCTGGTTTCCTGGTCGCGGTGGGCTACATGGACCCGGGGAACTGGGCGACCGATTTGGCTGCGGGCTCCCGATACAACTACACGTTGCTTTCGGTAATCATGATTTCCAACTTGATGGCGATTCTGCTACAAAGCCTGGCCATCAAGCTGGGTGTGGTCACAGGGCGTGACTTGGCAGCGGCTTGTCGGGATCACTTCAGCCGTCCTATAAATTTTGTGCTGTGGGGTGCGGCTGAGATTGCGATTGCCGCCTGCGACCTGGCCGAAGTTATCGGCTCTGCCATCGCTCTCAACCTGATCTTTCACATCCCGCTTCTTCTGGGCGTATGCCTCACGGCGCTGGATGTCCTGATCATTCTTTTTCTGCAACAGAAGGGGTTTCGATTTCTCGAAGCGCTGGTGGTGAGCCTGATAGCGACGGTCAGCGTCTGCTTCGGATTAGAAATCCTGTTCTCAAGACCCAGCCTCGCCGGCTTAGCTCACTCGTTTTTCGTGCCTTCTCCACAGATCCTTCGCGATCCTGGAATGCTGTATATCGCTATCGGCATTCTCGGGGCCACTGTGATGCCGCATAATTTGTATCTTCACTCGGCCATCGTTCAAACTCGCGCTTTCGCGCGCACCGGTGAGGGAAAGCGCGAAGCCATCCGTTTTTCCACTATCGACTCTACAATCGCCCTGACGATCGCGCTCTTCGTGAACGCGGCAATCCTGATCGTCTCCGCCGCCTCGTTTTACCGCAACGGATATCACCAGGTCGCCGAGATCCAGGACGCCTACAAACTGCTCACACCCTTGCTTGGAGTCACTGGCGCAAGCACGGTATTCGCGCTGGCTCTGCTCGCCTCCGGCCAGAATTCCACTCTGACCGGCACCCTGGCCGGACAAATCGTGATGGAAGGTTTTCTGAACATTCGCCTGCGCCCCTGGTTGCGCCGTCTGCTTACACGCTCGCTCGCCATCATCCCCGCAGTGATCGTGACCGCGCTTTCCGGTGAAGCTGGCACGGCGAAGCTCCTGGTTCTGAGCCAGGTCATCTTGAGCATGCAATTGAGTTTTGCCGTATTCCCGCTGGTGATGTTTACCAGCGATAAGCAAAAAATGGGCGAGTTCGTGAACCCGAGATGGCTGAAAGCGTTATCCTGGGTGACGGCTGCCTTCATCGCCATTCTGAACGCCTGGCTACTGGTGCAAACGTTCCGCACATAGTAATGAATTCAAATGCGTCCCGGTCGCTGTTCCGTCAGATTGATTTCCGCAGGGCAACGAGTACCGCAGCAGCAGCGGCTGTGGCCAGAAATAGCCAGAACACATACGGGATGATGGAGGGCAAGTAGCTCCCTGGCAAGAGTTCTTGATAGGTTCGTCCGACCTCATCTGAGCTGCGCATCCAGCATGGAAGTCCATTTTCTGGCGGCAGTCTTTTCGTCAGGCGAATCCTCATCATCAGATCGCTGTAAATACTCGCCAGCGATATCAACACCAGAGTCAGCAAGACTATTCCAAACATTCACCCATCCCACCGCCTTCAGGATAAGCTCCGTGTCAAATTCAAGAAGGCCAACACCCCCGGCTCAGTCCACTACGCATTTCCACTTCGAGTGGACTAAACTAAACTGTTCAGCCTGTAGCGCATGAGTGCGCTGCGCAGCGCCTGACGCCGGTTTTTTACGAAGAGGCAATCTTCTATGGACAGTTTTGGCAGCCGCTCCACTTTGCGCGTTGGTAACCACGATTACGAAATTTATCGTCTAGATGCGCTCGATAAAAAGGGAATTTCCACTCAGCATCTGCCTTTTTCATTGCGGATTCTTCTGGAGAACCTGCTGCGCACCGAGGATGGCAGCAATGTATCCAAGGCAGACATTCGCGCGTTGGCCTCGTGGAATAGCAAATCCAAGCCCGAGAAAGAAATCGCATTCACTCCTAGCCGCGTCTTGTTGCAGGACTTCACGGGTGTGCCCGCGGTCGTCGACCTGGCTGCGATGCGCGATGCCATGAAGCGTCTTTCCGGCGATCCAACTTTGATCAATCCTTTGCAGCCCGCCGAATTGGTGATCGATCATTCCGTGCAGGTCGACGAATTCGGCACTCCGCAAGCCTTCCAACTCAACGCAGAAATGGAGTTTATCCGCAATAAAGAGCGCTACGCTTTCCTGCGTTGGGGACAAACTGCTTTCCGCAATCTCGCCATCGTGCCGCCGGACACCGGTATCGTGCACCAGGTGAACCTTGAATATCTCGCCCGCGTGGTCTTCGTGCAGGAATCGAATGGGAAGCGGGTCGCATATCCGGACACGCTGGTCGGAACCGATTCCCACACCACAATGATCAATGGTCTCGGCGTGCTGGGCTGGGGTGTGGGTGGTATCGAAGCCGAAGCCGCCATGTTAGGACAGCCGGTATCGATGCTGATCCCGCAAGTCGTCGGCGTGAAACTCATCGGCAAATTACGCGAGGATGCGACTGCTACCGACCTTGTGCTGACCATCACGGAGATGTTGCGCAAACACGGAGTAGTGGGAAAGTTCGTCGAATACTTTGGCCCTGGACTTCAGGAATTGCCGTTGGCGGATCGCGCCACTATCGGCAACATGTCGCCGGAGTATGGTGCGACTTGCGGAATTTTTCCCATCGACAAAGAAACCCTCACCTACCTGCGTCTTACAGGACGCTCCGATGAGCAGGTCGCGCTAGTGGAGGCCTACTGCCGGGCTCAAGGCCTTTTTCACGATGAGAAAACGCCCGAAGCGCAATACTCCGAGTTGTTGAGCCTCGACCTCGATTCGGTTGAGTCAAGCCTGGCGGGCCCGAAACGGCCGCAGGATCGGGTGCCGCTCTCGAAAGCACGCGAGTCATTCGAAGAAGCGTTGCCTTCGATGCTTAAGCCTGGGAAAGGATCCTCAACTCCGGCGGCGGCTGGCGGTAACGGCCATCTTCACCACGGCAGCGTGGTGATTGCCGCTATTACGAGCTGCACCAATACGTCGAATCCGTCTGTGATGATTGCCGCTGGACTGCTCGCCAAACGTGCCGTGGAACGCGGCCTGCAAGTTCCTTCCTACGTGAAAACTTCGCTTGCCCCGGGCTCGAAGGTTGTCCGCGATTATCTTGAGCGCGCCGGCCTTACTCCGTACTTGGAAAAACTGAAATTTCACATTGTTGGCTATGGTTGCACCACCTGCATAGGAAATTCCGGCCCGCTGCCTCCCGAAATTTCTCAGGCCATCGACGAAAATGATCTCGTGGTCGCGTCGGTGCTCTCGGGGAATCGCAACTTCGAAGGCCGTATTAATTCTGAAGTCCGCGCCAACTACCTGATGTCGCCGCCGTTGGTACTAGCTTTCGCTCTAGCCGGACGCATCGATGTCAATATGCGCAAGGATCCGATTGGCAAAGACAGGCAGGGACAGCCCGTATATCTCTCGGATTTATGGCCGTCGCGGCGCGAAGTCGAGGAAACGATTCAGAAATCCATTTCCTCGGACATGTTCCGCATGAGCTATGGCGAGGTCTATCACGGCGACGAACGCTGGCGCTCACTTCCCGTACCCAAAGGTGAGACATACGCTTGGGAGAAGGACTCGACCTACATCCGCCGCGCTCCCTATTTCGATGACATGAAACTCAAGCCCACGCCAATTGAGGATATTAAAGGAGCGCGGGCTCTAGCCGTCCTTGGCGACAGCGTGACGACGGATCACATCTCTCCTGCTGGTTCGATCAAGAAAGATAGTCCTGCTGGAATGTATCTGATCGAGCACGGCGTCATGCCCGCGGAGTTCAATTCTTATGGCTCGCGGCGCGGCAATCACGAAGTGATGGTTCGCGGCACCTTCGCCAATGTTCGCCTGCGCAACAAAATGGTGCCCAATTTAGAAGGTGGCTTCACCCGTCATCTGCCGGACGGAGGTGAAATGTCAATCTTCGAGGCTTCGGAGAAATACATTTCCGAAGGCGTCCCGCTCGTCATCATCGCGGGCAAAGAGTACGGATCCGGCTCCTCACGTGACTGGGCGGCGAAAGGCCCGCTCCTGCTGGGTGTCCGCGCCGTGATTGCGGAGAGCTACGAGCGCATCCATCGCTCCAATCTCGTTGGCATGGGAATTCTTCCTCTGCAATTCCTGGCCGGAGAAAATGCGCAATCCCATTGCTTGACCGGCGATGAGGTATTCAAAATCGCGGGTATTCGGGGGCTCGTCGAGAAGTTCTCCCCGGGCCGCCAGGTAACGGTTCGAGCCACCACAAATGGCAAGACCGCTGAGTTCAACTGTCTGGTGCGTATCGATACTCCCCAGGAAGCGCAATACTACGCCAATGGCGGCATTTTGCAGTTCGTGCTTCGCCAACTGCTGACCGGAAAAACCAAGCCCCAAAGTGTGCACTCGTAAAGCGAGGCCCGCCGCAGCAGTTTCCAGATTTCGTGGTCGTCGATCCCCCGGCGATGGATGACGTATCGCCGCCGGGGTATCGCCAATCTACCTCCATCATGGCCGGACTAGTGGTTTGCCGGTGCCGAGATGGCGCGGCACCCCATGTTCTGATCGCTGATTGCTGAGAAAACCCGCAGATACCAGCGTCGGGAGGAAGCGGTGGGAGACTTCCCATGAACTTCGGCTTCGGGCGCCCCCCGATCTCCTGCTCCAAATCATAGGCGAAGGCCAACAACTTCGGCTCCTGGTGGGCTGGAAAGCCTGCTGGAGCTCTCGACAAAAGACACATACCTGGAAAAGCGCCCCCGCTTGATCCCTGTCTCAACCTTCCTCGCAAGGTATAATAAAGGATTATTCAAATGAACAAGAAGCGATTGATTCGCTCCACCACAGTTCTTTGTGTCCGCCGGAACGGTAACGTAGTCATGGCAGGAGATGGCCAGGTTACGTTGGGCGAGTCGGTGATCAAGCATTCCGCGAAAAAGATTCGCCGCTTGTACCAGGACAAGATACTCGCCGGTTTTGCCGGTTCCACTGCCGATGCATTTACCCTGTTTAGCCGTTTCGAGTCGAAACTCGAGCAGTATCATGGCAATTTAGGACGCGGCGCAGTAGAGCTGGCCAAGGACTGGCGCACCGACAAATTTCTGCGTCATCTGGAAGCCTTGTTGTTGGTTACTGATAAAGAACAGACTTTTTTGCTCAGCGGTCAAGGCGACGTGATCGAACCGGATGGCGGCATCGCTGCCATCGGCAGTGGCGCCCCCTATGCCCAGGCCGCAGCCCAAGCTCTGGCGGAGCACAGCCAGCTTTCGGCCCGCCAGATCGCCGAGGAAGCCATGAAGATTGCCGGAAAGATGTGCATCTATACCAATGACAAGGTAACAATTGAAGAACTTTAGGAGCGTCGTTGGTCGTTCGTCGTTGGTCATTGGTGAAACCCTAAAGTTTCGTTCCTCGGCGGACGACCAACCAAAGGGCTTTTTGGTTTGACCAAGGACCAACGACCAACGACTGATTTTATGGCTATCTATTTACCTGGAACCGCTGAAGAAGAACACATCGCGCTGGACGAGCTAACGCCTCGCGAAATCGTGGCCGAACTCGATAAATATGTCATCGGCCAGAACGCGGCCAAGCGCGCCGTCGCCATTGCGCTGCGAAACCGCATGCGGCGCCAGAAGCTCGCGCCCGATTTGGCGGAAGAAGTCATTCCCAAGAACATCATCATGATCGGTCCCACCGGCGTGGGAAAGACGGAGATCGCACGCCGCCTGGCCAAACTTGCCAACTCGCCATTCCTCAAAGTGGAAGCTTCGAAATTTACTGAAGTCGGCTATGTGGGACGCGATGTCGAATCCATGATTCGCGACTTGGTGGACATTGCCATCGACATGGTGCGCGAGGAGAAACTCGAGGACGTTGCCGACAAGGCGGAACTCAATGCGGAAGAACGTCTGCTGGATATTCTTCTGCCGCCAGTCGCGTCGCGTCCCAGCGAATCCAATACCGGGGGCCTGGTGTTGGAGGGGACATCTTCATCTGAGTCGCAAAATCGAACCCGGGAAAAACTGCGCCAGCAATTGCGCGAAGGCAAGCTCGACGAGCGCATGGTGGAAATTGACGTCCGGGAACGCAATTTCCCCTCTTTCGAAATCATCTCCAACCAGGGCGTGGAGGAGATGGATGTCAACATCAAAGACATGCTGCCCAACCTCTTCGGCCAGCGTACCAAAAAGCGCAAATTGAAGGTGAACGAGGCTTTCGAATATCTGATACAGGAAGAAGAGCAGCGCCTGATCGATATGGATCAGGTCACACGCATCGCCATTGACCGCGTGGAAGACTCAGGGATCGTCTTTCTAGACGAGATCGACAAGATCGCTGGTCGTGAGAGCGGCCACGGTCCTGACGTTTCCCGTGAAGGGGTGCAGCGCGACATCCTGCCTATCGTCGAAGGCACTACTGTCAACAGCCGTTATGGCATGGTGCGCACCGACCATATTCTGTTTATTGCAGCCGGAGCTTTTCACGTTTCGAAACCCAGCGACCTGATTCCTGAGCTTCAGGGCCGCTTTCCCATTCGGGTGGAGCTGCAGTCGCTCACCATGCAGGACTTCATCCGCATTCTGACCGAGCCCAAATCGTCGCTGGTGAAGCAGTACACCGCTTTGCTTGAGACCGAAGGGGTGCAGCTGGAATTCACCCGCGAGGCGCTTGAAGAAGTCGCCCGCTTTGCCTTCCGGGTCAACGAAGGGACGGAAAACATCGGCGCACGCCGCCTGCACACCATCATGGAACGTGTCCTCGATGAGATCAGCTTCGATGCACCGGACAAAAAAGGCGAGCACATCACCGTGGACGCCCAGTATGTGGGCAAAATGCTGGCCGACATTGTGAAAGATCAGGACTTATCTCGATATATTTTGTAAGTTGCTCGCGCATTATAGCCCTGAGC
>Ga0207684_10002003_pt1 | contig 20986 bp, 30 predicted proteins | sample KBSK5501metaG_FD_184342 | JGI IMG/M metagenome (GOLD analysis project Ga0207684, IMG submission 184342) | Corn, switchgrass and miscanthus rhizosphere microbial communities from Kellogg Biological Station, Michigan, USA - KBS K5-50-1 metaG... | ecosystem: Host-associated > Plants > Roots >...
CCTGTTGTTTCAAGGCCCAGGCGCGCTTGCGCCGCTCTTCGCGCCAATCCGCCTTCTTGGGGGCTCCTCGTGTTCCCATGCCTCCTAGCGTACCACCGATTCACTTCACTTTGCAGTGATCAGTAAAACCCAGGTCACGAGGATATAGCGAGGTGACGTTGCAGGCGGGAACGCGATGCGGCACCCTGGTTGAGACACATGAAGCAGCATGCGCAGCGTCATCCACACGATCGTGAGCACAACGCTTGCACTGTAATTGCCAAACCTCGCCGCAAGTTGCATCACGTGCACCGGTGGACGTACTGTCGCCTAGGCGTATGATGAGAGTTGAGGATCTCCGTCTCAGCGCAAGGAGCCAGTATGTTTGATCAACTGACTATTACTGTGAACGGCGCGTCTCACGTTGTCGAAGCGACGCCTGACACTCCGCTGCTCTATGTGTTGCGCAATGAGTTGGAGCTCAACGGCCCGCTCTTTGGCTGTGGGCTGGAGCAGTGTGGCGCATGCACGGTGCTGCGCGGAGCCGAGGCGGTGAATTCGTGCATGCTGCCGGTGGGCGAGGTCGCCAGCGCACAGATCACCACGCTGGAGGGCCTCGGCACGCGCGGTGAGCTACATCCGGTGCAGCAGGCATTCATTGAGGAGCAAGCGGCGCAGTGTGGCTACTGCAGCCCGGGCCTGATTGTGACCGCGGCGGCGCTGCTCTGGCGACGTCCGCATCCGACGGACGAGCAGATTCGCGCGGCGTTGGATGGCAATCTCTGCCGCTGCGGCTCGCATCTGCGTGTTCTGCGCGCGGTGCGCCGTGCCAACGAGCTGCTCTGGGGAGGCGATGCTTGATGGCGCACGATTCATCACAGCGCGATCGTGGGGCGGCAGAGTCCAACGTCCTCGCGAGTGGCCAGGCGGAGACTGCTTCCCCGCAACGGTCTTTCTGGGCGGCGGCTAGCGCCAATCTGGACGATTGGATCGCCATCGAGCCCGATGGGACGGTGGTGGCCTACAGCGGCAAGGTGGAGACAGGGACAGGCGTGCGCACGGCGCTGGCGCAGATCGTGGCGGAGGAGCTGGAGGTAGCACTGGACCAGGTGCGCCTGGTGATGGGCGATACCGGTCGCGCGCCTGACGAGGGCTACACTGCAGGCAGCATGACGGTGCGCATGGGTGGCGGACACCTCCGCAATGCGGCGGCGGCGGCGCGGCTGGCGCTCTTGGAGCGCGCCGCAGACCGCCTAGGAGTGCCACGTGAGCAACTGGAGGCGCGCGCTGGCGTGATCTCTGTGCGCGGGGCGTCCGAGCAAAGCGTCAGCTACGGCCAGCTGCAGGGGGGCCGGCCCTTCGCACGTCAGATCAGCGGGCTGGCCCCGCTCAAGCGGCCGAAGGAGTACCGCATCATCGGCAGCGATGCGCATCGTGTGGACCTGGTGGGCAAGTTCACCGGTGAACCGAGTTTCGTGCATGACCTGCGCCTGCCAGGCATGCTGCATGGGCGGGTAGTGCGAGCGCGCCGGCCGGGCGCACACGTGCTGGCGGTGGACGCGAGCGCTGTGCGCGACGCCCAGGTCATCCGGCTGGGCAACTTTCTCGGCGTGGTGGCCGAGCGCGAGGAGCAGGCGATCAAGGTGGCCGGGCGCCTCCGCGTGACGTGGGAGGAGTCGGTCGATCTGCCGCCAATGGAAAGCCTGTACGAGTGGATGCGCGCTCAGCCAACGACAGATTATGTCGTTACTGAGTCGGGCGACGTCGAGCACATGATGCGCGGAGCGGCAAAGCGCGTGCATGCCGTCTACGAGCAGCCGTTCCAGGCGCACGCTTCCATTGGGCCGTCATGCGCGGTGGCGGAGGAGCAGGACGGCACGCTAACGGTCTGGGCCAGCTCGGGAGGGGTGTATCCCTTGCGCGACGCGTTGGCTGATCTCCTGCGTATGCCCCCCGAGCGCATTCGCGTCATCTACATGGAGGGCGCAGGAGCCTACGGCCAGAATGGCTCGGAGGACGTAGCGGCGGATGCTGCCCTGCTGGCGCACGAGGTGGGTCGGCCGGTGCGCGTGCAGTGGTCGCGCCGCGACGAGTTCATCGGTGAGCCCAAGGCGGCGCCGATGGTGATGGAGGTAACCGCCGGGCTGGATGACGGTGGACGCATCGTGGCCTGGCGCCATGACGTCTGGTCCCCGACACACACAAACCGGCCGCGCTCGGCGCTGGGACTGCTGGCGGGTTGCGAGGCGCGCGAGCAGGTTCCTCAGGCAGCCGCAGTCTACTTCATGGGTGGCGCACGCAACGCGCCGACCAACTATGTGCTGGCGGACCAGCGCATAGTGATGCACAGCCTCGCCGAAGCGCCATTGCGCACGTCGTCTATGCGGACGCTCGGGGGCGCAGGCAACACTTTCGCCAACGAGTCGTTTATGGACGAGCTGGCCTACGCCGCTGAGATGGATCCGCTAGCGTTCCGCTTACGCCATCTCGATGACCCCCGCGGGCGCGATGTGCTGGAAGTTGCGGCGCAGACAGCCGGATGGGGAGAGGGGCTGCCAGCAGGTGAGGGGCGCGGTATATCTTTCGCATGCTATGAGAATGACCAGGCATACGTGGCCATGGCGGCGCACGTCGCGGTAGACGAGGTGACTGGCGTGGTGCGCGTGCGGCGCGTAGTCGTGGCCCACGATTGCGGCCTGATCGTCAATCCCGACGGCGTGCGCAACCAGGTAGAAGGTAACGTGATTCAGGCGCTCAGCCGCGCGCTCAAGGAGGAAGTGCGCTTCGACGCTGGTGGTCAAACGACGGTGGACTGGGAGGGTTACCCGCTGCTCACCTTCTCGGAGGCGCCAGAGGTGGAGATCGTGCTGCTCAAACGACCAGATGAGCCCTCGCTCGGCGCGGGTGAACCAGCCACTGTAACAGTAGCGGCCGCCGTCGCCAACGCTGTCTATGCCGCCACGCGTGCGAGGTTGCGTCGGGTACCGTTCACCCCTGATCGGGTGCGCGCCGCATTAACGGCGCGGTAGCTGGACCTGATCTTCTTCTAATAATAGTATGCGATTCTCGCCTGAAAGGATGCGCATCCTTTGGATATTAGCCTTGTTTGTGTCCCCTACCAAGGGGATGTCACCCGCTGGGGCTATGCCCTTGGCCCACAAGCGTTCTTAGATCGTGGGCTTGGGGAACGACTTGAGGAGCGCGGACATCAGATCGCTCCGCCCATCTGGATTGACCTGCCGCGAGACGAACGTACCCGCGACACCGCGACCAACCTGGGGCGACTGGCCCGACGAACGGCTGCTGCGGTGAGTGCGGCGCTGCGCCGCGGGGAGTTTGTGCTCGCGCACTTGGGTGACTGCACCCACGCGCTTGGGCCGATTGGCGGGCTGGCGCAAGCGTTTGGACGCCCCGGCGTCGCCTGGTTCGACGCACATGGTGATATGAACACGATGGCCACTCCCACGAGCGGCTTTCTTGGCGGGCTCCCCTTTGCCGTCGCGTTAGGCTGGGACTTGGATGATTGGCGGCTGGCGGCTGGTCTGGACCCACCCGTTCGCGCGGAGGCGGCGGCGCTGATTGGGACGAGTGATCTGGACGCTGCTGAAGTCGAAGCCTTGCACACCCAGCCGATTCTGCACCTGCCGGCAACTGATTTGCTCGAGCCGGGTGTCGCCGGACGGGCGCAGCAACAGCTGGCGCCGCGAGCAAGCGAGGCGAAGGGGTGGTATGTCCATCTTGATCTCGACGTGGGCGGGCCAGAGGAATCCCCTGGCGGCCTGACTCCTGCGCCGTTCTGGGCTCCACGAGAGCAGCTCATCGAGGCCGTAGAGGGAGTGACACGAGCGATGCCAGTCAAAGTCGCATCACTCGCGGTCTACAATCCTGCCGGTGATCGGGACGGACGCGGGTACCAATTCGACTTTGATATGGCATTGGCTGTCATAGACAACCTCCGGTAAGCGTGTAGCGCCTCCTGCGCAGCCCTTGCAGTCCTCATTTGACGGGGCGCTTTCTAACAGGTAGTCAGATCCGCGGTTTAGAAGATATAGGCGCTCCGCTCCATTCGGTCCCATACAGTTCCATACCGTCGAATTATTCAGGGCTTCTCCTGCTATTCAGTGCCATAGAGTTCCGTTTCATTCCACCGCATTGCTTCCTGTTTTGCTGCAGCATTTGGTCCATCACTATACCTCCACTTACACGATATGCGGGCTCGCTCGGGCGCCACGAGATCGAGCGAGCCGCTGGACTTCGCCCCATGACCAATCCGCTTTGACGATGCAGACCGCTGCGTCCAAGCACAAAGCGTCCGCTCGCTCATTGTCGAGATTGCCCACTCAGTGTGCCCATCGCCTGGGAAACACACGCCATCAAGACTACTTCTGCATCCCTGCGCTGATTCCGGCATTGCCCCTTGACAGTGGGACTAGAATGGGCATGGGCGTCCCATAGGAGCCGCGCGGTGGCTCTGTCAGGGGGACCAGCCCGTTGGACCTGAGAGCGTGTTATGAACTCGCCTTTGGCCGCCTATTATCGCCGGGGTGTGAGCGAAAACACGGGGTTCGTGGCCCTGTTCTCGCTCTCTCGCCACTGTTTCAGGGCGATTCTAGGGCATTCGAGACAGGTTCATAACACCCTCTGAGTAGCCGCCTGCTGGCGGCGAGAGGAGACACGCGATGCGGCAGAGCTCGACAACCACCATGTCCACCACGTCATTGCTCCCCTTTACCCGGCTGGTCCTGGTGGTCTCAGCCGTCGTGCAGCTCGTCTTTGGCCTCGTGGGACTCTTCTTCACCAATCAACTCTGGAATACGGTCTTCTGGACGGCGCCCCTGCCGGCGTGGCCGGTGGAGGCCATGCGCTTCGCCTCCCTGACCTATCTGGCCACCGCCATCGCGGCGCTCTACGCGCTCTACCAGGGTAGCTGGGACGGCGCACGGGTCTACTTCGCATTCTCGTTCCCCTACATCGTCTTTTCGGTGCTCGCGGCGCTGGTGACGGCCATCTCGCCGGGGGCGCCGCTGATCATGTGGCTGTATGTGCTCCTCTCGATCCTCTATCTGCCCGCGGTGGCCTACGCGTGGTATCAGCAAGCGCGGCAGGCGCGCGCGGCGTAACACGTGGCGTAAGCGGAGACGCCCCCGCGCGCGGCTGCGCGCCCGGACGCCCACCTTGGAGGCCCACAGCAAGGGGATCCGACAGAAGGGGTCCAGACATGATGCGCTATTGTGGTACTTGTGGCGCGCGCTTAGATGATATGGCGCTGGCTGGTGGGCGATGCCTGGTGTGTGGCGCGCCGATCACCGATCCAAGGGATGCGATCTCAGAGGCGCCGACCCAGCCGTTGGATGGTCCACTCGGACTGGAGTCGCCGCCGCTCGCGCCAGCCACGCCAGTGGGGGAGACGGCCTGGCCACCAGCGCAGAGCGCCTCCGCCAACACCGGCTCCAGAGGGCTCCCGAGCGCCCGTACGCTTGGCGCCTTCCTCCTGGTCGCTGTGCTGGTCGCTGTGCTGCTGGCGCTGCTCGTACAGCATTTCGGCGTCCAGTTTATCCTCGCGCCCTCCGCGTCCTCCAGCAGCTCCTCCTCCTCAAACTCCAATTCGTCGTCACAGACGATCTCCGGCGCGGCGGCCACCGCGACCGCCGCCAATGGGGGAGCCCCGACCCCCACCGGAGGACGGCCAGGCGCGACGCCCACACCTGGCCCCTCACCTACAGCGGCGCCCTCACCCACGGCGACGCCGGTCCCTGCCACCCTCGATGTCCACCCGACCACCATCCAACTGACCACGTGTGTCGCCGCCCAGACCCAGTTTACCGTCGCCAACACCGGTGGTCTTCCCTTCTCGTGGACTGCCAGCGCGAGCGTCACAGGCTACACCCTCAGCCCCAACAGTGGGACGCTGGATGGGGGCAACCAGCAGGTGGTGACGGTGAGCGGGATCTTGCTGAGTGGGACCATCACGGTCACGGCGCCCTCAGCGCGCTCCTCTCCACAACAGGTCAGTATCACTTGCACGCTCTAAGCTCGTCCATAAGGACGCCGGCGGGGCGGCGAGCTAGAACAGGCACGACACAGCGTACTTTAGGCACCCGTGGTGGCCGCGATCGGCGCACGCAGCGGTCATGTGCCAGGCCCACCCAGCCACTGTGTCCCGACTGGTCGGGAGAGGGTATGCGGCGCCACTGAGGGTCGTTGCTCGGGACGTCAGGAAAGGTCTGCGAGAGGAAGGGCGCGATGCGGTTACGCGCGGGGCAGGATGCGCCCCTCTTTGAGATTCGTGACTTCTACGGCCGCCATGTCGCGCTGGCGCAGTATTGGGGCCGTCCGGTGCTGCTCGCGTTCCACCGCGCCGCCAATTGCCCGCTGTGCAACCTGCGCCTCTGGCACCTCATCCACCGCTATCCCACCTACCAGCGGCAGGGCATGGCCGTGCTCGCCTTCTTCGAATCGGCGCCCGACTTCGCGCATGCGTACCTCGACCGGCTGCGCCCGCCCTTCCCACTCATAGCTGATCTCGACCTACAGGTGTACAGTCGCTACCGCTTGGAGTCCTCCTGGCTGGGCGCGCTGCGCGCTCGGCTGACACGTGGGGCGGCGTATCGCGAGGCGACGCGCCTGCGCATCGGCGGCCATCCCTGGCTCAACCCGCTGACCATGGATGGGCATCCCGGTCGGCTGCCTGCCGATTTCCTGCTGGAGCCAGACCTGCGCATCCACACCGCCTACTACGGGCATGACGCCGGCGATTTCATGCTCTTCGAGGAGATCGACGCCTTCTTGGCTGCGCGCCCCTGGCGGCAAGGAGGGCTATTGTGAAAGAGATACCGCCGCAGCTTCTTTCGTCCACTATACTGCGACCGGAGGAGGCGACCCCATGAGCGACGAGCGAACGCAACGGGTCCGCAACGACCTCTCGCGCGTGACGGACTGGCTCCTGCTCGGCAGGGAGATCGCCAATGGTGAGCACATGGCCCGCCTCGCCGCGTACGGCGTCACGACCATTATCAACGCGGCCTGCGAGGTGAGCGATCGCACCTTGTGCGAACAGCATCGCCTGGGCTACTACCACCTGTACTGGTCCGATGACCAGCAGCCCAAATCGCGCACGAGATGCTGCATGTGCTAGAGTGGGTGCGCGACGAGGAGGCCAAGCTGGCTGAGGATGACCGGTCGATCTGTTTGTACGTCCACTGCCAGATGGGCATCAATCGTGGCCCGTTGATCGCCGCGTTCCTGCTGGCGGCGCGTCAGGGACTCTCTGGTGACGAGGCCTGGAAGCGGATCAAGGCGAGCCGACCGGCGGCGCACTCCTTCGAGAAAGCAGTCTACCGTGAGGCCTGCCTGCGCGCGCTCGAGGCCTATCGCCAGCGGGCATGCTGAACAATGCTCTGCAGCGGAGGAGCGGCCGCGCGTCCTGGGGCATTATGACGCGACACCGCGGCTCAGCTTGACAGCCGCCACCCGCTCCGCGTAGACAGGTATGTTGGTGTCCACCGCCCCGTGCGCGGCGCAAGTCTGCGCGCCGACGTGGCGACGTGTACCTAGTAACGCTGGGCGCCCCTCCGCCTCCGCGCGGAGGAAAGGGTCGGCAGCTGTCTCCATGTGTCGCTCAGCGCGCAGCTTGGAGGTCCCCGTGTACCCATCCATGCACCCATCTATGTCTCCATTCACCGCTTCTCCGCCGCCCCCACGCGCGCCATGGTGGCTGCGCCTCGCCAGTTCCAGCCCCTACCGTCCACTCCAGACACTGGCTGACCGCGAGCTGGCGCGCCGCAGCGACCTCATCGCCTGGCTCACCCTTGGCTTGCTCGTCGCCACGCTGCTCCTTGCGCTGATCGCCCTCGACGATCGGGAGGCGTTGCTCTCGCTCGTCGGGCTGGCGCTGGGGCTGGGGCTCACCCTCGTCCTTAATCGCCTGGGACACGTGACACTGGCCGGGAGTCTGCTCCTCGGCGTCGTCGCGGGCGCGATCTGGGGGTACATGCTCGCCAGCCCGTTGGGACTGACGATGGGCCAGCTGCCCAACTACGATCTGCTCGCCGTTACCGTCGTCGTCGCCGCCAGCGTCCTCCCACGCATCTCGGCGTTCCTCGTCGCCGCGGTCAACAGCGCCTTGATCGTCGCCGACTATCTGTTGCGTCCACACCACGCCAACGTGGTCGCCGACGCCGCGCTCTATTCCAGCGTGACGCAACAGACGATCTCGCTCTTGGTGCGGCCCATCGCGCTCAATCTGGTGCTGGCGGTGGTTGCTTACCTGTGGGTGCGTGGCGCCGACCTCGCCATCCGACGCGCCGATCGCGCAGAGGAGTTCGCCGTGCTGGAGTATCGCGAGGTCCAACGCACGCGCGCCCTCGAAGATGGGATGCGCTCCGTGCGCCAGACCATCGCCCGGTGGGCGCATGGCGATCTGCAGGGGCGCATCCCGCCAATGCCGCTGCCGTTGCTGCAGGAGATGGGCGATGACCTCAACGGCTTCATTGTCGCCTTCTCTTACCTGTCGAACGCCGATTACCATCTGCGCCGCCTGCAGGGAGAGGTCTCCAAGCTGACGGTCGCGCTCGACCAGTGGGCGCAGGGGCGCGCGGCGGTGTTGCCGACCCCCAGTGGCACAGCGTTGGACCGTGTGCTCGAACTTCTCGCCCAGCTGCGCCGGCGCGCCTCGCGCCCCAGCGCGCCACCGCCACCGGGCGCCTCCTAGCGAAGCAGTCCCCTGCGTGCCCCAGATGAGCCAGACAATGCGGCTGAGACCAGGAAGCGGCACTCAAGCCGTCCGCGCCCGCTCGGACAAGACCAGGAGGTCAACCAGCGCCCTTCGATCACACCCACCCCGACCACGAGCCGGAGCCGTCACGTGCAGGATGGAATCATGGAATCAGTGAGGAAGGAGGTCAGGGTCGCAGCCGGTCGCGCGGGATACACCGAAGAGGGAGTTCCTCCGCTGCAGTACCGCGTCAGCGTCGACGTCAGCTTCGGGTCGAGTGGATCTACTGCCAACCCCGCAATGGGCGCGCACCTCGACGCAGTCATGTATAACCTCAATCTACAGGCTGATGGGACTTGGGTGACGGCACAATTCAATGGCAATCACTACGCCGGCGGAAAGACGGGGCAACGGCCCAGGGCTGCCAGCTACACGCTGGGCATTACGGCTCAGGGTAGCTACGTGACGTACTTCGTCAGTGGCACGTAGGTGGACAAGATGCAGTTGGCAAGTGGGTCCTCGAAACCTACTGGCCTGTGGAAAGGAAACGCCTCTGGGAGTCCCGTCTCCCTGAAGAACTTCGTGTTCACCCCGCTCGCCTGATACTCAGTCAGCTGAGTGGCTCTGCGTCACCAGGAGCGGACACACACAGCTGGGTCGTGGCCTGTTGTCACGGAGTGCGTGATTGCGGCGAGCAGGTCAACATAAGTCCTTTCGGGAACAACGGCAGCCCAAAATATGCGGTTAGCGCGCAGGATCGCCCACATAAAGCGGCGCCCCTCGGAGATCTCCGAGGGGGTATTTGCTGCGTGAAGGTGGAGGGAATGCCCCCGCTAGACCGCCCGCAGTGTGGAGGCGTTCTCGCCCTCATTCCCCCCAGTAGCAACGAACGATTCCCACCACTTCCGGGCGTCATCCGTCAGCATTTGTCGCTGGTAGAGATCCGCCATTGCTCGCTCAAAGGGCAGCGCATACGCCTGCGATATCTTGGTGTTCTCGCCAAGGATCTTCGCCATATTTGTCGCCGCTTCTCCCGACATACGTCCATCGGTTGGGGCGGAAAGGTCGGAGCTATTCAGCCAGATACCTTTGCGTCCGGGCGGGGTCTTTCTTGGTGCGACGCCATTCGAATGTAGCCAGAAGCGCGCAGCGTCTGACCGGGAACGCGGCTCCGATACTGGCGCCTTTGCGCCGCGATTGCCTCCGGATCTCCCCAAGGCTCCGAACTTCAAGCCGGCCAGTTCCGGCGCCTGTTGGATCACCCAGTCCGGCAGTTCACCCGTCGCTGCAAGGTGGAGGATCGCGGAGGATAGCTGCTGGAATGCGCGAGCATTAGCTCCGGCTATCGCTTCCTTCAAGCGCGCCTTTTCAGCCTCGAGTTCCGCCCGCGCAACGTCAGGTGAGAGACGATTGATAGCCTCGATGATCGCCTCCGCTCGCCGCTCTTTCGACAGGTGCTTCGCCGCCAGTAACATGCGCAGATTCATCAGCTGACCGATGTCGGCATGCTCCATATCGACGCTGTCAATCAAAGCGATGAGACGCTTGCTGGTCTTCATCTCCATGAGGGCATCGCTGTCGTCTTCGGTCAGCCTTCGCCGCCGGAGTGTGGCGAGGTACACAGCCACCGTGGGGATGCCAATGGAGCGGAACAGCACGAACGCCCACTGCGCGACGGTGACGGGATTCTCGATCGACGCGAGCATGATGGTGAAGGTACACGCCTCCAGCGCGCCGATGCCGAAGATGATCACGGTGTGTGCCCGAAGAGCGCCTTGACCTTCTCCCCGCGGCTGCGTCCATCGCGGAAGTTGTTCGCCGCGGCCAGCACCGCAAGATCCGCGCCGAACACAAAGACGATGATCACCAGAAGCTCGATCATCTCAAACCAGTTGAGCGCCATCACCGCCCCGAGCGCCCCACCCTCCCCGAAGCCGCGCTGCGCGAGCGCGATGTTATGCTCCATCGGCGCACGCCCTAGCACGATGGCAGCCGCGATAGAGAAGCAGATCAAGAGCGGGACGCTCCACGCCCGCGCCAGATTGATCAGCGAGGCGCCGTGCGAGGTCGCCTCCTTCAGGGCCTGCTCCGCTTCATCCGGCGCGCCGAAGATTGAGCGCCACGCGCTGGGCAAAGCCAATCTGTCGTCCAACGGACATAGCTCACTACTCCTTTTCCCACGGCCTGGATTGTAGGTGGTATGTGATACAATCTTAGGGTACAGTGTACCACGTCAGTTGAAGATAGTACAAGGTACTAGAAGGTGGGTAAAGCTGTGCCGCAAATTGACCCAAACCTCATCCCGATCCAAGAGGCCGCCACGGAGTACGGGCGTTCCCGCAAGTGGCTAGATGAGCAAGTGCGTGCGGGACACCTCCACTACGCGAAAATAGAGGGCGACAAGCGAACGTTCCTGCTTCGCTCCGAACTGGATCAGTTGCTCAAGCCGCAGATCAGGAAGTTCGGCGAAGACGCAGACGATGAGGTGGGCTAGCGTGAAGCCACAGGGCAGCTTTCCCTTCTTCACCGCAAGCGGCGTGTACGAGATTCGCTGCACGGTAACTCAGGAGTGCTACATCGGCTTCAGCAACAATGTCTGGAAGCGGTGGACGAGGCACCTTGCGATGCTGCGACAGGGCAAGCACTACGCCTCTCTCCTGCAAGCGGCGTGGCTCCGCTACGGAGAGAGCGCCTTTGAGTTCACCATCATTGAGAAGATGCCGCCGCACCCTGACTACGCCATGCGGCTAGCGGAGGCGCGTCACATGCGCGAGCGGCTTCCTGCCTACAACGGGGCGGAGGCGCTGCGCAGGTATGCTATTTAGGACGGGCGTTCCATAAGGCTATCCTTACGGAATGGAGGTGTGAGACCGCATAACAACGGCATCGGAAACGTATCGCTACTGTCGGCTGCGCATCCGCTACTTCAATGTGGACGTGCCCGCAGTAGCGATTGGGCGCATGGTGTACTTCCCGCTCCGCGCGCTCTGCAAGGTGATCGGCATCAACGCGCAGACGCAGGTAGACAAGCTGCGCGCCGATAGCGCGTACACTGGCGTGCTCCGGGAGGATGTGCCTATTCCCACTATCAAGGGCGAGCGCCCCGCTACCTGCATCCGGCGCAAGGAAGTGGGCAGGTGGCTGCTAGGGATTGACGCCGCGCGCTGCGCGATCACGGCGCGCGGTCCTTTAGAGCGGTTCCAGGAAGAACTGCTCGCCGCCGCCGATCGCTGGTTATTCGGCGACAATAGCGACGTAGCAACCGACGGCACCGAGAGGACCGCGCTCCCGATCACCGGGACGCTTCGTCTTGGAGAGTGTCCGCGGTGTGGCGCTCATCTGTGCTTGGAGATAGACGGAACGGGGAACCACCTCCGCATTGAAGGCGAGGAGGCGGATGACTAACGCCAGCGGCGTCTACGCCATACGCAATGCCAAGACTAGCCGGGTCTACATCGGTAAGAGTACCGATATTCCAGCGCGCTGGCGCCAACATCGCCGCGATCTCGCTCGCGGAAAGCATATCAACAAGGAGCTTCAAGAGGACTGGCGGCAATATAGGCCTGACGCCTTTGCGTTCGAGGTCTTGGAAGAAGCCGCGACATGGGCTGACCTTCATAACGCCGAGCAGCGTCACTATGCCGCCACGCCGCCGGAGCTGCGATATAACATTGCTCCAGTCAATCCCTACCTACCGGGTCGTGGTATACCGCCTGAGGCCGCTGAGGAGTTCTTTGCGCTTATGGCGGATATTACGTCGGGGCGCTTCGTGTGGCGATACGAGAACGGGCCGGATGCGCTAAAGTTTCTGCGCTCTCTCGACGAGCGCCTCTGCAATATCGAGATACACGTCTTCGGTGTAGTAGCGCCAACTATCGGGAGCGTCCTATTCGACTTTATCATGGAGCGAGGAGCGGATAGCTCGATGCTAGCGCGCATCGCCCGTTCGCTGGAGCAGCGCATCGGTCGTCTGGAAGAGCAGGTACTCGCGCCGGAGGAAGACGACCTATGAAGGGTGTCTACGAGATTCGCAACACCGTAACGGTGAGTGCTACATCGGTAAGGCTGATAGCTTCGAGGCGCGCTGGAAGCTCCACCGGGATACGCTACGCGAGCGGCGTCACCATAGCCACCTGCTCCAAGCCGCGTGGGACGCCTACGGGGAAGACGCCTTCGAGTTCAGCGTGTTGGAAGTGGTCGCGGACCCTATGGAGCGTGCCGCCCGCGAGATTGAGCTGATTCTGGAGCGCAAGCCCGCGTATAACATCGCTGGGACCGGGCGAGACTCCGCCGAGCGTCTGGCCCGTCTCATTGCCAAGCGCGCCACGACCGCGGCGCCGCCTCCACCCATTCCGCCCGAAGAACTACCGGAGGGATCGGAGTTCGACTGGCTGCGGGCCGAGCGTAAGCCGTGGCTTCATGTACCGGAATTGGCGAAGCGCCTCGGCGTCTCGTCATTCATTGTACGGAGCCGATGTGAGTCAGGAGCCTTCTACGGCGCACGCTTTTACAGGAGCGGTGCCGGTTGGCGTATTCCGCGGTCTGGCGTGATAGCGTTTCTCAAGAGCCAAAAGGGAAGCGAGACACGAGCTTCTTCGATGTCGCCGTTGCGGTCGGCATCGCTTTTGTTATGGGCGTGAACCTCGCCCTCGGCGTCGCTATCCTCCGGCGCTCCGACGCTCCGCGGGAGGCCCTGCGCAAGCTGGAGATTATTGTCAAGTCGGTCTACATGGGCGCAGTGATGCAAGAGGAGCGCATGGTGGTGGATGCGACATCGGACGAGCCGGTAGAGTTGACGCTCGTGCTGGACGAGCAGGCAAAAGAGTATCTATGAGGGGAGATGCGATCATGACAGAACTCCTGAGCGACAAGCTGATTATGCGCGTCTACATGACATTGCCTAATGCCATCTGAGATGCGCGTGAAGGGCATGGCGCTATCACCGCGCGGTGTGTGGAACAGCGACCAGTTCACCCGCATGTCAGACCGTCTCGCAAGTTGACCCTGGGACAACATCAGAGTGTGGCTCATTAGGCCTGTAATCGCACCGAGAACCGACTGTGACCTGAAAAGCGGTACTCTGCACACTCTCGGGTGTATTACTGAGCAAGCAACAGCAAATGGATGCGCCATGTTGCACAAGCGGAAGGCGGGCTGCCATGAGCTCCCAACAAACGACCGGCCTGGTGATTCTTCTGGTCGGTATCGCCGCGTTGATTGTGAGTGTCGGCGTCGCTTGGATACTCTCGCGCCTGGCGCGGGACGGGCGCGTTGAAGGCACGTGGTTTATCGCTGTAGTGAGCTTAATGCTGTTTCTTGTTGGCACGGCGCTTTGCTGGTTTGGCGTCAGCGGTATTGTGGAAGGGTAGGCGGCGATGGCGGATGACTATAGCGACATCATCCACCGCATGATGCGCGATCTCGAAGAATACGACGCTACGCCGAACGGCGCGCCCCGCTGCGATGGTTGCGGGCGTCGTGTGGAACTCGCCCCCTATCAGCGCCGCACGACGGACAGCAGAACCCAGACGCTGCATTACTGTGCAGGCTGCCGCGCTGAGGCCATGATTGAGCTTGTGGAAGACAGCGACATTTAAGGGGTCGCGTCGCCAGGCAAGCGACGCTCTAACGGCGAGGGCACGATCTTTCAGCGTAAAGACGGGCGATGGGAAGCTAGTTACCGCACCGTAGAAGGGCGCAAGCGCTCTTTTTTACTCAGCGACCTAACGATGGTTGGTCAAATCAGGACGTCGGTCCGGGAAACAAGGGCAGCGACGCGTTAGCAACCGAGTGTGTCCAGTGCCGAAATCTTGGGGCCTTCTCCCCTACTTGACCAACCATCGCCTAAGAAGAAGCAAGAAGGCGCCCCTCGCTCTTCATGGTTCCACCAACATCGCTGGTGGTGACGCCCCACGAGTGGCGCACGCGGTCGTCAGTCGTCGTCACTGGACGCGCGCTAGAGCACGGAGGCCTGCCGAACTGGGTACCGATGCCCGCCGCGCAGCACACGGCATGCTGCTGCGGAGGCTGTGGAGGAGACACTAGGTCAGGTGGAGGACGACGTGGCCACGATCCCGGTCGGCCCGTCGTAGCGAGCGGAGGAGGCTTGCCATGGGCACGAGACAGACCCCATCCGACGGAACCGTACACGGCCTGAGCCGTGCAGAGTACGACGAACTCAGGCCGCAACTCCTGCTGGCGACGATCGCGGCGCTGCTCATCGGCGTCGCCTACCTCTTGTTGCCCCCTGCGCTGCGGGTGGGATCAAGTGTGCTGCCCAACTGGCTCTTGCTCGCGATCGACGCGGTGGTGCTGCTGCCACTCCTCTACGCCGCCTATTTCCGACCGCTGCCGTATACCGTTGGACGACTGATCCGCACGGCAGTGCAGGTGGTGCTCACGCTGGCGCTGCTCAGCTCGGTCGTGCTGCTCGCGCTGCGTGTGCCCGGGTTTGAGATGGGCGGGGGGATACTCCTGCGCTCGGCGGCGCTGCTGTGGGCGAGCAATGTGCTGCTCTTCTCTGTGTGGTACTGGGAGATCGATGGCGCGGGACCGGTGGTGCGGCATAAGCGGGGACATCGAGCCTTCGACTTCCTGTTTCCGCAACAGCTGAGTGGCGCCAGCTTTGCGCCCGGCTTCGTGGACTACCTCTTCCTGGCGTTCTGCTTCGCGACGGCGCTCAGCCCGGCGGACACGGCGCCGCTGACGCATCAGGCGAAGCTGCTGATGATGGCCGAGGCGACCCTGTCGTTGGTGGTGTTGGTCCTGCTGATCGGTCGCTCGGTGAACATCCTCTAGACGGGCGGGCGGGGAGAAGCAGACGTTCCACATGGGCAGGAGCTCAGGCTCTGCCACCGGCGGCAACGCCGACACCGTCTTCGCCTCCGGGTGGACACGACCTGCAGACTTGACAGGTATCCCACAGTACAGTACTATCTGAGCAGACATTCAGATGACGAACGCAGATTGAAGGCGAGGCGCACCATGAGTCATCTCGCGTCCGAGGCCAGCCACGAAGCCATTCATCCGCAGGCGGTGGTGGCGGCGCGCGCGGCCGTCCCGCCCGAGGGTATCCTCGCCGTCATCGCGGAGCTGTTTGGCGCGCTCGCCGACCCCACACGCGCCCGCATCCTCTATGCGCTCGGCACAGGGGAGCTGTGTGTGCGCGATCTGGCCCTCGTCACAGAGGTCTCGGAGTCCGCGGTCTCGCACCAGCTCCGCACCTTGCGGGGCCGCAGACTGGTCAGGTCGCGCCGACAGGGCTCCGTCATCTATTACGCGTTGGACAACCATCACCTGCCGGTGCTCTTCCGCGAGGCAGAATTCCACGCCGACCACGTGCGCCAGGGACTGGCCGACCATCCCTATCCCTGATTCCTCGTCCTTGTCGTGAGCGGCGCAGAGGCGGCGCACAGCTCGACCAACCGTGCCCCGTCGCGCGCAGAGATATGAGCATCTGAGCAGTTACGCACATCATAGAGCCGGCGAGGCTCCTGGAGAAGGCTCATGCACATGGCATCTATCGCATTGCTGGTCGTGGCCGCCGCCACGGTTGCGATACTGCACTCCATCCTGCCGGATCACTGGGTCCCGCTGGCCATCATTGCCCGTACGCAGCGCTGGGGCCTGATCCGGGTGGCTCGCGTCAGCGCGCTGGCCTCCATCGGGCACGTCCTTGCCTCGGTGGCGCTGGCCGGCGTGATCGCGGTGATTGGCTTGCAGTTCCAGCACGCCATCGACGTGCAGCAAGGGCACATCGTCGGAGCGGTGCTCGTCCTCACCGGGCTTGGCTTCCTGCTGTGGGGGCTCACGGGACATGGACACCGCCATGACGACGGACACCACGATCATAGGACCGACCAAGCCAAGACCCGCACGCCTGGTGGCGATCCTGCGCAGGCGTCTGGGGCAGTTGTGGTCGCCGCGGAGCAGCCGTTGGCGAGGCGCTTGGCCGCTATCGCGGTCCCGTTCGGCGTCGCGGCCTCGCCCGATCTGACCATTCTCCCCATCGCCTTGGCGGCGAGCGCGATCGGAGGCGGGACCGTTGCAGGCGTGCTCGTCGTCTTCGCGACGGTGACGGTCGCGACCTTCGTCGGCCTGACCGTGCTTGCCACGCTCGTGGGCTATCAGATCAAGGGCGAGTGGCTGGAGCGCAACGCGACCAGTATCACCGCGCTGGTCCTCATTGCGATCGGCGTCGTGGCCTTCGTCGGCTTCTGAGGAGAATCAGTCTGTCAGAGGCGCCGTGTCAGAGTCGTTTCACGAGCGCGCGGCTGCTGGTCGACCGGGGACTCAAGTGGGAGGAGCCGGAGGTCCAAGTGATGGCAGTCAACCTCGACAGAGGGCACCCACCGATGAAGGTGACTTCACGCTCGGCTGACGGCATACTTCCGCGCGAAGGAGATGGCTGATCGAGATGAGGAGGTCCATGATGTTCAAGTTGCGCGTAGACGCCTGGCAGACGCTGCTGGTGTTCGCCCAGATGCCTGAAGGACCCGATGGACCTGGGCGACCTGATCGGCCGACGCCGCGTCGCGGTGGACGGGCGAATCAGTCGCGTCGCCACCCGCTGGATCCTTCTCCACGAGGTGGCGCTGAAGGTGGGAGTCCACCCGAGGGAGCCGACCGTCTCGAGGAGTGGAGGCGCCGCTTTCCGCAACTCGCGGGCATTGGGGTCCTGGTCGCGGCCCTCGTGGTCGTGCTGTGGCCCGGCTCATCGCTCGTGCTGGGTCTGGGGACACTGCTCGCCGCGCTCACGCTGCTCCTCATCCTGCTTGTGGGGTTGCTTGTGCTGCTGTTCCGTGGGCGTCGCACACCCTGATCGTGGATCATCGCCTGCTCGTCGTCTATCGTTCGCCAACATCGCAGAGTGTTCCCTCCATCCACCACCGATCGGAGCCGCCATTGAGCCAGATGCGCCTACCCCTCATTCCCGCTACTGTTCGTGGCCACGTCCTGACGGTCTTTGCGAGGCTGGCGATGGCGCGCCAGGCCATTGTGCCCAGGTGGCGTCGCCCTGCCCGCCGCGCTACGCCAACTGGCTCTCCGCGCCCCTGGCGCATGGGGCGCTTCGTCAAACTCTTCGCCTTTCTCGGCTTCCTTGGCCCTGGCCTCATCGCCGCGACCGCCGGCAATGACGTCGGCGGCGTGGTGACCTACTCCTCGGACGGCGCGCAGTTCGGCTATGGCTTCCTGTGGGCGATGGTCCTCATTACCGTCAGCATGGCGGTGGTGCAGGAGATGTGCGCGCGCATGGGGGCCGCGACTGGCAAGGGGCTGTCGGACCTGATCCGTGAGCGCTTCGGCGTGCGTGGCGCGGCGTTCGCCATGCTGACGCTGCTCGTCGCAAACGCGCTCATCACGGTCTCGGAGTTCGCCGGCATCGCGGCGGTCTCCGAGCTCTTCCATGTCTCGAAGTTTCTCGCTGTCCCAGTCGCCGCGCTTGGGGTCTGGCTCCTCGTGACCAGGGGATCGTACGGGAAGGTGGAGAAGGTCTTCCTCCTGATGACCTTGGCCTTCCTCGCCTATCCCATCGCCGCGATCATGGCGCACCCCGACTGGGGACAAGTGCTGCGCCAGACAGTTGTGCCTACAGTGCATCTCAGCGCGGCCTATCTGTTCCTCTTGATTGGCACCATCGGTACGACGATCACACCCTACATGCAGCTCTACATCCAGTCGAGCGTCGCCGAGAAAGGCGTCACCATGAAGCACTACGCTGCTGAGCGCGCCGATACCTATTTTGGTGCCATCTTCAGCGACCTCATCTCGGCGTTTATCATCATCGCCATGGGGGCGACCGTCTTCGTCGCTAGCGGCGGGGTGGGCGTGCAGATCACCACGGCCGAGCAAGCTGCTCTGGCGCTCACGCCGTTTGTGGGGCGATTCGCTCCGGTGGTCTTCGGGGTCGGGCTGGTGGGGGCGGCGCTCCTGGCGGCGGCGGTGCTACCACTCACGACCGCCTACGCGATTACCGAGACCTTTGGCTTCGAGCGCGGGGTCTCCTTCTCGTTCCGCGCAGCTCCTATCTTCAATGGGCTCTTCACGGGCATGCTGGCCTTTGGCGCGCTGGTGGCGCTCATCATTCCCAATGGGCTGCTGATTCAGTTGATGGTGCTCGTGCAGGTCGCCAACGGCGTGCTGCTGCCGATCTTGCTGATCTTCATCCTGCGGCTGGTGAACGACCGGAGGATCATGGGCCGCTACGTCAATGGACGGGTGCAGAACGTCATCGCCTGGGGCACGACGGGGATCTTGATCCTGCTCTCAGCGACGCTGGTCATCATCACCATTCTGTCGCTGTTCGGTGTCCCACTCCCCCAGTAGGAGGCGCTCGGGTGGGGTAGCGCCATATGGCGGAGTTTCCCCGCGCAACCTGCGCTGGCGCTCGGCAACCTCCGCCTTAAGCGGCACGCATCCCCTGGCAAGACTTCGAAGCGAAAGCAGTTGAGCAGCCGACCGAGGAATCCGCACGGCGGACTACTCGCGCTGCCAAGAGGCGCAGCAAACCTCTCCCTGACTGTTGAGGGCATTGTCTACAACGGGCTCGCTCACCTGGTATGAAAGTAGACGCCCGCCCGACCTAAACAGGTGCGTGTCTTCGTCAGCCGCAGCCATGCAACAACCATGGTACGATGTGAGCGCGTGCGATGTGCGTGGGGCCAGACGATCTCCCCTGGCGGTGCGGGGGCGCATGTCATGGGCGCGTGTCATGGGCGTGATCAACAGGTTCAACAGGTTCAACAGGAGAGCCGCGGAGGAGCGACCAGCATGACCTGGGAAGATGTCCTCGCGCCGGTGATGGTCATTGGGCTGATGACCATCATATTCCTCGCCATCGTGACATCGGAGGGTGTATCACGGGGCGCGCGTCGAGGCAGGAGACGACTCCCGCCGACACAGCGCGACATCGAGGCGACAGGCAGGCTCTGGCGGCGACGATGGCGTCATGTGATGCCCTATCAGCCGTCAGGAAGGGCAGGCGGCCCGCCCACGTCCCCGCTCACGTCGGAACGCCCTGGATAGACCATCTGCCACCCCCATCGTGAAAGGCGACCCGCGTACACGCAAGAGTGTTCCCGCATTCTTTAGCAAGCAAGCTATTCCACACGCCGCGCGGTGACAGCGTCTAGCGCCGTCTTGGCACGCGCCCAAGCGCGCTGTTCTTGCATCTCGTCTAGCTGCTGCACGCCAGCTGGCTCGCCGGTCGCCCTGTCAAGCCGGGCATAAATAGCGCCGGCGGCGTCCTGCGCCTTGCCCTCGATGGCCACTAGTTGCGCAGCGGCCTCCGAGCGCACAGCGGCAGTATCCGTCTGTACGGCCTCGGCGCTCAGACGTGGATTGTCCGCAATCGCCCGCAAGTCGGCACGCATGGTCAGCAGGGCGACGGCTCCGCTCATTGTACAAGAAAGCGCCATGAAGCACGGAAATTGCCGCTGCTCGGGCTGCGGCCAGATGTTCTATTCCATGACCGCGTACGAAGGCCATCGTATTGGCAGCTTCGCGCAAGGCCGCAACAGGCATACACGGCGCTGTCTGACGCCAGTAGAATTGCGACTGAAGGGTATGGCGCTGTCACCGCGCGGCGTGTGGAACAGCGGACAGTTTCAGCCTAATTCATAGGGTTATAGTCGCACTGAGAAATGGCCTCGACAGGGTGGAAGCAGTACATCTGGATACCCCGCACATCTCTAATATCGGATAATCAGCGGAGCGGATAAGGAACGACGCAAGCTGAAGGAGACCAGGGTGAAAGTATTCTACGCGCTGGCGCTGTATGCGGCTATCCTGCTTGTCTCGCTTATCTTGCTAGCGGAGAGAATGTCGCGCGGCGCGGACCTGTTCCGGCTGTATGTGGTGGTGGCGGTCGTCCTGCTTGGGTGCGCTGCTGCCATTGGCGTGTTGATACAGCGGCGACTACGTCGGTCGTGAAGGCTGTGCGGGCGCTACATAAGAATTGCACAAGCGGAAGGTGACGAGTTACAGGTGTTCGACACGATGGCGCGCGGAATGGACGTATACCGACGCTATCTTGTACTGGCGGCAGTTCTTGTCTGTGGAGCCATCCTTGGGGGGCTGATACAGCGGTGGATACGCCGGTCGTGATGCGCGACGCAGGCGCTACACAAACAAAGCAGTGGACGCCATGAGCGACCAGCAGATCACCGCTCTTTCCCTGACACTTTTTGACCAGGAGCGAGGAAGGCAGGTAGAGCCAAGAAAAAGCGCTCCCGGTACCATGCATGGACCTCAAAACCGTGTCATGGGAAAGGAACGCTTCCCTCTCTGAACGCA
>Ga0207684_10002004_pt1 | contig 20984 bp, 18 predicted proteins | sample KBSK5501metaG_FD_184342 | JGI IMG/M metagenome (GOLD analysis project Ga0207684, IMG submission 184342) | Corn, switchgrass and miscanthus rhizosphere microbial communities from Kellogg Biological Station, Michigan, USA - KBS K5-50-1 metaG... | ecosystem: Host-associated > Plants > Roots >...
CGGTGAACACGAACTCCTGGCCGCAATCGGCGCAGGTCAGATTCTTGTCGTTGTACACGAAACGAAAACTCCTCTCGGTAGCCGTGCGATCCCTCCGGGTTTCTCGCGTCAGCCGTGAGAGGAGTCCGAGTCATCGTCGAGCTACGTCTGTTCTTGCCGTGAACGCTTTCACGGCTTTCCGCGCGGGAGTCTAGACGACTATCGACGGACTTGTACAGGGGTATTTTCGCCGATCGAGGCGAAAAACGCCAATGCCGCACACGGTCGCGCGGTGGTTGGCTCGTTCAGGAGCCGGTCGTCCAACCGCGGGATCGCTCGACGGCCTGACGCCACGCCCGTCGACCGTCAGCGCGTGACGCGTCATCCGACGAGGGCTCGAAGCGCCGTTCGACGCGACGCAGCGTCGCGATCTCGGCCGGGCCATCCCAGAACCCCACCGCGAGTCCGGCCAGCGCCGCTGCCCCGAAGGCGGTCGTCTCGCGAACGCTCGGCCGCTCGATCGGGCGTCCCAGCTGATCGGCAATCAGGCCGCAGACGAGATCGCCGGCACCGCCGCCGTCCACGCGGAGGTCGCGCAGCGGCGACCCTAGATCCGCGTCCATGGCCTCGACGACATCGCGAACCTGGAAGGCGATCGCGTCGAGCGTCGCTCGCGCGATGCGAGCGGCACTGCTGCCGCGGGTCAGGCCAAAAATGGCGCCCCGCGCCGTCGGGTCCCAGTAGGGCGCCCCGAGGCCCACGAACGCCGGCACCACGACAACGCCGCCGCTATCGGTGACCGATCCGGCCAGCGCCTCGATCTCCGCCGCTTCGCGGACCAGCCCGAGCTCGTCCCGAAGCCACTGGACCGCCGCGCCGGTCACGAAGACGGAGCCTTCCAGCGCGTAGACGAGCGGGGCATCGGGGCCGAGCTGCCAGGCCACGGTTGCCAGCAGCCCATGACTCGAGGTGACCGGCGTTGTTCCCGTGTTGGCAAGCAGGAACGCTCCGGTCCCCAGCGTGACCTTCGCCTCCCCGGGCGCGAAGCACGCCTGGCCGAAGGTCGCGGCCTGCTGGTCGCCCGCCGCGGCCGCAATCGGGATCGAGCGACCGAAGATCGCCGGATCCGTCTCCGCATAGACCTCCGAGCTGCTGCGGACCTCTGGCAGGAGGGCCGGCGGAACCTCCATCAGGCGGACGAGGTCGTCGTCCCACGCGCCGCGATGGATGTCGAGGAGGAGCGTCCGCGACGCGTTCGAGACGTCGGTCACATGGGCCCGACCGCCGGTCAGCCGCCAGATGAGGAACGACTCGACCGTTCCGCCGGCGAGCTCGCCCCGCTCGGCGCGCGGCCGCAGAGGCGGATCCTCGACCAGGATCTGACGAAATTTCGGGCCGCTGAAGTAGGCGTCGATCGGAAGGCCCGTCCGCTCGCGCACGAAGGGCTCGTGACCGGACGCTCGGATCGCCTCGCAGAACGGCGCCGTCACCCGGCTCTGCCAGACGATCGCGTCGGCGACCGGTCGCCCGTTCGAGCGATCCCAGACGATCGCAGTCTCACGCTGGTTCGTGATCCCGATCGCTGCGACCCGTTGCACGCCACCGACCGCCTCGATCACCTCACGGGCGGTGGCCAGCTGGGCGTCCCAGATCTCGTCCGGGTCGTGGCGGACGTCGCCCGGTGCAGGGAAGCGCTGCTCGAACTCGCGCTGGGCGACGGCGAGGACGCGCCCCGCGTGGTCCACCGCGATCGTCCGGGCGCTGGTTGTCCCCTCGTCGAACGCGAGGATCACCCGGCGGTCGGCGGCACCGTCGCTCATCGGCCGGCGGCGAGCATCGACCGTCGGGGCATCAGGGAACCGCGAACTCGCGGCGGGCGCCGGCAAGGAAGGACGCGACCTCGCTTGCCTGGCGGGTCTCGTCCCAGCCGAGTTCCGCGCCGAGGATCGCGGCAACTCGTGGCGCGACCGCAGCGGCCCGGTCCGTCAGCTCGTGGACGATCCGCATCCGCCGCGTGAGGACGTCGTCGATCGTGAGCGCGAGCTCGTGACGGGCCGCCCAGGCCACCTCGGCCTCGACGTGCTCCTCGCCCTCAACGAGGCGGCCGAGCAGGCCGTTCGCCCGACCGAGCTCGACGACATCGGACGCCTGCGTCCCATGTCGGGCGACCAGCCGAGCGGCCACGGCCGGGTCCAGCGGTCCATCCTGCGACGTCGGGGCCGTCGACGACAGCGAGCCGGCGATCCGATCGAGCTCGGGCCGGTCGGCCGCGCCGACGAGGCGACGAGTCGTCGTGCGCGACGGCCGATCCGCCGCGCGCTCGCCGAGCACGCCGAGGGCGGCGTCGATCGTCTGCTCGGCCATGAGCCGGTACGTCGTGTACTTGCCGCCGCTGACCCGGACCAAACCGTTCCGCTCGACCACGACGCGGTGCTCGCGGGAGGCGGTGATCGTCGAGCCATTCGAGGGCGCGATCAACGGCCGCAACCCGGCGTATGTCCCGACGACGTCGGAGCGCGTCAATCCGACGTCGAGAACATGGTTGACGGCGGCGAGCAACTCATCGACCTCGTCGGAGCCGGCGGTCGGCCGATCGATCGGCCCGTCGTACGGCGCGTCGGTCGTGCCGACGAGCCAGAAGTGCGGCCACGGCACCAGGAACACGACCTTGCCCGGAACGCGGATCGTGAGGCCGACGTCGCTCTGGATCCGCGACCGCGGCACGACCAGGTGCGCGCCCCGGCTCGGCAGGAGATGGGTCGACCCGCCCGACAGCGGAGTGGCGGGGTCGGCCGCCCAGACCCCGGTTGCGTCGACCACGACCCGGGCCCGGATCTCGTGCTCCTGGCCGGTCACCGCATCGCAGATCCGCGCCCCGACGACGCGCCCACCGTCCTCGACGACCGACTCGACGCCGGCCCGGGTCACGATCGTCGCACCGTCCTCCCGCGCCGACCGCGCGACCGCCAGTGCGTACCGCGCGTCGTCCTCGACGCCGTCGTGGAACATCAGCCCGCCGCGCAGACGTTCGCGCCGCATCGCCGGCGCATGAGCCAGCACCTCCGGCACGGACAGGTGACGATGCCAGCCGCCGTCCTTCCTAGCGCCGAGCACGTCGTAGAGGGACATCCCCGCCTGGTAGAACGCGCGGGTCGCAAGCGGCCACCCGAACAGGGGGAACAACAGCGGCTCGATCGTCACCAGGTGTGGCGCCAGGTGGAGGATGCGCGACCGCTCCTTCAGCGCCTCGCGGACGAGCCCGAACCGATACTGCTCGAGATACCGAAGACCGCCGTGGATCAGCCGCGACGACCGCGACGACGTCCCGACGGCGATGTCGTCTCGCTCGACGAGCCCGACCTTGAGGCCACGCGTCGCGGCATCCAGAGCCGCGCCGCAGCCGACGATTCCGCCACCGACCACGAGCACGTCGAGGGGCCGATCGACGAGCCCTTCGAGGTCGCGACGCCGGTTCTCGAGAGGCGTCGCGGTCATCGGGCCGGGCGTCCTGCTCGGCTCCTCATCGGTCCGGCCGGGCGGGCCGGCTGACTCGCCACAGGACCGCCGCGGTTCCACCGATCAGGATCAGGATCAGGAGCGGTGTCCGCAGGACCAGGTCGCGGCCATCGCCCGGGAGCAGGTAGGTCGCAACGCCGGCGAGCAGCACGACCACCACCACGAGCTCGCCGACGAGGAGCGCTTCGCGGAGGCCGAGCGCTCGTTCGCCGGACGCCCGTTTGCCGGATGCCCGAGGGCCGGTCTCGGGTCCGCCCGAAGCCTGGCCGCCCGATTCGTGCGGCGCTTCAGCCACGATCGGCCTCCTGCGGGATCCCGATCGGCGCCACGAGCACGCGTCCGGCGAGGGCCCTGCCGTTGCGAGTCGCCAGGCCGGTCTTGGGACGATGGAACGTGATCGTCAGGTCGGCCCGGACCGCGGGATCGGAGGGATCGCCGCTCGTCAGGTCGATCGCGGTCGGCGCGTCGACGGCGAGGATCGGGACCATCGACGCGCGGGCCCGGTTGATGAGCTCGACTGCGGATCGGATCGGCTCGCGAAGCGGCCCATGCACGCCCGTTCCGAGGAGGGCGTCGACGATCACGGCGGCCTTCTCGATCCCGTGACCGAGCAGCGCCACATCCCGCGCGACGGCGGTGTGAACGATTGTGATCCGTTCATCGCGAACCACCCGATCCCAGTTCCGGGCGGCATCCGGCGTCGCCGGGCGGGCACCGGACGCGACCAGCGCGATCACCACCTTTGCGCCGGCCGCGGCGAGGTGCCGGGCGGCAACGAGCCCGTCCCCGCCGTTGTTGCCGGGGCCGGCGAGAATGACGATCGGACCGCGACCCCATCGTTCTGTGTCGAGGGCGAGCGCTCGGGCGGCTGCGGCGACCGCGACCCCGGCGTGCTCCATCAGCTGCGCGCCCGGCATCCCGAGCGCCTGGGCGCGGCGATCCGCGCCGGTCATCGCCGCCGCGGTCATCGGCGGGCGAGCCGCGGTCGCCGCCCAGTGACGGCGCAGCTCCCGCAGGTCGAGCCCGAGCACATCCGGGTCATCGGCGGGCAGGGGCGGCTGAGACGAAGGCGCGTGCGCGCGCGAGGACGAGGCCGACGGCGTCATGACTCTTCAAGCGTAGCCCCAGCGCCGCGGCCGCGCCGGTCCAGATGCCGCGCCGCCGGAAGACCAGGCGGTCCTCGGGCGTTCGCTAGGCGGTCGCCAGGCGCGCCCGATCGGGATCGGTCGGGTCCAGCTCGATGAGACCGTCCCGGGCCAGGGCGTTCAGGGCTGCCCGGACGGCCGCCTTGTCGTGATCGCCGATGGGTGCCGCAAGACTCGACCACTCCGTTCCGGTCGCATCCCGAAGCCGATCCACGATCCGGCCGCGGAGCCAACGCGTCGTGGCGGTAAAGCGCTTCACGGGCGCGCGCGAAGCCGCCATCGCTCGGGCGGGCCGACGGGGGACTCGATCGACGGTCGCGCCGGGCGCAGCTCCCCCCGCGGCGAACCGGCACCACACCCGGAGCGGGCACGCGTCGCAGCGTGGGGCGCGGCGCCGGCAGAGGGTCGCCCCGATATCCATGACGGCGTGGGTCCAGTCGCCGGGCCGGCCGGGATCGACCGACCCGTCGGCCATCGCCTGAAGCCGGCTGGGCGGGATCAGGCCTGGGTTGCGGCCGGCGAGGGCGCGTCCGAGGACGCGCCGGACGTTCGTATCGACGGCACCGACCGGTTGCCCGAACGCGATCGACGCGACTGCGCGGGCCGTGTACGGGCCGATGCCGGGCAGTCGCTCGAGCGCGGCGATGTCGCTCGGGATGCGTCCGCCGTGCTCCTCGAGGATCGCCCGCGCCGCGCGTCGGAGGTTGAGCGCCCGGCGGTCGTAACCCATCCCCTGCCACGCCCGAACGACGTCCGCCGGGTTCGCGTCGGCAAGGGCCTCAACAGTCGGGAATCGAGCGAGGAACCGGGCCCAGGCCTCCACGACCCGCGAGACCTGGGTCTGCTGGGCCATGACCTCGGAGACGAGGATCGCGTACGGATCGCGCGTGGCGCGGAACGCGAGCGCGCGGCCACGTTCGTCGAACCAGGTCAGGACGGCGGCGCGCGCGGCGCGCGGAAGGGCATCGGGCGGGACCGCCGGGATCGGTTGCGCCACACGTGGAACCGCAGGCGATCGAGCCATCGAGGCGAGGGTACCATCGGCCCCGATGGCCAACCCCCACCCCGTCCGGATCGGTGCCGCGTATTGGGTCCAGCGAACCGATTGGCCGTCCCTCCGCTTCGCGGTCGAAACCGCCGACGCCGTCGGTGCCGACGATCTCTGGATCGACGACCACCTGCTGTCCGACGAGGGCGACTCCTCCGACGCGAAGCTCGAGGGCTGGACGACGCTCGCCGCGGCGGCGGCCGTCACGACCCGCGCCCGGCTCGGCCTGCTGGTGTCCGCGAATACGTTCCGCAACCCGGGCCTGACCGCGAAGCTCGCGACGACGCTCGACCATATCAGCGACGGCCGGGCGATCCTCGGCCTGGGCGGCGGCTGGTTCGAGGAGGAGCACAAGGCCTTCGGGCTGGAGTTCGGGAGCGGGTTCGGCGAGCGGCTCGATCGTCTCGCGGAGTCGGTCGAGATCGTGCGGCGCCTGCTGGACGGCGAGCGCTTCAGCCACGAGGGCCGGTTCTACCGCCTCCGTGACGCACTCGCCGAACCGCGTCCGGTCCAGGCCCACCTGCCGATCCTGATCGGCGGCTCCGGGCCGCAGAAGACGCTCCGGATCGTCGCCCGCCATGCGGATCTGTGGAACGTGTACGGCTCGCCCGAGAGCCTGGCGGCAAGCGACGCGATCCTGGCCGAGCGCTGCGCCGAGATCGGCCGGGCCCCGAATGAGATCGAGCGGACGGTCAACGTGAACGTGGTCGTGCGCCCGACTGCCGCGGAGGCGGAGCGGGTCTGGGCCGGCTACGCGGCCGCCCATCGCCCGCGCGGGGGCGAGGCTCGCCTCATCGTCGGCGGCCCCGTCGAGGAGGTCGCGGATGCGCTGGCCGAGTATGCGGCCGTCGGGTTTCGCCACCCGATCCTGATCTTCCGGAGCCCATGGGACCTCGAGACGATCCGCTCGCTCGGAGCGATCCGGGAGGCACTCGCCGGTCTGGCCTGACCCACGACGGCCCGAATTCCCGCCCGGCGGGCCTACGGTGCACGTTCCGGCCCGAATCTGCCGAGGTCGCACGCCCCACGAGTTTCCTGGACGAGAATCGGTCGATTCGTGGGGTCCGAGCCATCACTTGGCACGATCTCGTCGGATACGCCCGTGGGCCGAGAAACCGCCGCGCCGCGAAACCTCAGATCTTCAGCATCACGTGCTTGACGACGGTGTAGTCCTCGACCGCGTACATCGACTGGTCCTTGCCGTAGCCCGACTCCTTGAAGCCGCCGTGGGGCATCTCGGACACGAGCATGAAGTGGTCGTTGATCCAGACCGTCCCGAACTGGATCGCCTTGGCGACCCGCATCCCGCGACCCGCATCGGACGTCCAGACGGACGCCGCCAGACCGAACCGGACGTCGTTCGCCCACTTGATCGCCTGCTCCTCGTCAGAGAAGCGCTGGACGGTGACAACCGGGCCGAAGACCTCGTCCTGGACGATCTCGGAGCGCTGGTCGGGTCCGGCGATGACCGTCGGCTCATAGAACGCTCCGGGCCGCTTCGGGCGGACGCCGCCGGTGACGATCTCGGCCGAGCCGCGCGCCCGATCGACCATGCCCTCGACCTTGTCGGCCTGGGCCTGGGCGATGAGGGAGCCCATCTCGATGTCATCACCCTCTGCCGGGTCGCCCCACTTGATCGACTTGACCTGGTCGGACAGCTCGGACACGAAGCGGTCGTAGATCTTCGGGCCGGCGATGACCCGCGTCGCCGCGGTGCAGTCCTGGCCGGCGTTCCAGTAGCCCCACAGCTTGATCGCCTCGGCGACGGCGTCGAGGTCCGCGTCGTCGAAGACGATGACCGGCGCCTTCCCGCCGAGCTCGAGGTGGAGGCGCTTGACCTTGTCGGCGGCGACCTTCGCGATGTGCTTGCCGGTGTCCGTGTCGCCGGTGACCGAGATCATCCCGACCTTCGGGTGGCCGACCAGGGCGTCGCCGATCCCGGCACCGGTGCCGGTGATCACGTTGAGGACGCCGGCGGGCAGGATGTCGGCGGCGATCTCGGCCAGGACCAGAGCGGTCAGGGGCGTCCGGGCGGACGGCTTGAGCACGACCGTGTTCCCGGCAGCGAGGGCCGGCCCGATCTTCCAGCCGGCCATCATGATCGGGTAGTTCCACGGCGCGATCGAGGCGACGACCCCGACCGGCTCGCGCCGGATGAACGAGGTGTGGTCGGCCATGTATTCGTTGGCTGCCTTGCCCTCGAGCAGGCGCGCGGCGCCGGCGAAGAACCGGAGGTTGTCGACGACGACCGGCACCTCGTCGATCGCGGCGCCGACCGGCTTGCCGGCGTTCTGGCTCTCCAACCGGCCGATCTCCTCGCCGCGCGCCTCGATGGCGTCGGCGAGCTTGAGCAGGGCACTCGACCGCTCGGCGGGCGTCGCGGCACCCCACGCCGGGAACGCCGCGTCCGCCGCCTCGACCGCGCGGTCGACGTCCTCGGACGAGCTCTTGGGGACGCGTGCGATCAGCTGGTCGTTGGCCGGGTTGATGACCTCGAGGGTCTCGCCCGACGCGGAGTCGACCCACTGGCCGCCGATGAACTGCTGATAGGTCTTGACGGCCTCGAGCGTGTCGGTCATGGCGGGTCTCCTGTCGGTGAGGTCGACGGGCCGGTCGAAGCCGAACCCGGGCAGCTGGGTCGAGTGTTGGTCCGGTCATTGTGCCCCCGACCGCGAGGCACGTCGCAGTCGCGGCCCGGCCGTCCCATGCGGCGGGTCAGGCCTCGACTGATCGACGGCTCGCGGCGTCGACGCTCCGGGAGGCCCGCCACCACGGGATCGTCGCCCGCTCGGCGAGGACGACCAGCCCGTACAGCCCGACGCTGAGCACGGCCGTCAGCAGGATCGCCGCGAACACGAGGTCCGTCCGGAACGAGCGTTGGCTCAGCTGCATCCAGATCCCGAGCCCATCGGTCGCCCCGACGTACTCGCCGATGACGGCGGCAACGACCGCGTAGGTCGCGGAGATCCGGAGACCTGTGAAGAAGGCGGGCAGGCCAGACAGCCAGCGGACCTTCCGGAACGTCTCGCCGGACGACGCCCCAAAGGAGCGCATCAGCTCGGTCGCCTCCGCGGATGTCGAGGCGAAGCCGTCGAGGAGGGCGATCGTGATCGGAAAGAACGTCACGAGCACGACCACGAGGACCTTGGGCAGCAGCCCGAAGCCGAACCACACGACGATGAGCGGCGCGATCGCGATGATCGGGATCGTCTGCGAGCCGACGAGCAGCGGCTCGACAGCCCGGCGAGCCCAGGCGACCCGGTCGAGCGCGACCGCGACGGCCGTCGCCCCGGCGATCGACACGCAGAACCCGACGACGGTCTCGAGGATCGTCGGCACGGCGTGTCGCACTGCCTCGGCACGGAACTCCCAGAGCGCCCCGAGCACCTGGGTCGGGGCCGGAAGGACGAACGGGCTGACCCCGGAGGTTCGGGCGTAGAGCTCCCAAGCGCCGAGCAGGATCGCAATGAGCCCGAACGGCGGGCCGAACCGACGGCGCGGGTCATCGCCTCCGCCGCCGGCGCGCGGTGTCCCGGCGCGCGGTATCCCGGCGCGCGGTGTCCGGGCGCACAGCGTCACGGCAGGAAGTCGGTCGTGAACAACTTCGCGTAGTCGAGCGGTGCCGCCAGGGGCTTCTTGTCGATCCCGACGAGCAGGCCCTGGTCGTACAGGAACTTCGAGTAGCCCGTCCAACGCTCGAGCGTCTGCGTCCCGAAGACGCCGTTCGCGTCGACGAGATACCGGCCGTCGTCCAGGAATTCCTGGCTCGCCCTGGGTAGGTCCTTGTTCGCGTCGAACACTCCCGGGTTCTCGGAGACGAGGATCGCGGCCGCTTCGTCGGCGTTGTCGGCGGCGAACTGGAACCCCTTGACCGTCGCGGTGACGAATCGCTTCGCCGCATCGGGGTCCTTCGTGAGCCACCGGCGGTCGCAGGCGAGGACGACCTGGTAGAACTCGGGGAAGCCGTAGTCGGCGAACTGGAAATAGCGGAGGTTGATCCCCCGCTGCGCCGCCTCGACGCCTTCCCAGGCCGTGAACGGAATCGTGAAGTCGGCCTGCCTGTTGTAGAGCGCCTCGTAGGCGGCCGAGTCCAGCGTTGCAGTCTTGAATACGCCCTTGCCGCCGTCGGCCTTGATCACGAACTTCAGGGTCGGGTCCTCGTTCGGATAGCCGAACCCGGCGTACGTCTTGCCGTCGAGGTCGCGTGGTCGCTGGATCGGGCTCGCGGCGAGGACACCGATCGCGGACGCGGTTCTCTGGAGGATCGCCGCCACGCTCACGATGTCGGCGCCGGCGGCCACGGCGAAGGTCATCGAGTCCTGGAAGCTGATCCCGCACTCGGCCTGGTGGGCGGCCAGCAGGTTCTCGGGAGCCAGCGTCCCGTACGGAAGGATCCGGAGGTCGATGGCGGCTTCGCCATACCAGCCCTTCGCCCGGGCGACGAAGAACCCGGTGTGGTCGGTGTTCGGGGTCCAGTCCAGGGCGAGGCGAACCGTTGTCGGAGTCGTGGGGAGGGATGGCGCGGGCGACGACGATGGCGGCGCCGAGGGTGACGCCGTCGACTGGCTCGCGGCGACCGACGGCGACGGGCTCGTGTTGGTGGATCCGCAGCCGGCCACGATGAGCACGGCGGCGAGGAACGGGCGGAGGGACTTCACGCTGATGCGACCTCGGGTTCGTTTCAGAACGATGCCGCCCCGGGATTCCGGGACGGCACTCGAGTCGCATGGGCCTGCTTCCTTCGCTGGTATGAGCCAGATCAGGTTCGGCGGGTCTGTGGCCTTGCCACACTCTCAGCGCATTCGCGCTCCCCGGAGGCGGTATTCAGTTGAGGCGAGTCTAGCACCCGGGACGGTCAGATACCCTCGGGCGGCTTGAGCGTGGCCCGGAGCCAGGCGATCACGTCGGCGATCACGGCCGGACCCTCCGGCTCGTTGTGGCTCTCGTGTCGGAGGAGTGGGTAGGTCCGCCGAACGACGCCGGGGACCGACGCGAGCGGGCCGCTGGCGGCGGTCGGGATCAGGTGGTCGTCCTCGCCGTGATAAACGAGGGTCGGGATCGACAGGCGGCCCAGTGCCGAGCGGACCCGGGCCTGCTCGGCGATGGCGAGGGCGCCGAAGCGAGTGGTCGTCGCGTGCTGGTTCAGCGGATCCACGAGGTACGCCTCGCCCACGGCTGGGTCACGCGACAGGAGCCCGCCGTCGAGCTCGTTCTTCATTGCCAGGGTGGGCGCGACCGAGCCGAGGATCCGGGCGAGGGACTTCTTCCAGGCCGGGATCGTCGAGTCGAGGGCCGGAGCGCTCAGGACCAGGGCATCCGGCAGCGGACGCGGCGGGTCGGCGACGGCATATCCGAGACTGATCAGCCCTCCGAGCGAATGGCCGTAGACGACTACCGGCCGTCCATTGGCCATCACCCGGAGGACGGCCAGGCGATCCTCAAGGTCGTCCAGGTTCCGGGTCCAGCGGTCCAGCCAGGCGCGCCGCCCGCGCGAGCCGCCGAAGCCGCGCTGGTCGTAAGCGTGGACCTCGAGGCCGGCCGCGGCCAGCCATCTCCCGACGTGCTCGTACCGGCCGGAGTGCTCGGCGAGGCCGTGAACGATCAGGACCGAGGCCCACGGCGGACCGCTGGCGGACCAGCGCCGGACGAGGAGCTCGGTGCCGTCGCGGGCAGCGGCGGTCGTGGTGGTCGACGTCGTCATCGCGGCCATCGTAGGCGCCGGGAGCGCTACGCTGCGGGCATGTCGAGCTGGGTCGAAGTCGGGTCCGGGGTCTTCGTCCGCCGCTACGCGTTCTTCGACCAGAACATCGTCGCCGTCCGCGGTGACGATGGCTTCCTCGTCGTCGACACCCGGGTCAGCCATCGCCAGGCCGACGAGATCCTGGCCGACCTGCGCGAGCTGTCGGTGCTGCCCGTCCGGGCCGTCGTCAACACGCACGGTCACTCGGACCATGCCTTCGGCAACGCCCGATTCCGGCCGGCGCCGATCTGGGGGCAAACTCGCTGCGCAACCATGGTCTGCGACAGGGGCGATGAACAGCGTGCCGCCGGGGCGGCCGCCATCCCCGAGCTTGCCGAAGAGCTCGCCGAGGTGGTCCTCGATCCTCCGGACCGGCTCTTCGACGTCTCCACGAACGTGCCGTTCGACTCCGGCGGGCGGCTGGTCGAATTGAGCTACCTCGGCCGCGGCCACACCGACAACGACATCGTGGTGCTAATCCAGGACGCCGACGTCCTCCTCGCCGGGGATCTCCTCGAAAACGACGCGACACCCTCGTTCGGCGACGCGTTCCCGATGGACTGGCCGGCGACCGTCGAGGCGTTGGTCGAGCTGGTGTCAGGCGCGGTGGTGCCGGGCCACGGGACGGTCGGCGATCGCGGGTTCGCCGTGCGTCAGATGATCGAGTTCCGCGCGGTCGCCGAGCTGGCGGGTCTCGTTCACCAGGGCGTGCTCGCCCTCGACGACGCGGTGCTGCGGACCCCCTACCCGGCCGACGCCGCTCGGCAGCCGCTCGAACGGGCGCTCTCCCAGCTTCGGGGCGAGCTCGACTGATTCGGGCTGCTGATCGCCATTGCGGCCGGAGCGCTCAACAGCTCCGTCGGGGCCACCATCGCCGGGCAGATCGCTCTTGTCGGCGGGAGCGTGGTCCTTCTCGGGATCGGTGCGATCGGTCTGCTCGGCGCCACCGGCGGACAGGCACGCGGAGCCGGCGCCGGCTGAGCGAGTGCTCCGGGCCCGGCGCGGGTCAGTCGGTCACGCGAACGACCCAGCGGCCCCGGGCATTGCCGGCGAGGATCGCATCGAGCGCGACCTCCACGCCGGCAAGGTTGACCTCGGTCACTCCCGCGCCCTCATCGAGCCCGTTCGGTCGCAGATCGGTGGCGATCCGTCCCCACAGTGCGCGCCGCTCATCGATCGGCATGTTCGCGGAGTCCATCCCGAGCAAGGCCACGCCGCGCAGGATGAATGGCAGGACTGTGGTGTCGAGCTTCGCCCCGCCGGCGTTGCCGGACGACGCGACCGCGGCGCCCGGCCGGAGCGTCCGCAGGACGTAGGGCAACGTCGCGGCGCCGACGGTGTCGATGGCACCCGCCCAGCGGGCCGATTCGAGCGGGCGCGGGCTGAGAGCCGTGCATTCGTCGCGTGGCACGAGCCCCACGGCACCAAGGCGGCGGAGCCGGTCCTCCTCGTCGGGTTTCCCCGTCGCCGCCCAGACCTCGTGGCCGCGCGCCGCCAGGATGGCCACTGCCACGCTGCCGACGCCGCCGCTCGCACCGGTGACGATGAGGGGCCCGTCGCCTGGCCGGAGACCGTGGCGTTCGAGGGCCGCCACGGACATCGCCGCCGTGAAGCCCGCCGTCCCGATCGCCATCGCGCCGCGGGCACTGAGGCCGGCGGGCAACGCAACCACGTAACCCGCCGGCAGCCTGGTGAATGCGCCGTAGCCCCCGTGGCGCGCGACGCCCAGGTCGTAGCCGTGGGCAAGGACCGGCTCGCCGGCAACGAACGCCCCGTCCGACGAGGAGAGCACCTCGCCGGCGAGGTCGATCCCCGGGATCAGCGGGCTGATCCGGGCGACCCTGCCATCGGCGATCGTCGCGAGGGCGTCCTTGTAGTTGACGCTCGACCAGTCGACCCGGACCTCGACCTCACCGTCGGGCAGATCGGCGGCGTGGAAGTCGAGCACGCGGCGCTGGACGCCGTCGTCCTCGATCTTCTCGGCCACGTAGGCGGGAAACGTGGATGGGATCGCGGTCATGGCCCTAGCCTAGTGGCGGCGCCACGCGCGGGACGCGCCGGTTCCAGATCAGCCCGAGTCGGGTCCGAGTCTTCCGGTCAGGAGGCGGCGGCGCTCGGCTCCGTCGAGGGCTGAGCAGTGGAAGTCGGCGTCGGCGCGGTGCTCGGCTTGGGCGTGGGCTTGGGAGTCGGCTTCGGCGTTGCCGTCGGTCGTGGAGTCGCGACGGGGCCGCAGTTGGTGACGCCGGACCCGCTCGTACGGCCCGTCGAGACAGGCACCTGGTAGCGATCGGGCGGCAGCGTTCCGGTCGCGGGGAACATCACCGCGACGAGCTGCCGGATCGCGGCCACGTCGGGGATCTGGATGCTGCCGCGGCCGTCGAACGCGCCTCTGACGAGCGGGTGGGTGATGACCACGCGATAGGTCTGCTTGCGACCGATCCTGGTCGCCATGTCGGCGAGATCCGGGACGAGCGACCGCGGGATGTTCGTCTGGACCGTGTTTCCGAGGGCCTTCATCAGCCCGATCGGGTCGTTCAGGAATCCGCCGGCCTTCACCCGGTCGCGGATTCCCGACAGGATCTCCTGCTGGCGAGCCGCCCGGGTGAAGTCGCTCTCTCCTGCTGCTTTCCGGATCCGGGCGTAGCCGAGCGCCTGCTGACCGTTGAGGTGATGCCGGCCGGCGGTGATCCCGAACCCATGAGTGAAGCCGTATTCGTCGTAGGTGGGGTCGCAGAAGCCTTCGGCCACGTCGACGTCGATCCCGCCGAGGGTGTCGACGACGGCGACGAAGCCGCCGAGATTGACGGACGCGTAATGGTCGATCCGGAGGCCAAGGAGGGTGCCGAGGGCTCCCATCAGGACGTCGTAGCCGTCGCCGTTCGAGCCCGGGAAGGTGGCCTGGTGGTGGCGGGCGAACGAGACGAGGCTGTTGATCTTGCCGCTGAACCTCCGTCCGTCCGGAAGCGGCACGTCGACCATGTCGCGTGGGATCGAGATCATCGACACGGTCTGGGCGACCGGATCGAGGGAGGCGACGATCATCGTGTCGGTCAGATACGTGTTCCGGCCGATGCCCGCGTCGACGCCGACGAGGAGCACGTTCTGGCGGGGCACGGCCGGCGACGGGGAATCCGACGGCGCGATGCTTGGCGAGCCCGGCACCTCGGACGGCAGGGTCACCTCGGGATCGGGCTCGGCCGATGCCGAGGCCGACGGGTCCCAGGCGCCGGTCGTGATCGGATTGATCGGGATGATCTGGTCGGCTGCCTCGCGGGCGACCTCCGTGGCGTAGGCGGCGATGCCGTGCGGCGCGACGAGGATGACCGCGAGGATCGCGATCGGGAGGGCGTCGCGCCGGCCGAGCCGTGGGAAGCGGCCGTCGAGCAGGCTCGAGCCGACCGCCGCGGCGCGCCAGACGAGAAGGAGCGCCTGGAGACCGAACAGGACCGCGATCGTCGCCGGATCGAGGGCGATCCCGAGCAGGCCGGCGGTCGGAATGAAGACGAGGCCGCCGACGATCACGAGAATCGTCACCAGCGTCGGGACCCCGAAGAGCGCGGCCCGCCGACGGCGCCCGGCCACGAGGTGGCCGAGACCCGGAAACAGCGAATCGAGGAAGGCGTGGAGGTGGCGGGACCCCCGGCGCGGCGTGACGGCCGCGCCGCCCTCAGGTGGGTTGCTCACGTCGGCGGAGCCTAGCAGACTCCGCCGGAAGCCCGCCTCACCCGTTCGGGTTATTACAACAACCACCGACACCCCACACCGCGTTGAAGGGCCTCACGCCGATGGCGGTCCTCGTCAACAACGTGTCCGGGAATCACATCTAGCGCACGCCTGGCGCCGAGAGCCGCAGAAGCGCACACAGTCACCAGCGTTCGATTCGCGAGCGAGAATGGATCCAGCAGGCCGCTCGCGTCCGGTAACCGCCTCTGAAATCGTCTAAGGAGAACGTCGGCAGATCCAGAGTCAGCGCCCGTCGAGCGCCGAGGGGCGCCTGCTGATCGTGACTCAGGCCCATCGCGTTCTCCAGCATTGGGCGACGCGCGGCGCTCCGCTTGCTCGAACGACCTACGCGGATCGGTTGGCCACGTGCCGCCGGATCTCACCCATCAGCCGCGCGGCATCGGGCCAGCGTCGCGAGTCAAAGAACATGCTGACAACCTGCCAGGGATAGTTGCCGGTTTGAACGAGGATGCGGGCCTGGCCACGTTTTGGTTGGACGAGCGACACTCGAACAATTCGGTCGTATGGCCACGATCGGACACCGCTTCGTGGACGAGACCTCGCGCCATCTCGCACGATGACGATCCGCCGTCGGGTGGCAAGTAGGCTGGCCCCCTCACCCTCGAGCACTCCGATCACGTCTTCATCATCAGCGAGCCAGCGACGAGGATCCGTTTCAGTGGGCTCCCCCTCAGGACTGCCCGTCACAACGTCACGCGGCATGGGTCCTCCGGTTCGGGTTGTCCCAGGCATGAGGGGCCGCCGACACCCGCCAAAGCGCGTGGGCTCCGTTTGACGCGAGCGACCGGCCGCTGGGGGTACACGGCCGGCCGCTACGCGTCGCGGGTGGAGTCACGATCCGGATCCGCTGACGGAAGCAGCTCGCTGGTCGGTGCTGGCCGACCAAGAAGGAAGCCCTGCCCGAGCTTGACGCCGAGCTCTATGAGAGCAATCCGTTCGTCGTCGGATTCGATGCCTTCGGCGATGAGCAGCGAACCTGTCACCTCGGCGAAGTAGGCGAGGCCTGACACGAGCGACCGACGGACGGGGTCGCGGTGGATGCCTCGCACCCATTCCATGTCCAACTTCACGTAACTGGGCTGCAGGCTGAGAATGTGCTTCAGGCTGGCGTAACCCGATCCCGCATCATCAACGGCAAGCCGGACGGTTGGGCCGAAACGCGCGAAAGCTGCGCGAATGGCATCGTAATCATCGATCCGTTCGTGCTCGGTCAGCTCGATGATCACGGGCCGCTGGACGCCCTCGAGGATTTCTGGCAAGGACCTCTCGTGCTGCAGGACGTCCGGCGAGATGTTCACGCTGATGGCGAGGTCGCTCGGCAAGGACGCGACGGCTTCGATCGCCGCGGCGAGCGTGGCCCGCTCCAGCGCCCGACCAAGTCCCAAGCGGGTCGCTTCAGCGAATCGTGCATCGGGGCGAACGCCGTCGACGAATCGGGTGAGCGCCTCGAAACCGAAGATCTTGCCTGTATCCAGTTGGCTGATCGGTTGCAAATGGATCTTGAATCGTTTGCGGGCGATCAGTTGTCTGAGATCAAGGATGGCCGCATTCGTGGTTTCGGCGTGTTCAATGACGGGTCGAAGCGCCGTTACCGCGAAGTCCGTGATGTCGATCAGATGCGCGAGGCGGTGTGCCAGCGGCGCGGACATCGCGTCGGTTCTGCCGTACACGAAACAGCCGATGGCAGGTGCTGCGGCAGCGAGCCTGAACGGGACAAACGCGAGTTCGATCTTCCCCTCGGCCGATTGGATCGCCTTGGGTGTCTCCAGCCACGGACCTGCGGAAGCGCGTCGGGCGATGTCGGCCCCGACGTCGTGTCGCAGCAAACGCCCTGACGGGAACTGGGCCCGGAGAAGACTGCTCGCGGCAACGCTGCGCGATGTACCTCGCTCAAACGCCAGGATGCCGACGCCGTCTACGCCCACAGCGGACGGAAGGCGATCTGCGAGGGCCGTCGCCAGGCCGATGAGGTCGGCCTCTCTCGGCAGCTCGGACAGCAGGGCGGCGAGCTGGCGTCGATGCTCGCGCCCGGCCTTCAACTCGTCCGCCATTGCTGCATGACCACGAATTTGGGCGCGAACGCGGGCAACGAGCTCGGCGACGGACACAGGCTTGACGACCACGTCGTCGGCGCCCTGGTCCAGGCCCGCCAACCGATCCGCCTCGGCCAATGAGCCCGTCACGACGATGACCGGAAGCGTCCGCAGCAGTGGATCGGCTCGTAGCTCCCGGAGGGTATCGAGCCCATTCAGGCCGGGCATGTTCAGATCGAGGAGGAGCACCTCGACCGGATTGCCGCGGACGAGCTCGATCGCGCGGCGGCCGTTCGCCGTCACCAGCACCGAGAAACCAGCGCGCTCGAGGGCCGTCCTGAAGAAGGACCGGACGGCCTGGTCGTCGTCGGCGACGACAACGAGCGGCCCCTCCGACGCCGCAACCCTCAACGGCCGACGTTGGGGAGTCTGCGGTTCTCGCATGCACCTCAGCCAAGCTCGTTCGGCATCGTCGTGACCATTCCCCCGCGATCACGAGCCGAACGGGGTTCGGTCGCGGCTTCCCGAAGCCCATCGTGCAAGCAGGCGGGGGGAAGCGGGAGGAGATATTTCCGACTGGCGCGCTCCGACGCCCGAGTCCGACGGCTCGGAAGTCAGATTCCGTCGGGAGGTTTGTTGGCGGCCGCGCAGACGGATCGCTCCGTCCGCTGCGCCCGGGCAACGGCGCTGGGCGGCGGCTAAGGGGAGCCGGCCCCCAGTTGCTCGGGGCGGAGCAGCTTCAGGCCAGCGCGGCCGACGCGGGCGATCGTCCCGTCACGCTCCAACTGCCGCAAGACATGCCCCGTCATTTCTCGGCTGGTCCCAACGAGTCCCGGAAGGTGGGCCCGCGTCAGAACGGCGGGCTCACCGAAGAACAGGTCGCGATGCTGTGCCAGGATTCGAAGCACGCGCAGGCGCGCATCCTGGTGGAGGAAGCCTTCGATCCGCTCGACCGTCTGATGGAGCGACCACGCCATCGAGTCGATGGCGGCGAGCGCCAGACCGGGATCGACCGAAGCGAGGGCGCGAACGTTGGCCCCTCGCCATTGGCCGATTTCGCACTCGGTCAAGGCGACGAGCTCGACGCTCGAGGGAATCGCCGCGAGGCCCGACCACCCGAACAAGACGCCGGCTGGGGCCACGCCGCTGACGAGCTCCTTGCCGGTCATGGTCGTTCGCCGGGCAGCGCCGTACCCCTCAAGGATGAGCGTGAGGGGCACGGGGTCGCCCTGTCGGTAGATCTTCTCGCCCGGCTTGACCGATCGGACCCGGACGGTCTGGATCAGCCGCTCGATGGTCTCGGCCCGACAGCCGGGCAACGCCGAGACTAGGAGCTCACGTACTGAGCGGACGTCTGAAGTTGGTGCGGCGTTCGCTGGCCGTTCGTCATGGCTGGCCACTGCACAAGATCTCATGTTGTCAACACTTGAATTGGGACTCCGAGGTGGAGCGGCGACGAGGCCGAATCTTGGTTCTGTGCCCCCCGCGAGGGATCGCGGATGATTGCGGGCGCACGCATGATGAAATGCTACCGCAGGTAGACAGATCTGTCTTGACAAGACCGTTAGTCTAGTGCCGGGCCTTGGGCCCGAGATGATCGGAGGCCTTGCGATGATGCCGACGCGATCGCGCGCAGCACGCTTGGGAGGCGCGGACCTTGGCAGGCAGCGGCACGTCGCCGGGCTCTTCGAGGGCCCTGAGGACATGACTGCCGTCCTGGTGCCGTTCGTCGTCGAAAGCCTCGAGCGGGGCGATCGGGTCATTGACATCGTCGAGGGCCGCGAGGCATACCTCGAACGTCTGGCTAGCGAGATCGATGTTTCGGGTGCTGTCGAATCGAGCCAGCTCGACATCCGGACCTGGGACGAGTCCTACCTGGCGAACGGCGGCTTCAGCGGCTCCCGGATGCTGGCGTACATCCGACGGTCGCTCCGGGAAGGGGCTCAACTCGGTTTCTCGACGACGCGAGTGATCGGCGACATGCAGTGGGCGCATGACGACGTGCCGGGGGTGAATGAGCTCGTGGACTACGAGAGCGAGCTGGACACGATCGTCGCGCGACCGCGCGTCTCGGTCGTGTGCGCCTACGATACGCGTCGCCACAGTGCCAGCCGGATCGCAGCAATCCTGGCGATCCACCCTGCGACCCTCGTGGGTGGCAGGCTGCGGCAGGGACCAAAGGCCGGCTCGGCACGTCCGCGAGAACGGATCCTGGCCGCTGCTTCGCTGCTCTTTACGGAAAACGGAACCGTGCGGACCGGGGTCGACACCCTGATCGAGGCTGCCGACGTCGCCAAGGCAACGTTCTATCGCCACTTCCCGTCCAAGGACGCACTTATCGTCGCCTGGCTGCAGGATCCTCGGACCCGCTGGTTCGATCGGGTTAGCGCCCAGGCCGAGGCCCGGGCGGTCACGCCAGGCGAGGTTGTCCCTCGACTATTCGAAGCGGTGGCCGAATGGCTTCAGACCGATGACTTCATGGGCTGCCCGTACCTGAACACCACGGTCGAGATCTCGAATCCGGCGCACCCTGCCACCGAACCGATCCGCAACTATCTCGCGGAAATCGGGCGCTACTTGGAGACTCGTGTCGCGGCGGCCGGGCATCCCGACGCCGCACGATTGGGCCGAGAGATGCACGTCCTGCTGGCAGGTTCGATCGCGCTGGCGGTGGCGAATCGGACCACCGCGTTTGTCCTCGCCGCGCGCGACGCCGCCATTCAGCTCCTCGACTAGAACGCGCACGGGGCGACCGATACAGTCGATCACGGTTGCAATTCCGGTCCAGAGCTGTGGTGCCAAACAGAACGACCTACCTTAGGAATGACCCGAGCGTCAGGGGCTGTAGGCGTGCCAAGAGGCAGCCTCGCAAGTCCAGTATTGAGGACCAGACAGCGCCCGCGAAGCCGCCGAGCAGCAAGGTCAGCACGGTACGGATAGGGCCGGTCGTCGTTTGACGTTCTCGGCCACCACGGGCATGCCGGCGGCGAGCGCCGCTTGGACGTACCGCGAATCGGAGTCGTTCGGCGTACAGACATGGAGCACGTCGATGTCCGCGCGCCGGAGCGCCTCGGAGACGTCTGTCGTGTGCCCCGCCACGCCCAGTTCTCCGGCCATTCGGGTGGTGCCCACAGGGTCTCTGCCAACAAGCAGCACGCCCCGCCCGAGCCGCGTTGAGCGGATCGCCGGCGCATGGACTCGGGCCCGGGTGCCGGCTCCGACGATGGCAACGGAGACAAACGGCGTCGATCCGTTACTCATCGGTCAAGAGCGCCTTCCGTGGTGCGGCCGAAGCCGTACGGAAAGAGCGGCTCCCCCAGCGCATCGATGGGCACCGGATCCATCGATGCTGGCCGGGTCACGCGCAGCCGGCCGACGAACGGCCGGTCACCGAAAAGCGCGTCGAGGATTCCGCTCGCCTCCGTGCCGGGCAGCAGTACCGGATGCAGCTCTGGGCCGAGCATCTGCGCGTCGCACCGGGGGTCGTCACCAACGTCGTCGCGACGGCTCGACTCTTGCTCTCGCCGGGCACGTCGGCCCGCGTCCGGCCCTACGACCCGGCCGCAGGAACGGATCGCGAGCCCGATTTCGTCTGCAACGTCGGATTCGACACGATCGATCCGTTCCTGGCTTGTCCGGAAGTCCGGACCGCCGGGGTCTAGCTGTGATTCCCAGAGACGTTGTTGACGAATGAGAGCTTCGCTCCATGGTTCGGGGTGTTCAGCACCCAAGCCCGGAGGAAGCTCTCATGGCCCATCGTACGGCCCGTCTCAACGTCT
>Ga0207684_10002006_pt1 | contig 20961 bp, 15 predicted proteins | sample KBSK5501metaG_FD_184342 | JGI IMG/M metagenome (GOLD analysis project Ga0207684, IMG submission 184342) | Corn, switchgrass and miscanthus rhizosphere microbial communities from Kellogg Biological Station, Michigan, USA - KBS K5-50-1 metaG... | ecosystem: Host-associated > Plants > Roots >...
AAGATGGCGATGCCGCGCTCGAGGTGAAACCCGGCGGGAGGCAGCTCATTTTTGCCGGCGCGGACGTTTTCGAACGCCATCATCAGCCAGCCGGTCATCGCGATCCAGCCGACGATCGGGATTAGAGCAATCAAGCCCTGAAGCAGCATCTTGCCGGCCCAACCGGGGTCGCGGAACCCCCAGGCGAAGGAGTCGCCGACGCTGTTCATAAGCGCAGTCTATTCACGCATTCGCCGCATGGCTAGAGCCATTTTTTCGTAGCAAACTACGCCCGTAAGGTTGGGACGAAGGAGGAGTAGTCGATGTTGCGCCGGATTTATGCGGGATGGTTGACCTTCATTACGGCCGCGATCGTGCTGCAGCTGTACCTGGCGGGCTATGGAGTGTTCGCTTTCACTGGCTTGAATGGCTTTGGGGCCCATCTCCTGGTCGGAGATCTGATCGGGATAGCGATCCTCATCAGCCTCGGAGTCGCGTTCGCGGCGCGAGTGCCGCGGCAGATGCTGATTTTCAACGGCGCACTGGTCGTCCTGATGATCATCCAGTTCCTCCTCGCGCATACAGGTGTGGCGGTGATCTCGGCCCTGCACATCGTCAACGGAGTGGTGATCATGGGCGTGAGTGGATTCATGACGAGGCAGGCGTGGATGCTGGCTCGGGGCCAGGAAGCGGTGCGGGCATGAGCGCCGACAAGACCATTGGATTCGCCGCGGATATCAGACCGCTATTTCGCGAAAAGGACGTTCAATCGATGAGTCGCCATTTCGACCTCTCGTCTTATGAGGATGTGAGCACCGTCGCGGACCGGATCCTCGGGCGGCTGCGTTCCGGCTCTATGCCTTGCGACGGCGAATGGCCGTCGGCGCAGGTCGATCTGTTCGAGCAGTGGATCCGCGGCGGCAAGAAACCCTGAGCAACCCTCGCATCAGCGACGCCGACAGCTAGTTACCCGTTAGCGCACCAGGCTTAGTTCCAGAGTCTGAATCCTCATCGGGCACGTAGGGAAACGCAAACCTACGCGTGCCCTTGCAATTCGGATAAGACTTGCAGCCCCAGATCTGATAACCGATGGCGGTGTTTTCGAGCCGAGTCACCAAAATCATTGGCTTACCGCAGGTAGGACAGGCTGGAGGCTGAATCGTAGTTAGGTAACGCGCAAAGCCGACGCTGACGATTGGATCAACGTCGCCGATGTCAGTCGGCCGAATCGTCGCGAGTTGGGACCGAAGACTCAAGAACTCCGGGCCATCAAGGAGTCTGAGGTCCTTACCTTCCGCGAATTCGCGTGCTGCGGCTGTAAACCCCGATGTGCCTAGCAACACTCCGCCGGCAGCGCCCTCGTCAGCCACTAGACCCCAAAGTTCACGAGCTTTGTCGACACCCACTTCCTGCCGCCAGTGCTTGACCTGCACAAGCCACGTCTTGCCCGCCTTGGCGATCTCGAAGTCCACGCCCCCGTCTGCCTCATCGGGACGCCTGTTCTCAGTGACGACGTATCCCTCCAATCGAAATAGCTCGGTCGCCATATCAGCCATGTCGTCAGGCATCAACGCCCATAGCCGATACATAGATGAGGCTTGTTGCAATCGGCGCCGCCTCAGGAGCCTCTCGCGCGACGCCAACCAGAACAGGCCCATAAAGAAAGCGATAAGAAGTAGTGGTCCAAACGCGGCTAACAGTAAGTTTGGGCGGCCAACTACAGCATCGATAAAGACGACAAGAAGCAGCACGAAAATCGCGCCAGCGACCAGGATCCCGAGGAAGAGCCACCTTGGTAGCTCCATAAGGGCCGCCAATGTGGAGTCATCCCGGTAACGTCGCCTTAACCGTCGACTGCGACCCATACGGGTGGGTAACTATAACCCCCAAAAACCGCAGATCAATGTCGCCGAGGCGATGCTCGACCCGGGCTCGGGGGACCTTTCCGCACGACGCAACGCCTTGAGCTATTCGGCCTGTGCAGCTTCCGGATTCGTCGTGGTGGAAGCTAAACTCGCTTCCAGGTCATGCCGGCTTCGATTGCAGAGGTGCTTGAGAGGGCTCGCCGCCGTCTGGTGAGGGTCGAGGCGGACGAGGCTGCGGCCGAACTCGCCCGAGGAGCGCTGCTGGTCGACATACGCTCGGCGGCACAGCGAGCCGACCAGGGCGAAATACCGGGCGCGATCGCGATCGATCGCACGATGCTTGAGTGGCGCCTCGACCCCACCTCCCCGTCACGGCTCGAGCAGGCCAAAGACCACCAGGTCAGGGTGATAGTAGTCTGCGCCGAGGGCTACTCATCAAGCCTCGCTGCCGCCTCGCTTCAGGACATTGGCCTTGCGAACGCCACCGATGTAATCGGCGGGTTTGAAGCCTGGAACGCGGCCGGCCTCCCGGTCAGGCACCAGAGAGGGCATTAGCGGCGGTTTTACAGCTCGCGTTCTGACCGTTCGCTGACGTTGGCCGGGCCCATAGCCGTCAACTCGCTGTCAGGTTGCCTCATCTGATCCGCCTCTCGGGTCAGGGCCGACTTGCTTTCATACTCGTTTTCGCCCGGGCGAGCACTCCCGACTAGAGCGCTTGCGATGTGGCGATTACCTACCGGGCCAATGCTTGTCGACGTACGCCAACATCTCCTTTGGCTCCAGCGGCATGGTTGCATTCCCGAGTCGCACTAAAAACACTTCGTGCCCTTCCCTCTCGATCATGATCGGATGGTCACACGGCTCGACCGACACTTGGCAGAGGTCTTCGCCATCAACAGCATGAAAGGTCATCGTTATGAAGCTGCTGAGTACGGCGGCATCGACGGTCTTGCGAAGAACAGCGTTAAGGTGTCTCTCGAACCCGTCGCGATCCTTGATGCTTGTCGACGAATCGTAGTCGTGGCCCAGCCCGACTACCGAGTGGTCGGGCCCAACTCCGATTACGAGCGTCCCGCCATCGGCGTTGAGGAAGCCGACTACCGCCTTAACCGCCACATCCTCGAGGTACTTGTTCGTCTTGTCATGAGTGAGGTCCCAACGCAACGTGGACTTGAACTCAAGGTGATGGCTTTCGTTGCGGGCAATTAGTGCCGATATCCCGTCCTCGCTTATGTTCTCAGGAGCCGCCTTCGCTACAAGCTTGTCGAGGAAGACGTTCATCGCATGGGCCAGGGACTTGCGCCGATGGGCAAGGAAGCGGTCAAAGGCGTCTTTCTCCCAAAGCTTCTGGTCTGTTGGCACGGATTGGTCTCGCAGCGCTCCAGGAAACTTCCCCTCCACGTTCCCGAGGTATTTGGCCGGCTGAGTCATCGAGATCTTGCGGTTCGCCTTCTGCGTCAAGAAGGCTCGATTTGCGACCTCGTTTACCGTGGCTCTATCCGTGATGCCGAGTTGTCGAAGTGCAGCCTTTGGGAAAATGTGATGGCTTTCAAGCCCGTTGGACTTTCCTACTGCCTTCGAGTAGAGCGTCAGACCCGTGAACCAGTCCCGCGCACCTCTTGCCCTGGCGAGTACGTAGGCGAACTTATACAAGCCGGTTGTCTTGCCCTTACCGACTAGATCCTTCGCATCGACCTGGACACGCCCGCGCTGCTCTAGGATCGCCTCCACGAGCCTACGTGTCGGATCTGGATCCGCCAGGACGGCGACATCGCGCTTCAGGCGAGTGTCGGTAGCACCTACGTAGCGTCCCCATATGGAGGCCAGATACAGCCACCTCAGGAATTTGTTACGTTCCTCGGTTGAAGCGAACTGCTGGTCTCGATTCGCCAGATGGACAAGAATCGGAATGAGAGCCAACGTCGATGTCATGTCCTCTAGGGAGTCAATGAAGGCGTCGTGCCGGAGGACGTTGACCAAGTATTCGAACGACTTCTGGACACGCGGCCAAGCCTTCTGAAAGTCTTCCGACGGAAGTGAATAGAAGGCGGCATCGAAGTTCACTGAGCCACCGGCTGCTCCCGAAGTCGCGCGGATGAAAACGTCAGGCTCCACAGCAAAGCCCAGGCTTTTCATCTTGGTGGCAAATGCACTGATCTGTCTACGAGCTTCTGGCCAGGCAGTGCAGATGTGTGCCATCGCCAAGTCGGCACGACTCAACGGTGTGCCAGCATGATTGACGCGGTTGAAGATCTCGACTACATCCGCGAGAATCAGCTTCTCGTCTTTGAGATCGTCGACCTGGTACGTATAGGAATGGATCTTGTCGAGGTTGTTGAGCTTAGCAAGACTCTTCTGGGCCAGCTCCCGCTGAGCCGGATCAAGCTTCGGTAGCTCATCGAGGAATGCGTTCATTCCTTTCTTGAGGAAGTCATGGACGCTGAACCATGCGGGATTGCCGTCCATTATCGATTTCGTGTAGTAAGAGAAGTCTTCGGTTGCGATGTTGAAATGAATATTGAAGAAGAGCTTCTCTCCCTCGTAAAAAGGCGGGGGGACGCCTTTGATCAATGCATAGAGGGACGTCAGACGCTGCTGGCCATCGAGGAGCAAGGAAGTAGTCGGCCGCATGCTGGGCGCCACGTCTGCACCGCGGGTCTTAACTGCGGAAGTCGTGTGCCAGACAAGGAAGTGCCCCGTAGGGTGGCCGCGATATAGCGACTGGACATACGTCCTTACTTGTTGTGGGTCCATATGTAGCCGCGCTGGAACTCAGGGAGCTTTAGGGTTCCGTTGGAGATGTCATTGATGAGCTCGTCTACTTTTGGCATCTACTCGTCGCCATAGCGTTCTTGATCACCTGTAGCGAGGCGTGCCCGATAGAGACAGCTTTGGTGCGTTCAAGCTTGGTCGTCGTCGTAGCTGCGGCCGGTCTCGGCGGCGATCTTTGCCTCGATATGGTGCGGCATATAGGTGTCTCCGGTCACGCTCATTGCCTCGGCTACGATCGCCGGCACCTCGGACTCCTTCCAGCACATCGCCCGGGTCCATCCTCCAAGCTTCCCCCACTCGTTGACTGCTGCCACCCAGCGATTGGCGGCAGTCAGTTTCGAGTCGTCCTTTTCATCCACCCTGCCCTTCCCTTCAATGAGCAGTGTGTTGCCGGAGCTCAGTCGCACGAGGAAGTCGGGCCGGTACCTTAACGAGCGACCCATGTACCGATAGGGCACTTCGAGGAAGAGGCGGTCGTTCTTGGCGAAGCTCACGACGTCCGGGTGGTTCTCCAACTGCAGGGCGATCCCCAGTTCAAGCTTGCTGTCGTAAACGACGTGGGATAGGGGCGACTTCTCAACGGGCCAGCATGGTTTGCCAGTCTGAAATGCGATCCCATCCGTGCTTCCGATCGGCTGATACTCATCCAGGACTGGCAACAACGAGCCAGCGCCGTCTTGAGTCGGCCTAATCGCGGCGGCAATCCTCTCCTTCAGCAACACCACATACCGCATATTGCAAAGCTCACGTGGATCGACACCCTTCCCGTAGATGACCTTCTCGCGCACTACTTGCTCGACGATGCGGACGGCATCTGCAAACAGCCAGGGCTTTCCGAACGGCTCGATGACGGACGCAGCCAGACGGTAGGTGAGGCGCTGCAGCCGGAACCGCTCGTACGCGACCTTCTTGTCCTGCACCTCCCGGCCAAGTCCCGAGCCCGCGCCGGCAACTTCAAACTCAACCCAAGTCATCGTGGGGTCAAACTCCGCCGAAACCCGGACCGGCTCTATTGACGCAAGGTCTATTTCAAGTTTGTCTCCGACATTCGGGACTATCTGCACGACCCTCGGGAATTCGATCCGGAGACCCACTCGCTCGGGCACTGTGCGCACCACAGTCGTCCGGGGCGGCGCGATTGCCGTTCCAGGAGCTGCCTTTGCGAACGGAAGGAGCTGGAACGGCACCCCGTAGACGTCAACGTACTCGGGAGTGGTCAGGTTGGAGTAGTCGGTTCGTCTCAGACCCCGGCCGATGACCTGCTCGCACAGGAGCTGGCTTTGGAATGCCCTCAGTCCAAGGATCTGAGTGACATTACGGGCGTCCCAACCCTCGGAAAGCATCGCAACCGAGATCACACACCGCACCTGCTCTCCTGGTTGGCCGGGCTTGCCGACTGTCGCTACCAACTGCCTAATTCGCTCAGCAGCGTCGCCGGCGGTCTCCGACTCCTCTCGAATCTCCGCCCGGTCAAGTAGCTCGGAGTCGATCCGCACCGTCACCTGATGGCCGGGGCGATTGGCGAGTTCGGGTCCTGCCTCCTCCTTCTCGCCGATGTGTTTCTCAAGCACCTCCGCCATGCTGGTCTCAGCGCAGACGAGGATCATCGCCGGCGGGACTGTTCGGCCCGCTGCCCTCCACCGTTTGAGCGTCTCCTCCCATTCACCGGCCAGCTGTTTCAGCGGGCCGTCGACTTCCATTAGGTAATCCGTGAAAGGCCTCGCACCATCGTCAGCTTTGGAGCCGCGCTTCGGCATGACGCCTCTGATGTAGCGCCACAAGTTTCGATACTTAGGAACTGCGCGACCTGCGTTGTCGTCGGTCGGTATGCGCGGAACCTTCACCAGGCCGGACTCGATTGCATCGACGAGTGAGAAGTCCGATACCACCCACTCGAAGGGGCGCCATGCCTTCTCTTTGATCACACCGGGGTACATAGGTGTCGCGGAGAGGTCGACCGCCCTGAGAATCTCTCGGTCGCGCGCAATCCTTTCGAGGCCCTGGATCCAGACCGTCGCCTCCTCCGCCTCCCTCTTGTCCTCGCCGGTAACGTGGAGAACTCCAGGTGGTCGCCACGCGTGATGCGCCTCGTCGTTGAGCACCATGATTCGCCGCTTGCTGCCAAGGGGCTTGAGCACTCGCGCGCAGAAGGCCGCGTCACTCTCGCGTCCGCGCTTTAGAACACTTCTTTCGGGATCCCTGTCTTCGGCAAGGGCGTGCCAGTTGGCCACCATTACTCTTACTTGTCCAAAGACGCCTGAGTAGTTAGCAGGTATGAGTCCGAAAGTGAGGTAAGCGTTCTGCGGGTGAGACGGTAGCAACCCTTCTATCTCGGACAATCGCCTCTTAACCGTCAGGTTTGGGCATAGAACAAGGAATGCGTCAGCAAACCGAGCGTCCTGCCTGTTCGCGACCTTGTTTAGGCCGGACCAAGCAATCAGCATGGCCATCACCAAAGTCTTGCCTGCACCTGTCGCGAGCTTGATCGCGGCACGCTCGTAGATCTCCGTTTTCGGAATAGAGAGTCCAACCCTGCGGTCCGATGGCGCTTCTGTGAGAAAGACCACTGTCTCTACTGCCTCGCGCTGGGCGTAGAAAGGCCTGGTCCCAGGTTCACGTTCTGGATCGAACCATCGGTCGAAGAGATCCCTGGTGATCGACGTCACACCGGGGTAGTTGTCTACGCGCCACTGACCGATGCGGGCCCGTATGTCGTTAACGAGATCCATCCGAATGATCAGATCGGTTACCTGCAGCTCGCCATCCTTGGAAACTGGTGGCAGATATCCAGCCTCGCGCCGACCACCTTTGATGGTCGGCTCGCCAGCTCCAAACACCCAGTGCCGGCTTGGCTCTTCATATGGGTCGTTGATGATGGGATTAAGGCCAGTGACCTGGCCGGTAGGAGACTCGTCAGACATCGAGAGGGAGAACGGTCTCGCTTGCGTTGCCGTCGTCAGTGATCACGCGTACCGCGGCTCGACGAAACTCACCCGGCTTAAACGGAAGCGACTCGAACGTGTTTAGTTGCTCCATCAACTGCGCATCCACAACATCGTGGAGAGCCCGTTGAAGTTGATCCCATGCATCAGTCTTTGGAAAGAATGCCTGTGTAACGTGGAAGACGAGCCCATCGTGATTCTGGTCAACGAACCAGGCAGCGATCTGGTCTTTGCTTGCTGATGAGACCTTCCCCGAAAGGGCATCGAATGAATCGACACCTTGGAGCTCGATCCTCACTTCGCCGCTCCGAGCCTTGACGGCTCGTACATCGGGAGAAGCGAAGAGCCGGAACGTCTGGGAAGCTGACGTGTGCTTCAGCAGATCGCCGACCAAGAGGTCTGGATTGGCTTTGAGCAAGGCGACCTGATACCGACCGCGTCTGCCTCGCGCTAGCATCTCCTGCGCTTCTGCGTGAGCCTCGAAACCGACAAACACGACAAGGTCATAACCGTGCGCTTCCGCGAGCGCCTCATCGACCTGAATAGGAGTAATTGGGCCGAACCTGGGCCCGACCGAGACCACGAAATTCCTCTCCTGACCTTCCTCAGCGACTGTACCTTCGGCGTGGAGCCAGCCAACAGAAGCTAAGGGTCGAAGCGACGCGACCGGAAATGGTTTGCCGCCGCGGCGAGGGATGCCGTGCAGCTTCAGTGCATCGAGCAGTTGCCTGACATGATCGCCAGCGGCCGCGTCACCATCAGCCAACACCGGTTGCTGCTCGAGCGGGTTCAGCGAGTAACGCGAGAGACCCTCTACCGTAAAGGGGCCCGATATTCGAACCTTGCTGCCATCGACAAGAGGTTGGTCGTGTAGCGTTTCCACCTCAGGAGCATGTCCGTAGCCAATAGAGCTGGCTGTCACGCGCGTCAGAGTCCGATATTCGAAGCCCGCACCAACACCAATCGCAGCATCCTTCAGCTTGAAGTAGTCGAACTTGGCGGTCAGCACGCGCTCACGCGCGATAGCCAACGCAACCCGGCTGGTATCGACTGTTATCCAGCGTCGTCCCCACTTCTCCGCAACAAACGCAGTCGTACCCGAACCGCAAGTCGGATCCAACACCAGGTCACCCGGCTCAGTGGTCATGAGCACGCAACGCTCAATAATCTTCGGGTTGGTCTCTACCACATACTGCTTCTTCCGTTCGCTAAATCCAGCGACGCCTGTGTCTGACCAGATGTTGGTCCGCCTAACCGCGCCGAAATCGTCCGCGAATCTGACGTACGAGAGTGTGTTTCCCACTACCCCAAGCCGATTGGAGTCGGCTAGGTGCTGCATGCCCTCCACCCGAAGCTTCCATTGGGAGTTCTTACCGGGGTGATAGGTCCTGCCCTTGTATTCAAACGGCACGGAGCGGCTTGTTCCCTGAGAGGTTATGTTGTCGTACCGGAATAGCCGGCTTCCACTCGGTAGAAGCTCCGGATTCTCACGCTCGGATAACGTCAGCTTGCGTCGAGTGCCGTCCGGCAGTTCAACGTTGCTATAGGCCTCCCCCTTGTCTGTGCGAAGTTCAAAGAGCTGTCGATACTTGGCTTGTGCCTTGTTCTTTGCGTACCACACGAGGAAGTCAGAGATTTCGGGTAGTAGAGTGGAATCAAACCCCGACGTCTTGGTAACCGTGATGACAGGGCACGCATTGTCGGCTCCGAAAACCTCATCAAGCAGTGCGCGCACGAGATGCATGCGATCCGGACCAATCTGCACGAACAGCGATCCAGATTCCGTGAGCAATTCCCGCGCGACTCGTAGTCGATCGCGCAAGTAAGTCAGGTACGAGTGCACCCCTAGCTGCCACGTATCTCGATAGGCCTGGATCTGCTCCGCCTCGCGCGTTACTGTTTCGTCCGCCGACTCTCTGGGCGTCCGATTGCCAACTCGGGCTTGAAAGTTCGAGTTGTAGTTGATGCCATATGGCGGATCGAGGTAGAGCATCTGCACCTTGCCGGCCAACCTCTCTTTCTCTAATAGGCTGGTCATCACCACCAACGAGTCGCCAAGAATCAGACGGTTCGCCCAATCCATCGGGTGCTTGTAGAACTCGATGGCTTTGGTGCGGTCAAGCTCCTCATCACCGAAGAAATCCAGCTGGCCGGTGTCCTTTCGCACCGCCGCCATGATTGCGGCGGTGGAGAGCCGTTCGTGTACATGTATAGAAGGCGCCTCGACGTCAAACGCCTCGCGTTCTGATTTGCCCGCCCAGACAAGGGTCGGTGGAAGGTGCGGATCATAGGAGTAAGTGCGCTTCGCTGGCTTACCAACGTCATGCACAGCCAGTCCCACTGGCGGATTGTTCAGCCGCTTCGCCTCGTCGTGACGGTAATCGACAACGCGCTTCGATTCCTTGCCCTTAGGCATCAGCTAGCTCGGTGCTTGCAGATCGGCCTGACGTCGCACCTGGTGCAGACTTTGCCGGGCTTGGCGGCGTACTTCCGCTGGCGCATCCCCTTGACTATGTCTCGAACCAGGTCCTCAGCGGTTTGCACGTCCACCTTATCGACAGGCACCGGGAATCGTTCGCCATCACGCAGGTCATGAACAAAGGCGCGATCGACATCAAGTCCTTCGCGCCGACCTGCATCCGTGTAGACCTGCAACTGGAAGTCGTGTGACTCATGGTTGTCGGCGGCAGTCTTGTAGTCAACGATCGTCAGCCTGGGTGGTCCTCCATCCGCTTCATCAAGAATCACGTCCGCCCTTCCTGACACAGTGGCATCGCCAAGGTGGAGCTCGAATGGTCGCTCGACCTCCCAGGTCCGGTAGAGGTCGGTCTCCCATTTGTTGACGTAGTTGTCGACTAGGGCCCTCGCACGCTTGCTCATTTCTGCATAGGCTGGCCTGTTAGCAGCTGGTAGATAGAACTCATCGTCAAAAAGACGGTCGAGCTCTTTCGGCGTGGGCTTGCGGTGGTAACGGCGAACGTGATCGGCCAACCGACGTAGGACATGATGCACTGCGCGGCCATAACCGAGCTCTGGGGCCAAAGGCGGCTGGAAGCCAATCTGCCGCCGCAACCGATAGGCGAGCCCACATACTCGATAAGAGGCGATGTCTGAGAATGTTGCCTCTAGTAGCTCCTGCTCTTCAGTGGAATGATCCGGAATCGGTGGTGCCGGCAGATCAGCCCCACCCTCTTGAACGAACACGCCGACCTCGTCGAGGAACGGGGATGGTTTTTGCCGATTGTTGATTCGGTTGAAGGTCGACAGCGACACTCGGTCGCGAGCACGTGTCAAAGCGACGTAGAAGAGTCGGCGCTCATCATTCAGGGACCCCTCGTACCTCGGCGCGTGAAAGAGATGTGCCGGTACGTGCCATTTCCGGGGCTGTCCCATGCGCCTCGTCGGAAAGCGCGACGCTGTCAGTGATGGCACAAACACAAGTGGCCACTCCAGCCCTTTAGCTTGGTGGATGGTCGTGACATCGACAGCATCAAGCTCGACGTCCTCCTCACCCTCAAAGTCCTCGAAGCTGCCTTTTGCCCAGTTCTGGATGTAGATCGCAAGCCACGCGTAGTGCCACTTGCCACCGCTGCTGCCGCCAACCATCTGCCCGGGGGACAGATGATCGGGACGTGCCCGCCGGCGAACGCTCTCATAGTCCGCGAGAACCTGAGTGCACCGTGCAATCGTGCCCAGGCGATTGACCCATAGGGGATTGGTTAGGTCCCAGTTCTCTACGCGAACTATCGAAAGGACCTGGTAGTACTCGGCGACCAGATTAGCCCGATGAGACTCGTCGGCCACCTCAGCCTTCCATTCCGACAGTCGCTTTGAGAGCGCATCGATGTCCTCCGCCGACAACACATACAGGAGCCGGTATCGCTCGAGCAAATCGGACAGCGTTACCTGCTCGTCACTCCACCCGTACTGACCTTTGCGCCAGTTGTGGTCGACCAGCCAGCAGGTCGTGCGACCGAAAAGGTCGGCGTCGTCTTGGTTGAACAGATGGGTCCTGCCGCCTGGCTGGACTGGCACACCCTGAGCTTTGAGCGACTCGAGGATTGCGGGAAACGAGACGCGACCTCGACACAGGATCGCGATGTCCTTGTAGCGGTAGCCATGATCGTCGTGTGCCGACTTCACTGCTCGCGCGATGATCCCGGCTTCTTCATCTTCGGTTTCGGCGGACCAACACAGCACCTCTGGCTGTCCCCCTGCCGGCCTGTGCTCGACCATGGTCTTCGGCAGCCGCCCCTCTATCCGCTTTCCGACCTCGTTCGCAATCCCGATGATGGCCGGCCGCGACCTGCGGTTCCGTTCAATCCGGAATGATTTGACGCCCACGTACCGCTTGTCGAATCCGACAATGTTCTGGACGTCCGCACCCCGCCATTGGTAGATCGATTGGTCGTCGTCGCCGACCACACATAGGTGAACAGGGTCGGCCGCAAGGGCCTCGATCAGCCCTTCCTGAGCGGGATTGACGTCTTGGTATTCGTCGACGATCAGATGAAGCAAGTGCTTGCGGACAGAGGCCAGTACCCGTGCGTTGTGGAGTTCGCGCACGCACCGAACGACGATTTGCCCATAGGTGAGAAACCGGTGGTCCTCAAGATCAGTCAGATACCGCTCGTAGACCTCGCGGAAGGGATCTTCGAGGTCTTCTGCTTTCAGAGGTTCGTTCTCGATGACATCGAGGTTGGACATGAAGGCAGCGATCGATCCGAAATGGTTTCCTTCGAGCTGTTCGATTCCAAGTGCCTTAGCACGGCGGCTCAGGAAAGCCGTGAGGCGATTGTCGTCAAGCACGTCGTACGTCTCGTACTTAGGCACGTGGAGCTGCAAAACGCGAAAGCAGTAGGAGTGGATTGTGCCGACGAACATTCCGTTCAGCTTGTCGAGCACCTCTGGTCCCATCAGGGCAGCGACACGCTTCTCGATTCTCGTCTTGAGCGAGCGGGCCGCCCGCTCGGTAAACGTGAAGGCAACTATCCCGTCAGGAGGTATCCCTTCCTTCAGGAGCGATGCCACGCGCTGGGCGACCACCTCGGTCTTGCCCGAGCCGGCGGACGCGATGATTTGAAGGTGGCCGCCGCGGTAGGCCACTGCAGCTGCGGCGTCGCCCTCGAGAGTCGGGATTGCTTCGGCCACGGTACTCAATTCAGACGCGAGGGATCGTAAGCCTTCCGGCCCGCCGTTTAGCGCTCTATAAAGGTTCCTTAGCCAGCCTTGCGGAACCGCTCGTAGCGCTCAGCCAGGAAGTCGACATTCGGACGCAGGGCCTTCTGCCGAGGGACAGTGATGATCTGTCCGTCGAACCCCTGCAGCCCAACTTTGAGCATTGGGCCATCAGCCTCCCGCAAGACGTCATCGCGGACCTCGATCCGGAGATCTGGACGGACACCAAGGATGTCGGCGTCAAAGGCTGAGTGGTGGAGCTTGCATAGCGCCAGTCCGTTGGGCACCACTGGCTCGCCCAGCGGATGGTTGTCCGGCAGGATGTGCGCTGCGTCGAGCAGCTCCCAATGTCGTAGCCGGCATACAGCGCAGGTCTCTGCGTATGCGTCCAACACGCGGACTCTGAATAGCGACTGATGCATCCGCTTGTTCATCAGTACGGCGAGATACGCGCGCCTCGGGGCGTCACCCAATATGGCGGCCGACGCTTCAACGCCCGACGTGTCTTCGGTCAGGATCGTGAAGGTGAGGTTGGCCTGATCGTCGCCGACCACATAGGCAGGCCATTCGGCGTGATAGAGCCCTGGTCGATGTCCATGAAAGTAAACCAGCGGAACGTGCTCGACCATCGCCCTGCGAAGACCCGCGTTGTCGGGGTGACGAGGATCGGTTCCTCGGTACCTGTAATGGACACCCTCGTACGTTGGCTCGTCCTCATACGGCCTGTCTTTTCCTGGGACCTCTGGCACTGTGGTGATGCTCAGCGGCAGCTCGCAAACAGCCGGCTTGAAGATCCCCTGAGGCCCAAGGAGCGGAACGCGCCGGCCACCAAGTTCGAATCCACGCTCCAGGACCCGCCGCGGCAGCACCGGGCCTCCGTGCAAGGCGGTTTGCTCCTTCAGAAAATCGAAGGCCGCCACCCTTACCGCTTGGTCGACGTCGGTTCCCACTGGTCTGGAATCTTATGGTGGGAAACGGCGACAGACCGCCGTCTTAAAGGGCTGGATTGGCGCCGCCCACGGCGAGCGGTAGGTTCCAGGAGTGCACGCCGCCGACGACCGCTTGCTGCTCGAGGCCCTGATAGGCCGCGCGGCGTCGCGCTCAGTGCGGCTGCTGCTTTCCGAGCTGCTCGAGAGCGACGAGGAGGGATTAGCGTCTCTGGGCCTGGCGCCATCCCTGCGTCGACGACTGCTTGCATGTGCCGAAGTCGCGCGTCGCTACCAACCGCGAGTTTCGCGGCCCGAACCCGTCGCGACTCCGACTCAGGCGCTCGCACACCTCGGGCCACTGCGGTCTTGTGATCGAGAAAGCTTGGCCGTTATGCTCCTAGACAACCGACTGAACCTCGTCGGATTTGAGGTGATCGCCACCGGTGCCGTGGCTCACGTCTCAGTCGAGGTTCGCGAGGTCTTCGCGCCGGCCATCGCCTCGCGAGCAAGTTCAGTTGTTCTAGCCCACAACCATCCGTCGGGAGATCCAGAGCCCAGCCGACAGGACATCGAGTTCACACGCTCGATGCTCGAGGCAGGTCGCGTGCTCAACATCGAGGTGGTCGACCACTTGATCGTGACCGCGAGAAACTACTACAGCTTCCGACGCGCCGGGCGCCTCTGAGCGACCCCAACGTGTAGAAACAGGGAGGGACCCAGCTCGCCGCGATGCTGTGGCACGAGATCGTGAAGGCGCGTACCGCCGCCGTCGTTTGGAGTTCGTCGGGGCAATCTCATAGCTTTGCCAGTGGTGACCTCATTTCAGAGGCAAGGCCATCAATCCAACCGACTGGACCATCCCGGCGTCCACGGCGCCCGAAGCGTCGCCATTTCAGATTGGCCGCTCGACAATTGCTGCATCGTGAAGCTCGCCTGGGAGATCCCCCCGGCTGCATACTCGAGCTGCCAAAGAGAGATACAGCGCATGTTCGACGCCCTAGTTCGAACGAGACGACTAATCGTTCAGAGTCGCGCTGACGGACACATATCTGCCAGGGGACACTCGCCACATCGAGGCGCTCTGGGCAGACAAATGACACGCCCAAACTGAACCATTCGCCGATTCCACAGTCCCCAAGCTGTTTGGGGCAAGATGCTCTCAAGTTCGTGGGATATGGCAGCGGCGTCATTTGAGCCGACAAGGCCGAGCCGGTGAGATACGCGGGCGACATGAGTGTCAACGGCAACGCCAGATTCGATGCCATATCCCACATCTAGCGTGATGTGCGCGACTTTTGGCCCAACTCCCGGCAGTTCGAGTAATTCGCCAAGATCCCGGGGCACCTCTCCGCCACGACTAACTAACATCTCACTTAGTCGAACAAGTTGGCCAGCCTTGACGTGGGGATAAGCAACACCAGCGATCGCTGACTCGACAGAGGTGACCGGAAGTCCTGCCAATCGGACTGGGGTCGGAGCCGTCGCCAACAAGCGACGTGCCGCGGCGGACGTGGCCTCTTCTCTTGTCCGGGTACTAAGAACGCAAACGACAAGAACATCGAACGGCCGACCTCGATATAGTTCTGGACTTGTCAGAGGCCACCCCTTCGAGACCTCGCTCAACCGATCGAGAACGACGCTCGCCCGGTCCTGTGGGTTAAGTGATGGATCGGACGGCGCGCGGGACAAAGGGATGCCTTTTGCTCGGAGATACCCGGAGAGCACTACTGCCATCGATGAGCTGGTGGGCAATCCAGCGCGCATCGATGTGAGGCCCGAACAGGAGTGATCTTCCCATCAGTTTGATCCAGCTTTCAGCCGACTGCGGTCGGAGTCCAATGAAGTGATAGGACTCCCCCGACTCCAGGAGATAGCCGGAATCGCCTACTACCCTTCGGCAGATTTCTGCCGCGACCGACTCGTGGGCCAACGATGTCTTCAACCGAAAGTCAAGCAAGGCCAATTGAGCACTATCGCCATGTCGGGTCCGCACGGTCGAGTTGAGATCCAATGCCTGGTTCGGTTCGAGCCTCGACACCGCGTCCCGCAATGAACCACCCACAACATCGTCGGCGCTGAGCGTAATAGGCGAATTGACTGGTTCGTGGTAGAGCGCCGCGTCGAGGACCTCTCCGAGTCCCCCCTCCATCTCCTCCGCGCAGATGAATACGGCCTCCCAAAATGGGATGCCGTAGGTCTCGCGTAGCTTCACCGCTGATTCGACAAGCGGCCTCGGGAGCTGTTGCGATGGGAGGTAGCCACGCTCATCTCTGGCCGCAAAATGGAATTGAACAACGTCCGGGTTCGCGCTGGCCACGCGCTCAACGACATCCACGGCATCCATGCGTTGTGCAAACCGCGTTTGGGTTGTGCCCATGCTCGCCACGTATTGGTTAGTTGGTCACGCCGGCGCCCGCCGTCGCTCTCTTCGCGTCTTCGTAGAGTTGCATAGTCGACCGCGGCCACCGACGCTCGGCGAGCTTCTTTCGAATGTAGCGACTCGCCCGTTCCCGTTGCGCATTTGACGCTCGTCGGAAGAACCATCTGAGTGCCGATCTCAGGCGCGGTCCAAACGTCCACTCTGCCCTTGTTGATTCATTCAGGGCGGCACAAAGTGCCAATGCACGTACAACCCTCAGCTCGGGATACGTGGCGCGTGAATTAAGGAATTCGATGATGCGGTGCTCGGCGGCCTGCCTCCAGGCGGGATGAGCCAACACCGTATTCAGCGCCGGCACGTATGAAATGGCATTGATCGAGAAGTCGACTCTTCCTAACAAATGTCGCCAGCCTGCCGTCCCCGACAGAGGGGTCTTCAAGGACCAATGCCAGATATCGACCGCGCCGGCGCCAGGAACGGACATCTTCAGCCCGCCGTACGTGTTGAAGGTCACCTGAAATGCGCGCCTAATTGACGTTTCGCTAGTCGCCGGTAATTGCGATAGCTGACTCAGTACAGCGATATCTAGGTCGTTCCAGCTTGCGACGCTGCGGACTTCTGAATGCACGAGACATAGGTCGCGAACCGCTCCTCCGACGATGGCCCATTCCGTTTCAGGCCCAATTGCTTCAATTAGGGCTGGCGAGCGTGACACACGCTTCAGCTGATTGCGGGCGCGAGCAAAGGTAGATGGCCTGTCGAGCGGAAGCCTCTTTGATAGCGTCACGTGAGCCCGCTCACACGTGTGTTTTGACCTTTGTAGGCCAACAGCTCATTGAGATACGCGGCCAGGCCGAATGACCGCAGCGTATGTGCTGCATTTTGGGGACTGTCAAGCACGTTTTGGCGCTCGCGATACAAATGGAAGCAAACCAGTTGGATTACCTCGCCACCGGCCTCTGAATCACTAAGACCTTTGCTGGCAATTAGTCGCAATGGCTCGCAGTGTGTCATTAGGGGATTCCAATGCTCAGCTACAGGAGCGGGGGTCAGCCGACCGTAGATCCGACTTAGCGGTGGCTTAGCAATGATGCCTTTCTCGTGGTTCCACGCAGAAAGCAGTGGTACCAAAAGCTTGGACCGATCCAAGGGGACGAACTCGGCACCTGGAGCCGCCCTGCGGCATTTCTCGATCAAGGGGCGGAAGCTTGATCCCGGGAAGTAGTAGATGACCCTGAGGTCCTTCGGCGCCACAGCGCTCCCCACCAGCTCGGCGCAGCTCCGAGCAACCTCCCCGAGCACAACCGGCCGTCCAGAAGAGTTCTCGGGAAGCTCGGTTTCTAGCCGGGCGATAGCTTCTGATTGAAGTATGGCAAATCCATAGTTAACCGACCGGTCGATCACACCACCAGCGAAATCGCTCGAGCTGCGCATTTCGAGTTCTTTAAGACCAAGCTCAGCCGCCACGCGCCGTGCAAGTAATGATGTGCTCACGTTCCCGGGCAACACGAGAAACGTTACTGAATCGAGAGGAGGGTGTCCGTCGGGCTTCTTCGTCCATGTCTCGGGCACAGGGCCCTGAAGTTCCTGGCCAAGGGTCGTCATTACCACGGGGTCCAGCTCGCTAGCATTCAGTGCCGTACCTACGTCGTCCGGCATGCGCATCATCTTTCGGACCGAGGTGATGAGGTCCCGATAGATGTCTTCGTCCCCTGCGAGAGCGGAGGAGGCATCGGTCCAGGACTTCGCTCCGAGCAACTCAAGAACCGTCTCGAGCTGATAACGCAGCAACGTTAGTACCTGATGGCCGTATGCATCGATTGCCGATGCGAGCTGAAATGCAACGGCTCTTGCGGCGGCAAGGTCGATCACAGAGCCGATGTCCATAACACCGCCGGTTGCAACGAGAGCTGGGATGTGGCGGTGAGTGCCGAGCCGTCGAAAGAGATCATACGTCTCAAGGAAGAGTAGGTCTCCGACCAAGACGCCCTGATTCAAGGTGTCAGGTTTGCCGCTTTGGCGGCTCCTTGAAAGGGGTACGGGCGCACGGCGCGAGTTAGCAACGATCAGCGCAATGTGACGAGAGTCCAACGCACCCAAGAGGTCGGACATCTGACGCGTGCCGATCAGCGGCGACGCCTCTCGCGGTAGCTTCAGGAACAGCGGCTTTGATGAAAACGCCTGGGCAAAGCGCTCGGCATCTTGACGCGCTTCATCCAACTTTCCAGGTAGGTCAGCGTACTCCGCGTCCCGCAGCGCGTACTTCCAATTGAGCTCAACATATTGATACTCATCGAGCGGGAGGCGCTTAGCAAGATCAACGTAGTCTTCCTTATCGAGGACGCTGAGCCCAATAGCGCAATCGGCCCCGAGATGCCTACGCGCATCTTGAGTGCCTTGAATGGTGGCTTCCAGGTTCCAAAGCTCGAGCGGCTTGGGACCGTCGGTGTATGCACCAGTCAGGACTCCGCCAGGTCCGTCGAGGTCGACCTTCCGACGACCCCCACCCTTCCCATCACCACCGTACTTCTGAGAGGTCGTCTTAAGTGTCACGGCCGAGGGCGCCACCTCCGATAGTCGACGAAATGAGTTCTCGTTGGCGGTGAGGTGAGACGAGGCGACCATGAAAGGATCCCGAAGAGTGAGGCCCGATGGAAAGGTAACGCTCAACTCGGGCATCGCCGGCATGATAAACGTCGCAGGTGGTCACCTCTCGGCCAACGGAGCATCAATACAAGCTCGGGAATAGGCGGCAGTGTCATGCGCCCTTGCCGCAACCCTACGGGCAGAGCGGTCCGTTTCGCTGACATTCACCGCCCTCGACGCTTGGGTGTCAACCGGAGAGTGCTGCCGCTTTCCAGCAAACTCACAGCCAAACTCAGGCGATTCTGAATTCGAAAAGGGTGGTGGTCCGGGCGCAAAATCTCTCGCGGCGGTCTTGCGGACCGGGTGGAGCCCACGCCCGGATTCGAACCGGGGACCTTTTCCTTACCAAGGAAATGCTCTACCGCCTGAGCTACGTGGGCACGCCGTAGGCCAACGATTCTAGAGGCGGCTAGGTTCCCGACGCCCCTCTCCCTAACCCTCTCCCCTGCAGGAAGAGGGAAGTAGAACCGACGCCCCTCTCCCCGGCCCTCTCCCCTGCGGGGAGAGGGGACTTAGCTTCCTGACTCCACTCGGCCTACGTCGGTCAGGATCTCCGCCCGGCCCCGGATCTTGATCGCCGCCGTCAGTTCTGTGAACTGCGCCACCATAACCTCGCCCGCGTCCAGCCGCTCCGAGTGGTGCGAGCGCGTGTCCCTGCCCCGCGTCAGGCCCATGATCACCACCCCATCCTCCAGCGCCTTCACGACCACGTATCGGCCGAGCGCGCCATCCTCGTCTTCGTGTTCGCCCATCTCTTCTCCTCTCACCTCATCTCGTCTCAGCTCTTCCAACTCGGCTTGCCGCGGCCATTGCCGTTCGATTGCGCCTTCGGGCGGACCGTCTCCAATCGGGTCGACGCCGGGCCTACCAGCTCGTCCAGCTCGGCCGCCAGCGCCGCACCGGCCTGGACATGATAGCGATCGGCATGCACGGTCACCTCTCGGCTCCCGACCACCACATGCAGCACAACTTCATCTGAGCCCGGGTGACGAGCCAGCACCGCCTCCAACCGCTCCGCCAGGCCGTCATCGCCAGACGGCAACCGCACGTGGAGCAGCTGCCGGCGCGCCACCGGGAGGCATTCCGGATCGTCCCACAGCCACGCCATGTCGGCCACCACCGAGGCCGTTTCCACCTCGGCTTCCATCTCGGGCTCGACCGGCGATGAAGACGAGCCGGTCGCTCGCGTCGAGCCCGCTCGCGCATCCACCTTCCCCGCCACCACCACCACCTTGTCCGGCTCGAACAGCAGTCGCACCTGCTCGAACACCCGCGGGAACAGCACCACGTCCACCGTCCCCGTTAAATCCTCGAGCGACGCGTACGCCATGATCTGGCCCTTCCGCGTCACCACCCGCCGCACCTCTCGCACCAACCCCGCCACCCGCACCTCGGTGTCCTGCAGCGCGCTGGTCACCTCCACCGCCTGCGTGTCCGACAGCTTTGCCAGCTCCGCCGAGATGCGCCGCAGCGGGTGGTCGGACAGATACAGGCCGAGAAGCTCCTTTTCCAGCCGCAGCTTCTCCTCCCCCGCCATCGGCGCGACATCCATGGCGAGGCCGTAGTCGTCCGCGGTCACTTCTTCTGATCCGACCATGTCGAGCAGCGACGTCTGGCCCGACTCGCGATCACGCCGCGCCCGCTCGGCCCGCGCCACCACATGCTCCAGGACAAAAGCCAGCCGCGCCCGCTCGCCGAGCGAGTCGCACGCTCCCGACTGCACCAGCGAGTCCAGCACCCGCTTGTTCACGTCCTGGATCGCCACCGTCCGCTCGCACAGGTCCTCCAGAGACTTGAACGGACCGTCCGTGTCGCGCAGCGAAACTATCGATTCGACCGCATGCTGCCCAACGTTCTTGATCGCCGCCAGGCCAAACAAGATGCGACCGTCGCTCATCGAGAAGTCGGCCCGCGAGCGGTTGATGTCCGGCGCCAGCACCTCGATGCCTCGGATCCGGCAGTCCACGATCGCGGTCGCCACCTTGTCCGCCGACCCTTCCATGTGGATCAGCAGCGAGGTCATGTACTCGAGCGGATAGTTCGCCTTCAGATATGCGGTCTGATACGCGATCACTCCGTACGCCGCCGAATGCGCGCGGTTGAACCCGTACTCGGCGAACTTCGCGATGCCGTCGAACAGCGCTTCCGACGTCGACGGCGAGATCCCGCGCTCCACCGCTCCCGTCACGAACTTCGTCCGCTGCTTGGCCATCTTGGGCTTGTCCTTCTTCCCCATCGCGGCCCGCAGGATGTCCGCCTCGCTCATCGTG
>Ga0207684_10002007_pt1 | contig 20959 bp, 19 predicted proteins | sample KBSK5501metaG_FD_184342 | JGI IMG/M metagenome (GOLD analysis project Ga0207684, IMG submission 184342) | Corn, switchgrass and miscanthus rhizosphere microbial communities from Kellogg Biological Station, Michigan, USA - KBS K5-50-1 metaG... | ecosystem: Host-associated > Plants > Roots >...
GGGACCACTTGATCCGGCCGGTCTGGGCGTCGAGGCCGTAGACCCAGTCGTTCTCGGTGGCGACGATCACCGTGGAGCCTGCCACGAGCGGCTGCGCGTAGATTGGCCCGTTCACCGCGGTGGAGAAGAGCTGGCCGAACGTGCCTCCGGCCACAACGCCCGGTGACAGGCCCGGCTCGTTGGGATCCCAGCCGGTCCGGAGGGTGTCCTGGGACGCAGTCACATCGTCGGCCCGCGCGGCGGGGGCCGGCGCAGCGGGCAGCGCACCGGTGACCGTCGTCAGCGCCGCCACCAGGACCGAAGCGGCCGCCACCGGCCGGCATACGGCACGCGAGAGCCAGCTCACGCGACCGTAAGTTGCGCGCATAATCCCACCCACAGACCTCGGCTGACCGGTGCCCCCAAACGCCCGGAAGGTCCATGTTGCCAGAAATGCTCGGCAAAATAGCTTCAACAGCTACGCAGAGGCCCACGAGAACGGCTCGCCGGGCGGGTGCGGGCGCAGCGGCGGAAGGGCAGTCATGGTGGGTCCCGGAGTCCGCTGAGCCGGGCGGCGCCCGGGCAGGGGCACTCAGGACAGCAGCAGGTCCACGGTCGCCCGGTCGAGGAAGTGCAGCGGCGCACACAGCGCGGCCGCCGCCGGCTCCGGCCGGCCGCCCGCCTCGCCCATCGCGTCGGCCATCCGGTCGGCGACCGCCAGCGACATGTGCGGACCGCCCCCCACGTGGGGACCAGTTCTGCCTGACGGATCAGCTCAGCCCCAGGGGCAGGGCGGCCACGCGGAACCCCTTCTGGCAAGGGATGAGCCCGGCCGGGCCCGGGCCGGTGGTCAGGCCTCGCCAGGCTGGTGCGTGCCCAGGCCGAGCGCGGCGCGCAGCAGGTTCTCCGCGGCATCGGTGGCCGCCCGCGCGGTGATCGCGTTGGTGTGGGCGCGATCCAGCTCACCCAGCTCGATACAGTCGAAGGCGACCCGGGCGTCGTGGATCGCGAGTTCCAGTTGCCTGGCTGCCTCGTCGATATCCAGCCGTCTGGTGCCTGCCTCGGGAACGCTCATCGCCCGCCATCCTTAACTGGTGCACCGAGCCGGGTGCCGGCGCTGCCACCAGCAGTTCCCCTCCTGGCGGCGGGCATGCATGCCCGTCAACGGGCCCGGCCCGCGACCTACCATAAAGCGTCCAGCACCGCCGCACGAGGAAGTGCCTTCGATGCCCGAATTCACGCCGGCCGAACTGCTGCCCCTTGGCCCGGATACCACGGAATACCGGTTCCTCACCGCGGACGGAGTCACCACCCGGCGCGCGTTTGGCAGAGAATTCATCGAGGTCGCGCCGGAACTGCTCACGCTGATCGCGCGTGAGGGCATGCGCGACGTCGCGCACCTGCTGCGGCCCGGCCACCTGCGCCAGCTGCGGGCGGTCCTCGAGGACCCGGAGGCCTCCCCCAACGACCGGTACGTCGCCCGTGACCTGCTGCAGAACGCGTGCATCGCGGCGGGCGGGGTGCTGCCGATGTGCCAGGACACCGGCACGGCGATCATCATGGGCAAGCGCGGCGGCGGCGTGCTCACCGATGGGCGCGACGAGGAGCACCTGGCCCGCGGCGTCTACGACGCCTACACCCAGCTCAACCTGCGGTACTCCCAGCTCGCGCCGCTGACCATGTGGGACGAGCGGAACACCGGCAGCAACCTGCCCGCGCAGATCGAGCTGTACGCCAGCCCGGGTGCGGAGTACAAGTTCCTGCTCATGGCGAAGGGCGGCGGGTCTGCCAACAAGTCGTTCCTGTACCAGCAGACCAAGGCCGTGCTGAACGAGGCCAGCATGCTCGCGTTCCTCGAGGAGAAGATCCGCTCGCTCGGCACGGCCGCCTGCCCGCCGTACCACCTGGCGATCGTGGTCGGCGGCACCAGCGCCGAATATGCGCTGAAGACCGCGAAGTACGCCTCGGCGCGCTACCTCGACACGCTGCCGACGGCCGGGTCGCCGTCCGGGCACGGGTTCCGCGACCAGCAACTGGAACGGCAGGTACTGGAGATCACCAGGAAGATCGGCATCGGCGCGCAGTTCGGCGGCAAGTACTTCTGCCACGACGTGCGGGTCGTCCGGCTGCCACGGCACGGTGCCTCCTGCCCGGTCGCGATCGCCGTGTCCTGCTCCGCCGACCGGCAGGCGCTCGCCAAGATCACCGCCGAGGGGGTGTTCCTGGAACGGCTGGAGACCGACCCAGCGCGGTACCTGCCCGAGCCCTCGGAGGAGGACCTGACCGCGGATGTGGTGCGGATCGACCTGACCCGCCCGATGAGCGAGATCAGGGCCGGGCTTTCCAGGCATCCCGTCGCGACCAGGCTGGCGCTGACCGGCCCGCTTGTTGTCGCCCGCGACATCGCGCACGCCAAAATCGCAGAACGCCTGTCGGCGGGTGACCCGATGCCCAGGTACATGAGGGATCACCCGGTCTACTACGCGGGCCCGGCCAAGACGCCGGACGGTTATGCGTCGGGGTCGTTCGGGCCGACGACGGCGGGCCGGATGGATTCCTATGTGGACCAATTCCAGGCGGCGGGTGGTTCCCTGGTGATGCTCGCCAAAGGCAACCGGTCGGCCGCGGTAACCGCCGCCTGCCAGGCATATGGCGGGTTCTACCTCGGCTCGATCGGGGGTGCCGCGGCGAAACTGGCGCGGGACTGCATCACCCGGGTCGATGTGCTCGAGTACCCGGAACTCGGGATGGAAGCGGTCTGGAAGATCGAGGTGCGCGACTTCCCCGCGTTCATCATCGTCGATGACAAGGGGAATGATTTCTTCGCCGGGCCGGCCGGCGGCGCATCGGGCCCGCTGCTCACCATCGGCCGGCGGTGATGCGCCGGCAATCGATCGCGAATCCGTAGGATTTTGCGATTCGCACGAATCACATGGTGCCCGGACGGTGCCCAGGGTGGCTTATGACATCGGCACAGGAGGTGCCAAGAGGGCTTAGCGCAGAAACTGGGTGAATTCTTATCCAGCTCCCAGGAAAAAGGCCGGCCGACCGGTGTAATGTCCCGGCCATGCAGCCAGTGACCGGGCCGGGGCGCGTGGTCGCTGGGCGCTATGAACTGCTCGATCCGGTCGGCCGCGGTGCCATGGGCACCGTGTGGCGGGCGCGCGACCTGCGCCTCGGTCGCGAGGTCGCGGTCAAGGAGGTCCGCGGTCCCGGGCCGATGACGTACCAGGACCGGAACGTCCTCCGGGAGCGCTCGCTGCGCGAGGCGCGGGTCGCGGCCCGGCTGAGCCACCCCGGCGTGGTCACCGTGCACGACGTCATCGAGGCCGGGGGCGGCCCATGGATCGTCATGGAACTGGTGGCGTCCCGGTCGCTGGCGCGGGTGCTCGCCGAGGACGGCCCGGTGTCGCCGGCGCGCGCCGCGGTGATGGGCATGACGCTGCTCGAAGCGCTGGGCACCGCGCACGCGGCGGGCGTCGTGCACCGGGACGTCAAGCCCGGCAACATCCTGGTCACCCCGGAAGGGCGCGTGGTGCTGACCGACTTCGGCATCGCGACCCTGCACGGCGATCCCGGGCTGACGCAGGCGGGCATGGTCATGGGGACGCCCGGGTTTTGCGCGCCCGAGCGGATCCGGGGCGAGCCGGCCAGCCCCGCCTCAGACCTGTGGTCGCTCGGCGCGACCTTGTACGCCGCCGTCGAGGGGCGGGGCCCGTTCGAGGGCCAGGGCAGCGCGATGGCCGTGCTGGCCAACATCGTGCACGGCGACCCGCCGCCGGCGAAGTCCGCCGGGCCGCTGGCGCCGGTGATCGCCGCGCTGATGAGGCGCGACCCGGCAGCCCGGCCCGACGCCGCCGCCGCCCGCCGGCTGCTCGCCGGGGCGTGCAGCGGTTACGGCGTGGGAACCGGCGCCGCCGCGCAGCACGGCGCCGGGGCATGGGACCGCTCGGTGGCGCCGGGTGGTGCCGCGGACCCGAGCAGTGCCGTCGCGCAGGGCGGCACGCTCGCGTTCCCCGCCTCCCCGCCCGTGGGCATCGCGGCCGTGGCCGGCCGGGCGCCCACCGCCGAACCCACCCGGCCGACCACCGCCGACGACTCCGCCCAGACCGTATCCGCGCGGCCGGCCCCGGCCGGGGCCGGTGTCACAGCGGCCGGGGCTGCCCGAGGCGGGGCTGCCGAGGGCCGGGCCGCCGAGGGCCGGGCCGCCGAGGGCGGCGCCGCCGCGGCGGGACTGGCCGGGCCTGATCTCGCGCCGACCGTGACCGCGCCAGCCCAGGCGGGCACCACGACGCCCGCCATGCCCGCGGCACCTGGCTGGCAGCCCGCGGTGGGCTGGCAGCCGGGGCCCGGCTCGCAGCCGGCCCCAGGTTGGCAGCCGCCGCAGGGCGGGACAGTGGCCCTGGGCGGTCAGCCGGGCCGGGCCGGGCAGCGACAGCCCCCGGGCCGGCACCGGCGGGTGCTCCTGTTCGGCGGCGGCGGGACCGCCGTGATCCTCGCGGCCCTCGTGCTCGCCATGGGACTCGCGCACGCCGCGCGGCTCCAGCAGCTGAAGCGCACGGCTTCGGGCGGCCCGATCACGCCCGCGATCGCGCTCCCGGCCGGGTACCACTGGTACACCGCGCGGGCGTCGGAATCGCCGCGGCGGGCCGGTTTCTCCATCGCCGTGCCCGACGGCTGGCGGACGCGGCAGCGTGGCGATACCACCCTGATCCGGAACCCGGCCACGCTCGCGTCCATCACGGTCACGCGGGCAGCTCCAGGTGGGCCGGGGCCGCTGCGCGAGGCACAGCTCCTGGCGGGCGGGTCGCACCGGTCCTATCCGGGCTACCACCAGCTAGCGCTGCTGCCCGTCCCGTTCCACGGCACCCTGGCCGGCGCGTGGCGGTTCACCTACGAGCGCCCGGGGACCGGGAACGAGCAGGTCCTCGAACTGGTGGCCCGGCTGGACACCTCTCTCGGCGCCCAGCCGTTCGAGCTGTCGGTGACCTCACCACGGCAGGCGTGGCCGGCCAGCCGGGCCGCGTTCGGTGAGGCCATGACCGCCTTCACCCCGCAGCCCTGACTGCAAGCGAGTTCCGGCTGCCTGGTCAGGCTGACCGCCCGCGTCGCCTCGGCGGAAGCTTGCCCCCCTTGTCGCACAAGCCGCACGAGCTGCCCATCAGCATCGTGTGCCCAGGAGGCACGCCGGGTGCTGTCTGCAAGCGATTGTGCCGATCGGGTCGGGCCCGTTGGGGCGTAATTTGCGGAAAAGGGCTGTGACAAGAATCACGAGCAAGATCAGCGTACGGTAGCAAACCGATACGCTTAGTAATAGCCGTTGGCTTGCCAGAAAGCCCATGCATTGCACGGAGTGCCGTAAGTGCTCTTGATGTAACCGAGCCCCCATTTGATCTGCGTAACGGGGTTCGTCAGCCAGTCCGCGCCCGCGGTGGCCATCTTCGACCCAGGCAGCGCCTGCGGTATGCCGTACGCGCCGCTGGCATTCTCGGCGTTGTACCGCCATCCGCTTTCCCGGGTCCAGATGTTATCCAGGCAGCCAAACTGGGTCTTCGGGTCGAAGCCGAACGACGACATCATGTTGTAGGCGATGGACTGCGCACTGCCCGGGTTGGGCGGCGCGAAGCTGATGGTGATGCCCCCGCCGCCGCCGGCAGGCGTGCTGGTCGCGGCGATAGCACTGGCCGTGCTCGCGAGTTTCGGGCCGCCGACCAGATGCATGGTGTGGGAGGCGGTGTTCATGACGATCATCTGCTGGCGCGCTTCCTCCAGCACCGTCATGGCACGGCTCGCGGGGAGGGCGGCCGCGGCGAAGGCGGCGCCGACGTTGGCGTGATCAGACCGCACGACCAGGTAGCCAGCGACGGTCGTCCCCGTGATGAGCGCAATCGCCGTGGCTGCCACCGGCAGCAGGAAACCGGACCGGCGCGCGGCACGCCTCCGTCCGGGGCTCCGCCTCCGGTGTTGTGACAAGGCAGTCCTTCCGTCGGCCATGCACTCCGGGGCGGGGCGCCCAGGGTGCGGACCGCTGCGGGGCAGGGCAGCGCGTCGCCTGATGGCCATCCGGGTGCTCCCCGGCCCGGCGCCGGGCCGTGCCCGGGCTCGCAGGCCTTCCGCCCTCGGCCATCGGCGATACATTGCCAGAAGGACAGGTGGGATTCCTGAGAATTAGCGGAAAAAGCTTGTGTCGCGCCGCCGCCGTCACCCTCCGTGCACATAACAGAACGACAACATGTATCGACACAATTACCATCAGTCATTTTGCCGTCCCTTGTGCCATCCGGGAACCGGCCCCTGAGGGACGCACGGTCCTTGCCTGTCACGCATGGGGTCACCGTGGCAACGGGGACCGCGATACGGGGATGATCATGGGGCTCTGGCTGCGCGGCACCACCACCTCCGCCAAGGTAACCTCCCCATGGCGGCACAAGCCGCCACCAGGCCCGTTGCGACGACGCATTGAACCCGCGCTGCTCTGGCAGCCACACACCATGATCACGCCAGCCTCGCGAGCTATGCCCTCTTACGACGCCCGGGCTCGGTGCTATGGAGCACGCGGCCGGCCCCGTGACCGGTCAGCTCCGCGGTTTGGCAGCCGGCTCCGGATCCACCCCGGCCTCCTCCGGGCCGATCTCAGCCCCGGGCAGCTCAGCCCCGGGCAGCTCAGCCCCGGGCAGCTCAGCCCCGGGCAGCTCAGCCCCGGGCAGCTCAGCCCCGGGCACTTCAGCCCCGGGCACTTCAGCCCCGGGCACTTCAGCCCCGGGCAGCTCAGCCCCGGGCACTTCAGCCCCGGGCAGCTCCACCCCCGGCAGCCCGGCCCCCGGCGGTTCAGCCCCGGGCGGGAGGGCCACCATTCCTGGCGCGGTCTCTCGCCATAGCTCGGTCACGATCACCTGGCCCGCGCCCGCGGCGGGTATCGCGAGCAGCGCCGCCACGAAGCCGCCGAAGAACCCGCCGATCCAGCTGCCGATGGAGGCCGCGACCAGGATCGAGATCAGCACGAGCAACGGGTTGATCCGCACCGTCCTGCTCATGATCACCGGGTTCAGGACGTGGTTCTCGATCTGGGTGTAGGCGAGGAAGACGATCAGGGTGACGATGCCCGCGGTGAGCGAGTGCGCCGTGGCGAACAGCACGGTGGGTATCCCGGCCAGGGCCCCGCCGATCATCGGCAGGAAGTCGACGAGCGCGACCCACAGCGCCCACAGGAACGGGAACGGCACGCCAACGACGAACAGCGCGACGAACACCACGGTCCCCGCGATCAGCGACGTGAGCAGGTTGCCGGCCATGTAGCCCGTGACCGCGCGGTTCACCTGGGCCCCCAGCCGCGTCACCGTCGCGGCCCGCTCCGGGGTCATGTTGCTCATGAGCCAGGCGCGCATCCTCGGGCCCTCGAGGAGCAGGAGCACCACGAGGAAGAAGATCGTGGTCAGCGCGACGAGCAGGGACACGGCACCCTTGCCCAGGGCCAGGGCGGGCTTGCCGAGGCTCTGCGCGAAGCTGGCGATCTTCGACGAGTTCTGCTGGACCCAGGTCTGCACGTGGTAGCGGCGGATCACGTGGCCGATCCAGCCCCTCCCGTGCTGAGCCTGCTCCACGTAGATCGGCAGCCGGTCGGCGAGATGGGTGATGGCATTGACCAGCGGGCGGCCGAACGCGACCGCCAGCACGGCGAAGACCACCAGCGCCCAGAAGGTGACGATGGCGACCGCACCGCCCCGGCGGCGCACCTTCCACCGCTGCAGCAGCACCACCAGCGGGTTGAGCAGCAGGGCAAGGAACCCCGATACCGCCATGAGCAGGACCACGTCCCGCAGCCGGAAGAGCAGCTTGCCCACCAGGTAGGTCGCCACCACGACACCGACCGTGGCGAGGATCGCCCGCAGCGGGATGCCCTGGGACGCCGCGGAGCGCCAGAGGCGTGCCCGCCGTGTCTGCGGCTGCGTTTTATCAGGCATCAACCAAGCATTGCAGGTTCATGACGGGTGTGCGCAACGACCCGGACCGGCCGGCCCGCACGCTCACCACGACGCGGTGCGCGGCCTCCGCCTGAGCCGCGGCTGACGGGACGATGACGCAGTAGGCGGGCGGGCCGTGATCACTTCAGCAACTGGCGGGCCATCACGACGCGCTGGATCTGGTTGGTGCCCTCGTAGATCTGGGTGATCCCGGAGCTAGAGGCAGTTTTCGCAGGTAGACGGCATGATCAGCAGCGCGGTGTCAGCACGGACTCAGCACCACGATCGCCCGGATCGGCGTGGTCCTGACCCGGGGTTAGCGGTCCAGAACGACCGCATCGCCAATGGCTACCTGGCCGGTGGCCACCACCGAGCCATACACGCCGAAGCAGACCTGCCGCTGCCGGGCGATCGCCCGCAGGATTGCGGGATCGCGCAGCCCGGTCAGCGGATCGACATTGACCATCACGCACCGCTGGTCCCGCTTGTCCACCCGCATCCGCAGGCCGCCGATCCGCACGCCATGCCCCACCCAGCGTCAGCGGTCCCGGCCGCCCGCGCAAGCCGGTCAGCCGCTTGGCGAGGCAGCCTGGAGGATCCGCGTTTGCGGCTTCCCCGCCAGAGCGGGGGCGTTCTGGCTGGAGGCCCAGACGTTCGCGTGCAGGAAGCCGAGGAACCGTTCCGCCTCTTCGACGCTGTCTAAGTCGAGGTCGACGACCACATAGGCCGGGTCATCGACGGGCCGCTGGATGCGCCGCGGTGGCGTGTCCCTGCTGGCCGTGCGGCTTCAGGCGTTCGCGGAGCAGGGCGAGTCCCATGCCGATGAAGGCGGTGTCGGGGACCGCGGCCGCCGCGGTCCGGGCGAGGTTGGGAAGGCCCGCGGCTGCGACGACCAGGATGACTCCGGCCATCAGGGCGATGCCGGTCCAGCGCGGCAGCACCCCGGCCCGCGCGACGGCCAGGCCGAAGGCGAGGCCGCCGACCAGCATGATCAGTCCGTGCACGGTCATCCAGGCGCCGAAGACCTTGGTCAGGTCCTTGTAGTTCGGGGTTCCGGCGATCAGCGCGTAGACCACGGTGCTGGTGAAGAACACGTAGGAGTAGGCGTAGGCCACCGCGCCGGCGAGCCCCAGGCGGCCGATCCGGGGACGCTGCACCGCGTACAGGCCGAGGACGAACAGCGGAATCGCCGCTTCCCCGGCGTAGGTGAGCGAGAGCCGGACGGTCGAGAATCCGCCCTGGGCCACCTCGATCAGATCGGAGATCAGGTACAGGGCCGGGAAGACGATCGCGGCCAGCCCGACGACCAGCGGCAGGTCGATCCGCGTGTCGTGTCGCCGGGAGGCCCGTGGGGTGGCGTCGTTCTCCCGGTCGCCGCCGGCCGGGGACGGGCGAGGCCCGGCGGCGCGCCGGGCTGGTGTCAGGCGGCCTGTGGGCCGCGTGGTGGACATGGTTACCTCCCGGTACTGTCGGCTGGCCGGGCAGCTGGCCCGGCTTCCCGGGCCAGCGACTCGGCCCGCGTCTTGATCCCCCGCAGCATCCGGCGGAGCATGGCGAAGTCGCCGAACTCCAGCAGGACGACACCGAACAGGGCGGTCAGCGGGTGCCGCCAGTCGTACACGGCGCGGATGCGGGTGACCAGCCGCGTCCCGCCGGCGCCGGCCGGTGTCAGCCGCCACGCCCAGGTGCTGTCCGGCTTGGTCCACAGCAGCCACGCGTTTTCTTCGAACGAGTGCACCTTGAATGCCGTCCGGTCGGTCGGCGTGGCCGCCGGGGACATCGGCACCCAGTTCCCGGCGTGCAGGTCCTGCAGCTCGGGCAGGATCGTCGTGGCGCTGGGGTGGCCCAGGTTGTCGAGCAGGTCGTTGCTGTAGAACCCGGCGCGCAGGCAGCCGGCCTGAACCAGCCACGGCCAGACCGCGTCCGGCGGGGCGTCGATGGTGATCGCGCGGGTGGACCGGTACTGGGCGCGGGGAAGGAACGCGTCCCCGGGCAGCGCCGCGGCGATCTCGTCCGGCGTCGCGCCCCAGCTCAGGTGCCAGCGGCGGTACAGCGGCGCGGTCAGGAAGGCCGGGACATCGCGGGCGACATTGCCAAGTTCGGCGGCCAGTTGCCGCCCGGTCGGCCGGGCAGCTGCAGTCATGGCAGCCACCTCCCTAAGTTCTGGGTGCGGTTCGAGCGTGATCCACGGCCGGTGCCCGGCGAGCAGGAACCTCCCCACTCGGGAGTGTTCGGTACCGCGCACCACGGCGGCAGAGCCATTGGGCATGACCCGCCAGGACCTACGTCACCGAAGGCGATAACTGCCGTCAGGCGGCGCAGCCCATCAGAGCGGCCGCCGCCCCATGCCGAGAACGGGAACAGTTTTGCAGGGCTGCGGCGAATCGGTGGATTGCTGGCCAGATCCGCCAGATCGAGGGTCATCACCTCGAGAGCGGCCCGGGCACTGGTGCACCAGATCGACGAGGCTGCGGACTGGCCGCGGTCGGCGGACCGGACGCCGAGCACCGCATGCGCACCGTTGCCGGCCAGGCCGCGCGCGACCTCCAGGCCGATGCCACCGCTCGCGCCGGTGACCACGGCTGTCAAGCCGGTGAGGTCCGGGATGGCCGCTCCGGGCCGTGATGGTGCCATCTTGCTCCCCCTGCAGCTTGTGGTGGCCGTTGCGGGGGCGGCGGGCCTCAGCCGCCCCGGCCGGCGGGGTCGGGCCGGTCAGCGCCGGGTCCGGAGGTTTCTCCCATGCAGGTATCCGGCCAGGCCGATCAGCGGGACATGGATGGCGGGAAGGTTGCGGGCGAACCACTTAGGCAGATAGATGTCGGTGACCGAGCCGTGCTGGGCGCCCAGGCGCTGCGCGACCTGGGTGAGCGGGCAGCGAAAGCCGTTCCCGGCGAAGATCAGGCTCTCCGCCGCGACCACTCCTGCGGCGATGCCTGCCCGGCGGTCCGATCGCCGGGCGAACCCCGCGTACAGGACGTACACCATGCACGCCTCGATCGAGAACCAGGCCAGTGTGTGGACAGCCTTGACCGCTCGCAGCGCTGCATCCGAACCGCGGGAAGGCGAGTCCGATCGCTCTGGGCGCGCCTCGGCCGGGTTCTCGAGCTTTTGCTTGATGAGGGCGATGTCGCGCTCCAGGTTCCGCGGCAGCCGGCGCCGCAACAGAGGCAGCGCAGCCCGCAGCAGCCCGCGGGTCTCGATCTCCATGCGAAGGCCGAGCCGCGCTCCGGCCGGGACCGGGACGACGTGGCCGGACAACGACGACCGCATGCCGTTCACCGACCCGGCCACTTTCCACGAGGCCGGCGGGTCGAACAGCACGCACTCCCCGACGATCGGACGGCCAGGAAGGAACTCCATCTCGTACCGGGTTCCGACACCGACCGGCCCATCGGTGAGCTTCGCTACCCGCCGCATTTCCGGGTTCCACTCGATCTCGTTGGTGTGATCGCTGCAGTAGCCGAACACCACCTCGGCCGGACGCTCAATCTCGGTCGCAGCCTCGATGACCACCGTGCGGCGGTCCCTGATCGTGCCGCTCGCGGTCGCGTTCATCATCGCCCTCCTCCAAAGACCGACCGGTGACCATCGAGGCCGCGCAACCATGCCGGGGCCGGTGAACTGGCCCGGTGCGATCCCGGCCACATTCCTGTTACCGCTTCCGCGCACATCTAGCCACGGACGGCGGACCTCGACCCGGGCCTTCCGCCGTCAGCTTGGTGCTCGCCGGCCCCGGGTACTGGTGCTGCCGTCTCCCTCAGCTCCTCAACAGGGGCGAAGCGGCCGATGTCATGCGTCTCGGCGCGGCGCTTGATCCCGGTCAGCATCTTGCGGCTGGCAATGAAGTCAGCCGGCTCGAACACGGCCAGCATCAGGGCACGGCCCAGCAGAGGCGCCGATAGGCGGACCCGGTACACCAGCCGCGTGCGCTCACCGTCCCGCACCGGCCTGAGGAGGAGGCACATCGAACAGTGGCCGAACTTCGGCCAGACGCCCTGCTTGACCACCCACTGCGTCTTCGGGTAGTGGAAAGCCAGCACGAGGTGGCGGCCGGCTTCGAGTTCCCGCACCTCGAAGCCCTCCTCCCCGATCACCTGGCCGATCTCCAGGTGCTGGAACTCGGGCAGGATCGTTTCCGCGCTCGGGATGTCGTCGTTGTCGAACAGGTCGTAGGCGTACCACCCGGCGCGGTGGTAGCCGATCTGGACGATCCACGGCCAGACAGCCTCGGGGGGCGCAGCGATGGTCACCGCGCGGGTGACCGCGAACTGCGGCTCGGGAATCTCGCCGTCGCCGGGCATGGCGTCCGCGAGCTCGTCGTCGGTCGCGCCCCATCTCGCCATCCGCGGCCGGGCCAGCCGCGCATACCCGCCGGCCAGGAGCATCAGGGCAGCACACCGTGGCACCCGTCGCCGGGCGATCCTGCCGTCTCCCATGGCGCGCCTCCCTGCTCTCATATGGAGCCCGCCGCGCTCAAGCCAGCCCACCCGATCGCTGCAAGGCCGGAGGCGAACGGCGCCCGTGCGGCGTTCACACCGCCGGCCGCGGCCCTTTCGCGTCCCTTCAGCCTGGACTGGCCCGTGGAACGCGACAAGAGTCGAAGGTCCCGACCGCCTCCCGCGGCCAACAGACCACGACCGGGCGACAGCCGGACGCACATGCAGGACAGCCTCATCGGCGCCCAGTTACCGGGAAAGCGCGGTCCGCGGTGCGGACCGGGCCGCCATTATCGGTGTCATCATGATCCGTCCGTAGCTGCGGAAGAGGAGCGATCCATGCCTGTTGCGAGCGTGCGGTTCGGCCCGTTCGTGTTCGGCCCGAACACGCTGTGGCTGGGCCTGCACGGGTTTCTCATGTTCGTGATCCTGGTGTTCTCGGCGTTCCTGTTCGGCGCGATCTTCTTCACCGGGACCCCGGATGCGCGGACGGTGCGGCGGCTGAAGGTCTCCGCCGCGGTGACCTTCGGCGCGCGGCTGCTGCTGATGATCTCCGGGATCATCCCCGACATCGGCTCGGCTAGATGCGATCGCCGGAGGCAATCTGCCGTGACCGGACAGCCCGGCCGCTGGCCGGTACCGGCGCCGTTCGGCGGCCCCAGGGTCAGCACGGATCCAGCACCACGTCCGGAAACTACGGGAACCAACCGGGAACAACGGGCATAGCGCCTAGCCGTTAGCGCCGCGCAGACCCGCCGCGCGCGCCAGCCATACGGCCACCGGACGCTCTAGCAGACGGTCGCTGACCAGCGGAAACGCTGACGAGCGCGCTACTTGAGCAGCTGCCGGGCCATCACCACGCGCTGGATCTGGTTGGTGCCCTCGTAGATCTGGGTGATCTTGGCGTCGCGCATCATCCGCTCCACCGGGTAGTCCTTGACGTACCCGTACCCGCCGAGCAACTGGACAGCGTCGGTGGTGACCTCCATCGCCACGTCCGACGCGAAGCACTTGCAGGCGGACGAGAAGAACGTCAGGTCGGCGACCTTCTCCCCGGAGGCGGCCCGCTCGGACATGGCTGCGGCCGCGTAGGTGAGCTGCCGCGCGGCCGCCACCTTCATCCCCGCGTCCGCGATCATGAACTGGACACCCTGCAGGTCCGCCAGGGGCCGGCCGAACTGGCGGCGTTCCTTCACGTAACCGGCCGCGTAGTCGAGCGCCCCCTGCGCGATGCCGAGCGCCTGCGCGGCGATCGTGATCCGGGTGTGGTCCAGGGTCGCCAGCGCGATGCGCAAGCCCGCGCCCTCCTCCCCGATCAGCCGGTCCGCCGGGATCACGCAGTTGTCGAAGTACAGCTCCCGGGTCGGTGAGCCCTTGATGCCGAGCTTGCGCTCCGGCGCGCCGAACGAGAAGCCCGCGTCGCCCTTCTCCACCACGAAGGCGGAGATCCCCGACGAACCGGCGGCGGGGTCGGTGACCGCCATCACCGTGTAGTACGCCGACACCCCGGCGTTGCTGATCCACCGCTTGGTCCCGTTCAGCACGTAATTGTCCCCGTCACGGACCGCCCGTGCCTTCATGTTCGCGGCGTCGGAACCCGCATCGGCCTCCGACAGCGCGTAGGAGAACATCGCCTCGCCGCGGGCGACCGGCGGCAGGTACCGCTGCTTCAGCTCCTGGCTCCCGGCCAGCAGCAGCGGCATCGTGCCGAGCTTGTTCACCGCCGGGATCAGCGAGGACGCCGCGCACGCCCGGGCGACCTCCTCGATCACGATCGCGGTCGCGATCGCGTCGGCGCCGGACCCGCCGTAGGCCTCGGGGATGTGCACCGCGGTCAGCTCGGCCCTGGCCAGCGCGTCGTGCACGTCCCAGGGGAACTCCCCCGTCTCGTCCACCTCCGCCGCGCGGGGAGCGATCTTGTCGTCGGCCAGAGCGCGCACCGCGGCCCGCAGCTCCTGGTGCTCCTCGGTCAGCGCGAAAGCGGGAAAGTCCAAGCTCATAGCACTAGATGGTAAGCGCGCCCGCCCGGCCGCTCCCCGGTCGGAACGGCGCCACCAAGCCGGCGGATATTGCTGAGATACGTCGGCGGGTGCCTGGCCCGGCCGCCCGGGACGCCGGCGGTCCCCGGGGCGGGGCATCAACACCCATTGGCGGCATACCGGCCCAAACGGAGCGACCGGGCGGCCCCTGGCCAGCCGTCCCGGGCGGCCCCTGGCCAGCCGTCCCGGGCGGCCCCTGGCTAGCCGTCCCGGCCGCCCGCCCGCTTCCGCAACGTGGCGCCTTTGGCCAGCGCCTGGGAGCGCAGCTCCGCCTGGAAGCCGACCATGCGCTCGCGCAGCGCCGCGTCGCTGGCCGCGAGGATCCGCACCGCGAGCAGGCCCGCGTTGCGGGCGCCGCCCACCGCCACCGTGGCGACCGGGACGCCGGCCGGCATGGACACGATGGACAGCAGCGAATCCAGCCCGTCCAGGTGCGCCAGCGGCACCGGCACCCCGATGACCGGCAGCGGGGTCACCGCGGCCAGCATGCCAGGCAGGTGCGCCGCGCCGCCGGCGCCCGCGATGAGCACCCGCAGGCCGCGCCCGGCCGCGCCGGCGCCGTACGCGATCATCTCGTGCGGCATCCGGTGCGCCGACACCACGTCCGCTTCGTAGGGGACGCCGAACTCCGCCAGCGCCTGCGCCGCGGCCTGCATCACCGGCCAGTCGGAGTCGCTGCCCATGACCACTGCGGCGACCGGCGCCGGGGCGGCATCACTCATCGGCTTCCTCTTTCCCGGTCGCGAGGTAAGCGGCGGCGCGGGCCGCTCTATGGCGCAGGACGGCGGGGTCGTCACCGAGGACGGTCACGTGCCCGATCTTGCGGCCGGGCCGCACCTGCTTGCCGTACAGGTGCACCTTTACCCCCGGGTCCGCGGCCATCACGTGCTCGTACCGCGCGAAGATGTCCGGGCTCGCGGCGTTTACCCGGTGGGGTGACCCCCCGGGCGCCCCGGCTCCGAACACGTTGGCCGTCACCGCGTGCGGGGCGGCCCGGCGCGGATCGCCGAGCGGCAGGTCAAGTACGGCCCGCAGGTGCTGCTCGAACTGCGAGGTCCTGGCGCCCTCGATGGTCCAGTGGCCGCTGTTGTGCGGGCGCGTGGCCAGCTCGTTAACCAGCAGGCTCCCGCCGGCCGCGAACAGCTCGACCGCCAGCAGCCCGGTGACGTCGAGCTCGGCGGCGAGTTCCAGCGCCATCCGCTGGGCGTCCCGCGACAGGCTGGCCGGGAGCCCGGGCGCCGGGGCGAGCACCTGGTGGCAGACCCCGTCGCGCTGCACGGTCTGCACGACCGGGTACGCGGCACCCTGGCCGTGCGGGGAGCGGGCAACCATCGCGGCGAGCTCGGCCTCGAACCCGACGTGCTCCTCGGCGAACACCGCGACCGGGTGCGCCAGCACGGCGGCCGCCTCGCCGGGCGTGCGGCACACCCAGACACCCCGCCCGTCGTAGCCACCGGTGACGGCCTTGAGCACTACCGGCCAGCCCCACTCCGCGGCGCACGCGGTTACCCCGGCGAGGTCTGTCACGGGCGCGTAGCGCGGGCACGGCACGCCCAGCGCCCCCAGCCGCTCGCGCATCGCCAGCTTGTCCTGTGTGTAGCGGAGCGCGGCACGGCCGGGCCGCACGGCCGCCAAGGCCGCGGCTTCCAGCTCGGCCAGGTGCCCGGCGGGCACGTGCTCGTGATCGAACGTCAGCACGTCGCAGCCCCGGGCGAACGCGAGCAGGTCCCGGAGGCGGGTGTAGTCACCGGTCACCGTGCCGGCGCAGACCAGCGCCGCGCTGTCGGTGGCCGAGCCCGCGAGCACCCGGAACCCGATGCCCAGGCCGATCGCCGCCTGGCAGGTCATCCGCGCGAGCTGCCCCGCCCCCACCATGCCCACCACGGGGGGGCGCGGGCCGTGCTGATCATCGGTCACTCGCTTGACCTCCTCTCCTGCCTGAAGGCAGGAGATTCCGTCCATACCGCGCCAGCGCGGCATCCCGGTGGGTTCCTGCTTCGCCGTCCACTGCCAGCATTCCCGCTGGTCTTACACGGACTCCACAGGCTTTCGGGCCTTATGGCCCCGTTCCCGCCAGCCCGGCGGTACCTGACGTGAAGGAGCCTACCGGTGGTTCATGCGGGCGCAATCGCGACACGCCCGCCCGGCCGCCTTCACCAGCGGCCTGAAGGCAGGCGCAACTGGCGGTCAATTGGGTAGCCAACGTGGCCCGCATCCCCGCCCGGCTGGGTGCACCAAGGTTGACCGGGACCTTGCGCTGGCCTGGCATCAGGTCAACACTTTGATCACTGGCCGCCAGGAGGAGCCAGCCAGCCATAAGGAGCGCAGGCGATGTCGGACCAGGAAATCACGACGCTCGCATCCGCAGACGCGCCGGCCGGCGTGCTGGTGCGCGAGGGCGACTACGGCACGAAGCTCGCGACGGTCGAGCCCGGCGGCGCCGAGTTCATCCCGCTGCACGAGCGGCACGGCCGCCCGCTGCAGTTGTTCTGGACGTGGACCTCACCCAACCTCGAGTTCGCCACGATCTTCGTCGGCGTCCTCGCGGTCGGCGTGTTCGGGCTCAACCTCTGGCAGGCGGTGCTGGCCATCGTGCTCGGCACCGCTGCCGGATCCGTCTCCCAGGCCGTGCTGTCTGCACGTGGGCCGCTCTTCGGGGTGCCGCAGATGGTCCTTTCGCGGCTCGGCTTCGGCTACTGGGGGAACATCCTGCCGGCCGGGCTGAACTCCGTCACGGCCGGCATCGGCTGGTTCGCGGTCAACAGCGTCAGTGGCGCTTTCGCCCTGAACACGCTGACTCACCTGCCGAAGGTCCTGTCCCTGATCATCATCGTGGCGGTGCAGCTTGCGATCGCGTTCTTCGGCTACAACCTGGTGCACGCGTTCGAGCGATACGCCTTCCCGCTCCTCGCGATCATCTTCCTGATCGCGACCGTGGTGATCCTGGCCAAGTCGCACCCCAGCTTCAACCCCACCGCCCCGCCCTTCTTCGGCGGCAAGGTGGGCGGCTTCCTGCTCACGACCGGCGCGGTGTTCGGATACGCGGCCGGCTGGAACCCGTATGCGGCCGACTACACGCGCTACTTCTCGCCCAAGGTCAATAAGGCGGCGGTTGGGTTCTGGGCCGGCTTCGGGGTCTTCTTGTCCTGCGTGGTCCTGGAAATCGCGGGCGCTGCGTCGGCCACCTTGGCCAGCAGCCCCCACGACACACCGACCGCGGCGTTCACCAGTCACCTGCCGACCGCCATCGCAGACCTCACCCTGCTGGCCATCGCGATCGGCGCGATCTGCGCAAACGTGCTCAACATCTACTCGGGCGCGATGTCGTTCGTCGCCATCGGCATCAAGCTGCCGCTGGCGCTGCGCCGCGCGATCGTCGCGCTGGTGGCCGGCGTGATCGGGTTCGTCGTGGCACTCACCGGGCTGCACGACGCGGGCGCCAAGTACACCAACTTCCTGCTGATCATCGCCTACTGGATCGCGCCCTGGTTGGCCGTCATGTTCTGCGACCAGTTCCTGTTCCGCAAGCGGGACGTCGCGGTGACCGAAGCCATGCTGTTCAACAAGCGCTACACCAACTGGGCGGGGCCGGTGGCAATGGCCGTCGGGATGGGTGTGTCGATCTGGCTGTTCTCCAACCAGACCGAGTACGTCGGCCTGGTCCCCGCGCACGTGCCGGCGGTCGGCGACATCACCTTCGAGGTGGGGTTCGTCATCACCGCCGTGGTCTACCTGACCTGGCACGCGATCGCCCGAAGCGGCGCACGCAGCCGGGCCACGGCCCCGGTCACGTCGGGCCGCTGACCACCGGCGTTTCTTCCCCCGTCGCGGGCAACAGGCGCGGCAGGAAGATCGCGAACACCGCGGGGCGGGGCCGGACCAGCACCACCTGGCCCCCCTCCGCGGCGGCGATGCTGCGGGCCAGGGCGAGGCCCAGCCCGGTGCCGCCCGGCTTGCTGCTCACGTTGCGCTCGAAGATCTGGGGCACCAGGTGCGGCGGCACCCCACGGCCGGAGTCACGGACCTCGATCACCACCGACTTCGGCGTGAGTGAGGTGCGGATCTTCACCGTTCCGGCGCCGTGCACGAGCGCGTTGTCCAGCAGCGTGGCGATCAGCTGGGCCAGCGTGCCGGGGGTGACGTGCGCGGTGAGGTTCTTCTCCCCCGCGACCTCCAGCTTGCGGTTCTTGCGCCGGAACGCCGGGTCCCACTCGACCACCTGCTGGGCGACGACGTCGTCCACCGACACCCGGGCAGGCCGGCGTGCCGCGGACCGGTGCGTGCGCCCGAGCAGCTGGCTGACCACCTCGGTGAGCCGTTCGGTCTGCAGCAGCGCCGCCAGGCCCTCCTCCCGCACCACGTCGGGCTCGCCGGCGGCGGCGAGCATCTCCTCCAGCCGCATGGACAGCGCGGTCAGCGGGCTGCGGAGCTGATGGGAGGCGTCCGCCGCGAACTGGCGCTCGGCGGCGAGCAGTTCGCTGATCCGCCGCGCGGACCCGTCGAGGCCCTCGGCGACCCGGTCCAGTTCCGGTATGCCGTACTTGCGGCCAAGCGGGCTGGCGTCTCCCGAGCCGAGCCGGTCGGCCGCGCCCGCGAGTTCCTGCAGCGGGCGGGTCAGCCGGCGGGCCTGAAGCATCGCCAGCGCCACGGCGACCGCCACGGCGAGCCCGGCGAGCGCGGCCACCAGGGCCAGCTTCCCGTCCGCGTCCTCGAACGACTTGTTGGCTTCCACGGTCACCCGGAAGTTGCCGATCACCGCCCGCGCGGCCAGCCCGGACCCTCGCGGGGGCAGGACGCCGGTCTGGTAGATCTGGCTCCCGTTCTGGGTGATGCTGACGTAGCGGTCCGGCAGCGACCGCGCCGCGTCCTCCGCCTCGACGATGCCGGCGGTCATCCCCGAGCGGACCCGGTTCTGCAGGATCCTGGCGACCGTGGTCGCGTCCCGCTGGACCTGGTCCTGCGCGGTGGTGACCTGGAGCTGGCGCAGCACGAACGCCAGCGGCACGCCGAACAGCACCACCGCGGTGACCGCCACCGCCAGGGTCGAGAACAGCAGCCGGCGCCGCACGTCAGCCCGCCCGGCCCCGGGCGGGCGTCACGCCCCGCTCCGGCTGGGGGTCACGCCGGGGCTCCGGCATCGTGCCCTAGTCGCCCCGCTCGAAGCGGAACCCGACGCCGCGCACGGTGGTGATGTAGCGCGGGCTCTGGGCGTCGTCGCCGAGCTTGCGGCGCAGCCACGAGATGTGCATGTCGAGGGTCTTGGTGGACCCCCACCACTTGCTGTCCCACACCTCGCGCATGATCTGTTCCCGTGTGACCACCTTGCCGGCCTCGTTCACCAGCACCGACAGCAGGTCGAACTCCTTGGTGGTCAGGTCGAGCTCGGTGTCGCCGAGCCACGCCCGGCGGGCCTCGGTGTCCACCCGGACTCCCTGAGCCATGCTGGTTTCCGTGCTGCCACGGCGCAGCAGGGCACGGACCCGGGCGAGGAACTCCGCGAGCCGAAACGGCTTGGTGACGTAGTCGTCCGCGCCGGCGTCGAGGCCGATCACCGTGTCGACCTCATCGGCACGGGCCGTGAGGATCAGGACCGGCACGGACTGGCCTTCGGTGCGCAGGCGGCGGCAGACCTCGAGGCCGTCCAGGCGCGGCAGGCCGAGATCGAGCACGATCAGGTCGATCCCACCGGCCAGAGCGGCATCCAGGGTGGTGGGGCCGTCCGCAGAGACGTTCACGTCATAACCCTCGCGCCGGAGCGCACGTGCAAGAGGGTCGGAGATGGAGGCATCATCCTCGGCAAGCAGAACGCTGGTCATACCCCGATGGTATTGCCCCCGGGCGCATGAATGGTAAAAAGCCCTGCTGGCACGGCCCGTCAGACCGGGGTGACGCCGTGGCGACGGCGCGAGAACGAGCGGTCCTTGCCCGCCGCGGCGGCGAACCGGCGGATCAGTTCGCCGCGCAAGCCCGCCGGTTCCACCACGTCATCCACGACCAGTTCGCTGGCCAGGCGGAGCACGTCGATGTCGCGGTCGTACTCCTCGCGCAGCCGGCGGGTCTCCTCGTCCCTGGCGGCGGGGTCATCGATCGCGGCCAGCTTGTTGAAGTACACCGCGTTGACCGCCGCGTCGGCCCCCATCACCGCGATCTTGGCGGTGGGGAGCGCGATCGTCGCGTCCGGCTCGAAACCGGGGCCCGCCATCGCGTACAGGCCGGCCCCGTAGGCCTTGCGCACCACGACGCAGATCTTCGGCACGGTCGCCTCGGACACCGCGCTGATCATCTTGGCGCCGTGCCTGATGATGCCCTGCTTCTCCACGGCGGTCCCGACCATGAACCCGGGCACGTCCGCGAGGAAAAGCAGCGGCACGTTGAACGCGTCGCAGAGCTGGATGAACCGGGTGGCCTTGTCGGCGGAATCCACGAACAGCACGCCGCCCTTGAACAGCGGATTGTTCGCGACCACCCCGATGACCTGCCCGGCCAGCCGGGCGAACCCGATGGTCAGCTCCTTGGCCCACAGCTCGTGGATCTCGAAGAACGA
>Ga0207684_10002008_pt1 | contig 20959 bp, 16 predicted proteins | sample KBSK5501metaG_FD_184342 | JGI IMG/M metagenome (GOLD analysis project Ga0207684, IMG submission 184342) | Corn, switchgrass and miscanthus rhizosphere microbial communities from Kellogg Biological Station, Michigan, USA - KBS K5-50-1 metaG... | ecosystem: Host-associated > Plants > Roots >...
CATGAGCGACGGCAGGACGAAGACATCGAGAGCGGCCAGGGCCTCCGCGAGATCGGGCCAGTAGCCGACGATGCGCACGGCGTCGTGGAGACCCAGGGCATCGCGCTGGGCGAGGAGCGTCTCCTTCTCCTTGCCCTCGCCGACGATGAGGCCCATGGCCCCCGGCGTCCGGTCCACCACGCGGCGCATGGCCTCCAGGAAGAAGCGGTGGCCCTTGCGGGCCTCCAGTCGCCCCACGACCCCCGCCACCGGCGCCCCCGCGGGAAGCCCCATCCGCGCGCGAACCTCGGCCGGGTCGGGCCTGCGCTCGAAGGGGACGAGGTCCACGCCGTTGTGGACGACGTGCCCCCGTCCCGCGGGCAACGCGAGCCGGGCGCGGTAGAACGCCTCGACCTCGCGGGAGACGAAGACCCAGTCGTCCGTGACCCGTCCGAGCAGGCGGTCCGCGAGCAGGTGGGGCGCTCGCCGCCAGGTGTCGAGGTTGTGCTCGGTGATCACGACCACGGGGACCCGGGCCACGGCGCCGGCCAGCCGGCCCCAGAAGCTGGACGTCCACAGATGCGTGTGGACGACGTCCACCCGCTCCCTTCGCATGAGGCGGACCAGCCTCACGAGGACGCGCAGGTCGAGCCGGGGCCGCTTGTCGAGGGCGAAGACGGGCACCCCCTCGGCCTCCAGGGGCCCGGCCAGCCCGCCCTTGAAGTTCAAGCAGCACACGAGAGGACGGAAGAGCCGGCGGTCGAGGCTGCGGGCAAGATCCGCCACGACGCGCTCGGCTCCGCCCATCTGCAGGGACCAGATCACGTAGAGGACGCTCAGCCGCCCGTCGGAGACGACCGCGCTCATCGCATCGCCAGGCCGAGGTACAGCGCTTCGTACCGCCGCAGCATCCGCTCGAGGCTCAGCTCCTGCCGGACCCAGCACCGCGCGGCCGCGCCCAGGCCGATGGCGCGCGTCGGCTCGGACAGCAGCTCGGCGAGCGCGGCGGCGAGGGCCGGCGGCTGGCCGGGCGGGACGAGGAGGCCGGTCGCGCCGTCGCGCACGACGTCGGGGTTGCCGCCCACCGCGGTGGCCACCGCGGGCCGGCCCAGCGCCATGGCCTCCAGCAACGCGTTGGACATCCCCTCGGCGAGGGAGGGAAGCACGAACACGTCGAGCATGGCCAGCATCCGGGGCACGTCCTCCCTCGCCCCGGTGAACACGACGCGGTCGGCGATGCCCAGCGTGCGGGCCAGCGCCTCGAGCGACGGGCGGAGAGCGCCGTCCCCGACGAGGAAGAAGCGGGCCCGACGGTCGGCGGCCGCGACGAGCGCGGCGGCGTGCAGGAAGTCCGCGTGGCCCTTGATGGGCGACAGGTGGCCGATCGTTCCCACCGCGGGGTCCTCGGGCGCCAGTCCCCACTCCCGTCGGGTGTCGTCGCGCAGCTGGAGGGCCGGCTCGAGAGCGGCGAGGTCGACGCCGTTCTCGATGGTCACGATGCGGTCCGCGCGCAGGCCGTGCTCGCGCCGCGCGGAATCCGCGATGGCGGGGCTCACCGCCACCACGCGGTCGACGCGGGGGTTGATCACCCACTCCTCGAGCAGCCGCAGCCGCCAGTTGCGTGAGAAGCCGGTGTCGCGGCGCGAGGTGACCACCGAGGGCACGCCCGCGAGGCGGCCCGCCAGGGTGCCGTAGACGTTGGCGCTCACAAGGTAGGTGTGGAGGACGTCGGCGCCGCTCCGGCGGAGGTGGCGCGCGAGGCGAGCCACGCCCGCGAGGCCCCGGGGAGCGTACAGGAGATCGAGGCCGAGGATCTCCACCGGCACTCCCCGGGCCCGCAGCTCCTCCGCGATCGGTCCCCCTTGGAGCAGGCAGATCACCTCGGCCTGGATCCGCCGGCGGTCGAGGCCGGCGGCGAGCTGGCCGAGGTGCACCTGCGCGCCGGCCCGATGCAGCTTGTCGATCACGTACGTCACCCGCACGGGGCGGCCGCTCACGACGGCCGTCCCTGGAAGCGGCGCACGTAGAAATCGGCGGAGCGCTCGAGGTCGAAGTCGCGGGCGACGATCGTCTGGCCGGCGAGGGCCAGCCGAGCGCGCAGCGCGGGGTCCTCGGCCAGACGGCGGATGGCCGCGGCCAGCGCGGCCGGGTCCTTGGGCGGCACGATCAGGCCGGTCTCCTCGTGCTGGACCAGCTCCTCCACGGAGCCGAAGCGCGTCGTGATGACGGCGCTGCCCGCCGCCAGCGCTTCGACGATCACGTTCGGTATGCCCCAGTGCCACTCGGGCTGCGCCATGAGGACGAAGACCCGGGCCCGGGCGTAGTAGGGGAATACCTCGGCCTGCGTGAGCGCGCCCGTCAGCGCCACGACGCCGTCGAGCCGGGCCCGGGCCACACGCGCGCGCAGGGCCGCCTCGAGGGGTCCCCCGCCCACGATCGTGCCCCGGAAGTCGAGGCCCTCGTCCCGCAGCCGGGCGAGGGCGTCGACGAAGTACTGGAAACCCTTGTGCGGGTGCAGCGTACCGACGGACAGCACCGGCAACGGGCCGGCGGCGGAGGTCGACGGTGAGGAGAAGGGCATGCGCAGGCCGTGGTGCACGACCGTCACTCGGGCCGCCGCTCCGTCCGGGGCGAGGGAACAGAGGCGCGTCCGGTTGCTCGCGGTGCAGGTGGTGACGAACTCGGCTCGCCGGAGCTTCTCGGGAAGGTGCGTCGCGCCGAGGAAGATGTCGTGCGCATGGCCGGAGAAGCTGAAGGGGACGCCGGAGATCTCCGAGGCCACGAGGGCGGCCGAAGCGGGGTAGGTGGCCCAGCCGGCGTGGAGGTGGGTCACCCCGTTCTCCAGCGCCCACTGGGCGAGCCAGACCGCCTTCGGAAAGAAGACGAGGCTCTTGACCAGGAACTCGAGGCTCCGCCAATTGGTGGCGACGAGCCGGCCGAGGGCGTTCCAGTACCGGCGGGGCCGACTCCGGGCGAGGTCGAGGTTCGCCCGCAGGACCCGGGCGGAGAGCAGGTACGGAACGGACAGCGTCCGCGGCAGCAGGGTGAGGGCTTCCGCGTGGACCACCGACTCCTTCGACTTCCGCAGCGAGAAGATCCACACGTCGAGGCGCTGGGCGACGGCGTGTATCTCCCGGAGCAGGAAGGCCTCGTCGTAGCACGGAAACTTCGAGAGGACGAAGACGACGCGGGGCGCGCTCACGGCGACGCCGCCCTCCAGCGGGCGGTCTCGCTCCCGCGCAGGAAGCCGATCAGGCCCCCGGCGGCGGCGAGGTTCAGGAGGGCGAACGCGTAGGGGAGCGAGGTCAGGCGGAGCGGACGCCGCCGCCGCGCGCGCAGTCCGCCGGTGATGGCGAGGAGGTAGAAGAACGCCTGGGCGGCCAGGGCGGTCCGATAGAGGGCGGACCCCGCGAGGGACAGCCCTGCGCTCGCGAGGAAGAGAACGAGCAGGCACCAGGGGACCGCCAGGCGCGCGAGCTTGTGGGAGACCAGCTGCCAGAAGAGGCGGTCGCGGAGGGGATTGAGGAGAGCGGGGTGGAGCGCGACGAGCTGGTAGTTCCCGGCGAGCGTGCGGACCTTGCGGCGGTACTCCTGGGCCGCGCTCTCCGCGATGCGGTCCCAGGCGCGGGCCTCGGGAGCGAACATGACGCGGCGGCCGGCGAGCACCACCCTCATCGGGATCGCGACATCGTCGAGGATCGTGCTCGGGTCGAGGGGGACGAACAGGTCCTTCCGCAGCGCGTAGATGGCGCCGGTGACGCCTACGGTGGAGTCGAAGCGGCTCTCGGCCTTGCGGATGAGCTTCTCGTAGCTCCAGTAGAGCCCGACGCCCCGGCCCGGTGATCCGGAGGAGGCGAGCAGATGCAGCTCGCCGCTGACCGCGCCCACCGTCGGGTCGGCGAAGTAGGCGGTGAGCCGCCGGACGGCGTCCGGCGCGAGGGCCTGGCGGGCGTCGGTCAGGACCACGATCTCGCCCCCGGCGCGGGGCAGGGCCTCGTTGAGCGCGGCCGCCTTCCCGCGAGCCGTGGGCAGCGCCAGCAGCCGTACTCCTCGATCGGCGAAGCGGGCGGCGATGGCCTCCGTGCCGTCGGTGGATCCGTCGGAGACCACGAGGACGTCGAGCCGCTCTCGCGGGTAGTCGAGGGCCAGGGCGTTGTCGAGCTTGGCCTCGAGGCACGCTTCCTCGTTGCGAACGACGATGAGGAGGCTGACCGGCGGCGTGATCTCCTTCTTCTGGACCGGGGGAGCGGGCCGCAGGCGCGCGACGAGCGTGATCAAGGCGGGATAGGCAACGTACGCATAGAGGATGACGGCCGCCGACAACCAGAAGGCGAGCTCCGGCACGAGCGGCATGCCTCACGCCCTCCGTGCCGGCTCCGACCATTGCAGCCAGAGCATCCGAAGGTGGCCGTAGGTCCGGGCGCCGAGCAGCGACCGTCCGGCGTCGAGGACGCGATACCGCAGCCCTTGCTGGAGGAGGAAGAGCGGGTGCTGGTCGATGGCGGCCGTGAACGCCGGGAGCGCGTGCCCGCGGCGCAAGCCCACCCGAGGCTGGATGCCGAATGCGGCGGCGCCGCGGACGATTCCCGGCCTGGATCCGAGGACGAGGCGGTAGCCGGCCTGCTCGGCCGCGCGCCGCACGCGTTCACCCCCGCTGCCACCCGGCAACGCCATCGTCTCGACGGGCCGCTCGAGCCGTTCCTCGAGCCAGCGTTTCGACGTCGCGAGCTGACGCTCCAGCTCGGGCGGAGGCAGGTCGTCGAGAAGCGTGTGGTCCAGGCCGTGCGAGCCGACGAGGAACCCGTGGTCGGCCAGACCGCAAAGCTGAGCCCAGGAGACGCGCCCCGCGTGCCCGACCCGGGCGGGGTTGACGAAGAACGCGGCGGGAAAGCCGAGGGCGCGAAGCACGGGCGCGACCACGGTGGCGTCGGTGTCACAGCCGTCGTCGAACGTGAGGACGACGCTTCCATCCGGGTAGCGTCCTTCCGCCAGCGCCGCCAGCGACACTACCGGACGCCGCTGCGCGTCGAGGAGCCGCATCTGGGCCTCGAACACGGCGGTGGGCAGCACGTAGTCGCCCTCGTCGGGATCGGCGAACGCGTCGTCCACCCGGTGATACATGAGGATCGTCGCGCGGGGGAGTCTCATGGCGTCGCGGGGCGCGGGCTTCATCGCGCGCCCCAGCGGGTCAGCTCCTGCACCACGTGGTGCCAGGCATCGAAGCCTCCCTCGATCTTCGAGCGGAAATCCTCGATGGTGTCGTCGGCGGAGACCTCGGTGCGGCGCAAGGCCAGCAGTTCGGCGCCCGGTGCATTGGCCCCGGGGCGCACGCTGCAGGCGGCCTCGAACCCCGCCTCGGCGACGATCCGCCGGACCCCGGCACTCTCGCTGCCGCGCGGGTAGCAGAACAGGCTCGGCCGGTCCCCCGTCTCGGCCTCGATGTCTCCCGCGCAACCCTGGGCCTCGGCCCGCGCGTCGGCCTCCGGCAGCATGGCCATCTCGCGGTGGGTGCGGCCGTGGCCGCCGATCGCGTGTCCGCGGGCACGCATCGCCCGCACCTGCTCCCAGTCGAGCATGCGGTCGGCCTCGCAGCAGCCGCGATACCGGTCGAGCGTGCCGTCCGAGCCGACGACGGCGGTGACGACGAAGAACGTGGCCGGGAAGCCGAAGCGCTCGAGAACGGGCAGGGCGTGCGTGAAGTTGTCCTGGAAGCCATCGTCGAAGGTGAGCGCGATGGCGTCGGCCGGGAGCGGACATGTCCCCCGCAGCGCGGGCACGGCCCCCGCGAGGGACAACACCGGCCTCCCCGAGCCGGCGATCACCTCCATCTGGGCGGCGAAGGCGTCGGGGTGGACGCTGAGCCGGTCGCGCGGATGACCGTCGTTCACGCGGTGATAGGTGAGGACGCGGAGGCCCGGCTCGCCGTGCCCCACGAGCTGGCAGCTGCGGGCCGCGGTCCGGCGGGCCAAGGCGTGGAAGCGCGACCTCATGAGACCTCGGCCTCCCAGGGCTCCTCCTTGCCCAGGCCCGCCAGTCGCGTGGCGAAGAGGGCGAGGGACGGCTCGCTCGTGTACAGCCGAGGGAGCTGGAAAGGGTCCTGCCCCGGCCGGGCCAGCGCGTGGCGGCAGGTGAACGCGTAGCGGAGGCCGAGGCGGCGCAGGACGGCGATGGCGCGCTCGTCGTAGTCGGGCGGCTCGCCGTTTGGGTAGGCGAAGCCGCGCGGACGGGCACCGGTGCGTTCCTCGATCAGCCGCAGGCCGGTCGAAACCTCCTCCTCCAGGGCGCGGTCGTCGAGGCGGGAGAGCATGTAATGACGATGGGTGTGGCCGCCCAGGACGATCGGCCCCGCGGCCAGACGCCGGACCTGCTCCCAGCCCAGCACGCGCAGCGGCGGACCCTGGGGAGCGAGGGCGGCCTCCAGGGCGTGGACCGCGCGGTCGATCTCGGGCGGCGTCAGCGCCTTGAGGAGCCGGAGCACCCGTTTCAACAGAGCGAGCCGGCTAACCTGCCCATCGAGCGGAGACTGCCACAGCCCCAGGGCGGGCATCTCCAGCGTCGACGCCGTCGCGTACCTGAGGATCCATCGCGTTCGGTCGGTCCAGAGCGGCTCGCCCGTCTCCGGGGGAGCGGTCGCCAGGAAGAGGGTGGCGGGAAGGCCGTGCCGCTCCAACTCGGGCAGGACGACCTCGAACGTGTCCGGATAGCCGTCGTCGATGGTGAAGGCCACGCGCGGCGGACCCTCGGCGCCGCCGGCCAGCCAGGCGACGACGTCGTCGAGGGGCTCCACGCGGTAGCGCGAGGCCAGGTAGTCGAGCTGGGCGGCGAAGACCGCGCGGGGAAGGGCGGGGAAGAAGGGGTCGCCCTCGTCGTTGACGCGATGATAGAGCAGCAGGATGGCCCGCCCCTTTTCGAACTGCGAGCGGTGCATGCGGAGCGCGCCGGAGCGGAGGAGACCCCAGGCCATGGCCCGCTTGAGCGGAGCGGCGGGCGTCATGCCACCCGCCGGAGGAGACCGCGGCGCCGGAGAAGCGGGGGCGGCTCCCGCAGACGCGCGACCACGACCACGAGCGCGCCCATGATCCAGAAAAGCGCGACGAGGGCCTCGTCGGAGAAGCGCGAACCGAACAGGCAGCTCAGGACCACGCCGGCCAGCGTGCCCAGGAAAGCGAGGGCGAGGCGGCGGTCGACCGGGTGGCGGCGGCGGAACCGGAGCCGCAACGCCATCCGGCCCCAGACGAGGAAGATCAAGAGGAGGAGAAGCGTGCTGGGCACGCCCATCTCCGCCGCCTGCAGGAGGAACGCGTTGTGGGCGTCGTGGGGATCCTCCCGCTTGAGCGGAAAATCGGTGTAGACGCGGATCAGCTGCTGGAATTGGCCGACGCCGACGCCGACGAGCGGATGCTCGGTGATCATGCGCAACGCGCCCTGCCAGAGGACCAGCCGCAGAGTGTTGCTGCGGTCGAGGCTCACCTGGGAGTTCTCGCCCTCGTACATCGACTGATCGGAAGCCGTCTCGCCCAGCCGCTCGCGTATGCTCTGCGGGATGAGGGAGGGATGCACCGCCGCGGCCACCGCGCCCGCGCCGCCGGCGGCGAGGAGGAGCAGGGGGTTGCTCAGCAGGACCACGGTCGTGGCGCCCCCGGCCATCGCCATGTAGGCCCCGCGCGAGAACGTGAAGAGGGTGGCGCGCGCGGCGACGAGGAAGGCGAAGAGATAGGGCAGAGCCTTGCGGCGGGGCCGGGCGCAGAGGGCGAAGGCGAGCAGCGGCACGCCGTAGTACACGAGGAAGGCCCCCATCTGGTTGGCCTGGACCATCAGGCCGGGAACGCGCGACCGGTCGATGCTGCCCCGGTCTCCCCGGTCGATCCCCTCTTTCCAGGTGTCGGCCGCGACCAGGAAGGCGACCCAGGCCAGGACGTGCAGCACGGCCTGGACGTCCTCGCGGTCGCGCACGAGTCCCCGAGCGAAGAAGAAGAAGAGCATGGGGGCAAGCCACGCACGGTACGTCTGCGCCAGCTCGCCGGGGCCGGGGCCGGCGGAGTACGCGGGCACGAGGCTCAGGGACGCCACGGCCACGAAGGCCAGCACCAGCATCTCGGGGAACCGGAGACGCAGCCGGGACCGGCCCTGGGTGCGAAGCGACAGCCAGGCCACGGGACCGAGGACGAGGAGAAGGTTGGTCATGTTCGCCCCGGTGATCCCGGCCAGCGGAAGCGGATAGACCTTGCTGAAGGGCAGGTAGGCCACCGCCAGCGGCAGGTACCAGCGCGGGCGCGCCACGGCCGAGAAGACCATCACCACCGAGAAGGTGGTCCCGAAGACGAGCATCGCCTTTCCGTCCTCGGACACGTCGATCAGCCGGGCCATCGCCAGGGCCCACGCATAGAAGAAGGCGAGGACGACGCCGGGGCGCAGCTCCCTCCGCGAGCGCCGCACGGACGCCTGGATCCTCGACGCCGGAGTGGGCGCAGGGGGGGCGTCTCCGGGGCGGCCGGGTAGATCCTCGACCCGGGTCGCCATCTCAGCGGGCCCCCCGGCCCAGCACCATCACCTTGAAGGTGTCGAGGACGATGGCGAGGTCCAGGAAGAGGGACATGTTCTTCACGTAGTACAGGTCGAACTGCAGCTTCCGCTCGCTGTCCTCGATGGTCGAGCCGTAACCGAACTTGACCTGGGCCCAGCCGGTGATCCCGGGCCGCACGGTGTGGCGCTGGTCGTAGTAGGGGATCACCTGGCGCAACTTCTCGACGAAGTGTGGACGCTCGGGGCGAGGCCCCACGAAGCTCATCTCGCCTCGGGCGACGTTGATGATCTGCGGGAGCTCGTCGAGGCGGAGCTTCCGCAGGACGCGGCCGAGCCGGGTGACTCTCGGGTCGTCCCCGGTCGCGGCCCATACCGGTCCCGTGGCCGCCTCGGCGTCGGTGCGCATCGTGCGGAGCTTGTAGAGGTCGAAGACGCGTCCGCGCAGGCCGACCCGGCGCTGCCGGAACAGCCCGGGGCCGGGGCTGTCCAGTCGGACGAGCAGCAGGAGAAGGCCGAGAAGCGGGGCCAGGACGACCAGCGCCGTGGCCGCGACGACGAGCTCGAGGGCGCGCTTGGTGCTCCGGAGGAGGCGGGGCTTGCTGAAGCCGGGAGAGAAGACGAGCCAGCTGGGCCGGAGATCCGTGACCAGGATCTTCCCCGTCAAGCGCTCGAAGAATCCGGGAGCGTCCTCGACCTTGATGCCCGCGAGCCGACACTGCAGGAGGTCATCCACGGGCAGGCGTCCCCGCCGGTCCTCGAGGGCGACGACGATCAGGCTGACCTTGAGCGCTTCGACGAGGGGGAGGAGATCGGCGGTGGTGCCGACGACGGAGGGATTGACGAGACGGCGGCCGACCTCGGCCTCGTGCTCGCCCAGGAAGCCCACCACGTGGTATCCGAGCGGGCCGCGGCTCAGCATCTCGAGGGCGATCTGCTGGGCGGTGTGGCCGGTGCCGACGATGAGCACGTTGTCGCTGAGAGTCTCCCGATCCCCGGCCCATCGGTGGAGGCTGTGCCAGGCGACGATGGCGAGCGCGCAGAGCGGAAGAGCGAGCAGCAGGGTGAGGGGGCCGATGCGCGCGCCCGGGAACACGTAGTACACCACGGCCAGGATCAGCGTGGCGATCACGAAGGACTGGGCGAGACGGAGGAAGAACTCCGTGCGGCTGCGCAGGGCGCGATCGTCGTACAGCTCCCCGTAGTACAGGCTGAACTGCAAAGCGAGCACGGCGGCGAATGCCTTGGGAAGGAGAAGGGAGAGGTCGAAGCGCGCCTCCTCGAGCTGGCTGCGAAGCGCGCCGACGGTGAGCACGGCGCCCAGAAGCAGGAGGGATTCCACCAGGAAGAGGACGGCGCGGCGGCGGTCGGGCCAGGAGACGGCGTTCACCGGAGATCAAGGTCTCGCACGGTGACGGCGACGATCCAGCCAGCGGGAGAGCAGGTTGTCGGTCTGGTCGTTGAGGACCACGCCGAGCACCCGCTCGCGCTTCAGGAAGGAGAGCGAGCGGCGGATGGCATCCCGCGAGGCGTGGCGGGCCCGCACGACCAAGAGGAACCCGTCGACGAGGTCCTGGAGCGTCGCCGAGTCGGCCACGGTCTCGAGGGAAGGACAATCGAGCAGCACGACGTCGAAGGACTCGCCCGCCGCCGCCAGCAGGCGGGCCAGCCGGTCCCCGGCGAGCAGCTCGATGGGCTGGGGCGTTGGCGTCCCCCCCGCGAGCAGGAAGAACCCCCAGGGCTCGACGCGGCGCACGGGAAGGGGACGCTCGCTCGGAGCGGAGAGCCAATCGGCGAGGCCGGGCTCGCCGGCGACGCCGAGCATGCGCTCGATCGCGGGGGCGCGCAGGCCCGCCTCGACGAGGAGGACGCGCCGCTCGGGCTCCTGGGCGATGGCGGCGGCGAGGGAGACGGTCAGGGCGCTGGTGCCTTCGGCCGCCGTCGCGCTCACGAGGCCTAGGCAGTGCACGAAGCGCTGTTCGCCGAGCGTCTTGACCTTCGTGCGCAACACGCGGATGAACTCGAAGGTGGCCGAGCCGGGGGCCAGCATGGAAGCGAGCCCCCGGTCCGTGATGCGCGCGGGGACGGTCGTCACTTCGACGAAGGTCACGCGGGGGGGCGTCGTCAGGGTCGGTAGCGTTTCAACCGAGCTCATGGTTTTTCCTCAGGCGGCCGCGGCCCGCTTGCCGGGGAGGACGGCCCGCGGGATGGTGATGAGGAGGGGGTGGGGCACGAATTCCTCGAGATCCCGCTCCGACTTCACCGAGCGGTCGAGCGCGTCGGCCAGGAACGCCGCGGCCAGGCCGGCGCCGAGGGCCGCGAGCAGGCCGCCGAGGAGGATCAGCGTCGCGTAGGGCCGGACCGGCTGGCGAGGCAGGAAGGCCGGGTCGAGGACGCGGAAGTACCCCCCCTGCCAGTACTCCTCCAGCTTCCGGGCCATCTGCGCGTCCATCTCCTTCTTGAGGGCGATGTTGTAGCTCTCGCGGAGCTGCTGGTAGTCGCGCGTCAGCGACGCCAGCTCCTGCTCGGCCCGAGGCGTCTGCTCCACCCTGGCCTGGAAGTCCGCGATCCTCGCGTCGAGCCGCTCGCGCCGCTGCTTGATGGAGTCGATCTCGGCCTCGACGCCGTGGAGGGACGCGGTGAGCGTGGCCGCCTCCGGGTCCGTGAGGTCCTGCTCCTTCCCCGCCTCGCTTTCCTTCAGTTTCTGGGCGACCAGGACCTGCCGCTCCAGGGCCTGGATGCGCGCCCGGATCACGCGCATGTCGGGATGGTCCTCGGTGTACCGCCCGCGCATCACTTCGTAGGCGGCGCGCTGCTTGATCAGCTCCGCCACCGGGCCGGTCGCGCCTCCGGAGGCGAGGCGCCGGCCCTCGAGGAGGTTCCGCTCCAGCACACCGCGGCGGTCCTCGAGCGTGCGCAGGCTCTCGCCGAGGGTCTGTTGCTCGACCTGCATCTGCCCGAGGACGCGCAGGTTCGAATCGAGCTGCTCGGGCAGCGCTCCCCAGTACTTCTGCTTGTGCAGCCGCAGCGCGGCCTCGCGCTCCTCGAGGGCCTTTCGCGTCTCGGCGAGGTTGGTGTGGAGGAAGCCAAAGGTCCTCTCGGTCAGGACGTCGCGCAATCGGCCCGCGTCGGCGGTGAACTCCGCGGCGAGCATGTTCGTCACCAGCATCGCCTTCTGGGGATCGCGGTTCACGTACTCGATGACGAACGAGTCCGAACCCTGCACGCGGATCTCGATGGCCTTGCGCATGACCTCCACCACGACGTGGAGCGGGGCGCCCGCCAGCTCGGGATAGGGATTGAACTTCTGGATGACCTTCTCGAGGTGGGTACGGCTCAGGACGAGCTGCCGGATCGTGTTCAGGCGCTGGGCCATGCCTTCGCCGGTGACCGGTACGACGAAGTACTCGGGCACGCCCTTCGACTCGACGAGGATCATCGTGCCCGAGCGATACTTCCGGGGCAGCACGAGCGCGACGACGATGGCGATCGTCATGATGGCGGCGAACGTGATCCACATGTGACGGGGATACCGCAGGGGAATCTCGAAGTACTCGAGCACGTCGCGTCCGGGGCGCTCCTCGTACTCTTCGTAGTCCGCTTCGTTCATCGCGTCCACCCTCCCGGTCCAGCGTTGGCCCCTACCGGCGCAGCCTCGGCGCGCACTTCCGAGCCCTGGAAGACGAGCGAGCTGGCCACGTCGTCCACATGGCCGATCACGAAGTCCACCTCGTCTCCGCGACCCGAGCGGCGGAGATGCGCGGCACTGTTGCCCCATCCGGCGAGGGAGGCCGGGATCCCGCTCCAGCGGCGGACGATGGCCGCCGTGCGCGGGTCTTCGGGCTCGAAGCCGTGGCCCAGCAGCCGCTCGGCGATCCAGGCCGCGCCCATCTGGTCCTCGCAGCTGAACTCGTCGCGGCAGCCGGCGGCGAGCAGCGCCACGCGGTCGTGGCGGGCGAGGGCCGCGGCGGTGGCGGTCAGGTTCCGGAAGCTCGCCACGTAGACGGTGACGGCGCCGGTGCCGGCGGCGTTCGCGATCAGCTCCGTGCCCGGCGGAGAAGCGAGCACCAACGGGCGGCCGGGCGCCCGCCGCCCGGCGAGAGCACAGGGCCCGTCGGCGATCTCGAAGGTGCCCCGTGCCCCCTCCTCGGGGCCGCCGGCCACGAGCGCGTCGCCGAGCCGGCTCGCGAGCGACCGCGCCTCGTCGACCCCCGCGGCCACGAAGGCCCTCCAGCCCTCCTCCGCCGCCGTGACCAGGGTCGTGCTCGCGAGCATCACGTCGATGCAGGCGACGGCGTCGCACGCGCGGTAGCGGAACGCGCTGTCGGGGAAGGCGTCGATGACCACGGTCCGGCGCTGGTTCTTCACGGCACGATGATGGTGTCGCCGGCCTCGAGCGCGATGTTCTGTTCGAGGTTGATCCCGGCCTCGAGATCCCGGAAATTGAAGGGGATCGCCTTGCGTTCCCCGTGGACTTCGCGAACCACCACGATCCGGTCGCGTTTGGCGAACTCCCGAAAGCCGCCGGCGATGGCCAGCGCCTGCGCCACCGTGATGCGGCTACTCAAGGGGAACGCCCCCGAGGTCGTGACCTGGCCGACGACGTAGAAACGGGCGCTGATCGCCTGGGAGACGGTGAGGGTGACCTGGGGCACCTCCAGGAACGCGCGCAGCTTGGTGCGTATTTCGCTCGACAGCTCCTCCGTCGTTCGCCCCGCGGCCTTGACGTCCCCGACGAGCGGCACGGTGATGCGACCGTCCAGGCGCACGAAGACTTCCGTGGTCAGCTCCGGCTCCTTCCAAACGGCGACGCGGAGGACGTCGCCGGGGGCGATGTAGTACGGGCTCGACTCCGCCGCGGCGGCTTCCTGGGTTGCGGGTGAAGGGGAGGGGGAGGGGACCTGGCCCGCCTCGCCAAGCAAGGCCGAGACACACAACGACACGGCACACGACACGACCCGCACGAGACTCTTCAAGCGTCCGCCCTCCGAACCTGGGTCCGCTGGAGCCGGCTGCCCTTCCGATCCCTCGTCGGACCCTGGACGTCCCGGATGTACCCTAAGTTCCTGCCATTTCGAGGCTTTACGATAGTTTCAACGACCCCCGCTTGTCAAGTGGGAATGCACGCCCCCGGGGGCCCCGTCAGAGCGATCGAGGCCCGCGCCGGGGCGGGAACCAGGTGTCCAGCAAGGGCAAGGTCGGAGCGGGCAGAGAAGACGGGGGGGCCGGGGCCGGCGGTGTCACGGGCGTCGCAGGGGATGGGGATTCACCCGGGTTCAGGAATTGGTCCCCGTCGGTGCGGAACTGGCGTTCGTAGAGCTGCCGATAGCGGCCGCCGCTGGCCATCAGGCTGGAGTGGTCGCCCCGCTCGACGATCTGTCCCGCCTCCAGCACCAGGATCTGATCCGCGCTACGGATCGTGGAAAGGCGATGGGCGATGACGAAGGTGGTCCGCCCCGCGCGCAGGGTTCGTAGCCCGTCCTGGACGAGCGCCTCGCTCTCGCTGTCCAGGCTCGACGTCGCCTCGTCGAGGATCAGCAGCCGGGGGTCGACGAGGATGGCCCGGGCGATGGCCACGCGCTGCCGCTCCCCGCCGGAGAGTTTGACCCCGCGCTCGCCGACCTCGGTCTCATAGCCCTTCTCCAGGTTACGCACGAACCGGTCGCAGTGCGCGGCCCGCGCGGCGGCCACGATTTCCTCGCGGCTGGCGGCCGGCCGGGCATAGGCGATGTTCTCGGCGATGGTGCCGTCGAAGAGAAAGGTCTCCTGCAGCACCACGCCCAGGTGAGGCCGATACTCCCGCCTCCGTACTCTCGCCAGGTCGTGTCCGTCCACGAGGATCCGTCCCGAGGACGGGCGATGAAAGGCCATGACGAGGCCGATCACGGTGCTCTTGCCCGCTCCGCTCGGCCCGACGAGGGCGGTCGTCGACCCGGGCCGGGCGCGGAACGAGACACCGTGGAGCACCGGCACGCCGGGCGCATACTCGAAGCCGACGTCCTGAAACTCGACGTCGCCATGGACGGCCGCCATCGGCACCCGCTCGACGTCCTGCTCGTCCTCGGTGGGAATGCTCCGCAGCTCGCGGATCCGGTCGAGGCCCGCGAAGGCCTCGCTGAGCTGCGTGGAGGTATCCGCGATCCGGACGACGGGCGCGATGAGAAGGCCGAGGAAGAACACGTACATCAGGAAGGTGCCGAGAGTCATGGACCCGGCCAGGATCTCCCGCCCACCGAAGAACATCAGCAGGGCGGAAATGCCGCCGAAGATCGCGATGGCGAACGCACCGACGCCGGCGCTCGCGGCCACCTCGCGGGCGACGCTCGCGAACAGCCGCTGGAGGCCCGCTTCGAAGACCCGCCCCTCCTGATCCTCGGCGCGGTAGGCCTTGACGACCCGGATGCCGTTCAGCGCCTCGGCCAGGCGGCCGGTGATCTGGGCACCGATCTCGGCCCGCTGGCGGAACAAGGGTCGGATGAGTCCGAACGCGTAGATCATGAGGGCGGCAAAGACGCCCAGGAGCACCAGGGCCATCGCGGTCAGCCGCCAGTTCAGCCAGAGCAGGATGGCGAGGGCGAAGACGGCGGTCAGGAGGCTGCTCGCAAGCTGGATCAGGCCGGTGCCGAGCAGGTTTCGCAGCGCGTCGGGGTCGCTCATGATGCGCGGGATGAGGGCTCCGCTCCTGATCGCGTCGAAATAGGCGATCGGCTGCCGTATCACCCTCTGCTGCAGGTCGCGCCGCACGTCCATGATCGCGCGCTGGGCGGCCACGCCGACGAGGCGGGACAGCAGGAGCGCGGTGACGGCCTGGACGAGGGATGCCGCGACGACGGCGATGGCCAGGGGGCCGAGCAGGGCGGGATTGTGCCGGGTGATGACCTCGTCGATCAGGTACTTGCTCGAAGCGGGCATCACGAGCGCGGCCAGCCGACTGACGACGATGAGGCCGAAGCCGGCCAGGAGCCGCCCGCGATGGGCGTAGAGGACCTCGCGAGCGTCGCGCCAGGCCGCACGTGACGGCTTGCGCGAGCCCGGTGAAGCCGCGCCCATGGACACGCCGCGTACCTTACCCCAAGCGTGGCTCGCCCCCCAAGGGTTGACCTCGGTAGCGGCCCCCGGTAGGCTTCCCGGTCGCCGGTAGATCCCTCGGGAAGGGGCGCCTGACGAGTCGGGTGAGCCGGGCCGGTATCGTTCTCCTGTTTCTCTGGCCGGGTGTCGCCGGGGCCGCCCAGAGACAGGCCGAGTTCTGGACCTTCGGCGTCAACCTCAGCCAGTCCTTCACCGACAACCTCTTCCTGCTCGGCCTGGATGGTCCGGGCGAGGCGATCACCAACGCGAGCCTGAGGCTGTCGTACGCTCGCCTGGACGGTAGCTCGTCCTTGAACGCCTCGGGATGGCTGGGCGCCCGGCGGTTCGACCGGTTCAGCTTCTACGGCGGTCCCCAGTTCGGCCTGAGCGCATTGTCGCGGTTCGGGTTCGGCCCCCGGGCCCGGCTACGCCTCGGCGGCCACCTCGCCGACGGCTTGAACTCTGGCGCTCTCGGCTCCGGACAGATCGCGCTGCCCCAGACCCAGGTGCAGTCCGGCTCGGTCACCGCCGGCTTCACCTATCGCCTGGCCCCTGACACCTCCGCCGACGCCTCGTTCGACGCGACCGGCATCCGCTACCGCGCGGACCGGGCGTTCGACACCTCCCGCGTGCTCGGCGACGCCTTCGTTCCCGCCGAGCAGCTCTCGTCCGCGCCATCGTCGGGACTCGGCGCGAACGAGCCGGCGCCGGACGACGGTCTGCTCTCCCTCAGCCTCCTGGCGAGCGAGGGCCTCCAGACCTTGCGGCTCGATTTCGGGACCTGGCGCGCCGGCGCGGGCATCTCCCACGACTTCTCCCCGCGCACGCGGCTCTCGCTCGGTGGCGGGTACCGGCAGACCTACCAGAATCCCCACACCTTCTCGCAGGGAGATCAGTTCGAAGGGCAACTCGCGCTCCGGGAGGTCATCGGCAGCACGGCGAACCTCTCGCTCTCCTACGGCTTTCAGGAGAACCGCTTCGGCGTCAGCGTGAGCACGCATTCCTTCACCGCTCAGGCCGACAAGGAGCTGGGCACGAAGATCCGGCTGGACGCCTCGCTCGGCGCGAGCCGTCTCTACGGCCCCGACAGCGCGTCGTCGAGCTGGACCCTCATCGGAGGCGCGGGCTTCTCTGCGCGCTTCAAACGCAGCATCCTCTCGGCCCGCTACACCCGCTCACGCTATCAGGGCTTGATCGTCGGACGCAGCGAGGTCACCGACGTCGCCTACGCGAGCCTGAGCCACACGATCAGCAGACGTGTCTCCGTGTCCGGCTTCGGCTACTACCGCGACGCCCGGGACGAGCTCCAGCGCCGGTACTCCTACGACACGACCATGGCGGGCACTTCGCTCAGCGTCCGGATCAAGCGGCGGACGAGCGCGGGTGCGAGTTACAACTTCTTGAGGTTCCACACCCGGAACGAGCCCGCCGCCCATCGCTCGATGGTCACCCTGCACGTCAGCTACTCCCGCGCGTTGAAGTAGCGGAGCGCGCCGGCGGGCCTCCGCCGGGACCGCCGGGGCGCTCGATCGCTACGTCAGCCGCAGCGGCAGCTTGCGCAGCCGCTTGCCGGTCGCCGCGAACACGGCGTTGGCCACCGTCGGGCCGACGAGCGCGGTCCCCGGCTCGCCGATGCCGGCCGGCTTCTCGTTGCTGTCCACGATGTGCATCTCGATCTTCGGCGACTCCGGCATGCGCACGACCGGGTAGTCGTGGAAGTTGCTCTGCTGGACGCGGCCGTCCTTCAGCGTGATCTCGCCGTAGAGCACCGCCCCCAGGCCGTAGATGATGCTGCCCTCGAGCTGCTGCCGCACGATGTTGGGATTGACCACCTTCCCCAGATCGGCCGCGACCACGACGCGATGCACGCGCACCGTCTTGCCGCTGACCGAGACTTCGGCCACCTGCGCCATCGAGGTGCCGTAGCCTTCCATCAGCCCGATGCCGCGGAACCGGCCCGCCGCCGGCGGCGTGCCCCAGCCGGCCTTCTCGGCCGCCAGCTCGAGCACGTGCTTGAGGCGGGGCTGCTTGTCGAGCAGGGCCAGGCGGAACTGGTAGGGGTCCTTGCCCGCGGCCGCCGCCAGCTCGTCCATGAACGACTCGTAGGCGAACGAGTTCAGCGCGTGCGAAACCGAGCGCCAATAGCCGACGCGCACGCCCGTGTCGTGGATCACGACGTCGGCGAGCTGGTGGGGGATGTCGTAGGGCACCACGGCCGCCTCGGTCATGAACGGGTCGACGCCGTCCTTGACGACCGGGGGGAACAGGCGCGAGGTCACCGAGGGAGACGTCAGGTGGAACTTCAACGCCACCGGCCGGCCCTGCGCGTCGAGGCCGCCCGAGAGCTGGTGATAGCTGGTGGGCCGGTAGAAGTCGTGCGTGATGTCGTCTTCGCGCGTCCACACCAGCTTCACCGGCGCGCCGACGGCCTTGGAGATCTCCACCGCCTGCGCGATGTAGTCCACGTCGATGCGCCGCCCGAAGCCGCCGCCGAGGAACGTGGTGCGCACGGTGACCTGCTCGGGCTTCAGCCCGCTCACCTGTGCGGCCACGCCGGCCGCCATCTGCTGGAACTGGGTCGGGCCGTAGACGAGGCAGGAATCCTTGCGCACGTCGGCCGTGAAGTTCATCGGCTCCATGGCGGCGTGGGCCAGGAACGGCAGCTCGTACTCGGCCTGGAGCGTCTTCGCGGCGCCCTTCAGTCCCGCGTCCACGTCGCCCTGCTTCCTGAAGGCGGCGCCGGGCTTGGCCGCGGCCGCCTTGAGCGCGCTGGAGATCGACGCGGAGCTGAGCGATTTCCCCGCGCCCTCGTCCCACGTGATGGCGAGCGCGTCGCGCGCGGCCTTGGCCCGCCACCAGCTGTCCGCCACGACCGCGACGCCGTCGGTGATCTGCACCACGTGCTTCACGCCGGGCATGGACCTGGCCTTGGCGGCGTCGAAGCTCACGGGCTTGCCGCCGATCACCGGGCACTGCGCGAGCGACGCGTACAGCATGCCCGGCAGCTTGACGTCGATGCCGAACTCGGCGGTGCCGTCGATCTTGCCCGGCGTGTCGAGACGGTTGACCGGCTTGCCGACGTAGCGGGAGTCCTTGTGGTCCTTCAGCTTCACGTCCTTGGGCACCGGCAGCCGGGAGGCGGCCTCGGCCAGCTCGCCGTAGGTGGCGCTCTTGCCGCCCGGCCCCTGCACCGTGCCGTTCTGCGCGCGGCAGGCCGAGGCGTCGACGCCCCACTTCTGCGCCGCCGCCTCGACGAGCATCGTGCGCGCCTGGGCTCCGGCGGTGCGCAGCTTGTCGTAACCCTCGGCCACCGAGGTCGAGCCGCCGGTGATCTGGCCGCCGAGCATCGTGTTGATGTACGGCTCGGCGGCGGGCGCGATCTCGACCTTGATCTTCTTCAGGTCGACCTCGAGCTCCTCGGCCACCAGCGTGGGCATCGCGGTGTAGACGCCCTGACCCATCTCGGAGCGCGCCGAGATGATCGTGACGCTGTTGTCGCTGCCGATCTTCACCCAGGCGTTCGGCATGGACGTCGCCGCCTGCGCGCCCGCCGACCTCACGAGCGAGTCGGGCAGCACGACGCCCAGCACGAGGGCGCCGCCCGCGGCGGCGCCGGTCTTCAGGAAATCCCGGCGGGAGGCATTCGCGAAGGCGCTCATGATCACTCTCCCTTGCCGCCGGCGGCCATGTGGATGGCCGCGCGGATGCGCGGGTACGTCCCGCAGCGGCAGATGTTGCCGGCCATGGCGTCGTCGATGTCCCCGTCCGTCGGATTCGGCTTGTCGGCGAGCAGCGCCGCCGCGCTCATGATCTGGCCCGACTGGCAGTAGCCGCACTGCGGGACGTCGAGCGCCGCCCACGCGGCCTGGACCTTCCGGCCGGCCGGCGTCGCGCCGACCGCCTCGATGGTCGTGATCTTCTTGCCGGCGACGAGCGAGACCGGGGTGCTGCAGGAACGTATCGGCTTGCCTTCGACGTGCACGGTGCACGCGCCGCACAGCGCGGCGCCGCACCCGAACTTCGTACCGGTCATGCCGAGGGTGTCACGAAGGACCCAGAGCAGCGGCGTGTCTGGCTCGGCGTCGACACTCCGGGCCTCGCCGTTGACGTTGAGGCTGATCATGGCTTCCTCCCGCGGTCGAGTGATGGCTCGATTATGATCTCAGCGCGGGCCGGAAGTAAATGACGGCGTGGACCCCGGCGCAGGCCTGCGCCATGGTCCACTCGCGAGGGCTAGCGCTCCAGCACCTGACAGTTGCCTCCTCCGCACGCTTTGAGCGCGGAGAGCGTTGAGTGCAGGGCGGCGATCTCGGCGACCCTCGCCGGGTCGTTGTGGAGACTCTGAAGCTCGTAAGAGTCCGTCCTCAGATCATAGAGCTCGACACTGCCGTCGAGGTACTCGGCGTAAAGCCGGCTCTGGTAGCTGTCCGCGGAGCCCGTGCGAAGAGCGGAGTAGGTCGGGACGTCGACGACCGCCAAGGGATCGACCTGCCAGTGCTCGATGAGAAAGCGCTTCCGCCAATCCGGAGGCGTCGAGCCCTTGAGAAATGGCACGAGCGAGCGGCCGTCAACCGAAGTACTCGGCAGTACGCCGGCGAACTCGGTGATGGTGGGCGCGAGGTCGTTGTTCAGGGCTATCGCATCCACGGTTCGCGCCGGACCAGCGACGCCGGGCCCGGCGATGTAGAGGGGAACGCGCGCCGATTCCTCGTAGGCGGCCATCTTCTGCGACATCCGATGCTCACCCAGGAGGAACCCGTTGTCGGAGGTAAAGATCCAGACGGTGTTCGAGAGCTCGCGGCCAAGCGCAGTCGCGAGGGTCCCGACCAGGTCATCCACGGAAAGCATCGAAAGGAATCGCGTACGGTACTGGAGCGTGAGCCAGCCGATGTCGTCAGCCAGCATGAGCGCCCGCTGCATCGAAAGGGGCTTGTCTCGCACATCTGCTTCGTTGAACGAAGGCTTGCGTCCCGGGTAGAGCGGGAGCTGATCAGCGAGCATGGTCCAGGAACTCGGTTTCCATGACTGCTGCCGCGGGTCGGGCCGGACGAACAGGTTCCACAACGAGCGGTAACTGTCTGAATTGAGCCCTCGTTGCTGCGCGAGCTCTACTGTCCAGGCCTCGAGGTGCGGAGCCAGCGTGGCCACGCTCAAGAAGAATGGCCGGCCTTGCGCGAGCGAATCCGTCACGAAACGGCTCGCGATGTCGCCCAGGACCGCGGTTTGATAATCCTCCGGAGCGCTCCCGTGCTGCTCCACCTGACCATTCGCGTTGATCTGATAGTTGTACATGGAGTACGTGCTGGGATCGATCAAGGCCCGCCAGTCGTCCCACCCCGGCGGGACGTAATGGGGGTTGAGCGGACTCGTCACCGAGGCCGTGCTCTCGCCG
>Ga0207684_10002009_pt1 | contig 20958 bp, 20 predicted proteins | sample KBSK5501metaG_FD_184342 | JGI IMG/M metagenome (GOLD analysis project Ga0207684, IMG submission 184342) | Corn, switchgrass and miscanthus rhizosphere microbial communities from Kellogg Biological Station, Michigan, USA - KBS K5-50-1 metaG... | ecosystem: Host-associated > Plants > Roots >...
ACAACCTCTCGTCGCCGCCGGCCGCCCACTCACGCCAGGCCTCTTCATAGGCCGCGCCCAAGCCCGAAGCCCGCAGTAATCTCACCGCTTTGTGGACCACGGCCGACCGCGATTCATAGCCCTCCTTTTTGGCGTACTGATCGAGAAAGTCGACATCCTCCTCAGGCAGGCTGACGCTCAATTTCATACCATGATGCTACCATGGGTAGGGAGCGAGTAGCAACCAGATCGCTTCGGGGCGGCGGCTATTCCTCGCGTGCCAGCCAAAGGAAGGATAGCCCAGTCGCGTTTACACCAATCGAGTGGTCGAGGCATGAGGTTTATGAGTTTCCCGATGACCGGGGCGCTCCTCACCTGGGCCCGTCGCCTCCTCTTCGCCGAAGGCGCGAGCCGCTGGGTGATCGTCGCGATCGCGGTCTCGTACTTCGGCTCCGACAACTTTATCCCGAGCTTTCTGCTGTCTTTGGCCCCGCGATCATCGTCGGAATCCTGGCGCTCTACCTCGGGCTTGGAGGAACGCTCCCTCGTCGCGGCTGGCCGATATCAGCCTTCCTAATCCTCAACACGTTTGGCGGCATCGTCGATGTGTTCTTCGCCCTTACGACGAATGGCATACCGTTGCTCTTCTTCCTTGTCGGTGTGGTGACACTGGTTTCGAGCCTCCTGATTGCGCTCGTCGCCTACCCGCCGGATCGGTTGAGGCGCCCGTTATTGATCGCCTCCCGCGTGCTGCTGCTCGGTGACGGCGTCGGCCGGTGGGTGGCCGTGTCCTACATGTGGCCGTTCATCGTCTTTTACGGCGGCATTCTGGGGCTCTGTCTCGTTTTCGGCCCGGCGCTGGTCGTCGGTGTCCCGGCGATCTTCATCGCCTTCACACCGAAGTTGCGTCTCGCCACCTGGCAGATCTGGATTTTCGTCGTCGCCAACGCGCTGGCGGGCGTTCTCGACGAGGCCGTTGCGGTGGCAAACTATCTTCCGGCCTGGATGTGTGCCATCATCGGCACTCTCACTATCGGTTCGACCGTCGTCTTACTGGTCGCCGCTTTTCGACCACAGGCACCGATGGTGTGGTTCGCCGATGCTCGGTCCGGATAATCGACGTTTTCGAATCCGCTCGAAGTTCCGCCGCAATTCCCAATCTGGCCGCCACTCCCCATCAGCCGGGATGCGACTCTGGCCAGCTAAGCAGTCGATTGAGCTTCGTCGAGAATCCACGGAGCTTGGCCAGCTGAATTGCCAGACCTGACAATCGACCCAGCGATCGCCTTCAAACCACACCGAACGGGGGAGCTGCCCGAAACGTGGTTGTCGCGCGACGCCGGTACGATGCGTTCATGCGACGGTCGAACGGCGCTCATCTCGGAGGGAGGTCGAAACATGAAGAAGAGGTACTGGCGGGTGTTCTCGGATGAGCAAGGGGAGTCCCACGCTGAAGAGGTCGATGCCGAGCTCCAACTCACGGACTATGCCCCACCTGCGCCAGCAGTCTTCACTTCCCGCCCAGCTGCCGCAGCCGGCTTCGTCTTTGTAGTCGCGCCCAAAGCCTCGGTGGGTGACTTCCATCCAACGCCCGGGCGGCAGCTCCAGGTTGTTCTCCGCGGCAATGTTGAGGGGGAGACCTCCGATGGGACTGTTATGACAGGCGAGCCCGGAGACGTGTTTATGCTCGAGGACACGCACGGTCGTGGCCACCGATCAACGGTCGTGGGTGATCAGGCTCTAGAGATCCTGGCCGTTTCCCTAGCCTGATTGTGGGCTCGAGCTGCAACGGAACGCGAAGGGACTTCACACATCCAGCGACGTTACCGATCCGGCCGATGCTCGAGTGGGCGTGAAGGTCTACCGCACGAGACGCACGATAGACGGCGCAACCGACCTCCACAACCCACCAGAAGAGTTGCCAATCCCGACCAGTTGACCCAGCCGCCGCCCTCAGGACGTGGCCAAGGGCGCGCCCTTAGTGGCCGCGATCCGCAACGAGCGCTGGTCAAATCGCGGCTTGAGTCCGCACAATAACCGTCGTGGACCGGGAGCCGGCCGATCGAGCATATGAGTTGGTCAACGGGTTTCGGGCCTCCCAGCTTGTCCGCCTCGCGGCTCAGCTGCGGGTCCCAGACCTTCTTGCCGACGGGCCCCTTTCGGCGGAAGACTTGGGCACTGCTACAGGGATCGATACCAACCGACTGCACCGCGTCCTTCGCGGGCTGGCCGGATTGGGGGTGCTAGTTGAAACTGAGGAGGGCAGATTCGGGAACACTGAGGTGGGAGACCTATTTCGAGACGGGGTCCAGGGATCCCGGCGTGCGATGGCGCTGATGCTGCTACCCGAAAGTTACCGGGCCTGGGACCACCTCGTGGAAACGATGCGTAGCGGGAAGCCAGGTCACGAGATCGCTCATGGCGGAAGCCTGTGGGATTCGCTTGCCCGCGACGCCGACTTTGCTGCCCGCTTCAACCAGGCAATGGTCTCCGGCACAGTCGAGATTGCCGAGTTTGTTGCGGCTGGATCGGATTTCTCTACCGCTTCAGTGATCGTCGATGTTGGCGGCGGTAACGGTGCGCTGGCGGCGGGCATACTCCAGGCGCACCCTCATTTGCGGGCTATCATCTGCGACCTTCCGGCTGGACTTGCCGGGACGCGGGAATACTTATCGCGAGAACAGGTTTCCGATCGTTGCGCGACCGTCGAAGCGGACTTCTTCGAACAGGTACCGATAGCCGGTGATGTCTATCTGCTGAAGAACATCATCCACGACTGGGACGACGAACACGCCATGCTTATCTTGAGGACCTGTAGGCGCGCCACTGTGCTCGGCGCCCGGATCCTGCTCATCGAACGTCTCTTGCCGGCGCGAGTAACCGACAGTCCCGAACACCTGAACGCCGTGATGACCGACCTCCAAATGATGGTCCAACTCGGCAGCCAAGAACGGACGCTGGCGGAGTACCGCGCGCTGCTGGAGCAAGCCGGCTTCGAGTTCAAGCGGTCGCTTTCCGGCCCGCTGTATGGAGTGGTCGAGGGGGTCGCTTCATGAAGTGGTGGTAGGCACTCCGCGGCATCGCTCCTCGTTCGTCTGCTCCGTCAGCAGACGGGAGAGTTGATCCTGGAAAGCGTCTTGCAGAGCAGCCAGCAGAGTTGCCAGCCCTGACCCAGCCATTGCCTTCATCGGGCGCGAGGCAAGGGTTAGACCGCGGCGTCCCCTCCGCGAAGCGGAATGAGCTCCGACGCCGTGTCGTCGGTCCTGATGCCACCTGCAAACGTCTGGATTACCAACGCGGTTGCATAGGAGATGGCAAAAATGACGGCCAGCACGACGATGATTCCCAGGACCTCTATCCCAAGCTGCTTGACCGCGGCCCCGCCGCCTCCGAAGAGCAGGCCGTTCGGTAGGCTCGGAAACCCCGAGCCCGCCGCGAACGACGTCTGCGCGAAGAAGGCGATCATCACCACGCCGAACACACCACCGAGGAGGTGGCCGGGCAATAGGCCGACCGGATCGGTGTACCAGCCAGATCGGGCAAAAACCCGCTCGCCGGTGACGAAGAGAGGTCCTGCGAGCACGCCGAGGATGATGGCGCTGCCTGGACTCACGAACCCGGCCAGCGGCGTGATGACGATCAGTCCCATCAAGATACCGTTGACGGCGTAGATGATTCCGGGATTCTGTCGTGTCTGCAAATAGACGGTGCCCATCGTCGACAGCATCGCTGTCGACGCGGCCAGGAATGTGGTTAACACGACAACGATGGCCTCGTCATTGAAGGCCAAGACACTGCCCGGATTGAACCCGAACCATCCCACCCAGAGCAGTAGGATGCCGAGCGTCAACCACCCGGGGCTGATCTCGGTCGCGACCTTTGGACTCGTGACGAGGCCGGCTCGCCGCTCGCCGCGCCAGAGCGCGTACATGATGCCCAGTCCGGCCGCGCCCGCGGCCCCGTGGACGACCAAGCCGCCGGCGAAATCGACCATCCCGATCTTCGCGAGCCACCCACTTGGATTCCAGATCCAGGCCGCCGGGAGGTTCCAGATGAGGACGAAGTAGACGATCGAATAGATGAAAAAGGCGCCGAGCTTCATCTTCCGCAACACGATCACACCCACCAGGGCAAGGGTCACGGCGGCGAACGCGGTCTCGAACAGGAAGTAAGTTCCCAAACGCAATCCCGAGCCGGTCACCGACCACCAGACCCCGCTGACGTGATTCGAAAGCCCGCCCAGGAAGAGGCCAGGGCCGTAGAACGGGTTGCCGATGATCCCGCCGAGCGTGGGCGCAAACGCGGTGTTGAAGCCCACGACACCCATCACGACGACCGCGGTGCCGGTCATAACCACAGTCTTGAGGAGGCTCAGATTCAGGCGTTCCCCTAGCTCGCCGACCTCGAGGAAGCCGACCGCAATCGTCATGACGAAGACGAGCAAGCCGGCGATGATCACCCACAGGTTGTTAGCGAGGACCTCGGCCGTCATTCGCGTCGATCACCTCCTGAGTTGGCTGGAGACTGACTATGGACCGGGCCTCGCATGGGTGTCAAGGGCAACCCGCTCCTCATCGTGCAGTCAGCTTCGACACGAAGGATCGAGGTGACTCGACGGGGGCGTCCCTGACCTCGAGCAGATCCTGGTCGCCAGAGACGAGGACCGCTGCGTTTGACCTAGCGAGCGCGATGAGGTAGTCGTCCCCAGGGTCACGCGATATTCGCGGCGGCGAGGCCGCGTCATGCGCCAAGACCGCGGCTCCTCGCAGTAGCTCGATGAAAGCCTCGGCTTCTTCAGCGGAGACATGCGAGCGGAGCTTTGGATATGTGAGGGCGCGACGCAGCTCAGCGAGCAGGCGCTCCGAGACGAGTAGCTCGAACTCGCCATCCAGCCAGCGTCTGAGCAAGGCCGCGGGGCCACCGGTGGGTGCGAGGACGTCAGAAATTAGGACGTTGGGGTCGAGGACGGCTCTCAATCACTTCCGACGGCGCGGCCTCGTTCGGTGCTGAGCTTCGACGGCGAGCCGCATGGCCTCATCCTCGTTCATTTGGTTCTTATCCCAGAGTCGCTCGAGGAGATCGAGGCCGAGATCGCGACGAAGCGACTCCTCGATGACCTGGCTGTCCCCCTTTCCCTGACGGGCGGCCCGCACGCGGACCCAGCGGAGTAAGTCTTCGTCGAGAGTTACTGTGGTGCGCACTTTCCGCATCTTTGCATCACAGCATATCGGTGCTTCAGTGCCAACACGGCTTGCCTAACCCGACTCTGAGGACGACGTCGCCCCACGCGGCGTAAGCTACGGCGCTGGGTGCCAACGCCAAGCCGGTCGAGGACACGGCTGGACCGTGGCGCCGGAGTGGGACTGTGGCAGCGTATGACGTGACCGTGGAGCGGACTGCCGAGTGTCCGACAGCAGTGGTCAAGGCCAACACTACGTGACGGGAATCCCCGACGCTCTGGCGCAGGCTGCTCGACGACGTGTAGGCGTTCCTCGGCTCCAACGCTGGCCTCCGCGCCGACGGCCGCAATGTCATGTTGACAGGCGCAGCCTCCCCGATGTCGAGGTCGCCGTCGAGGTTGGCGTCCAGGTCAGCGAACCATTTGAGGCCACCGGCCGCGTCGTCCCGTCCACGTTGCCCGCTGTCGAGGCGGCGACGACGGTCCACCACGAACGCCATCAGAGATCGGTGCGGCACACGATGCGGTTCGGGCATGGTGCTCGGCACATCGCCGCGAGTTGACCGGCGTCTCGTGGGAGATCTACGGGGACCCCGACCCACAGACAGGCCACTTCGATGTCGCGATGTACTGGCAGCATGCCTAGTCACCTACCCCACCCTCCACGGACTGCGCCGCGTCCGGGTCACCCTTAGACGCAACCGGGTGAACCGTGTCGGCTGGCGCGTTCTGACGCCGCGAGAGCGCGAGGGCCGGTATGGCGATGGCCGAGATCGCTGCTCCGACGAGGTATGACGGCCCGTATCCCCATACGTCGGCAACGCGGCCGAGGACCGGCTGGGCCCAGACGCCGCCCGCCGAGCCCATCAGGGAATCGAACGAGAGGATCGTGGCCCGCTGCCGCGACGGGATCATGCCGTTCATGTAGGTCTGGCGGATCGGTGACGAGGCAGCGAAGATCAATGACCAGATGGCGATCAGCCCGATCACCACCCAGAAGTTCTGCAGGGTTCCCATCAGGCCGAGGGCAACTACGCTAAGCGTCGCCGCGGCGATCAGTGCCGAGGTGCGCCGACGAAGCCGTCGACGAATGCGGGGGGCCGCTACCCCACCGAGGATTTGTGCGCCCGCGACGATGGCCGCGGCCAGGCCGGCGATCACGTAGGCACGCCGGTCACCGTACAGCTGGAGCAGGTACGGCTGCAGCGCGTAGAAGGCGTAGATCCCGACGCCGCCGGTGACCAGGGACTCGATCATCAGCCACCGGACCGCTGGGACGCGCAAGCCATACTCGATCGAGGCGGAAGTGATCTTTCGGAACTCGGCCAGCACCCGCGCGCCCTTCTCGGGAGAGAAGCCGACATCGTGCATCAGCCTGAAGGCCACCGCGAACATGACGATAAGGATCACGCCGCGGAGCACGAAGGGAATTCCCAGATTGGTCTGTTGCGCGATCAACCCTCCAGCGACCGAGCCGCCAAGCGTCGCCGCTCCCGTGACCACCTGGCCGCGCCCGAACACCGCCTCGAGCTCGCCGGTGAAGCCGGTTGCCTTGAGCGCGTCGACCAGCCAGGCCTCCACCGCACCGGAGAAGAAGGTGAACCCAAGACCGATCAGAATCGACACGACCGCCCACTGCCAGAACGGCGCGCGAAGTCGCCACAACAGGACATAGAGCAGCGTCGAGGCGGCCAGCGTCACCGTCCCCAGCAGATACGAGACGCGGCGCCCGGCGGTGTCGGCAACAACCCCGGTCGGCACCTCGAAGAGCACCATGCCGGCGGTGAAGAAAGCATTGGCCGCGAACGCTTCCAGGTTCGAGAGTCCCGCATCGAGCAGGAAGATCGTGTTGATCCCCCAGATGAGTGAGGCCGCCAGCGTGTTGCCCAGCAGCAGCACGAGATATGTTCGCTGGATCGAGCCGGGCGTCGGCAGTTTGACCCCTCTTTCTCTGGTGCGGATCGTCTTGGTGAGGCCGCTGATAGCGTAGTCTCCTCCGTCAGCCCTGGCGGCGCCTCGACCAGCTTCACGATAATCTCGCCGAGGAAGCGCCAGCGGTGAATCAGCAAGTGACGCGGGTCGCGGCGCGGATCCTCGGGTTCGGATACGCGCTGGCCTGGGCGATTCTTGGATGGCTGTGGAGCGGGCCGCGGAATGACCTCGACTATTTCTTCTTGCCCGCGGTGCGGATCGCACTCAGTGGACATCCGTTGCTCGTCTACGCGGTGAGATTCCAGACGGTCATCGCGAATGACAACGGACCGCTCGGCCTGGTGCCCCTCACGGCTGTGGCCGTCGTTGCGTCCCGGCTTGGTTGGGACGACAAGCGTCTGCTGCGCGCGCTCGTTCTCGCCGCGTTTTCCCTATTTACGCTCTTGATGGCCCGGGAAGCGGTTGCGGCCATCGACCGATTGCGGGGCGCCAGTCTCGCCGGGGTATCGCGGGTACTGGCCTACAGCGTCTTCGCCGGGTCACCGACCCTGTTGATCGGTGTCCTCGGATATGGACACGTTGAACAGCCGATGATGCTGTGGCTGGTGCTGCTGGCCGTGCGAACCATCGCCGACGGCCGGCCCGCCGCGGCTGGCTTCAGCTTCGGGCTAGCGCTGCTGACGCGGAGCCTGGCCGCGCTCCCGCTGATTCCACTGACACTCTTGCTGATGGTCAGGGGTCGATGGCGAGCGGTTGCCTGGTTGGCTGGGAGTGTTGCTGTCATCGTCGCGCTGGGATTATTACCGTTCCTGATTGCTGATCCGAAGGACACGATCTACTCACTCCTCACCCATCGCGGCAGCCTCCCCGTGAGCGGCGGATCGATCTGGCAGCTCGTCGTTGCGACGCCGTTGCAGTGGGTGCCTCAGCACGCTGACGTCCTTTTCGTGTTCGGGTTGGCCGTCGTTATGAGTCTTGTCGTGATTGCCGCCCGTAAAGACCTTGAGCCGTCATCGCGGGATATCTACGGCCTCCTGGCGTTGACCGCCCTGGCGCTGCCCCTGTTGGCGAAGAGCGTCTGGCCCTATTACTTCCTGGACGCCTACGTCTTCGGCGCCATCTGGTGGCTCGGACAGGCCGCTCCTCTGGCCCTCGGGCGCTACTTCGTCACAGCCTCAATCCCGATCAGCGCCACCATCGGCACGCTGCTGACGGAGTATGAGATGGGCGTGATCGGCGGCCAGATGCGGCTGATTGAAAGTGTGGCCGTGGGCCTGGCCCTGGCCATCCTGATGGTCGCCGTCGCCATCCGGCTTCGGCGGCAAGACGTGGCCCGGTCTTAGGTCGTGACCGGCAATTCCTTCTTCAGGTGTTCGACGGCCGCGCGCTGCAGCCGCGACACGTGCATCTGGGAAATCCCCAGCCGCTTCGCGACTTCCGCCTGGGGTAGCTCGTCGACGAAGCGCAGGTACATGATCCGGCGCTCGCGCGGCGTCAGGTGGCGCATCGCCTGGTCGAGCAGATCCTGCAGCTCCACCTTGTCGAGGTTCTCGTCCTCGCGGCCGAGGCGCTCGGTCAGCTGCAGGCCGTCGTCGTCGCGTGGTGCGGGACCGGTCGACTCGAAGGGAATCGTGCGCTGCGCCGGGCTGGCTTCCATCGCCTCCAGGACCTCCTCCGGTTGCAGCCCGAGCTCTTGCGCGATCTCGTTCACCGAGGGTTGGCGGCCAAGCTTGCCCTGCAGACGCTGCTGGGCCACGTCGGCGCGCTGCATCGTCTCCTGCAGCCGGCGTGGCACCTTCACGGCCCAGCTCTTGTCCCGGAAGTAGCGTTTGATCTCGCCGACGATGGTCGGCGTCGCGAAGGTCGAGAACTCCAGCCCGCGTTGTGGCTCGAACCGCTCGATCGCCTGCAGCAGGCCGATATAGCCGACCTGCACAATATCCTCCAGCGGCTCGCCGCGGTTGCTGAATTTCTTGGCCAGAAAGATCACCAGGTTATTGAACAGCTCCACGAGTTGCTGTCGGACCTGGGGATCCTTGGTTTTCTGATAGTTGAGAAAGAGGCGGCGAACGAGCTCACGATTCGGTCGAACGGTCGTCCGGACTGGCGGTGGGCTGTCTACTCGATCAGGTATTTGACCATCCTCATCCGCATGCTGCCCGTCTGGCTGTCCACCTGGTATCGGAGTTCATCGACGAACAGCCGGATCATGTTCAACCCAATCGTTTCATAGTCGAGCTCCGCCTCGCGCCGGGCACGGCGCGCGTGCTGCTCGACCGCGCGTGGCGGTACGCTCCGAACCTCGACCTCCAGCCGCCGGGGCTGGCTCTTGAAGATCAACTTCAACTGGCCGTTTCCACTCCCCCACTGCTCGGCGGCAGCGGCGCAGGCGTTCTCGCAAGCCTGGCTGATGGCGATGTTCAGGTCGTCGATCTCCTGGAGCGAAAACCCGACGACAGCGCCGAGCGAGGCCGCCGCCCGCTTGGCGACGACGATATAGTCACCGACGGCCGGGAGCTTCAGCTCCGTGACGTAGGCGCCTGCAACCGGTGCCTCGTGGCCGGCAGTCGCGGGCTGGTGGCGAGCTCGGCTTACCGTCATGTTTCCTCCCGTTGTTGACCGGCCGATGATCTGCGGCGGCGGCCGAGTCCGCCGAGGGTGTCGCGCACGCGATCCCGCCAGCCGCCAATGGCGGCGCTGGTGGCGTTCATCGCGCGGTCGGCGGCGGTGAATTTATCGTTGACGCCGCTAACCATGTCGTCGATTTGCTGCAAACTGTGGCGGAGCTCCGGGAGTGCCAGCCGGGCTTCGTCGAGCGTCAGGGTCAGGATGGACTCGATGGTCCGAAGGCTGCGTGTCATGTTCAGGAGAGTGAAAGAGGCGAAGAGACTGAGCAAAAGGAACCCAACGCCCACGAGCAGGACTCCAATTTGCCAGACCATTAGCCAATCCTCCAGACCGTAGCGGTCATGGGGTATTGACCAAGTTCTACCGCGCCGCGCCCCAGCTTAAACCGGCTGCTCACGTCGGATCCACCGGGTGCCTAACCATTGGAGCAGGGCGAGCACGGCCAGGTCGTTGATCGGGTGCAGCTCGCCGACCGCCAGCCGGGCTCCCACGCCGGCCAGCCCCAGCCCTTCGCCAACGAGCACCGCCAGCGTGCTGAGCCCAAGGCGGACAAGGTAGCGCGGCGCCCCTGGGGCGACCAGGTAGGCGAGTTGTGTGCCCAGGAGGATGACTAGCAGGGCCAGCACGAAGACCGGCGGGACGGGCACAGGCAACGCCGCGAGTCTAGCGCATGCTACCTGCCCGGCCGGGGGCTGAAATCGGGTAGGGGGCGGTGTCTAGCCGCCCCCTCCCACACCACCGGACATGCGGGCCCGCATCCGGCGGTTCACCAGGTCTGCCGAAGCCGACGCCATTGCGAATAGAAACCAGACAAACCGAGGTGGACCCAGTAGGCGTTAGAGAGAGCTCGGCTCAGTGGAGGCGAACCGGCCATGCGCCAGCAGCCGATCCCGCTGCCCGCCCACTCGCGGGCTTTCTGCTGGGGAATCCCCAGCGCCAGCAGGTTCCGGAACCTCGCACGCGGTCGCTTCCATTCCTTCCATCGCACCTGTCGGAGTCGGCGACGGAGCCACTGGTCGGCCTCTTCGAATGTTGAGCCCGTTTCGGCCAGCGCGAAGTAGGCGCACCAACCGGTCACAAACCGGTTCAGCCGCACCATCCGCTCTGGCATGGCAATCCGCCAGCTTCTTCTGGTGAGCACTCGCACGCGTTCTCGCATGCGGCGAAGTGCTTTGGGCGCGACGCGGATCGCCACGCCCTTGTGCAAATAGAATCCGAACCCGAGTACCAGCGCCCTCGCCGCATGCCGCACGGAGGATTTCGCCTTGTTGACCTGCAGCTTCAGTCGTCGCCGCACGAACTCGGTGATCCCGGTGAGCACGCGTTGGCCCGCTCGCTCGGTCTTGACATGCACGCGCACGTCATCCGCGTAGCGAACGAACCGGTGACCACGCCGCTCCAACTCGCGGTCCAGATCGTCGAGCATGATGTTGGCCAGCAGCGGCGAGAGCGGGGATCCCTGCGGGGTGCCCTCCACACTCGCTTGCTTCACGCCTTCCACCATGACGCCGGCGTCCAGATACCGCCGAATGAGCCGCAGCAGCTGCCGGTCATCCACCTTGCGCGCCACTCGCGCCATTACCACGTCGTGCTGTACCCGGTCAAAGAACCGTTCCAGATCGACGTCCACGACCCAGGTGTACCCCTCGACCACAAATGCCCGGGCCGCACGAACGGCCTGGTGGGCGTTGCGTCCGGGTCGAAACCCGTAGCTGTGTGGCGAGAACTCAGGATCGAAGATCGGCGTGAGCGCTTGCGCGATAGCCTGCTGGATCAGTCGGTCCAGCGCCGTAGGCACGCCCAACTCGCGTTCCCCACCGTCGGGCTTGGGGATCGTCACCCGGCGCACGGGACTCGGTCGGTACGTCCCCGCATCGAGCGCGCGGCGGATGTCTTTCCAGTGCAGCCGCAGCCACGGCCGCAGCTCGGACACCGTCATGCCATCCACCCTGGGCGCACCCCGGTTGCTCTCGACGCGCTGTAGCGCTCGCAGCACGTTGTTGCGGGAGAACACGGTCTCCCACAGCTCGCCACTGCGGGCGGGTTGAGCGTCTCGTGTCGGCGGCGCCGGACGACGGCTACGCTCTGTCGAGGGGACGGCGGGATTCACCGTCGACCCATCCTCAGCAGGCCCATGCGCCATGGGTTGGCTGCGATCATCGCCCTCGTCGTCGAGCCGGTCCATCGATTCGCTCCCTGATGTTCGGCCCTTCCCGGTCGTGTCGACCCCACCGGTACTATGGCCTCTGCTGACTTCTGCCGAGTCCGCTGCCGCTTCGCAGCGGCAGTGGTCATCGACGGATGACACCCCGGCAGATCTCCCCGGATAAACGCAGTCACTTTCCCCCTGCTCCCGCCGCGTTTACGTGACGGCCTTGTTGGTGATGACGGGCTTCACTGCACGTTGCCAGCTGACCCGACCGCCACGCCTCATACGCGATTTGTGTTCCTCGGTGCAGGGTTGCGCCTCGGGGTTCTTTCCGACCCCACCTCGCGGTGACGCCGTTGCCTCCGGCTCGGGATTAGCACCACCTCCTTTCCCAGCGGACTTTCACCGCCGAGTGACTGCCCATTTCGGGCATACAACGAAGAGAGGCCCGGCCGGTTGGCCGAGCCTCTCCTGAGCGTTGACTTGTCTACTGCGCCTGATGGCTGTGGTTCGTCTTGTCAGTGTTCTTCGCGTGCGGGTTGGTGTTGATCGCGCCCGGCAGCAGCGGCTGCCACTTCCACGCCTGGCTGTTCAAGGCGGCCGGGGTGTTGCACGAGTTGCCCGGGCGAATGCAAGTCGGTGTCAGCTGAACCTTCGGGTCAACCGTGAGGCCCGCCAGGTCGATGTGCAGCGCGCCCCAGCCGTTCGTGTTGCTCACGGCGATCGAGGTGATCGTCGGGGTGCTGGCAAGGCTGATGGTCAGCATGTCGATGACAGCGGCCGAGCCATCGAGGGAGCTGCCGCTCCAGACGTTCGTCGTCGCCGGGTCGTTGATCCAGTTGACGGTGTTGCCGGCGCCCGTCCGCCATTCGCGAACGTTGCCGCCGACCGTCAGGTTTGTGACCAGCGTCGTGCCGTCGCTGAAGGTCAGCGTGACGGTTCCAACCTGGGTCTGGTCGTACCACAGGTAGGTGTTCATGGTGTTGAGCAGCAGCAGGACGCTCTGCGCATTGCTCCATGAGCCGGTGTAGGTAACGGACTGGCCGCTGCCGAGCGAGACCAGGTTGCCGCCACTGAGGTCGAACGTGTGCCCACCGAGGCTCGCGAAGCCCGTGGGCGGATTCGCGTAAAGCGAGCTGAGCGGAACGGTAGCCGAAGCACCAAGAGCCACGGTTACGTCCTGGGCATAGCCCACCACGCTCGAGGCAGCGATCAAACCGGACGCGAGAATGAGACCTTTGGCAGACTTGGCGAAGATAGCCGGGTTCATGTCGCATACATTAAGTTGCGTACCTTACGCGCCAGGTGGCGCCGAATTGAAGTTCGTAACGAGACCGAAAAACCCGGGTGACGGGTTTCGGCGGGGATTCTTACGGCCGCATAACAAGCAAAAAGGCCCGCGAAGCCCGGGGCCTCTGCCGGCAGTCCGAACTTGATCGTCGTCAGTCGTTGCTGCTCTTAGCCACCGCGTCTTTACCCGTGGCGACGCAGTGCGGCACGTTCTGGGGCTTCGTCGGCGTGGTCGACAGGGTGGTTCCCTCGCTGAAGGTCAAATTGACTGTCCCGACTTGAGCCTGGTCGTACCACATAGGTATGTATTCGATGTGTTGAGCAGTAGATCGACCGCATTCGCATTCGCATAGGAACCGGGCGGCGATCAAACCGGCGGCGAGAATGAGAGCCTTCGTTGATTTGGCGAGAGTCCTGGCGTCCATACGACTACGGTAAGTTGCGTACCTTACATAGGCCGTGGCGCGTAGTTATGCAATTCGTAAGGGGCGCTGCAACGACGATCGTTACTGCGTCGGCGGGGCCGGCGGCCGTAACAGTTGCAGCCTGAGCTCGCGCAACTGCTTGGGATCGGCCGGCGCGGGCGCATCGGTCATCGGCTCCTCCGCCTGCTGGTTCTTGGGGAACGCGATCACCTCGCGAACCGTCTCCTCACCGGCGGCGAGCATGACGACGCGATCGAGGCCGTAGGCGAAGCCACCGTGCGGCGGTGCGCCGTAACGAAACGCCGTAAGCAGAAATCCAAAGCGGCGGTCGGCGTCCTCGCGTGATATGCCCAGGCCTTGAAAGACGCGCTGCTGCATCTCGGGGTCGTGGATCCGGATGCTCCCCGAGCCCAACTCCGTCCCGTTGAGCACCAGGTCGTAGGCCCGCGCCCGCACCTTGAGCGGCTCTTTGTCGAGGAGACCGATGTCCTCGGGCCTTGGCGACGTGAAGGGATGATGGGCCGCGGTTATCTCACCCGTTTCCTTGCTGCGCTCGAAGAGCGGAAACTCGGTGACCCAGACGAATTCGAACACGCCTTGCTTGACCAGCTCCAGCATCCGCGCCGCGGCTTTGCGGACGGTCCCCAGCGCCGGCGCCGCCACCTCGACCCGGTCGGCAACCGCGAGCACCACGTTACCCGGTTCCGCCTTGGTCGCCTCCTGCAGGTCGGTCAGCTCACGCTCGCTGAAGAACTTGGTGATGGGCGAGCGCCAGCCGTCGCCTTCGCGATGCCAGAAGGCCAGTCCCTTCGCCCCTTCTCCACGAGCGACCTCGGTGAGCGCCTCGATCTCTTTGCCGCCGACCGCGCGCGGGAGCCGGATTCCCCGAATAACCCCACCCGCGTCGAGGGCCTGACGGAAGATCTTGAACTCGGTCTTCGTAAAGATTGGTGAGAGCTCCTGGATCTCCAGGCCGTAACGCAGGTCGGGCTTGTCCACGCCGTAGCGGAGCATCGATTCGGCGTGCGTGATGCGCCGGATCGGTGCCGAGATCGGCTTGCCAAGGACCTGGCGCCAGACGTGCGCGAAGCAACGTTCGATCACGTCCAGCACATCGTCCTCAACCACGAAGGACATCTCGAGATCGAGCTGCGTGAACTCCGGCTGGCGGTCGGCACGCAGGTCTTCGTCGCGGTAGCAGCGGACGATCTGGAAGTAACGGTCCATGCCAGCCACCATCAGGAGCTGCTTGTACAGCTGGGGCGATTGGGCCAGTGCATACACGTAGCCGGGCTTCAGCCGGCTGGGTACCAGAAAGTCGCGGGCCCCCTCGGGCGTGCTTCGGATAAGCACCGGGGTCTCGATCTCGACAAAGCCTTCGTCGTCGAGGAAATCGCGGATCGCCTTCGCAATCCGGTGCCGCAACTGGAGATTGCGCGCCATTCGGCCGCGGCGCAGATCGAGATAACGATATTTGAGTCGCAGCTGCTCCTCGACCGGATTGTCCTCATTGACAGCGAAGGGCGGCGGCTGGGCGCGATTCAAGATGGTGACGCTGCGCGCATCCACTTCCACCGCACCGGTCGCCAGTTCCTTGTTCTCGGTACCCGGTGGCCGCCGTTGCACTGGACCGTGGACGTGAATAACCGATTCAGGCCGGAGCTCGCCGCCCATGGCGTGAGCCTGCGCGTTCACCGGATCGAACTTGACCTGGACGATCCCGCTGCGGTCCCGGAGATCGATGAAGATGAGGCCGCCCAGGTCGCGACGGCGATGCACCCAGCCATACAGGTCCACCTCGCGGCCGACCTGGTCCTGCCGGATTGCGCCGGCGGGCGTCCGCGGGGTCAGGGTCACGCGCCGCCCAGCATCTGGCCGACGGTCGACAGCAGCTCGCGCTCCGCCACGCTGGTCTGGGTTTTCAAGCGCAGGTCGCGGATCACGACCTGGTTCTTCTCACGTTCTTCCGGGCCGACGATCAGCGCGACGCGGGCGCCGCGCTTTACCGCCTTGCGCAGCTTCGCATCAAGACGCGAGGGACTGGGATCGAAAACGACGCTGATCCGGCGCGCCCTCAAGGTCGAGGCCAGGTGGAAAACGTGAAGCTCATCTGAAGCCTCCAGTGCGACCGCATAGACGTCCGGGCCGGGAGGCGTCAGCGGCTTGCTCTGCTTCAATACGATGGCGGCCCGTTCCATCCCCATCGCAAACCCCACGCCAGGCGTCGATCGGTACCCCAGTGCCGCTGCCAGTCCATCGTAACGGCCACCGCCTCCCAGCGAGTTCTGCGCTCCGCCAAGACTCTCATGCTGGTACTCGAAGACCGTCCGCGTGTAATAGTCGAGACCGCGAACCAGATTGGGATCGAGCTCGAATGGAATCCCCCGCGCGGTCAGGCCCTCCTTGACGAGACGGAACGCTTCGGCGCAGGGGCCGCAGAGATGATCGACGATGCGCGGCGCATTCCGCTTCAAGGGCTCGTCGTTCGGATCCTTCGAGTCGAAGAGGCGGAGCGGGTTCTTCTCGAAGCGGGCCCGGCTGGTCTCGCTCAGCGTCGCAAGGTGTGGTCGGAAGTACTCGCGGAGGAGTTCGCGATAGGCCGGCCGGCACACGTCATCGCCAAGGCTATTGAGGTGCAGGCTCACGCCCCCGATGTCGAGCCCGGCAAACCAGTTCCACCCCAACACAATGGCTTCCACGTCGAGGAGCGGGCTGGCATCACCAATGGTTTCGATCCCAAACTGATGGAACTGGTGAAACCGGCCGGCCTGAGGGCGTTCGGCGCGAAAAAAGGAACCGATGTAGAAGAGTCGCACGGGCTGCGGTTCGACCTGCATCCCGGCATCGAAGTACGCCCGCACGATGGGAGCCGTCCCCTCTGGCCGGAGCGTTAGCGAGCGCCCGCCGCGATCGGTGAAGCTGTACATCTCTTTGGTCACGATGTCGGTGCCATCCCCTACACCGCGAACAAAGAGGTCCGTCGTTTCATAGACGGGCGTTTCGATCCGTTGGTACCCGAAACGCGCTGCCTGGTCCTTGGCAACCGCCTCCATCGCTTCCCAGTACGGCTGGTCCGCGGGCAGGATGTCCTGCGTGCCGGGCGCACGCTGCGCGATCGGAGCCATGGTGTCGAAGCTTAGCGAATGGGCTTTCCGCAGCCTCAACCGTGAGGCTAGCTGGCCAGCTGTGTTTCGCTGGACGCGGCGTCGCTGCGGATGACCCGGTTACGTCCGGTCCGCTTGGCGACGTAAAGGGCCTGATCGGCCGCCTGGACCAGGGCCTCGCGGGTTTCCCCGTCCCGAGGGAAGACGGCGATACCGAGGCTGAGCGAAAGGTTGGAAACGACCTTGCCGTCCAGCAGAACCGCCTGGCTGCTGACCGTACGCCGAATCCGTTCGGCGACCCCGACCGCCGCCCGGCCGTCGGTGTCACGCAGAACCAGCACGAACTCGTCGCCGCCGTAGCGGGCCACCAGGTCCTTCGGCCGGACCAAGGGAAGCAGGATCTGACGCGTGAGGTGCTGCAGCACCTTGTCGCCCGCTGGGTGACCGACCGTATCGTTGATCGCCTTGAAGTGGTCGACGTCGCACATGATGATGGCGACCGGTTCTCTCGTCTTCTTGGCACGGGCCAGCTCGTGGTCGAGGTAGGTCACCAGCTCCCGGTGGTTCGCGACCCCGGTCATCGCGTCGGTCGTCGCGAGTCGCTTGGTGCGCTCGTAGGCGGCCGCGTTTTCGATCGCAATCACCGCCTGGTTCGCCAGGGTCTGCAGGACGCGGACTTCGCTGCGCTCCAGCGGCCGCGGCGCCTTCATGTGGACGGCGAGCACGCCGACGATCTCTCCTGCGAGGCACATCGGCACAGCGACGGTCCGCTCCAACCCGATCCGTCGGGCTACCGGCAGCGGGTTGCCGTGCTCGTCGACGAGGTCGAGCTCCAGCACCTGCTCGGGCCGCATCACCCGCTTGGCGGCCGCGTCCCCGCTGAAGCGCACGGCCGCCAGCTCCCGCCGGGTCATGGCGCCGACGATGACGTCCGTGAATTGCTGGCGCCAGGCCGGCTTGCGCAGGTGCAACGAGGCGTAGGGGACGTCGAGGATTTCGGATGTTGCGTGTGCCACTGCCCTTAACAGGTTGTCCGTTCCCACCGTGACCGCGGTCAGGGCCTGCGAGATTTTCTCCAGGGCGATGATCGCCTGATCGAGCCGGTGGGACTGGAGCTCGGTCTTCTTGCGCAGATCCGCGTTTTCAACCATCAACGCCATCTCTGTGGCAATCGTCTGGAGCAGTTCGACATCCTGCTTGGGCAGCGTGTACCCCGCGGCCAGACCGGTGACGAGGTATCCCGCGTTCCGCTCGCCGCGAATCAGCGGCACGACCATGGCGCGTTGGACGCCGGCGAGCTCGGCGAAGAGCCGCAGGCCCCGTCGGCCATCGGTCGCAAGGGTTTCTGCGATCTCGACACCGGCCGAGGCTTCGCTCGAAAATCCCTCCGCCAGCTTCAGCGGACTCAGGCGGGTGAGCTGCCCGACCGCCTTGCCGACCGCGCCAACCATGGCGCGGACTTCGAGCCCGTTCGCCTCGTTGCGCGCGAGCAAGAGGGCGGTTTCGAGCCCAAGCGCCTTCAGGCTCACCCCGAGGATCGCCTCCGCCATGGCAGCCGGCTCGCTGTCCTTGCCCAGGCCCTGGCTCGTCTGCGACAACGCGGCGAGGCGGCGCATCTGCTCATTCAGCGACCGTGTTCGCTCTTGCAGGTCCGCCGTCATCACGTTGAACGCCCTCGCCAGCTCGCCCAGCTCGTCCCGGCGTCTGACGTCCAGCCGCTTGGTCAGGTCGCCACGGGCGATCGCCTGCGTTCCCGCCACCAGCGCCTCGATCGGACGGGTCAGGCGCAACGCCAGCAGATAGCCGATCAACAGCAGGATCAGCACAACCCCGGCGAAGAGCGCCGTCATCTGGATCGCCGACTGTATGCCGGCCTGGATGACGCTCTTACGCGACACCGCGACCGCGAGGTAGCCCGCGGACGCCTGCCGCAGGTAGAAGTTGGTGAATTGAAACTCATAATCCTGACCACTCACAGAAATGCTTCGCGTGGCCGCTCGACCAGGAGAGGCGAGCGCAAGGTAGGAGCGAAGAGGCTGGTCGATGAGATCCCCCTGGATGCCCGGGAGCGTGCTGCCCACCAGCCGACCGCCGGCATCGAGGAGGGCGACCTCCGCCTGCGCCTTGGTTTGCATCTCGTTCAGGACACCGGCCAGAGGCGTTTGGACGAGCACGCCACCGACGACGCGGTCGCCCAGTAGGACTGGGCCGGCGGCTCCCAGCGCCGCCCGCGGCGAGCCGACGTAGCCGATGAACTTGTCTCCGAGTGTGTCGTACGTACCCCGGAGCACCGGCTGCACCACCGGCTCGCTCGAGAGATCAGTCCCACTCCCGAATACGAGACCGGCGGGATTGGTCGCTTCCGGCTGGCTGATTTCAAGAACGGTTTTTCCGCGAGGGTCGAAGATCATCACGGTGCCCAGCCGGTTGTTCACTTCGAGGGGCACGATCAAGCGGCGAAGGGCGGCGGCGTCGCCGGCCGCAACCGCCTGGTCGACGCCCTCGGTGTTGACAATCAGGCGGATGGCCGCGACCTGGCGCCCCTGGAGTTTGACCGCGGCGTCCAGTGCGGCGTCTTCCGAGTGGACGAGCTGGTCGGCGGTCCGGTTCTCAAGCGAGTTCGCGACCAGGCTGGTGGTCAGGTAGGAGCCGATCACGCCGAGGATCAGCATCAGCAGCAGGAACGGCAGGATGATCTGGGTGCGGATGTTCAGTGTAGGCATCGTCAAACGGGTGCGAACGCGCGACCTAGCCAACACAGTTCCAACTCTGCGCCGGGACAGAGTAGGCGGGGCTGAGGAAGACGAGCTGTTCGGTGCCGCTAACCGCGGGCGTAAAGGCGTCGCTCGCGACGGCATGGATGCTCCTGTCGCCGGGGGCGACCTGGATCGGTCCTTCGGGGATCACGGTCTGCCCGCCCTGGCTGTCGACGCGCACCCACTCGTAGGAAACTGACCCGCCCACGCCATTGGTAGCGAAGCTACCGCTGGCCGTGATCGTCAGCTGGGAGCAGTGGCCCTCATTGTTTCCGTTGCCGGGTTTCGATTTGGTCACCAGCTCATTCGCCGACGTGATCGCAAAGATCGGGGCCGGCGTGGGCGTGGGGGTCGGGGTCGGCGTTGGCCCGGGGGTAGGGGTTGGTGTAAGGGTAGGCACAGACGTTGGCGCGGGCGTGGCTGTCGGACTTGGACCCGCCGTGGGCGACGGGGATGGGGTTGGCATGGGCGTGGCCGTTGGCGCCGGCGTCGGGGTCGGCGCGATTCCGGGGCTCGGCGTCGGCGCGGGCAGCGAGTTTGGACCGGGCGTGGTCACTGGCCGCGCGGCCGGCGGCAGATTCAGCGCGAGAGCCGGTTGCTGCGGCGCATTGGCCAGCGCCGGTGCCAGGGCGAGGCCGCTCGCCGTAGCGCCATCAAGCTTCTGATCCTGGAGCACCGCCGCAACCACGGTGTTCTTCAGCGGTTTGGTCTGGAGGCCGCTGTCGACCCGCAGGTCCGCCGAGAGATCGGGGACCTGCACCCAGGCCAGGCGCTCCCGTGGCTGCAGCGCGACCAGCGCCACGAGCGCGAACAGCACGGCGACGCCAAAGGCGACGCCGAAGAAAGCTGCAAGCATGCGCCAGCCAGTTGAGGGGGCACCCATCGGAATTCGATGCTAAGCAGGAGGGGTTACGGCAACCCTTTCCCCGCTTGGCCGTGACCTGGGCGTGACGAACCGGTAACGATCGAGAGGCTTAGTTCCTCGCCAGGTTGCCTTCCCGGGCGACCGTATGCACGTCTTTGACGGTCTCCAGCCGTTCCATCAGCCGGCTCAACTGGGTCAGGCTGCTGATCTCGACGGTGGTCGAAATCACCGCCGTCTTATCGTCGTAGACCTGGACCTCCGCACCGGTGAGGTTGATCTTGCTCTCCGCGATAACGGTCGCGATATCTCGAAGCAGGCCGGTCCGGTCCCAAGCCTCGATCTTGATGCCCACGGGATAAAGCTGGCGGCCGCCCGTATCCCAGTCGACCTCAACCACCCGGTCCTGGTTGCTGACGTTCATCACGTTCTTGCAGGTGCTCCGATGCACGGTGATGCCCTTGCCGCGGGTGATGTAGCCCGCAATCGGGTCACCCGGCACCGGCTTACAGCATTGCGCGATCTGGGTAAGCACCCCGCGCTCACCCTTGACCCGGATCTCCCCCGTGGGCTTGAACTGCGGGACCAGCGGAATCAGCGGGAATTCGCCATTGCCATCGACCCCGGGCTGCCCCGCCACCATGTACTTGAGCA